>Ga0070684_100004656_pt1 | contig 10472 bp, 8 predicted proteins | sample KBSC723LmetaG_FD_65653 | JGI IMG/M metagenome (GOLD analysis project Ga0070684, IMG submission 65653) | Corn rhizosphere microbial communities from Kellogg Biological Station, Michigan, USA - KBS C7.2-3L metaG | ecosystem: Host-associated > Plants > Roots > Rhizosphere ...
TCGAGCGGCCGATGGCGAGAAGCGCCTCACCGATCGCGTCACGAGTGCGCGGGCCGGCGGTGACGTTGGTGAGGTATCGCGCCAGCACCGCACGAGCCGCCGCCGTTTTGATCTTTCCGAGCGCACAAGCGGCTTCGGTGGCGACTGTCGGCGCGGTTCGCGGATTGGACAGCAGCGAATCGAACCAGGCGATCGTCAGCGTGTCGCGGAGCTGGCCGACGGCGAACACCATCGTCGCGGCGAGCGCGGTATCGGCGTCGAGTGGTCGCGCGCGAAGCAGGGCAACGCCGCGCTTGTCATTGATCCGCGCGACGGCGAGCATCGCACGGCGGCGGACCTCGGGATGCTTCGACTGGAGCGCGCTCGAGAGCTCGAGGGAGTCGAAGCGACGCACGTCTTCGAGAAGGAGGAGGCGCGCGATGTCGCCGACGGCTCCGGAGTCGAGCGGAAGAGATCGACGCCGTTGAGCGTGAACGAGCGACGCCGAGGCGGCGAGTAAGACGAGGACGCGCAAAGGACGAATCATCACTTGCGATAACCTCACGGTTTTGGCTGCGCGACGAAGAGCGCGCCGTGCGGAACGACGTGCTCGATTTTCCCGTGCGGCCAATCGGTGCGCGCGAAGCTCACACCGTGTTTGGTCCTGTCTCCGTCGTGAAAACGGTCATCCCAACTCAGAGCGCCGGTGGCCTGGTCCAACCGGATGATCGTCACGCGCGGCTCGCCATCGTCCTGCCCGACGAGCACGATACGATCGCTACCCGGATCCGCCGACAGCCAATGCGGAAGGAAGGTCGAGTCGGTCTTCAGCTCGGCGACCTGTGTCGCGTGCGTCGGGTCGCTGATGTCGAGGCTGATGACGCGGCGCCCATAAGCGACGGGGATCACCCAATAGCGGCCCACGATCACCGGCACCGAGCAACCGCTCTCGGGCGGTGAACGGAGCGAGTTCACCAGCTCGACGCGCGGCGTATCGCCGTCCACGGTGAGGTGATACATGCCGCACAGGTAGCTGTTGAGCATCACGCTCTTGCCGTCGGGGAGCGCGCGGACCTCGAATGGTTGTTGGTCGACCGAATCGTTCGCGACCTTCGGCATCGCGATCGTCTTGAGCAATTTGAGATCGGAGAGGCGCCAGAGCTGCACCGTGTTCGCCGTGTGCTCGGTGTCCATCGGCGCGCTCGTCGTGACCATGCGGTCGATGGCCGGCAGCACTTCGAGACCATAGTTGCGAATACGCGCGCCGGGCATGCTCGAGTCGGCGGACGACACGCTCCTCACCAACTTTCCATCGGCGTCGAACTCGGCGATCCCGCCCGGGTTGCCCGGCTTCATGCCGTTGCCGTACTGAAGCGTCGCGATGACGTGATTGTTGGCGAGGCGCGCGAAACTGTGCGGTTTCTCGAAGCCCGGCACACCGTCCATCGTGCGGACGCGCTTGGGCGCCGTGGGATCTCGCAAATCGATGAGAAACGCTTTTCCCGCCGTGTAATCGTCGGCGAACACCACGCCGCTCCGCGGAAAGACGTACTCCATATGATGCGGCATCATCGCCATGTCGCCGATCGGCACCGACGTGACGATCGACCCGTAGCCGGGGCTCGCGGTATCGGCGTCGATGATGGCGACGAAGCTCGGCCCGATCGGCGTCATGACCTTGTCGCCCTGGATGTGTTCCTGCGGCCCGGCCCAAATCGCCAGATACTTCGCCGCGGGAACCGTCGCCGTCGCGGTGGCGGGGGCGCTGCCTCGGCAGGCGAGGAGTAGTCCGCCGACCAGAAGGACCGAGAAGGGCGCGATGAGTCGTTGCATGGGAGACGGGCGGGAGCTCGATGATGCGCGCACTAGCTTCCCGCATTCGCCTCACCTTGTCAACGTCGCGGCGACAGTGAACCAAACAAAAACGGGGCGCCGCTGCCACGGCGCCCCGCTGGGAGAGACCCGCGCCCGCGAGTCCTCAGGTGGTCGGCGGTTTCACCTTGCTCGTGTCCTTCTTGAGGCTCGAGTCCTTGGTGACGGTGATCGTCGTCTTGGTCATGACGGTCGTTGTGTCTTTCGGCGGCTTCACCGTGTTTGTCTTGTGCTCACCGCTCTCACGCACCCATCCGGCCAATCCACGCAGTCCGCCAAACTGCTTGGAGGACAGCACGGCGCCGGTGTTCGCGTCCACGATCACTTTCGTATGCGTTTTCTTGCCGTTGGGGATGATGTCGATCGCGTACTGGGTCACGCCGTTATCGACGTTCATCTCGCCCGAGCCGATTTGGCCCGGCACCGCGCAGAGGGCCACGATCTTCGCCGAGTCGGGAGAGATCATGCCTGCATCGGCCTTGAAGAGATCCGACTTGATCTGAACCGCCTTCGCCGCGGTCACGTCGACGGTGCTGCAAACGGTGCCAGTGGGACGATACCACTCGATGATGAGTGTATCAGTCGCGATGACGCCGGCCGCTTGGACGGGTTTCTTGCCGGTGTCCGGGCGTACCTGCGCCTGGAGACCCGCGGCGCCCGCGATGAACAACGCGGCAACGCCTGTGAGCATCTTGTGGTTCATGAGCACCTCACAGCAACGGTTACGTCTGAGCCCGCCTGCGGAGAGCAGGCATGGGTGGAATCGTCGGGCTCTGTCGCATACCGTGTGCGAGGAATCGGCGCTGAGGAGAAATATTTTCCGGGAGCGCGTGAGAATGTTCTCAATAACGTGGCGTGCATCACGAAGTGGCGAGGTCGCGGAGGCGGAACTGTGATGCGGCTCACGCGCCGAGGTCCGGGCCCTACGCTCGCGCGACCCGCAGCACCTCATCCAAAGTCGTGACGCCGGCCCGCGCCGCTCTCAATCCGTCATCGAGCAGTGTCCGCATCCCCTTCGCGATCGCCATCGAGCGCAGTTCTTCGGATCCGCGCCGGCGCTGAACTTCCAATCGCAGATCGGCGTCCATCACGAGCAGCTCGTAGACCCCCGTGCGACCACGATAGCCGGTGCCGCGGCATTCGTCGCAACCGCGGCCCTTCCACACGCGAGTGAGACCCAATGCGGAAAGGTCCAGTCGGCGCGCCGCGGCCTTGTCGGGAACCGTCTCCGTCCGGCAGTTCGTGCAGATCACGCGGACGAGACGCTGGGCCAGCACGGCGTCGACGGTGCTCGCCACGAGGTACGCGGCGACGTCGAGATCGAGCAGGCGCGTGAGGGCGGTCGGCGCGTCGTTGGTGTGGAGCGTGGAGAGCACCAAGTGCCCGGTGAGCGCGGCTTGCGTCGCGATCTGTGCCGTCTCGGCGTCGCGGATTTCGCCGACGAGAATGATGTCCGGATCCTGGCGAAGGAGCGAACGCAGCGCGGCGGCGAAGGTGACGCCGACCTTTTCGTTCACCGGGACCTGGGGTACTCCGGCCAGCTCGTACTCGACCGGATCTTCGACCGTTAGAATTTTCTCACGGCCGGTGCGGATCATCTCGACCGCGGCGTAGAGCGTCGTCGTCTTGCCCGAGCCGGTCGGGCCGGTCACGAGCACGATGCCGTGCGGCCGTGAGACTACTTCGGTGAAGAGCTCGAGCGTGTCCCCCGCCATTCCCAGCTCGGTGAGCGAGATCCGGCCACGCTCCTTGTCGAGCAATCGCAGTACGACGCTCTCACCACGCAGCGTCGGGACCGTCGAAACGCGGACGTCCACCTGGCGATTCTGCAGTCGCAGGCGAATGCGTCCGTCCTGCGGAAGCCGCCGCTCGGCGATGTCCAGCTCGGCCATGATCTTGAGACGGCTGATGATCGCGGCCGTGAGGTGCGGCGGGGGCGATGGCGCGTTCTGAAGCACGCCGTCGACGCGGTAGCGCACGCGCAAACCGTCCTGATAGGCCTCGAGGTGCACGTCCGATGCCCGGGCGTCGAGCGCCTCGATGAGGAGCAGGTTGACGAGGCGAACGACCGGCGCCTCGTTGGCGAGATGCAGCAGATCGTCGAGCGGAATCTCGTCGACGTCGATGACGGCGCGCGCTTCACCGGTCAGACCGGCGATCACCCCTTCGGCGGTTGCCGCCTCCGGCGCGTAGACGCGGCGAATGGCCGTTCGCAGATCGTGCTCGCTGAACCGCTCGAGCACGACGCGCGCGCCAAACAGCAAGCGCAGATCATCGAGCGCCAGCGGCTCGACGTGGTCGAGCCACGTACCGGCGACGAGCGCGTCGCTCTCCAACCTGAGCGGCAATAGACCGTACTGCTCCAGCCAATCGGCGGACAGCGCGGTCGTGAGCCGCTCGACCTCGAGCAGCTCCGTCGCCGAGTGCTCCGCGTCGGGCCGGGGGCGCTGCGTGACGCTCATTGCTGCGGCGGGCGGCGACGCATCGTCGTGAGAGAATCCTTCTTCGTGCTGTCCTGCGGCGGACGAAGCGGTGGAACGGGAATCGTGTCGGCGCGCGGGATGATGTGCGGCCCGATGTTCATCTGCCTGAGCAGGTCGCTTCCTTCCCGAATGGCTTCGCGCAGCTTGTCCACGTCGTCGTCGCTGGAGATGATGTGCGGCGTGAGAAAGAGGAAGAGCTCCGTCGTGTCGTCCGTGCGCGACGTGTTGCCGAACAGCAGCGTGCCGATCAGTGGAATGCGGCTGATCAATGGGATTCCCTGGTCCTGCCGCGTCTTCGTGTTGCCGGCGAGGCCGCCGATCACCGTGGTCTGTCCGTCGCGAATGAAGACCTGCGTCGTTGCTTCCCGCTTGTTGATGATTGGCGCGTCGAACTGCACTTCGTTCGTCGCGCTGTTGTCGGTCTGCGTCACTTGGAGATTGACGTAGCCGTCGGGGTTGATCGTCGGCGTGATCGTGAGGATCGTGCCGACGTCGATGTATTGCACCGTCTGCACGCGTCCCGTCGGATCGTTCGGAACCGTCTGCGAGATCTGCACGAACGGACGCGACGAGCCGACGTTGAGCGACGCCTGGCGGTTGTTCTGGGCGATGATGACCGGGAGCGACAGCACTTTGACGTCGCCCCGCGCCTGAAGCGCATTGAGCGCGACATCATAGTTGATCGTGCCGCGGCCCCCGGTCAGCTCGAGGATGAAGTCGCGCGCGCTGGCCAGCGACGGCGCCGATGCCGTGACGTTCGTCGCGTCCTTGCCGGTTTCCGTATGCTTGACGACGCCGGACACCCCGAGGTCGAGCGAGCGCGTGCGCGTCACCTCGGCGATCGTCACCTCGATCAGGACCTGGAGCGGACGGAGATCGACGCCCTGGATGATTTGCTGGACGAGCGCCCAGTCGGAATCGGTCGCGCGGACGAGGAGCGAGTTGCTCGTCTCCTCCGCGATAATCCGAATCTCGTTCGCCTGGTTGGACAGCGACCCGCTCGTCGCTTGGAAGATGCTGTTGATGGCATTGGCGATCGCCCCGCCGCGGCCCCCGCCCGGTGCGCCCGCGACGATCGCCTGCTCGGCGCCGGCTTGGTTATTGGCCTGACCGCCACGACCGGCGCCGCCACCGCGACCGGGATTGTTCTGCTGTTGCGGGAACGTCTGGATGTTCCCGGGTGGACCGGTCTGGATCGTCGTGAAACCGCCGTTCGCGTTCGGCACGGTGAACGTACCGCCGCGACCGTTCGTGTTCGTGAAACCGCCGGTGAGGCCGGAGAAAAGATTCGTCAGCACCGGCGCGAGCTGCACGGCGCTCGCATGTCGCAGCCGATACGTATAGAGCCGGACCTGCTGCTGTTGATTCGCCTGCGCGAGCTGCTGTTGGAGAATCTGTTGCGGCGTTGGCCCGCGTTCGGCCGGAGTGCCGGAGATCTGAATCAGCGTCGGGGTCTGCGTGAACTTCAGCCCATTCGCCTCGGCGACGTTCTTGAGCACATCGATCATTCCCTCGCGATCCACCGGACGCCCCATGTGCACGGTGATGCGCTGTGACGGAATGTTGGTCATCGAGACGTTGAGATCACCTGCCGCGGCGAGCGCGTCGAGGACGACCTTGAGGTCTTGATCCTGAAAGTCCAACGACACCGAGGCGGACGGCTTCTTCGCCGTGTCCGGTTTGGCCGGCGTCTGCCGTCCACCGCGTTGGGCGAATAAGGGAGGCGACGCCAACATCAGCGCGAGCGCCGCCGCGATCACAGTTCCGAGACGAATCCGCATATCAATATCCTGGCTTAGGCACCGTGAGCTCGGCGCGACTGCCGGTGGTGCTCACGAGCACGACTTTTCTGCGTTCGATACCCTTCACCGTCCATTCGCCGATCTTGTCGCCGACATGCACCAGCGTCGGCGTCGCGTCGCCCAGTTGAAGCGTCGCGAAGCTGCGGCCGTCGTTCGCGACCGCGGTGCCGAGCACCAACGGCTTCATAGGTTCGACGACAGGCTTGTTATCCGGGGCACTTTCCCCCGGCATCCGATACGGCGCCGACGGCGCGCTTCGATCGCGTGAAAACAAGTCGGCGTCGACGGCCGATTGAATGTCGGCCGGCGGCGGCAATACCCCGCGGGTGATCGGCTCCAAGGCAGCGACACTCATGACCGGCGGACCCCCGGCGGTCGGTGTCCGGAGGGCTCGGGAAAGCGTCCATCCCACGACGCCGACGGCCGCCACGAGTACCACCAGCGCGGTCCGAACGTCGGGCATCTTGGTAACGGAGCGCCAGTTCATCGCGGGCTCGCTCCGTTCGTGGTAGAAGCGACCGAGGGCGGATTCGGCGATACCGAGGCGGTCGTCGAATCGGACACCGCGAATCCGGAGATCGTGGCGGCGATCGAGAGGGTCTCGATCTCCTCTTCCCTCGCCCGGGGCGAACGCGAGATGTCCAAGCGATCGATGCGGACGAGCTTGTCGCCGCGCTCCAGCGCCTGCAGGAACATGAGAACTCCCACAATGTCCGACTCGCCCCGAATCTCGACGCGCAGAGTGCGCACGCCGTCCGCGGCCGGCGCGGCCGGCCGCGTTCCCGCGTCCTGCAACCAAACACGCGCCCGTCGCGCGACGTCGCCCAAATACGACGCGAGCTCGGCGCTCGCCATCACGTCGTCCTTGCCCTCGAACAATCGCGGGCGCATGGCGCGCATCGCGGAATCGGCGACTTTGTGCAACTGCGGGTTCTGCTTGGCCGAGGCAACCGCCGCGCGCTCCCGGGCGAGCGTGGCCTGCTCGGTCGCCAATAGACCGCGGGCGTCTTCGAGTGCGGCGCGATAGGGGCGAACGCCGTACAAGAAACCGAGGCTGGCGAGGACGATGGCGCCGCCGACCGACACCGTGCGGCGCTCGCGGGCGCTGAGCGTGCTCCACTTCATTGGCCCGATCTCCCCGCCCCGCTCGCCGGCGCCGGGTTGGATGCGGGCGCCGTCGCCGGCTTGGCGATTTTGCGCGCCGACTCGACGCGCGCGGCGATGGCGAAATGCTCCAGCGAGACGCCGTCGTCCTGCGTCTCACGCCGAACCGGCGCGCTCGCTTTTACGTCGAGCAGGCCGCTCGTATTCTGCATCGCGTCGAACACCTTCTTGGCGTGCGGCGCCATTCCGTCAATGATGAGAGAATCCTCACGGGCACGAATCGCCGTCAGGAACGCGTCCTCGGGCACGGACTCGCTCAACGTGACGAGCACCGACGACCAGCGCGGCGCGGCACGCTCGATCGCGTTGAGCGATGTGAGCTCGCGGTACGTGGCGTCGACCGTCGACCGGCCGAGAAGCGTTGAGGCGATCTCCGGACGCAGCCGCTCACGCTCGGCGCGAACCTGCGCGAGCTGGCGCTTCACTCCCCACAGCTCGATGCCGGCGGCAAGAAGCAGCATTGCCGCGGCCGCGCCGGTGAGATTCCAGGTGAGGCGACGCGCTCCGGCGCGTTGAATTGCGACGTCGTTGTCGGCGCGGAGTGTCGGTCCGGCGTCGCCGCCGGCGAAGTGCGCGGCAAGCAGTTCCGGACGCTCGGCCGCGGACGACCATTCACCGGCCGTTCCCGCAACGTTGGCGTTCACGCCGTGGACGTTGAGCGCGGCCGCGAGCTCGTGCCGCGCGCGCGAATCGCCGGCAATGCCGACCCGGGCAGCCGACGTCACCGTATCGGCGATGAGCTGCGCATCGGCCGAGCCGTCGCGGAACCGACGCACACCGACGAGCCGTTTGCCGTCGAGCTCCAAAACGTGCGTCCGTTCGTCCTGGCAGATGATCGCGAACGACGACTGACGAGTGAAGGCCGGCCACAGGGCGAATGCCCCCGACGCCCACGCACTCTCGGCCGGGGCGATCGACTCGATGGTGAAGCCCGCGCCCTCGGCCGCCGAACGAATCGCTTCGACGAGCCGGGCCGACGCCGCTGCCGCGACGACGGGCAGCATCTCACCGCGACGACGCCGCGTGGCCGGCGACGCGCCGACGACCTGCGGCCCACGCGCACCGACGAAGTAGCGCGACGCGCCGCGACTCAACACGCGCTGCATCTCGTCGCGTCCGAGGGGCGGGAGCGCGAGTCGCCGCACCTCGGTGAAGGGCGGCATCAGCGAGATGTCCAACGCCCCCGGCTGGCCGAGTTGAGTGGCGAGTTGACCCAGCGCGCTCGCCAGCGACGGCCAACTGGCCGCGTCAGCCGGCGGCGCCTCGAGCTCCGTCCGCCACGACCGGTCCGCGCTACCGCGCAAGCGCATGTCCACGGCGCAGAGCTGCGTCGGGGAGAGCGCGATGCCGGTGCGATACCGGGCGCGTGAATTCGTCGCGGCGGTCATCGCCATAGCTTGCTCGTCACGAACGCGGTTGAGTTCGAGGTGGTCACCTCGCGACTGGTGGTGGTGCCAGTCACAGGCGCCAGGACGACAATGAGCTCCGTCGGCGGCGCTTGCGGTCCGACGCGCGCCGTGATCGTCAACTCTACCTGGTTCGTACGGGTCGTCGTGCGAGCAGCGAGCTGATTGATCGCCGCCTGCGACGCCAGTTGGCCTGGGAGCGGTCGACGCCCCGCGCCTTGTTGAAAGACCTGACTCAAAGCGTCGATGCGGCGGCCCTGCGACCGAAGCATGAGAATCATGTTGAGCGTGGCGTCCGTCATTCCGGGAAGCGCGCGAAGCACCGGAACCGGCGCCGTGTTGATGTTGATCGCGCCGGAGCCGCGAGTCGTCAGGTACGGCGACACGACCGCGTAAATGTCGGGCGTCATACCCATGACGTTCTCCAACTCCTCCACGTCTCGGAAGGTGCTGTTCGTCGGGAGCGCAAGCACTCCTGCCTTGATATACGCGTCACGCTCGGCGCCGCTCGGACGCGGAATGCTGTCCGCGTCGCGCCAATCCATGACCGCCTGCGCAAGGTGCGTCGCCTTGGTATAGTCGCCGAGAAGGAAGCTGAAGAAGGTTTGCAGCTCCGTCTCGTTCACCTGGTTGATATTGAGCCGCTCGCCCAGATCGCGCGCCACGACGTCGACCTCCATGCTGTCGACGTAGACCGGTACGGAGTACAACGAGTCGACGTACGCCCACGGATCGCTCGCACGCAGCCGGGCGATGGCGACATTGTTGCCGGAGGGCGCAACGCGCAACGCTTGCTCGAGCTTCGCCTGCACCGCGGCGAGCGCGCCAAGCGCGGCGGCGCGCTGGATGCCACGCTCCGAGGCGAGTATGCCGACGGTGCGGCGTTCGCGCGCCTCGAGGCTGAATTGCAGCGCAACCGTCGCGATCGCGACGACGAGCCAGAGCGCGGCGAGCAGCGCGACCCCTCGACGCGCCCCCCTCCGTTGGATGCGTTGACGCCGCCCGATGTTCATGGGGAAAAATTCCCCCGTCGGCCGTTCTGGTCGCCGATCATGAAGATCATCGGCACCTGGAGGATCGGCGGGATCGTGTGCTTCTCACCGGGAAGGAGCGTTATCCGCACGGCGGTTTGTGTGGAGATCGTTGCCGCCTCGGAAGCGCGGACCCATTTGTCTGTCCGCGGATCGAGATACTCGACCTTGAGTGTGTCGATCGTCGAATCGAGCATGCGGCGCACGAGCGGCCGCTGGAGGTTCGGCTGGTACTCCATCGTCAGACCGCGCTCGGGCGTGTTGTCGTCGCCGTCGATGTACAGGCGGATGCGGACGTTCGCCGTGAACGCCGGGTTGAGCGCCGTCGTCGAGAAAGTAATCTCGTCGCCGATCGCGGTCGCCGCCGAAACAGCCGCGGTGTTGCTGGTGATTCCACCGCCCCCCCGTCCACCGCCCGTCGGCAGCGCGGCTCCGATGCCGCGCGTCAGGCCGCGCGGCCCGCCGCCTCGCTGAATCTGTACGGTGCCGGCGTTGATCCACGTCTCGAGCATCTCGCGAAACGCCGCGGCGCGTTCCGTGTCCACGGACGCGTCGCGAATGATGCGCCGATGCGCGATGATCGACGAGAATGCGCCCGCGCCGGCGGCCGCCATCATCCCGGTGATCGCGAGCCCGATGACGAGCTCCATCAGCGTCATGCCGCGTCGCGCGCGCGCCATCCCTCTCATCGTCGCGTCACCAGACGTGGCGTACGATACATGTACGTCTTGAGCT
>Ga0070684_100004658_pt1 | contig 10468 bp, 10 predicted proteins | sample KBSC723LmetaG_FD_65653 | JGI IMG/M metagenome (GOLD analysis project Ga0070684, IMG submission 65653) | Corn rhizosphere microbial communities from Kellogg Biological Station, Michigan, USA - KBS C7.2-3L metaG | ecosystem: Host-associated > Plants > Roots > Rhizosphere ...
AATGCGGTAATTCACTACACGACCGACGGCACAACGCCCGTGTTCGCCTCGCCAACATATTCCGCGCCGATTCATCTGACCACAACAACAACCCTCAAAGCCGCGGCGTTGGGGCCCTTGGGATGGGTCAAAAGCACTGTCATTGTCGGGGTATACACAATCCAATAAATTAGAGCCCCGGCAATTAAATTACGGTAACGCGATTATTTATTTGCCACTGGGCAGTCTCGCTCCGGTTTCACCCCACCTGACCGGAGCGAGACGCCTTCTCAATGAGAGGGCCGCCGAATGGGCGATCATCAGCCTGCTGCACTAGAATCAACAGGATATGAAGTGTCCCTATTGCGGGTTCGCGCAGGATCGCGTCGTCGACTCCCGGGAGAGCAAGGAAGCTGACTCGATCCGTCGGCGCCGCGAGTGCGAGCGCTGCAACCGGCGCTTCACCACCTACGAGCGCATCGATGAAATCCCTTACATGGTGGTGAAGAAGGACGGCCGCCGCGAACGCTTCGACCGGCAGAAGATTCTCAGCGGACTGCTTCGTGCCTGCGAGAAGCGACCCGTCTCGTCGAGCCAACTGGAAAAGGTCGTGGACGCCACTGAGCAGTTCGTCATGGACGCCCAGGAGCGCGAGCGGTCAACGCGCGAGATCGGCGAGCTGATTATGGATCATCTAAAGGGCCTCGACACGGTGGCTTATATCCGCTTCGCCAGCGTGTATCGCGATTTCAAGGATGTGCGCGAGTTCAAGGAAGAGCTGGAAGGGCTGCTGGAGGGCAATCGCGCGGGCAAGGGCAAAAAGTAGGGCGATTCTCCCTCAAGCGCTGGCGGCCGCCGCGAACGCTTCGCAATTGGTAGCGCATTCTTATATCGTTGCGGAACTGGCCTCGGCGTGCGCAGGCAGTCCTTCCACGACCTGGGCAGGACGGATACCGTAAATCCAGCAGACTGCACCCATCAGGGCGATCGATGCCGCAAGCGTCAGAGGGGCGGCGAAACTTCCCGTGCGATCCAGCAGGAACCCGCTAAGCGCAGGCCCCCCGACCCCGGCGATGTTGGCGAAACAGTTTTGAAGGCCTACCCAGCGGCCTGCGTGATGCTCGCCGGCAAGCGTCTGCGCCATCGCGTATGGGCCTGACGATGCAATGCCGCTGCCGATGCTCACGGCAACCAGGCAGGGCAGATAGGTCGCAGTATCGGCCGCCGCGAAGGCAAACAGGGCGGCAGATGCGATACAGAAGCCGATGGCCATGCTCCATTTGCGAACGGAACGAGCCTCGCCTCCAGCCTTGATTCTTCGGTCGGTGATCCACCCGGTGGTGATGGCGGAGACCGAATCGAGAGCGTAGAGCAGGGCGGCGGTTTCGGCCATGAACTGCATGGAAAGATGGCGCTCATGCACGAGGTAATAGGGCAGCCAGCTCATGAGGAAATAGAGCAGGTAGTTGGCGCAAAAGTGCCCGCCGGCAGCACCCCAGAAGTCGCGGAGGCGCAGGATTTCTGTGACCCTCACGCGCGGCCGGTTGGCGCGAGACGGGATGGCGATGCGCTTCGGGCTCCAGATCATCCATGCGGGTAGCCACAAGAGGCCGGCGACACCGATAACCATGAAAGTTCGACGCCATCCCCAATGCGCCATGAGGAGTCCTCCGCCGAAGGTGCCGAGCGCGGTTCCCCAGCGAATGGCGGCAATGATCAGAGCGTTGGCCAGGCCTCGGCCGCTCTCCGGAAGATACTGCGAGCAGATTTTCGAGCTGGCGGGAAACATCACCGATTCGCCGACACCCAGCAGAAGCCGCATACCGAGCATGACGCCAAATCCTGAGGCGAAGCTCGATGCCGCCGTGGAGAGCGACCAGGTAAGAAAACCAAGTGCGAGCACGATGTTGACGTTGAAGCGATCGACCAGCCACCCCACCGGAATCTGGAGCACCATGTACGACCAGAAGAAGCACGACAGGAGGATGCCGAGTTGGGAAGCGGATAAATGCCATTCAACCTGGAGAATGGGCGCTGCAAGTGCCAGATTGCCGCGATCGGCGTAATTGATGAGCACCGCCACGATCAGCAGCAGCAGAGTGGGAAGAAACCGCCTAAGCTCTCGTCCAGATTGCATGGGCAATTGTGCTCCTCGACGTAGCGCGGGCCCAATGAGTGTCGATAATTTACATGCGCACTAAGACGTTGGACAAGGAGAATTCCCGCTTTCGCGGCTCGCGATGGAGGATCGGGATTTCAAGGATGTGAAGGAGTTCAAGGAAGAACTCGAGGGCTGCTGGAAGGGGGTTCGCGGGGGAAGGGGAAAGAATGGGGTGCCCTCCGGTGCATTAACTGCGATTACTGCACTGTTTTTTAGCATCATAACGATGCTAATATCTGCACAAGAGGATTCCTATGCGCACCACGATTGCACTCGACGATGAGTTGATCAGGCAGGCCGAACAGTACACCGGCATCAAGGAAAAGGCCGCTCTGGTGAGAGAAGCTCTCAGGCAGCTTGTGCAGCGCGAAGCTGCACGGCGGTTGGCGGCTCTGGGCGGGACGATGCCCGATCTGCAACCGATTCCTCGCCGGAGAATCCCGCGCAAATGAATCCAGAGGGCGTGCCCATCCTGATTGACACCAACATCTGGAGTCGCCATTTCAAGCGCGAGAATAAAGGCGTTTCGGCCCTGCTGGAAGCCGGGAGAGCCGTGACCCATCCCTATGTCGTTGCGGAACTGGCTCTCGGCGGCCTTCGCGATCGCGCTACGACGCTCGCCGCACTGGCGGCTCTTCCCGAACTGCCCGTGGCTGAGCTCCACGAAGTTCGTCAACTCATCGAGTTGCAGAAGCTCTATACAGAAGGCGTGGGCCTGGTCGATGCCCACCTGATCGCTTCGCTCATCATTGTGGAAACGCCCACCGAGCTCTGGACTGATGACGAGGGGCTTGCGCGGGTGGCACAGAAGCTGGGCTTTCTCGCGAAGGCGCCGTTCGTTGTCTAAAGGCACATCATGATTGAGTTTCGGTCTATCCACCAAGGTCAACCGCCGCCCAAGGTCAGCGACGCTTTGCGCACAGCAAAGACGCTCTGGCCCGACTTCGTGATCGAGCACGGGTGTGTCTTTCTGGGGTGGCATGCGGGTTCTAATCCTCCGCCCGCGAACGACACGGCTACTGGATGGGAGTCTTTCGTCAACCATACTCACATGCTGGATGAGTTTGAGAATGCCGCGGAGAAGATCGTCGGCGAGGACGTTATTTACAAGGAGGACCACCCCGATTTTGTTGCGGCTTGCGAATTGGGTCGATGCATTGCCTGGATGTGGGCATTGAAATTGAAGCTGGATTTTCCAAACGATCAATTTCGGGTGTACTACACGCAATACGATAACCCCATCGTCCGCTTCCACAAAGTCCGTGATGGAGAGGCACATTGGCTATCGGAGGAAGATCCCCAGAGTGCGACAGATTCGTCTTTCAGGGATGCCCTGATCTTCGACACCGCAAAAATTTCCTTCGTGATTGGAAGAGCTTCGGAGACGATCCAATAACCCCACGAAGCTCGCCTCCGCCACGATACCCTAGAAGCCAGGAGCTAGAAGCTAGAAGCCAATCATGTCCGAATCCAAAACACACAAAGTAACCCTCATCCCCGGCGACGGCATCGGCCCTGAAGTCACGCAGGCCGTCGTGCGCATTCTTGAAGCCAGCGGGGTCAAATTCGACTGGGAGCAGCACGCGGCGGGCGCCGAAGCCTACGAGATCTTCGGCGAATACATTCCGCAGGCGCTTTATGACTCGATCGAGCGCAACAAGGTGGCGTTGAAAGGGCCGGTCACCACGCCCATCGGCGGCGGCTTCAAGAGCATCAACGTCACGCTGCGCAAGAAGTTCGACCTGTTCGCGAACTTCCGCCCGATCAAATTGCTTCCGGGGCTTACATCGCACTGGCCGGGCGTGGACCTGATCATCGTCCGCGAAAACACCGAGGGCGAATACGTGGGCCTCGAGCACGAGGTGGTGCCCGGAGTGGTCGAGTCGATCAAGGTGATTACCGAGAAGGGCTCCACGCGCATCGCGCGGTTCGCGTTTGAATATGCGCGCAAGCATGGACGCAAGAAGATTCACTCGATTCACAAGGCCAACATCATGAAGCTCTCCGACGGCCTGTTCCTGCGCTGCGCGCGCAAGGTGGCCGAGGAGTTCCACGACATCCAGTACGGCGAGCACATCATCGACAACACCTGCATGCAGCTCGTCATGAATCCCTACCAGTACGACACGCTGCTGCTCGAAAACCTCTACGGCGATATCGTCAGCGATCTGTGCGCTGCCTTTGTCGGCGGTCTGGGCCTGGTTCCCGGCGCGAACCTCGGCCACGACTGCGCCATCTTCGAAGCGGTGCACGGATCGGCGCCTGACATCGCGGGCAAGGATATCGCGAATCCCACGGCCCTGCTGCAATCGGGCATCCTGATGCTGCGCCACCTGGATGAAGAATCGGCTGCCGACAAGGTGCAGAAGGCGCTCGAAACCGTCTACTCCGAGCGCAAGTGCCTGACCCGCGATGTTGGCGGCACGTGCGGCACGACCACGTTCGCTGACGCCGTTCTGGCAGCAATGGGCTGAGCTTTTGCGAACTTAACCCGGATCGCCTCGGCACTGTCCGGGGCGATTCTGTTTTCGGAGCTTCCCCGTCGCACTCCGGTTGGTTTACTCTCCCTTCAGCCAAAGAACTGGAGAGTCTGCTGTGGCATCCATTGGTCGACCTTCGGGATTGCGCCGAGTCGCTTCCCCTTCCCTGCTCCTTGCTGCTGCAGTCGGCGCAATTGCCGGATGCTCCTCCGGCTCCGGAGGGACGCCTCCACCTCCGCCACCGGTCACCGTGACGGTCACCCCGGCGCGGGCGGCAGTAGTGGTGAATCAGGCGCTCTCTGTCACCGTATCGACAAGCGATGGGACCGCGGTCGCGTGGTCGGCGTCTGGATCGGGCTGCGCCGGTGCCACGTGTGGATTGTTCTCCGGCAGTGGCCAGAGCGGGCAGCCGATCACCTACACCGCGCCGGCAACCCCGGGGAAATACACTCTGACGGCAACCAGCGTCGCCAATCCCGCGAAGAGCGCGAGCCTTACCGTTGCGGTCACCGATCTTGCGGGAGTTACCACCTGGCACAACAATCTGTCCCGCGACGGCGCCAACAAACAGGAGTACGCGCTAACCCCGGCAAATGTGAGTTCGGCAAAGTTCGGACGGCTTTTCTCATGCAGTGTAGATGGAGCCATCTACGCGCAGCCGTTGTGGATGCCGCAACTCACCATTGGCTCGGCCGCGCACAATGTCGTCTTCGTGGCGACGCAGCACGACAGCCTGTATGCATTCGACGCGGACTCTGCCGCGGGCGGGTGCAATCTGCTATGGCACGTAAGCCTGATCGATGCTGCCCACGGCGGCGGCACGGAAGAAACCACCGTGCCCTCGGCAGGCATAAATGCGCTGGTGGGCAACGGTTTCGGTGACATTGCTCCTGAAGTGGGCGTGACCGGCACGCCAGTCATTGACCCCTCGACCAAAACGCTCTACGTGGTTTCGAAATCGGTCATTCCGGCATCGTCGACTTTCTTCCAGCGGCTGCACGCCATCGACCTGCTTACCGGCAAGGAGAAGTTTGCGGGGCCGGTGACAATCGCCGGCACATTCGCGGGCAGCGGAGACGGCGGAACAACAACGACGTTTGTTCCCCGCCAGCAGAATCAACGTACAGGGTTAGCCCTGGTGGGCGGGATTGTGTACATCGCATGGGCGTCGCACGAAGACAGCTATCCCTATTACGGCTGGGTGATGGGCTACGACGCGCAGACGCTTGCACAAGTGAGCGTATTCAATGACACACCAGATCACCTCTGGGGAGGGATATGGATGGGAGGCGCGGCGCCTTCCGCCGACCAGGGCGGGAATCTCTTCCTGATCACCGGCAACGGCAAGTTCGACGCGGACAGCGCGACGGCGCCGAATCGCGATTACGGCGACTCTCTCCTGAAACTCACTCCCGGCCTTGCGGTCTCGCAATTCTTCACGCCATCTGACCAGGCAGCGGACGAGCAGAACGATACCGATTTTGGATCCGGCGGCACGGCGATTCTCGTGGATCTGCCCGCAAATGGCAGTAATCCCACGCACCTGGTCATCGGCGGCGGCAAGGACGGATCCCTTTATCTGCTCAACCGCGACAAACTCGGCGGCGTCGGTGACTCAAATGCCTGGCAGCATTTCAATATTGGAATTTCTGTTTTCAGCACCGGCGCCTTCTGGAACTCGACTTTCTATTTCGCTGGAGTGGGCGGACCGCTCAACGCGTTCAGTCTGAACAAAACCACGGCGAAGATGAACACGGCCGCAAGTTCCACGTCGAATGCCTCGTTTGGATTTCCGGGCTCGACGCCATCGATCAGTTCCACGGCAAACAGCAACGGCGTGCTCTGGGCTCTGAATAACGGCCAGTACTGCACCAGCCAGTCGCCGGGCTGCGGCCCCACGGTGCTGCACGCTTATGACGCTTCAAATCTGGCAAAGGAATTGTGGAACAGCTCGCAAAACGCGAATGACTCGGCCGGCAACGCCGTCAAGTTCACGGTGCCAACCATTGCAAATGGCCGCGTATATGTCGGAACGCGCGGCAACAACGCAGGAGGCGATAACAAAAGCACCAGCAGTCCGGGTGAACTTGATGTGTATGGGCTGCAGGCCGACTAGAACGGACCTCGCCAGCGAAATCGAAACCCCACACCCGCCGAATAAATCGCCGGAGCCTTTGCAGGCTCCGGCGATCTGGTCTATGGGTTCGTTTCGTCTAGTTGAGATAGCTCGTCATGGAAGGCTTCAATACGACAGCACGCATCCGCCCGCATTGCTATTGAAGGCGTTGCTCCACAGCGACTGCACCGGGAAGCTGCTGCCGTTGGGGAACGTGACCCGCGCCGATGCGCCCTGACCGCTGGCGATCCATGCGCACTTGTCGCCGTTCTCCGCGCCGCTCGAATCGAGCCAGCCGCCGTTCGGAAACTGATCTGTTTCCGTCTCCGCCATCTCGTGACCGCCGACGATGGTGATGCCGGCGTTGGGGCCGAGCCCGTTATAGTTCGCGCCGCAATTTGCACCCGCGTCGGTCATATACGGCAGGTTCGTGTACGCGATGTTGCCGTAGCTCGAGCTGGTGGAGCTGTGCCAGGCGCAATACTGCGAGCCGAAGCCGCTTGCGCTGTTTCCGTGCGACGTTGCGATCACGTACTGGACCGTTTGGTTGCTGCCCGAGGTAGTGTTGCCGAAGTGCGCGGCGGCGCTCACCGCTTCGGATGCAAGCTGCGTCTGAGTCGGGTGCGACGGTGCGGCGGCGGCGTTATCCACCCATACGCCCGCGTAAATGCCCGCCTGGTTTCCGGCGTGCTGGCCGCTGGTGCCGCAGGTGATGGTGCCGCTGGCCACGCCCTGGCAGTACTGGGTGACTGAGTTCAGCCACGAACTGCTGCCTGCGCCGGAGTAGAAGTTTTCGAGGATCTGCGCCTCGCCGCTGGGGTCATTGTTGTTCCACTGCGAGCCCCAGAGCACAAGGTAGATCTTGGGGGCCGTCTCGACGCCGATTCCGCCTACGCCGCCGTGATAGGAAAGGTTGTTGCTGCCGCCGCCGCAGTTGCGGTGGCAGGCCGCACCTTTGGCCTGCTTGTGGAACTTATCCATCGCATCCACCGTGGGATGGATAGTCACCGGACGTTGACCAGGTTCAAGAATCACGGATCCGCCGGGGTTTACTTGCGGGTTGCGGGCCTGAGCGTGTGCGACCACGATCGAGCAGGCTGCAAAGCAGCCCAGAAGAGGCACAACAATTCGCGGAACAAACAACTTCATTCGAAGACCTCCGAGTGTCGTTAGATAGGAGAAGTGGCTCCGTGCCGGGCGTACGAGCGTAACGAACCCATTTGGCCGTGCCGCGCGTAGCGGGTCACGGAGTAAATTGCAGGAACGCTACTACCCAAGTTGCACTTCCGTCAACTGACGAAAGTCCAGGCCAATCTGAGCGGTCGCATTACCCTCCGGCATCTTGCTGATAACAAATCTCCATTGACCCGTGAGCGGAGGCCGGCGCAGGCGTCACCGGGCAGGGGTTTTTCCGGAACACCATGCGCGGATGTAGTTGCGCAGACGCAATCCATCTGCGAAGATCGCGCCCGCAGTGGTCAGCCACGATTCACTGCGCAGGCGGACGAATGAAATCCTGCACCCGCCCGAGTGATGCCTGAATTCGTGCCATTTGGGACGCTGCCGGCGGTATACGATTGAATTCTGCAGCAGCCAGGAGCTTCAAAGGCACCCATGCACTATTTGCTGTTTTACGAAGTTGGCGAAGACTACGTAGCCCGACGCGCCGAGTTCCGCAACCAGCACCTGGCGAAGGGTTGGGCTGCCAGCGACCGCGGCGAACTGGTTCTGGGCGGCGCGCTCGCCAATCCGGTGGACGGGGCCATTCTCCTGTTCCGGGGCGATTCGCCGGCGGTCGCTGAGAACTTTGCGAAGTCCGATCCTTATGTATTAAACGGCCTCGTGAAGCGCTGGTATGTGCGTGAATGGACTACGGTGGCTGGCGAAGGCGCCGCCTCGCCGGTTCACCCGGCCGGCTGAAAGTTGCCCATTGCATGCTGGTTGATCTGATCTCGGCTGAGCCCGCGCATCGGCCGGTCCTGTCGGACCTGCTTCATCTGTACGCACGCGAATTCAATGAGTTCCACCCGGTGCAGTTCGGCACCGACGGGCGGTTCGTATATCGTGACCTGCCGAAATATTGGAAGGAAGCCGGCAAACATCCCTTCCTTATCCAGATCGATGGCAAGACGGCGGGGTTTGTTCTGGTTCAGCAAACGCGTGCCATCTCAGGCGACGATCCGGTTTGGGAGATCGCCGAGTTCTTCGTCCTGAAGGAATTCAGACGACGCGGAGCGGGGATGGACGCAGCCCACCGGGTCTGGAAGAGATTCCCCGGCATGTGGCAGGTCCGCGTGTTGCAGGCGAACGATGCCGGGTTTCATTTCTGGGATCAAGCGATTCTGCGATTTACCGGGAACCCCGCGCAACCGAGTGCCCTCGATCGAGGCGGCGACCGTTGGTTGGTCTTCTCCTTTGAATCGAGGCACTCAGGCTGACGCGAATCGGCCGCACTCATTTCCGTGAGGCGCAGGGCTCAACGGGTTCGCGGATTATTCCTCTTCGTTCAAGATCGTGAATGCCGCTGAAGAGCGCGCAAAGCCAATTCCCGCGCCACCCGAGGCAGACGCGGCCTGCCAGTTCGGCCCCTGCAATTCAGGCATGGGCCTGGCCTGGAACAGCTTCTTGCATTGCCGGGCGGTCCACCGCGCCCATCGCTTGGCCTTCTTGCGCCGTGCGCTGTCCGTAGAAATTCCGGTGCCGGCGTACATCTGACGGTAGAGCTTCGAAAGAAATATGAATGCCAGGCGCGCTCGGAAATTGGGAGTACAGGCGGAACGCTGCCAGATGGATCCCCAATCGTAGAACCGGTCCCACACCTTCTGGGTGCGCTCGCGGATCTCATCCGTGCTCATCGTGGGGTGCGGCGTGAACATCTTGGGACGATTCTCGATAGGGATCAGCCAATAGCGAGTGATGGGCACGTCGCCCACCATCATCGGATCCTTGGCCTGCTCTTTCTCCCAGCGGCCGAAGTCCACGGTCCCCGGGAACGGAGTCATCATCACGAACTGCGCAAACGTGACGCCGGCCTTCAATGCCATTTCCACCGTGGCGTCGAAGGTAGCCGGCCTGTCAGTCGGAAGCCCGAAGATAAACGAGCCGAGCACGTGAACCCCATGCTCCCTGAACTTCTGCAGTTGTTTGGCCAGCGCCTCGCCCGAGTAGTTCCAGTCTTTGAATACCGCCTTCAGGCCCTCTGGGGTTACCGCTTCCACGCCCACCAGGGCGCCCTTGATGTTGGCCTTGTGCATGGCATCGAGGTAATCGGCGTCCTCGCCCGCCTCCATGGTGATCTGGGTGAAGAACACCATGTCTTTGGGCAGCTTCGCGAGCTCTTCCATCAGTTTGAAGCGCTCCTCGCGAACGGCCGTCAGTTCTTCCAGCTTGGCGAAATTCTTCTGGTCGCGGGCCTGACGCAGATCGGTCAGGGTGACGGGATAGAAATTGTCATCGGCCAGCGCGATAAACCGGAATCCCTTGCGGCGCAGGTTTACGATTTCGTCGATCACCTTCTGATGCTGGCGCTGGCGGGGCTTCTGCCCATCGGTGCGCCACACGCTGCAGAAGGAGCAATGCTTGGGGCATCCGCGAATGGTTTGCACCGACGCCCACATATACTTGTCGGGCTGCATCAGATCCCAGCGCGCCGCCAGAAACTCGGTGCCTTCAATGCGGCCGCCTTCGTAGATTTTCTGGGGATTGCCGGCCAGGCAGTCCGCAACCGCTTTT
>Ga0070684_100004660_pt1 | contig 10467 bp, 10 predicted proteins | sample KBSC723LmetaG_FD_65653 | JGI IMG/M metagenome (GOLD analysis project Ga0070684, IMG submission 65653) | Corn rhizosphere microbial communities from Kellogg Biological Station, Michigan, USA - KBS C7.2-3L metaG | ecosystem: Host-associated > Plants > Roots > Rhizosphere ...
CTGGTACAAGGACGCCGGCATCGACCTCAACCTCGAGCCCGGCAAGGGCTCGGCGGTCGCGGTGCAGAAGGTCGCCGCCGGTGCCAATCCGATCGGCCTCGCCGACATGGCGAACGCGCTCACGCTGCGCGGCAAGGGCGCCGACACCGTGGGCGTGTTCAACGTCTACGCCAACTCGCCGCAAGGCCTCTACTGGCTGAAGAGCTCGGGCATCAAGTCGGTGAAGGACCTCGCCGGCAAGAAGATCGGCAACCCCGCCGGCGATGGCGCGCGAACGATCTGGCCGGCGCTCGCCAAGGCGAACAACATGGACGCCAACTCGGTGACGTGGGTCAACATCGACGCCAACTCGAAGCTCGCCGCCCTGAAGGCGAAGTCGATCGACGCGACGACGTCGTTCTACAACATCCACCACATCTTCCAGAAGGAGCTCGGCGACGACATGGGCTTCGTCGCGTGGAAGGACGCCGGCCTCAACACCTACGGCAACACGGTGATCGTCAACGGCGATTACCTGAAGAAGAACAAGCCGCTCGTCGCCGCGTTCGTCAAGGTGACGCAGAAGGCGTTCGCGGCGTGCGTCGCCAATGCGAACCCGTGCGTTCAGGCGCTCGTCGAGGCCAACGGCGCGCTCCAGTTCGACAACGAGTTGCAGAACTGGCGCCTGGTCGAGGTGCTGATGAGCGACAAGTTCTCGAAGACGGTCGCGCTCGGCTATCTCGACGATGGCCGCATGGCCGCCGACTACGACCTCGTCAAGACCTACATCGGCCTCGAGACGCCGTACGACGTCAAGACTGCGTACACGAACGAGTTTCTCGATCGCTCGATCAAGATGACGAAGTGACTTGGTGCGGCCCGGCCGCGCGAAGACGACCATGACCGCTCCGCGTATCCAGACCACCGTCGTCGGCTCGTATCCGGTTCCCGAGTGGCTTGTCGCCGCGCCCTCGGAGCAGGCACTCGTCGACGCGACGCGGGTGGTCATCGCAACGCAGGAGCAGGCCGGCGTCGACGTCGTCTGCGACGGCGAGCTGTATCGCTTCGACGTCAACCATCCCGAGACGAACGGGATGATCGAGTACTTCGTGCGGCCGCTGCACGGCGTTCGCCACGAGCTGACGTTCGACGAGGTGACCGCGTACCGGTCGCTGCCGGGGATGCGCTTTCGCACGCGTCCGCCCGGCGTCGTCGACGGCCCGGTGACGAGCGGCACGCTCGATCTGCCGCTCGCGTGCCAGCGCGCCAAGGCGCTGGCGAGGCACGCGTTCAAGTTCACCGTCACCGGCCCGCACATGCTCGCCAAGACGCTGCTGAACCGGCACTACGAAGGCACGCCCGAGCTCGCGCATGCGATCGCCGACGTCCTCGCCGAGCAGGTCCGCCACCTCGATGCCGACGTCGTCCAGCTCGACGAGGCGAACCTGCCCGGCCATCCCGACGAGTGGGAGTGGGCGGCGTCGGCGATCAACCGCGTCCTCGACGCAGTGCCGACGATCCCGGCGGTGCACCTGTGCTTCGGCAACTACGGCGGCCAGTCGGTCCAGCACGGCACCTGGGATCGGCTGCTCGCGTACCTCAACGCGCTCCACGCCGACCACGTCGTTCTCGAGTGCGCGCACCGTCCGGCCGAGGAGCTCGCGGTCTTCAAGGGCCTCAAGCCCGCGATCGGCTTCGGCCTCGGCGTCGTCGACATCAAGGCGACCGAGGTCGAGTCGGCAGACGCGGTGGCCCGGGCGATCGAGCGTGCCGAGCAGACGCTCGGCGCCGGTCGTGTCCGCTACATCCATCCCGACTGCGGGTTCTGGATGCTCAAACGCCCGATCGCCGATGCCAAGATCCGCGCGCTCGCGCGCGGCCGCGACCTCTACGAAGGGCGGTGATGCGCCGCGTCGGAGTCGTCCGACGCTGCGCCGCGTGATCGGCCGACGACGTCCGCGCTTGGCGCCCGATCAATCGGCGTGACGCTTGCCAGCAAAATCGCTCGGCGGCGGCGATGGGAGGCGCGGGATGGACAACATCAAGATCTACCTCGTGGAGGACAGCTCGGTCATCCGCGAGAACCTGATCGACGCGCTGCACGAGAACGCCCCGATCGAGGTCGTCGGCACCGCCGAGGACGAGCGCACGGCGCTCAGCTGGCTGCGCGACCGCAGCCACGCGTGCGACCTCGCGATCGTCGACATCTTCCTGAAGAACGGTTCCGGGCTCGGCGTCCTCAAGGGGCTGGCCGAGATGGACGAGGCGCCGGCGCGGGTCGTCCTCAGCAACCACGCGACTCCCGAGATCCGTGCCAAGTGCCAGCAGCTCGGCGCCGCCAAGGTGTTCGACAAGTCGAACGAGCTCGACGAGATGCTCGGCTGGCTCAACCGCTACGCCCGAAGCGATCGCGGAGTTGCTGCGTTGCGTTCCTGAAGACGCCGAGGTCGCTGCCGACCGCGACGAAGCTCGCCCCCATCGAGAGGTAGCGGCGCGCGTCGGTCTCGACGGGCGCGAGGATTCCGCTCGGCTTTCCCGCCGCCTTCGCCTTGCTGAAGATCTCGGCGATCGCTTCCTGCACGCTGGGGTGGTCGGGCTTGCCGAGATGGCCGAACGCCGCGGCGAGGTCCGACGGGCCGACGAAGATGCCGTCGACGCCGTCGACCGCTGCGATCTCGCCGGCGGCGGCGAGGCCGGCGCGGCTTTCGATCTGCACGAGCACGCAGATCTGCGAGTTGATGTCGCGGAAATAGTCGGCGACGGTGCCGAACCGGTTGCTCCGCTGCGAGACCGAGACGCCGCGAATGCCTTCGGGCGGGTAGCGCGTCGCCGCGACTGCGCGGCGCGCGTCGTCGGCGGTCTGCACGAACGGCACCAGGAAGTTGTAGAAGCCGGCGTCGAGCAGCCGCTTGATCTCGACCGCCTCGTTCCACGACGGCCGCACGATCGGCGCGCTCGCGCTGTCCTTCAGCGCCATCAGCTGCGGAATGAAGGTGCGGACGTCGTTCGGCGAGTGCTCGCCGTCGAGGAGCAGCCAGTCGAAGCCGGCGATGCCGAGCACCTCGGTCGTGATCGGATTGGCGAGCGAGCACCAGCATCCGATCAGCGTCTCGCCGGCGAGCAGGCGCCGCTTGAATGCGTTCGGGAAGGGGCGATACGGGGCGGTCATCTCGAAGCTCCGGTGTTCATCGGACGAGGCATGGCCGCTTCGGGTCGAAGCGCCAGCCGGGAACCAGCTGCTGCATCGCGGTCGCGTCGTCGCGCGCGCCGAGACCCTGCTGGCGGTAGAGCGCATGCGCGGCATCGATCGCGGCCATGTCGAGCTCGACACCGAGCCCGGGCGCGGTCGGCACCTGCACCTGGCCGTCGACGATCTCGAGCGGCCGTCTGGTCAGCGCCTGGCCGTCCTGCCAGATCCAGTGCGTATCGATCGCGGTGACGCGGCCCGGCGCCGCGGCGGCGACGTGCGTGAACATCGCGAGCGAGATGTCGAAGTGGTTGTTCGAGTGCGAGCCCCACGTCAGGCCCCAGTCGCGGCACGTCTGCGCGACCCGCACCGATCCGGCCATCGTCCAGAAGTGCGGATCGGCGAGCGGGATGTCGACCGCCTGCAGCGAGAGTGCGTGCGCGAGCTGGCGCCAGTCGGTCGCGACCATGTTGGTCGCGGTCGGCAGGCCGGTCGCGCGGCGGAACTCGGCGAGCACCTCGCGGCCCGAGAAGCCTTCTTCTGCGCCGCACGGATCTTCGGCGTAGGCGAGCACGCCGCGCATGTCGCGCATCAGCCGCACCGCGTCGGCGAGCAGCCAGCCACCGTTCGGATCGAGCGTGACGCGCGCCGACGGGAAGCGCTCGTGCAAGGCGCGCACGGCATCGCATTCGGCGTCGCCGGCGAGGACGCCGCCCTTCAGCTTGAAGTCGTTGAAGCCGTAGCGCGCGTGCGCGGCTTCGGCGAGACGGACGACGGCCTCGGGAGTCAGCGCCGGCTCGTGGCGAAGCCGCAGCCACTCGTCGCTCTCGCCTTCGCCGCCCGCGTACGGCATCGCAGTGGCGCGGCGGTCGCCGACGAAGAAGAGATAGCCGAGCACCTCGACCGAGCTGCGCTGCTGGCCCTCGCCGAGCAGCGCCGCGACGGGAACGCCGAGGTGCTGGCCGAGCAGGTCGAGCAGCGCCGACTCGATCGCGGTGACGACGTGGATCGTCGTTCGCAGATCGAACGTCTGCAGGCCGCGGCCGCCGCCGTCGCGGTCGGCGAAGCGCGATCGGACGTCGGCGAGCACGCGCTGGACCTCGCCGATCGATCGACCGACGACGAGCGCCGTCGCTTCCTCGAGCGTCTGCCGGATCTTCTCGCCGCCGGGAACCTCGCCGACGCCGGTGTGGCCGGCGCTGTCGCCGACGATCACGAGGTTGCGCGTGAAGAAGGGCGCGTGCGCGCCGCTGAGATTGAGCAGCATCGAGTCGCGCCCGGCGACCGGAACGACGCGGAACGTGCGGACGACAGGGCTCGCGGCGGCGGCGTCGCGAAGCGCGGAGGCAGCGGCCATCGCGTCAGTCGGCGGTGATCTTGCCGGTCTCGATCACCGTCTTCCAGCGCGCGAACTCTGCCGCTTGCATCGCCGCGAACTGCTCGGGTGTGCTGGCGACGACCTCGAAGCCGAGGTCGAGCAGCTTGGGCTTGACCTGCGGGTCGTTCATGGCGGCGACGATCGCGGTGCTGAGCGTCTTCTTGACGTCGGCGGGCAATCCTTTCGGCGCGGCAATCGCCTGCCACGAATAGACGTCGGCGCCCTTGACGCCCGACTCGGCGAGCGTCGGCACGTTGGGCAGCAGTGGCGAGCGCTTGTCGCCCGTGACGGCGAGCGCGCGGAGCTTGCCGGCCGCGACGTGCTGGACGACGACGTTGATGTTCTGGAAGGACGCGTCGACGACGCCGCCGAGCAGGTCGTTCATCGCCGGTGCGCCGCCCTTGTAGGGCACGTGCAGGCCCTTGGTTCCGGTGCGCTGCCAGAAGAGCTCGGCGGTGAGGTGGTCCGACGAGCCGTTGCCCGACGACGCGAACGTCAGCTTGTCCGGCGTCTTCTTCAGCGCCGCGACGACGTCGGCGACGCTCTTGTACGGCGACGACGCCGGAACGACGAGAACATTGGGCGCCTGCACGAGAACGCTGAGCAGATCGATGTCCTTGTTGATGTCGTACGGCAGGTTCTTGATCAGGTGTGGCGCGATCACGAACGGGCCGAGCGACGAGACGATCAGCGTGTAGCCGTCCGCTGCGGCGCGCTTGACCTGACCCATGCCGATCGTTCCGGTCGCGCCGGCGCGGTTGTCGATGATGAATGTCTGGTGCAGCTGCTCCTGCAGCTTCGCCGCCAGCGTCCGCGCGATCATGTCCGTCGACCCGCCCGGTGGGAACGGGACGACGATCGTCACCGTGTGGTCGGGATACGCGGCGTGCGCGGGAAGGGCGACGCCGGCGGCAAGCGCGGCGGTGAAGCTCAGGAAGAGACGTCGGAAGGCATGCATGGTTGGGGCGGTGGCTGAGGCGAGAGGTCAGTCATCGTACAACTTGACGGGAAGGCGCGCGGACGAAAGGACCTACGCAGCCGCGGGTTGCCCGGGGCCGCCGGCCGCCGGCGCCGCTGCCCGGCGCCAGCGCTCGCGACTGTTGGCGAGGTGGGTGCGCGCAGCGGCGCGCGCTGCCTCGGGGTCCTGGTTGACGATCGCGTCGAGCAGGCTCTCGTGCTCGGCGTGGACGCGGCGCAGGTAGTTCTGACGCGCTTCGTCGTTGACGGTTTCCTTGTCGAGCCGGGCCCGCGGGATCATCGCAGTGCCGAGCGTCTGCAGCAGCTGCACGAAGTGGGCGTTCTGGGTCGCCCGCATGATTTCGAGGTGAAACTCGAAGTCGGCGCCTACTGCGTTGCGCCTCGCCTCGGTTGCTGCGACGAACGCATCGAGCGCTTCGCGCATCCGCGCCAGGTTGCCCGGCGTTCGCCGTTGCGCCGCCAATCCCGCCGCCTCGACCTCGACGCCGATCCTCAGCTCGAGCATCGCGATCACGTCCTCGAGCGTCGCCAGTTGCTCGCGCGAGATGCGAAAGCTGAGCGGCCCTGGCGGCGCGATCACGAAGGTGCCGACGCCGTGCCGCGTCTCGACCAGGCCGGCGGCCTGGAGCCGCGAGATCGCCTCGCGCACGACGGTGCGACTGACTGCGAACTCGGCCATGAGGTCGGCCTCGGTCGGCAGCTTGTCGCCCGCTGCGAGCGTGCCGGAGCGAATGCGGACGCCCAGCGACTCGACGATTTCATGCGCGAGCTTGGGCGGACGGCGCTGGAGCGTGGCTGCAGGCATGCGGAAAACCCCGAGCCGGGCGACCTTGACTTGGGTCGCTGCCGGCCTACCATGTTGTACGACAACTGACGAGCAGCCGCAATCCCCTAGCCCGTGACCGCTGCCGCCTCGCTCGCTCCCCCGGCGCGTCCGTTCCAGCGCCTGCTTCTGACCGGTGCCGCTGGCGGGCTCGGCCGCGTTCTGCGTCCTCGGCTGGCGCGCCAGTGCGTGACGCTGCGCGTTTCCGATGTCGCCGAGCTCGGCTCGGCAGCGGCGAGCGAGGAGCTCGTCCCGGCACGACTCGAAGACAACAGCGCAGTGCTCGAACTCCTCGCCGGCGTGGATGCGGTCGTGCACCTCGGGGGCGTCTCGGTCGAAGGTCCCTTCGAGCCGATCCTGCAGGCCAACATCGTCGGCGTCCACAACCTCTACGAGGCGGCGCGCCGACATCGCGTGCGGCGGATCGTGTTCGCGAGCTCGAACCATGTCACCGGCTTCTATCGCCAGGACGAGGTCGTCTCGCCGCGCGAACCGATGCGCCCGGACGGCAACTACGGCATCAGCAAGGCGTTCGGCGAGCTGCTGTCGCGCTTTTACTTCGACCGCTACGGCATCGAGACCGTCTGCCTGCGGATCGGCTCGTCGTTCCCAGAGCCGAAGGACCGGCGCATGCTCGCCACCTGGCTCAGCTACGACGATCTCGAGCGCCTCGTCGTCGCCAGCCTGACGGCGCCGGTGGTCGGGCACAGCGTCGTCTACGGCATGTCCGACAACGCGACGATCTGGTGGGACAACACGTCGGCTGCGCACCTCGGCTATCGCGCGCAGGACAGCTCGGAGCCGTTTCGCGCCGCCGCCGAGGCACGTCAGCCGCACCTCGATCCGACCGACCCCGCGGTTCGCTTCCAGGGCGGCGCATTCGTGACGCGCGGTCCCTACGAATGACCCGCCATCCACTCAAGGAGACAACAGCATGACCTCTCGATTCCGCGTCTCGATCGGTCTTCTTGCGCTCGCTGCGGCCGGTCTGATCGCCGGGCCCGCGGTCGCTCGCGACTTTCGCTCCGCCGAAGTGCACGCCAAGGACTTCCCGACCAATCAGGCGGTGATGTACATGAGCGAGCAGCTGTCGAAGGCGACCGGCGGCAAGGACAAGATCAAGATCTTCAGCGACAGCGCTCTCGGCTCCGAGAAAGACACCGTCGAGCAGGTGAAGATCGGCGCGCTCGACATGGTGCGCGTCAGCACCGCGTCGTTCCACGGCATCGTGCCCGAGTCGCTGATTCCGTCGCTGCCTTTCCTGTTCCGCGACATCGACCATTTCCGCAAAGCCATGTACGGCGCCGAAGGCGACAAGATCCTCGCTGCCTTCGACAAGGCGGGCTTCATCGGCCTGTGCCTCTACGAGAGCGGCGCGCGCTCGATGTACGCGAAGAAGCCCATCAAGAGCGTCGCCGACATGAAGGGCCTCAAGGTGCGCGTGCAGCCGTCGGACCTGATGGTGGGCATGGTCAACGCGATGGGGGGCTCGCCGACGCCGATGCCGTTCGCCGAGGTCTACACCGGGCTCAAGTCGGGCCTCATCGACGCCGCCGAGAACAACATCCCTTCGTACGAGGAGACCAAGCACTACGAGTCGGCGCCGATCTATTCGGAGACGATGCACGTGATGACGCCCGAGGTGCTGGTCTTCTCGAAGAAGGTCTGGGAGACGCTGACGCCGCTGGAGCAGGCCGCGATCCGCAAGGCCGCCAAGGAATCGGTGCCGCACTACGTCAAGCTCTGGGAAGCCAAGGAAAAGGACGCACGCGCGGCGGTCCTCAAGGGCGGGGCGAAGATCATCGATGCGTCGCAGATCGACAAGAAGAGCTTCGTCGACGTCGAGAAGCCCGTCTGGGACAAGTTCGCCTCGACGCCGGAGCTGAAGTCGCTGCTGCAAAGCATCGTCAACGTCAAGTAGACGAGAGCGGACCCGACTTGGACTTGCTGACCGCCGTCAGCGCCCGCTTGTCCAAGTGGGTGCTGGTCGTCGCCTGCGTCTGCCTGGCCGTGCTCGGCGGCGTCGTCATCTACGGCGTCGTGCTGCGCTACGTCTTCAACGATTCCCAGTCGTACGTCGAGCAGGTCGCCCTGCTGATGGTGATCTCGGTGGCGATGTTCGGTGCTGCGGCCGGCGTCCGCGATGCCGGCCACATCGGACTCGACTCGGTCGTCCGTCTGCTGCCGGCGCGCGCGCAGCGCTGGGTGAGCGGCATCGTCGACGTGCTCGTTTTCGCCTTCGCCGCGCTGCTGCTCTGGGGCAGCCTGCACATGGCCGAGTCGACCGGCCACGACACGATTCCCACGCTCGGCATCTCCGAGGCCTTCCGCTATCTGCCGCCGATCATCGCCAGCGTGCTGATCGGCCTGTTCTGCGTCGAGCGCCTGCTCAAGCTCGTTCTTCGTCCGCACGACGACTGAATCCGTGGAGCTGAGCGTTCTCTGTCTGAGCTTCGTGCTCTTTCTCGTGCTTGGCGTGCCGGTCGCGTTCGCCATCGGCCTGGCGTGCCTGGCGACGTTCGCGGTCGAGGGCCTGCCGCTGGCCACCCCGATCCAGATGATGGTCTCGGGAATGAACGTGTTCTCGTTCCTCGCCATTCCCTTCTTCATCTTCTCGGGCGAGCTGATGCTGCACGGCGGCATCGCCGACAAGATCCTGAATTTCGCGCGCAGCCTGGTCGGTCATTGGCGCGGCGGGCTCGGCCTCGCCAACGTCGTCGCGAGCACGCTGTTCGGCGGCGTCTCCGGATCGCCGGTGGCCGACACCTCGGCGATGGGCGGCGTGTTGATCCCGATCATGAAGCGCGAGGGCTACAGCGCCGGCTACGCGGTCAACGTCACGACGCACGCCTCGCTCACCGGCGCGCTCATGCCGACTTCGCACAACATGATCATCTACGCGTTCGCCGCGCAGGGGGCGGTGGGGGTCATCGACGGCCACGCGATCCGCGGCGTGTCGATCGGCGACCTGATGTTCGCGGGCCTCATCCCGGTGTTCTGGATCATGGTCTGCATGCTGATCGCGGCCTACTGGCAGGCGGTGAAGAGCGGCTTTCCGCGGCGCGCCGACGGCACCTCGATGGTCGAGTGCTTCCCGGGCTGGTATGCGGTGCTGCGCAGCTTCGTTGCCGCCGTCCCCGGTCTCCTCGTGATCGTCGTCATCCTCGGCTGCGTGATGGGCGGAGTGACGACCGCGACCGAGGCCGCCGCCATCGCGGTGGCCTATTCGCTCTGCCTCACGGCCTTCGTCTACCGCACCCTCGACCGGCCCAAGCTCTACAAGTCGCTCGCCAAGGCCTCGAAGACGACCGGCGTGATCCTGCTCCTGATCGGCGTCTCGAACATGCTGCGCTGGCAGATGGCTTACCTCGAGATTCCCGATGCGATCCAGGCCGCGCTCCTGCACGCCACCCAGTCGCCCTGGCTGATGCTCCTCTACATCAACATCATCCAGATCTTCCTCGGCATCTTTCTCGACATGGCGGCGCACATTCTGATCACGACGCCGTTGTTCCTGCCGCTGGCGATCCAGATGGGCGTCGGCCCGGTGCAGTTCGGGATGATGCTGCTGCTCAACTGCGCCCTCGGCCTCGTGCATCCGCCGGTCGGCACGGTGCAGTTCGTCGGCTGCGCGATCGGCAACATCTCGATCGGCGAGGCGACGAAGACCGCGTGGCCGTACTACCTCGCGATCTGGGTGGCGATCAACCTGGTGACCTACGTCACGGTCTTCTCGACGTGGCTGCCCTCGCTGATCACCGGCCACCCCGTGTTCTGAAAAGCACACAAAGGCACGAAGCGAGCGCGGACGCGCGCCTGCGCGACGCGCCTGCGCTGCGCGTCGCCGCTACGATGGCCGCTCGACAGCACGTTTCCGTCCCATGCACCGCAACGGTGAATATTCGGTTCTGCACCGCTACTTCCTCTACGGTTGGCTGTTCCGCGATGCCTGCCAGGGCAACTGGCTCGAGCGCTTCGCATCGCTGCGCCACAACCGCGAGCAGGCGCGCTGGCTGCCGACGTACATGCTGCGCTGGCTCGTCACCGGAACGCTGCTGTTCGCGATCGCGTTCTTCTTCGAGGCGCAGCTGTCGAGCCCGGTGCTCGCCGCGGCGGTCTACG
>Ga0070684_100004664_pt1 | contig 10463 bp, 7 predicted proteins | sample KBSC723LmetaG_FD_65653 | JGI IMG/M metagenome (GOLD analysis project Ga0070684, IMG submission 65653) | Corn rhizosphere microbial communities from Kellogg Biological Station, Michigan, USA - KBS C7.2-3L metaG | ecosystem: Host-associated > Plants > Roots > Rhizosphere ...
CCGACGTCGTTGTTCTTGAACAGCACCTTGCGCCACGACTTCCCGCCGTCGACGGACTTGAAGACGCCGCGATCGGCGTTAGGCGCGTAGAGATGGCCAATGGCGGCGACGAACACGATGTTCGCATTGCGCGGGTCGACGGCGATCTTGCCGATGTGCTGGGTGTCGTCGAGGCCGAGATGCGTCCAGGTCTTGCCGGCATCCGTCGACTTGTAGACGCCGTTCCCGTATCCGACCGAATCGCGCAGCGTGGACTCGCCGCTTCCGACGTAGATCGTGTCGGGCGCCGACGGCGCAACGGCGAGCGCGCCGATGGAGGCTACGGGCTGCGAGTCGAAGATCGGCTCCCACACACGTCCGGCGTCGATCGACTTCCACACGCCGCCGTTCACGTGCCCGAAATAGAACTCGTTAGGTCGGCCGACGACCCCGCACACGGCGTCCACGCGGCCGCCGCGGAAGGGGCCGAGCATGCGCCAGCGGAGCCCGGAGAACAGCGGCGTGAGCTCGTCGGCCGCCGTCGCCATACGGTCGCCCGAGATGCTGGCCGGGATCGGAAGCGCGCGCGCGATCCCCGGGCCGAGCACGGTCAACCCCAGCCCTGCCACGCCAGTGCGCGCCAGAAAATCCCTTCGCGAAATGTCGTCGTTGTGACTCACATGATCCTCACATCAAAGCGGAGCTGGCGACTGGCGACTGGCGACTGCCGAGTCCCTAGTCCCCAGTCCCTACTTCTTCACCGTCGCGCCAGTCAGATGCGCAATCGCGCCAAGTGTCGTCTGCGCCGCGTTCAAACCGAGCCTGAAATCCTTGTCGCTGTACGTCGTGTAGACGTCAGTCGGCTGGTGCCAGTTGGGATCCCAGCCGGCACCGATCTCGCGGCCACGCTCGTTCTCCCGCAGGCTGATGGCCGGGACGAGGTCCTGGAACGGCGCACTGTCCGTGTTCGTCATGTGCGGCCCGACCTGCGCCGGATAGTCCGTCGCATACAGCTCGTTCGCCCGGTGGAACACCCACGCAAGCTTCTGCGCGCCATCCGCCATCTTCGAGCTCGATTGGAACTCGATGTTCACGTCGGCCTCGGGACGCTGCTCGGGACTCACCGTCCCATCGGCACGCGGCATCCCGTGATCCCACATCATCATGTCGTGCTGGATCATGCCAAGCCACTTCGGCTCCGGGTATTTCTTCGACCCGGCTGGCGATTCCTTCCCCTGCAGCGCCTGACGCTGCGCGACGTACGCTCTCGCGCCGTTCAACCCGGTCTCCTCGTTGTTCCACAGGATGAATCGGATCGAGCGGTCGGTCTGCACGTCCGGGCTCGAGAAGATGCGCGCGAGCTCCATGACGACCGCCGTTCCCGAGCCGTCGTCGTTCGCCGCCTCGTTCCAGCCGTGACCGTCCATGTGGCCGCCAACGATGTACATCTCGTCGGGGTGCGTCGTACCAACCTTCGTGCAGTACACCTCCTGCCGCTCACCCGGCGTCGTCGGCTCTGCGTCAAGCGCGCGGATTCTGGGGTCGGGCTGCTTGAGCGAATCGGTATTCACCCCCGTGGGCCCACGATTGCCGCGAAGGCGTCCGCCACCCGACGCTTGGGTGCTGCGTGCTGCCGCCGCACGGCGCGCCGCAATCGCCGCGCTGTCCAGCGGCTGCGCTGGTGCGGGCGGCTGGTACTCGTACGTGATGCGCTCGGTGTTCGTGCAACCATAGCTCTTGAGCTGCGCCTCGATCCAGTCCACCGCATCGCGATTGCGTTTGGTTCCCTGGCGCCGATCGCCGAACTGCGTGAGCCCTTTGATCGTTGCCTTGTATTTCTCGAGGTCGAGGCGGCCGATCATGGTGCGAATGGCGTCGTTCGCCGTATCCGCCGCCGGGCTCGGTGCACCGCCCTGGCCCATGGCCGGCGTGGCGAGGAGGGCGACGAGGCACCAGGCCGCGACCGCCGCGGTCAACCGGGAGTTCGCTCGCATGAAAATCCTGTTAGGCAACGGGTAAGCGGACGATGCGGGTGATTGCGCAGACGCGCGACCGTCATGCTGGCGACAGCTTGGGACCGCTAACTTCGAGCCATCAGGCAGGCTCAGGTCAAGTACGCTACGCGGGTGCGCTGCGTTGGGGCAGATCAGGAGAAGGATTCTCGCAGCAGTGGCTGTGGTCGCGGTGTCCGGATGCGGGGGCGCAGACCAGCCCACGCGTGTCACACGCGACCCGCTGCTCCGCACACAGCCGGTCTTCCTCTATGGCGCCGCCGACACGACGCGGCCACCGCGCGCAGTGATTTTCTTCTTCGGCAACGACATCGGCTTCTGGCAACCGCATCGTCGGCTCGCCGCCTCGCTTGCGCAGTCGCAGTACGCCGTAGCGGGCTTCGACATGCGGCCGCTCCTCCGTAGTCTTCCGGACCGCGGCCCCATTCGGGACAGCGCATTCATCGCCGCCATCGAGCCCATCATCGCCCGGTCGCGCCACGAGCTCGGAGCCGACTCCGCACCGCTCATCATTGCCGGGCACTCACTCGGCGCAGAAGTCGCGATCTGGACCGCGGCGCATACGTGCGAGCCTGATGTTGCGGGTGTCCTGGCGATGTCACCAGGCTCACGAAGCCATCTCCGCGTCTCGGTGAGCGACATCATGAATGGACCCGAGCCAACCGAACCCGGAAGCTTCGCGGTGGCGGACGCGATCGGCGAGGTTCCAGGCGACGAGCGCATCGCCGTCATCCGCGGCACGAAAGACAAGCTCACGCGCGCGGATCCAGCACTGATGGCGGCCGGCGGCGACCGGATCGAGCGGTTCTCGGTGCTCCTGGCCGGCCATTCACTCAAGGGGCTGACGATGGCCGGCTTCGAGACGCATCGCGCCGTGGACTGGCTCCTGGGACCGCAGAGGGTTTCGCGTTAGGTGCGTCAACGCGCTCCTCATCTCGCGCTGCCGGTGTCGCCGCGGGGGTCTCACGCGCGATCCGCGTGCCGGTCACACAGATGGCGAGCCACGCAGTTCCCGCGGCGAATCCGCCGATCACGTCGGTCGGAAAGTGCATGCCCAGGTAGATGCGACTCACACCGACGGCGAGCGCGAGGACGGCCGCGACGAGATACAGGAAGCGTGGCTTCATCCCCGGCGGACGCCAATACGTCGCCACCACATACGCGAGCATCCCGTAGCCGATCGTCGCGGCCATCGTGTGGCCGCTCGGGAAGCTGAACGTGCTCTCGTGCAGCACTCGTATCGGCCGAGAACGGTGAATCAGCAGCTTCAGCAACCGGTTCACGAGCACGCCGCCAACGTACGCCGACAGCCAACAGACGAACACCAATCGGTGCCGCTGGCGCCACAGCACCCAGGCGCCCACGACAGCGATGGTTGGAATCACCGGGATGTCGCCGAGGTGGGTGATGCCGGTGAAGATGCGCAGGCCAAGTGGGCTCGTGTGGGCCGCCATCCAGTCCAGCGCCGCCACGTCGACCCGCACGACGGTCGCGTTGTCGAGCACTTCCTCGAGCACGGTACCGAACAACCAGAGCGCGAGCGCCGCGATGGTGAGGCTCACGGTTACGTGCAGCCCGAGGTACGCTTTGGGATCGAGTCGCGCCGCGACGAATCGCGCCAGTCGCGATGGATGTTGAATCGTCTCGGCAACGTCCGGCGCGTTCTTCGCGAGGGTTGGTCCGTCCGCCATGATGCGGAACGTAGCCATCATACCTTGCGCCATTGTGACGGAATGAGGACGATCAGTCATGCGAACACTCGGGATCCTTGGCGGCATGAGCTGGGAGTCTACGGCCGAGTACTACCGTCTCATGAACCGTGGGATCGCCGAGCGACTCGGTGGCCTCCACTCGGCGCGGCTGGTGATGCACAGCGTGGACTTCGCCGAGGTCGCGGAGATGCAGCGCTCAGGTAACTGGCGCGCGGCCGGCGCTACGCTCGGCGAGGCAGCCGCGGGACTCGAACGCATCGGCGCAGAGGCGATCGTGCTGGCGACGAACACCATGCATCAGGTTGCCGCCGACATCGAACGCGCCGTTGGCATTCCACTCATTCACATCGTCGATCCCACAGGTGAGGCGCTCACGCGCCACGGGGTGCGACGCGCCGGCCTGCTCGGCACTCGCTACACGATGGAGCTTCCGTTCTGGCGCGAGCGATTGCGGGAGCGCTATGCCATCGACCTCGTGGTGCCTGACGAGGCCGACCGTGCGCTCGTGCATCGCGTCATCTTCGACGAGCTGTGTGTCGGACGCATCGATGCCGACTCACGCGCGCAATACGTCGCGGTGACGGAGCGGCTCCAGGATGCCGGCGCGGAGGCGGTGATCTTCGGGTGCACCGAGATCGGATTGCTGCTGCGACCGGAGCATGTCTCGCTGCCGGCGTTCGACACGACGGCGCTGCACGCAGCGGCTGCCGTGTCGTTCAGTCTCGTCGACTAGACCTCGAGCCTATCTCCTTCCCGCGCGGCCACGAGATACAGCGCCGGCATCAGGTAGACACTGATCAGGAGTCGGGAAAACAACCCGCCGACGATCACGAGCGCGAACGGCCTCTGCGAGTCCGACCCCACGCCCGTCGACAACGCGGCCGGCAGCAGGCCTAACGCGGCCACGAGCGCCGTCATCATGATCGGCCGCAACCGCAGCAACGCCGCCTCCAACGTCGCCTCATCGATAGGCTTCCCCGTCCGCCGCAGCTCATTCACGTAGGAGATGTACACGATCGCCGTCTGCACCGAGACGCCGAACAGCGCCAGGAATCCGATGCCCGACGACACCGAGAACGGCGTCCCCGAAAGCTCCAATGCCAGCAAGCCACCGATCGGCGCCGAAAGTACCACGCCCGCGACGGTGATGAACGGGAACTTGAAGTTGTTGTAGAGCGCGAACAGGATCACGAAAATCAGCGCGAGCGTGACTGGCAGGATGAGCTGCAGCTGCGCGCGCGACGCCGTGTACTCCTCGTACTCCCCGCCCCACACGATCCGATACCCCGCCGGCAGCGGCACAGCGGCGGCGACCTTCTTCTGTGCTTCCTGGACCGCGCTCGCGAGGTCGCGCCCCTCCACGGAGTACTGGACTCCAATGAAGCGAGAGTTGTCCTGGCGGTAGATGAACGACGCACCGTTCGCCAGCTTGATGTCCGCCAGCTCGCGCAGCGGCACACGCTGACCGTCCGCCGTCGCGACGAGCACGTTCCCGATCTGCTCCGGCGTCTCGCGATATTGCGGGAGCAGCCTAACGACGAGGTCGAAGAGTCGCTCTCCCTGCGCCACCTGCGTTGCCGCCGAGCCACCCACCGCCGCCTCGATCAACCCGTTGATGTCGGCGACGTTGATCCCGTAGCGCGCGATCTTCGTCCGGTCAATGTCGATCGTCAGACTCGGCTGACCGAGCTCCTGAACCACGGTCACGTGCTTCACGCCCGCGACCTGGTCGAGAATGCGCTTCACGGCGCGTCCTTTCTGCTCGAGCACAGCGAGGTCGCTGCCGAAGACCTTCACGTCGAGTGAGCTCTTGAGGCCCGTCTCGGCCTCGTCGACCGCGTCCTCGGCCGGCTGCGTATAGTTGAACGTGATGCCCGGAAACACCTTGAGCCTCTCGGCTACGGCATCAATGAGCTGCGCCTTGTCCCGATACGCGCCGTGCCACTCGCTGTACGGCTTGAGCCCGACGTAGAACTCGGCGTTGAAGAAGCCGGTGGGATCGGTACCATCATCCGGGCGGCCGTGCTCGGATGCCACGATCGTCACCTCCGGGAACGAACGCAGAATGCTCGTCACCTGCGGCACGATCCGCGACGATTCCTCGAACGAGATCGTGTACGGCATCGTCGCTCTCACCCACAGTGCGCCCTCGTCGAGCTTCGGCATGAACTCGGCGCCGATGTGCGGGATGAAGAGCAGCGAAACCACGAACACCGCCGTCGACAGTCCGATGGTCAACCACGGACGGCCGAGCGCCCGCGTCAGCGTCCGCGCGTACAGGCCGCGGATCCACTCGTACGCCGGATTGCGCCGCTCGCGCACGCCGCGACGCATGAACCAGGCGCAGAGCACGGGCAGCAGCGTCAGCGTCACGATGAGCGCGCCAACCAGCGCGAAGATCGTCGTATCCGCCATCGGCTCGAACAACTTGCCCGATGGCCCACGCAGCACGTAGATCGGCAGGAAGCTCGCGATGATCACCGCGACCGCGTAGAAGATCGGCCGGTCCACTTCGGCCGCCGCGGCAATGATCGTGTGCACGACACCAAACCCTTCGGCTTCGGGGTCGGCCAGCCGGCGGTAGATGTTCTCGACCATCACGACCGCGCCGTCGACGAGGATACCAAAGTCGATCGCGCCGATGGACAGGAGGTTCGCGGGAATACCGCGCAGATCGAGGCAGATGAACGCGAACAGCAGCGAGAGCGGAATCGTCACCGCGACGATGAGCCCCGACCTGATGTCGTACAGGAAGAAAATCAGGACGATGATGACGAGCACGATCCCGCGGAGCAGATTGTCTTCGACTGTCCGCGTCGTCAGGTGGATGAGGTCACTGCGGTCGTAGAACGGGAGGACCTTCACATCCTTCGGCAGGATCTGGTTGTTGAGCTCCTCGGTCTTTTTCTGAATGCCCTGAAGCACGGTCTGCGCCTGCTCGCCGGTGCGCAGCTTGACCACGCCTTCGACCGCGTCGTTCTGGTTCTGGTAGCCGAACCGACCGAGTCGCGGTGCGGCACCGATGACGACCTGCCCGATGTCCTTCACGAGAACCGGGATCCCGTTGTGCACCGCGAGCACGACGTTCCCGATGTCCTCGGTCGTCGCGACGCGGCCGAGCCCGCGGACGTAGTAGAACTGGCCACCCTCGGAGTAAAAGCCGCCGCCGGCATTGCCGTTGTTCGCGTCCAGCGCGGTCGAGACGTCGCTCACGCTGAGCCCCGCCCCGGCGAGCTTGTTGGGGTCGATCATCACCTGGTACTGCATCGTCTCGCCGCCTAACGACTCGAGGTCGGCCACGCCAGGCGCCGACTTGTAGGCGCGGTCGATCACCCAGTCCTGCAGGATGTGCAGGTCGCGCGCCGAGCGGTCGGGGCTCTGCAGCACGTACCGATACACCAACCCCGACGGCGACGAGAGTGGCGAGACGCCAGCGGTCACGCCGGGTGGCAGCTCGACGTCGGGCACGCGCTCGAACACCTGCTGGCGCGCGAAGTAATTGTCGGTCCCGTCGACGAACGTGAGCGTGACATCTGACAGCCCGTAGAGTGAGATCGAGCGCATCACCCGGAGCCCGGCCAAGCCATTCATCTGCAGCTCGACGGGGGCCGTGATCAGCCGCTCGACCTCCTCCGCGGCATGGCCCGGCCACTGCGTGATGATCTCCACCATTGGCGGCGAGAGATCGGGATACGCGTCCACCGGCAAGCGGCGGAACGACCACAACCCGATTCCGATCATCGCCACGCCGGCGAGCACTACCAACAGCCGCTGGCGGAGCGATGCGGCAACAATGCGGTTGACGATCGATGGAGAACGCGTGGCCTCCGCCTCGGCGTGCGTTACCTCGTGCGCCCACGTGTCCGAGCGCACGCGGTCCGGCAGGCCGTCGCCATCATCGTCGCGCGGCGGGCGGCCAACAGGTGGACTGGATCGCTCGCTCACTGCGTCTGCGCGAACTGCACGAACAGCGCGCCCTCGGAGATGATCCGTTCACCCGCCTTGAGCCCCGCCGTCACCTCGTAGCGGTCGCCGACGCGTGAACCGATCGTGATCTGGCGACGCCCGAACGTGTTGGTGCCGTTCCCGGCCTGCACGTACACGAATGGGAGGTTGTCGTCATCGCGGAGCACGGACGTGACGGGAATGAGCAACCCATTCCGCTCGCGCGACCCGTGAATCGCGACCTGGACGTACATGTCCTTCTTCAGGAGTCGTCGCGTGTTCGGCACCAGCACGCGAACGGCCGTCGCCTTCGTGGCGGGGTCCACCAGGGCGGAGATGTAGGTGACCTTGCCGACGAACGGGTTCGGCGAGGCCGGCGTCGTCACCTCCGCGCGATCGCCATTCTGCACCGAGGCGAGGTCGGACTCGAACACGTTGGCCTGCACCCACATCGACGAGAGGTCCGCGACGGTGAAGGCGGGCGTGGAGCCGGCCTGGAGCAGCTGCCCCGGGTTGATCAGGCGTTCGACGACGGTCCCGTCGATCGGCGCGCGGATCGCGCCCTGAAGCTCGGGGACATCTTTCCCATCACGCAGCGCGGCGATCGATGTCTCATCCACGCCTAACGCGCGAAGCTGCTGCAGCGCCGCATCGCGGTCCGCCGCGGCCGCCGCGGCATCCGTCTCGGCCTGGTCGAGATCGCGCTTCGCGATCGCGTCGTTCTTCCACAGCTGCTCGTCCTGCTCAGCCACCCGCTTGGCCTGCACGTACGCTGCCTGTGCCTTCCGGAAATCGGCGATCGTGGTGGCGAAGTCCGGCGACGACACCAGCGCCAGCGCCTGACCGCGGTGCACCTGCGCACCGACGTCCTCGAGAATCCGCATCACCGGGCCCGAGATCGGCGGGATCACCTGGGTCGAGACGTCGGCGTTGAACTGCGCCGTGCCCGTCACCTGGATCGTCGGACGAAAGTTCGTCTGCGTCACGGGCTCGACGTGCAGGCGCTCGAGCTGCTCTGCCGGCACGGTCACCGGTCGAACGGCGCTGGTGTCGGCACCCGGCGCAGCGGCGGCTGCCGATTCCGACGCGCTGGACCGCGCTTCGTCCGCCTCCGCGCCCTTGCTGGTGCAACCGCCTAACGTCATTGTGAGCACGGCGACTGCCGCGGCCACGCCCCACGCCATGGTGTTACCGCGCATTGGAGCCTCCACGGGAAGCTGAGGAGAACGGCGCGCCGGTTGCTCGCTCGAGATCGGCCATCGCGTCGTTCACCGCGGCCAACGCCGCGGAATACTGGGTTTGTGCGTCGAGCAGCGTGCGCTGCGCGTCGATCACCTCGAGTGCCGACGATCCGCCCAGCGTGTAGCTCGTGGACGCGATGCGGTACGCTTCGCGCGCCGAGGGCACGAGCTGATCCCGGATGTAGATCGCCTGCCGCAGCGATGTGGACGCCGTCGCGTAGGCGTTCCGCAGGTCTTCACCGACCTGCGCCGCCATGTCGCGGTATTGCGCGTCCAGCTCGTTCGCGCGATACCGCGCCTCCGCCACCTCGCCTCTCTGATGCTGCCAGAAAAAGATCGGCAGGCTGAACCCGATGCCCGTCTCATACTCGTAGGGCTCGCCGTTTATCCGACTTCGCGTGACGCTCAGGTCGACGTCGGGAATCAGGTAGTGCTGCGCCAGCTTCTGCGACGCGCGCGCACCGGCTTGCTCGCTCGCGAGCCCGCGGAGCTCCGGTCGTCGCTGCATCGCGAGCGCCTCGAGCTCCTCGAACTCCGGCGGTGCCGATGGAATCGTCAGACTGTCGGCCGCCTCGATCGACGCGCCGAGCACCCGGCCGAGCATCCGGTTCAGCCCTGCGCGCGCGTTGGCAACGCCACGCTCGTTCGCGATCAGGTCGTTCTCCGACTGCGCGAGGGCCACCTGCGCCTTGACCACGTCCAGCTTCGCTACGGTGCCGGCGTTGTAGCGCGCCTGTGTCTTGTCGAGAAATTCCTGCGACAGCTTGCGTGCTTCCTCGAGATCCTGGCGGTGCTTCAGCGACACGAGCAGCGAGTCGTACGCCTGGTTCGTCTGGAACACGATGAGCTGTTTTTGCAGCGTGTACGACTCATCGATGCTCCCCAGGTCACCCTTCGCCGCTCTCCCTTGCAGCGCGATCTTCGTCGGAAACGGCACGGTGATACCGAGCGAGTAGTCGGTTTCGTTTCCCGAGTGCCAACTAAACGCTCCTGTCTGCCCGACGACGCTCGCGCCAAACGACGGCTCCGGAAGCGCGTACGCCTGCGTCACGCGAGCCTGTGCCTGCGCCACCTGCGCGCGAGCGACCGCGAGCGTCGGGTTTCGCGTGAGCGCCTGCTTGATCGCCTCGTCGCGAGTGACTCGAAGAACCTGTGTCGTCGTATCGCGCCGCTGCGCGCTGGCCGTTACGCTCGCACCGAGCGAGAGGATCGTCGCGCCGATCAGCGCACGCCCGAGTCTTCCCGACGAAGATGAATGAAACCGATGGTCCATGCCGATGCCCGTTGACCGAAGGGAGCCGACGCGATGACGTGTCCGTCACCACATCGGGTCGAAGTACCGCGGGGTCTCGAGTCGCTCGGCCTAACGAGTACGGCGGCAGCCCGCTCGTCGTGCGGCGGTGCAATGGCGCTCGTAGGGCTGCCCGCGAATCGCGGACGCCGGGATCAGCCGAGCTGGCGGGGCGTGGGTGGCGCGCGGGCGGTGAGCGGGCCGCGGCGCTCGGCGTCAGGAGGGACGAGCCGCGCTGCCGGTGGCGGCGCGACGAAGCCCACGGCAACCCTGGGCGGCGGCG
>Ga0070684_100004667_pt1 | contig 10461 bp, 7 predicted proteins | sample KBSC723LmetaG_FD_65653 | JGI IMG/M metagenome (GOLD analysis project Ga0070684, IMG submission 65653) | Corn rhizosphere microbial communities from Kellogg Biological Station, Michigan, USA - KBS C7.2-3L metaG | ecosystem: Host-associated > Plants > Roots > Rhizosphere ...
TCTTCAGCTTCGCGACGACGACGCCGAGCGCGGCCGCGCCGAGGATCACGCGCACGGGATTGCTCTTCACGAAGCGCTTCGCACGCCCCGGCATTGCCCTCAACGTCGTCAGCTTCGATCCCGTCTTCCTGACGACCGCCTTGGACGACCGCTTCGAGACCACGCCGTTCTTGTGTTTTGCTCTCATGCATTGGCACAAGAGCCACGATCGTGCCAACTCGGTCCCCCTCGTAAGCCGCCGCCTTACGAAACCCCGGTGCCACGGTACGGTAACTCCCTGAAATTCTCGTTACCGGCGCACCACGCGGACGTCGCGGGGCGGCGATCCGTCAGAGCGGCGCGCCCGACTGACCGAGCAGCGTGGCGATGGACGCCGCCGACGCATCGCCGCTCGGCCATCCAGAGCTCGCGGCCAACCCAGCCAGGCCCGCGAGATCGGGACGGGCGGGCGACAATGGCGCCGCGGTCGCCGGGCACGGCGCGCCAAACGGACCGGCCGGCACCGAGAACAGCGGCGCGTGGTTGCGCGTCTGCGTGAAGTCCAGCGCCTCCGCAAGATTGTTCGCGGTCTGGTCGCGCACGGTCAACGGCTCGAGGCCCCAGCGCCATTCGATCATCCGGAGCACGGACGTGTGATCGAACTGGACGTGTGACACCACGCCCGCGGGCGCCCACGGCGCGACGAGAAGCGCGGCCGTGCGAAATCCGAGCCGGCCATCGGTGTTCCCCGCCGCCGCGTCGGCCGTCGGAATCGGGGCCGTAGGCGGCGGCACGTGATCGAAGAAGCCGCCCCATTCGTCGTAGTTGATCACCATCACCGTGTGCGCGAAGGCGGGACTGCGCGTGACCGCCGTGTAGATGAGGTTCAGAAACGCTTCGCCGTTGCGGATGTCGGCGTGCGGGTGGTCGTCGCCCGATGTGCCGCTCTCTTCGTCGACGAACCGCGGATCGACGAACGAGACGGCCGGCAGGTCACCCGCCAGCGCGTCCGCGACGAACGCCGCCAGCGGGCGACCGATCGGCAGGTACTTGGTGCCCCACAGCGCCAGAAAGGGCACATCGCTGTAGTAGTAGCGGCCCTCGAGCCCGTGCTCGGCGAGGCGATCCCAGATCGTGGGCAGGGTGCTGATCTCGAACGTATCCGCGAGGCGATCCGTCTGGGCCGCATGCTGATAGATCCGGTTCGGAAACGTCTCCGCCATGATTGCCGCGAAATAGCGGTCAACCGCCGTCCATTGCGGCGCCGCGCGGCCGAAGAACGGCAGGTCGCGGTTGCGGTAGTAGCCGGTCGCGTAATTGTCGTTCATCCCGGCGCGCAGCCAGCCGTCGCACGCGCCGCCGTCATACTCGACCCGCCCGCCTGCGAACGAATGATCGGGATCGGGATGAGCGCATCCCTGGAAATCGGGGGCGAGGGGCTGCGTCTTCTGCAGCTGCCCGTTGCGGTCAGGGTAGCGCAAGCCAGCCTGCCGGCCGTCGGCGCCGTCCAGCCAACCCAGCAGGTGATCGAACGAGCGGTTCTCCATCATCACGACGACGACGTGATCGATCCCCGAGGCCGCCGGGTCGACCGTCAGGGCACGTGCCTCGTTCTGCAGCGCGGCGCCTCCCCCACATCCCGCCGTGACCACCACTCCTAACCCCAGGATCCGCATCAGCTTTGCGTTCATCGGCTGAAACGTAGGTCGTCGCCTCATCACGGCCAACCCTGAGCGCCACATCCGGTGCTCCACGGTCCTCGACACGCGTGGACATAGACGAGCATGCGGATCGGCTTCGCGATGAAAAGCACGGCGGTTTTGTTCGTCTTTTTCCTCGGCTACGGTTGCGGAGGCACGGACGGCACCTCGACGACGACCGGCACGGCGGGGTCGGGAGCTGGCGCCGGCACCACCGGGGGCGCGGGCACCTCCGGTGGCGCGGGCACCACCGGAAATGCTGGCAGCACCGGAACCACGGGTAGCGCTGGCGCCACGGGCAACGCCGGTACGACCGGCGGCGCGGGTACATCCGGCGCGGCTGGCAACGCCGGCACGACCGGCAGCGCGGGCACGACCGGCGCCGCAGGCAGGGGCGGCACGACGGGCGCGGCCGGAACGACCGGCGCCGCGGGCGCGACCGGCGCGGCGGGTCGGGGCGGCACGACAGGCGCCGCGGGCACGGCGGGCGGCGCCGGCGCGATGGGCGCGGCGGGCCGGGGCGGCGCGACGGGCGCCGCGGGCGCGGCCGGCGCAGCGGGGCGGGGGGGCACGACGGGCAGCGCCGGACGAGGCGGCACGACCGGAACGGCGGGGACCACCGGCGCGGGCGGCAGCGTCGCGACGACGCCGCTCGACTGCGGCGCGATGGGCACCGCGCTCGAGAACCACGGCCCAACGTCGAACCGCCTGAACTACGTCATCGTCGCCGACGGCTACAGCGCGACGGAGCTCGCCGCCGGCGGCACGTTGGACAAGCACCTTCAGGCCTTTGCGACAAGACGCTTCAGCGAGAACGCGCAGCCCTATCTGAGGTATCGCAACTTCATCAACATCTGCGTGCTCCGGATCGCGTCGACGCCGATCTGCGGTTCCAGCAAGTTCGGTTGCTGCGGCGACGACCAGAGCCGGCTGGCGAACTGCAACACGTCGGCGGTGAACCAGGCGATCACCGCCAACCTCCCGGCGAGCTTCGAGGTCGACTTCCGCGCGGTCGTGCTGAACGGCAACAGCTGGTGGAACTCCGGCGGCACCGTGATGATGTGGTCGGGCGGGAACACCGACGCACCCGGCGCGGCGCTTCACGAAGGTGGACACGGGCACAACCAGCTCGCCGACGAGTACGACGCCTGTGAACAGAGCCGCGTCAGCCGCGAGGCCGCGTACGGCGTCAACGTCAGCACGATGAACGGAAATAGCGGCGGGAAGTTCGACGGCTGGATCGGATACAACCAGAGCCCAGGCACGGGGATGCAGCAGTTCTACGCCTGCACGGGCGGCGGGACCTGGCGCTCCAGCAACAACTCGATGATGAACAGCCTCTTCTGCAACAACAGCAACCAGGCGAGCTGCACGGCGAACACCGCCTTCAACTCGGTCTCCCGCGAGAAGATCGTCATGGACATCTGGCGCGCCGTCCAGCAGCCCTACGACTCTGTCGAGCCGCCCGCCGGGGCGGTGACGAATCCGGCGACGCTCAAGGTCAACGTCATCGATCCCGCCGTCATCAGCGTCAACTGGTCGGTCGACGGCAACATGGTCGCGACGACCGGTCCGACGTTCACGGTCAGCTCGGCGGGCCTGACGTCCGGAACGCACACGATCAGCGCGCGCGCCTACGACAACGCGGGCATGGATCTGGTGCGGCAGGTGCCCGGGACGAGCTTCTACCGCCAGTACTGGGGCTCGGGGGCGATGGGCCATTCCGACAAGACCGTCACCTGGACGGTCACGATCCCGTGATCTAGGGTGGCGTCGCCCTGAAGCGTGCGCGGTCGTCGATCCTCATCGCTGGTGCTGTTGCCGTCGCGGCGATCGGTCTCTTGCTCGCGCTGAGGCCGGCGAGCGAGCCTCAGGACACCGCTGACGAGAGCGTCGCCGCGAACCCCGCGCACGCCGTTGCGCCCGAGCCGCAGCCCGCGGTCCCGCCGCCTGCCCCGCAACCCGAACAACCTACCGTCGCGCGGCGGCCCGCGCCGCCTCCGGGGCCGCGCGTCGTCGGTCCGCACCCCGACGATCCCCACGAGCCCGGCATGCTGGCCCACCCGATGGACGACGCGCACGCGCGCATCGACGCCGAGAACAATCTGATCCTGCGTCTCAACGACGCGATGTCGTACCGCGACGTCAAGAAGATGCGCCCGCTGATCGACGAGTACCGCAAGCTCGACGGGGCGGACACCGACGCGAACCAGGCCGGCTACACCGTCATCGCCGACTGCATCGAGCACCCCGGCGACGTCACGCTCGCCGCCGCGCACCAGTTCTACGACACGCAGAGGCACTCGCCTCTTCGCCGCTTCGTGCGGCGAATCTGCTTCGAAAACACGAACTAGGGAACGCTCACCCGGCCAGACCGGCCAGCGGCCCGGTGAACTGCGAGGCCGCGCCGAGGCCGGCGAGCTCGACGCCGAACACGGGCGCGAGCGCGAGCCAGACGTCGTTGGTCGGGCGGTTGCCGGTCGTCGTGCCGTCGGCGACGCTGCTCAGCGGACCGCCCGTCACCTTCAAGAACTTGCCGCCCTGGATGCGCGTGTTCTTGCCGCCGAAGACGGCGAAGGGGATGTCGGTCTGACCGTGGCCGGGCATCTGCGAGCCCTCGCTGACGTACGCGGCGACGGTGTTGTCGAGGAGGCTGTTGCCGTCGCTGTCCACCTGGGCGTCGAGCTCCTGCAGCGCTTGCGCCGTCTCGCGGGCGTAGAACGTGTCGACGTTTGCAAGCCAGGGATTCGTCGCCGCGTCCCCGGAATCAGCCATGTTGTGGTGAGTCGCCGCCGGGACGTCGTTCGGCAGCGGCGCGCCGTCGAATGGACCGGGAAACAGGACCCAGCTGGTCCCTGCCGCCCAGCTGAACGTCGCGACGCGCGTCAGATCGCACGCGAACGCTGCTTTGATCAGCGCGAGGTGGGCGCGGCCGACCGCCTGGTGCGGGTGATTGGCCGGCTCGTTGGGCGTGTAGTAATCCAGCCCCGCCAGCGTCGTGTTGAGCGTGGTGTTCGGCCCGCGCGGCGGCACCGTCGGATTGAAAGTCGGCGGCACCGCGGGGACCGCGCACGTCCCGCCGGGCCCGATCGGCAGGCTCGCGCGGATGGTCGCCTCCAGCTTCTGGATGGCGTCGGCGTGCGCGTCGAGCCGAACCTTCTCGCTCGCCGGAACCAGCGTCCGCAGGCGCGCCAGATCGCTGCGCATGAAATCGACGACGCTCAGCTTGTGCGCGAGGAGGCGCGCGGCGTCCGCCGCCGACGTCCCGGGCGGCAGCGCGCCGCCGAACAGGCGGTTGAAGACGGCAATCGGCTGCGTCTCCGGATACAGCGGCTGTCGGGCCCGCGAGATGTCGGCCTGTCCCGGCAACGGGTCGAGATACGACAGCACGCGCGGCGCGACCTCGTCGCGGTCAGCGCGAACGTCGGCGGCGAGCTGCAGCGATCCGAACGCCGTGCGCGCCGTCGTCGTCGGTCCTCCCAGCATCGGCGATCGCGCGAGCAGGATCTGATCGATGGACGCGCCGCCCGCGCACCAGTCCTGCTGGCCGATCTTCCCGAGCGCGGTCTGACCGGTCATCAGCGCGACCACGCCGCCCTCGGCGCTGCCAGCGCCGCCCACGATGTTGACGCCGTCGATCAGCACCATCTTCGACCGCAGCGGCTCGAACGCGGCGCTGCACGCGGGCAGCGTGAAGCTGGTGGTCGTCGTCGTCGCCGCCGGCCGCCACCGGGCCCACTGCACGCCCAGCGGCTTGTGAATGACCAGGAAGCGCAGCGGCGCGCCCGCGCCGTCCGCGCGCGCCTCGATGTCGCGCAGCAACGGCAGCAGCAGCGCGGCGGAACCGCCGCACGCGCGCAGGAACGATCGCCGAGCCATCCGGTACGAAAGCAGCGCCACCCTCCAGCGAAGAACGAGGGTGAGTCTAGGCCGGAACCGTGCCTGATTAGTTAATAAAGTATCCCCGCCCCGATGCCGGCGCTGGGGACCCACTGATCGACGACGCCGTGGTCGGGGTCGTCGTTGACGAACGCGGGCAACGTCGCCTGAAGGAACATCAGGATGTGGACGTCGGCGGTCCGCAGCGTCTCGACGCCGGCCCGCAGCCCGAACGACAGGCCCGAGGTGCTCGTGGTGGCGGTGGCGCCCGGGCCGTCGAACGTCGCCGGCCCCTCGACGCGGATGTGCGAGAGGCCCAGCAGCGCGCTCGCGAACAGCGACGTGTTCTCGGCGGGCGACAAGTACAGCGCCGCCTCCACCTGCGCGTCGACCTGTGCCTGGATGTGCAGCTGGTCGGCGCGCCCCTCCGGGTTGAACGCGCCCGCGATCCGCGCGCCGACGTGCAGCGCGCTCACCTCGCGGCGGGCTGTGATCGCGACGCCCGGCAACGCGTCGAACGATCCGCCGATCCGCGCGGCCAGCTCGTAGACCTCGGCGCCGACGTGCATCACGCTGCGCCGTTCGAGGGCGCGGCCCTGGCGGCGCAGCCAGGTGTTCGATTCCGGGCCCTGCAAGATCAGCGGGTCGTTGTTCAGGACGACGGCCAGCAGGCGCTGCACCGCCGGGCCGATCCCGTCCGCGCCCACCTTCTCGCGGAACGGGACCTGCGTGTTGATGCGCCCGGTGACCCAGCGTTCGCCGCTGCCGAGGTCGAGCAGCTCCACCGTCAGGTAGCCCTGGCAATCCTGGTCGACGGCGCGGTGCGTGGCGTGGCGATCCAGCTCGGACTTCACCAGCTTCGTCAGCGCCTGCGGGTCGGTCTTGCCCGCCTCGACGCGAACGCAGGTCCGCAGCTGCGCCGCCGCCGGGCTCGCCACCATCACCATCAGGGCTCCGGCGAGGAGCCCGAGCACCCCTCGCGTCGTCATGGCTAGAAAATCACGCCAATCTGGGCGGTCAGGCCGGGCATCCAGGTGTCGATGCTGCCCGAGTCGTTCTCGGTGTTCATGATGTACGCGGGCGCATTCAGCTCGAGCTGCCCGTAGAAGTGAACCGAGCTGGCGCGCAAGAACTCGTACCCGACGAGCAGATCGATGTTGAGGCCGCCGCCGATCAGCGAGTCGCGCGTCTCGCCGTTGTTGCGCGTGCCGATCGGGCGGATGACCTCGAACTGGGCGATCTCGAAGGCGGCGCCGCCGCCGAAGTAGAACGAGTTGATGCCGGGCGCGTCGGTGTAGTGCAGGAAGTGAAGGCCGGTGAGGCCGCTCTTCGCGTAGTCGACGTGGCCGCCCAGATCGTTGTTCCGCACGCCGGTGTTCTCGGTGCCGAGGTTCAGGCGGGCGAACGCGTCCAGACCCCAGGCGCGCAGCTTGCGGCGGTAACCGATCTGGATGCTGACCGGCGTGATGAAGCGCGACTCGGTCTCGGCGGCAAAGCCCGCGCCCTGCTGCGTCGGCAGCTTGGCGAAGCGCATCGCCGTCCCCATCCCGAACAGGAGGTGGCCGGTGCCGTTGATCGTGCGCAGGTTCTGCTCGCTGTCGGCGCGCAGCACGTTCTCACGCGTGATGGTGTGGGTGATCGACTTGTTGCGCAGCAGCGAGAACGCGATTCGCTGCGCGAGCTCCGCGAACTCGTCCAGCTCCGCGTGATCGACCTTCTCCTCGCGCTCGGTGCCGGTGTAGCGCGCGAAGACCGTCCAGCCGCTCTCCAGCGGATACAGCTCGACGGTGATCCGCTGCTCGCAGCGATCGTCGACCGCCGCGAAGCCCGGCTCGTGCGTCACTTCGTACTCCAGCAGGCGGCGCAGGTACTGGGTCGGATCCAGCTCGTGGGGATTCGACGGTGGGCGGACCCGGCGTACCGGCTGCTCGGGGGGAGGAGGCGGCGGCGCCGCCATCGGTCCGGGGCCGGGCCACGTCTGCTGCGGCATCGGCGGCGGTCCGCCGACGAACGTGTCGCCGCCCTCGCGTTGGCGGGGGGGCGGAGGCGGCGCCGGCGCCGGCGCGGGCTGGGGTGCGTTCGCCGTCGGGGCGGGCGCGGGCGGCGCCGCCGGTTGTGGCACCGGCTTGTACCAGGACTTCTGCTGGACGCTGACGCAGATGCGTGTGTTGGCGAGAGCTACGTTCGAGATGAGGACCGTCGTTGCGGCGGCAAACCAGAGAAGCTTCATTTGCGGGGCTCCTGTTCTTGCGAGCCTCGTTTTGCAGCCGCCATGCCACGGCGCCGCGCGGTGCGAATCACGGCACGCAGCCGCGTCTTTCCTTGCGCACCCGCGCACGGCGCGCCGCGGGCGCGGTAAAGGCCGCTACACGTCGCTGTCAGCCGCTGTCAGAAAACGGTCGGCGGCGCCGCGTCGCGCGCTAGGGAACGTCGATCGCCGGGCAGCCGTAGATGACCTGCACGGTGTTGGCGCCCGACGCCTTGATCATGTCGCACCACGACCCGTAGGCCTGCACCGCGGTGTCGTTGGAATCGGTGTACGCCCACCCGTTCCCCATCGCGCCGTCGTACGGCACCTTCAGCATGCACAGCTTGCTGACGCAGGACTGACCGCTCGGGCAGTCGGTCGTCGCCGTGCACGCCGTCGGGGTGCCGCTCGGCGGGAAGTACATGCCCAGCTTCGTCGGCTCGTTCGGCACCGGCGGCGGCGGGTTCAGCGGGAAGGTGCAGGTCGCCGCCTGGCCGGTGATCTGCGCCAGCGCCGCGGTCAGCTCGGACGTCGTGTTGCCCAGGTAGAAGTGCGTCAGCAGGCCGGGCCGCGGCCGTCCGCCCGCGTCGGCGAGCATGTTCAGCGTCGACTGCTCGTTGGAGCTGTTGGTCGCGACGCCGACCACGAACGTGAAGATCGGCGGTGATGCGGTCGCGGCGGTCATCACGTGCGAGATCGCGTACGTCCGCGCCGTGCTGCTGTCCTTGGTCGTGCCCGCGCATGACGGCGCGCCGTCGGTCGCGAGCAGGATGTACTTCGGGTTGGTCGACGTCAGGCCGCTCAAGTACGTGTACGCGGCGGTGACCGCGTCGCCGGTCGGCGTACCGTTCCCTTGCGGTTGCGTCGCGATATTGGTCGTGTCGTTCAGCGCGGCGACGACGTTCGCGGCGTTCATCGGCGCGATGGGAACGACGGGGTTGTTGGTCACGCTGCCCGCGACGCATTCGCTGCCCGTTCCTTCCGGAAACGTCTTCAGGCCCCACGACACCGCCGCGTCCGTGTCCATGATGACCTGCTTCAACGCGGGCAGGACGGCGTTCCACTTCAGCGTGACGCCGTCGGACGTCGTGTCCTCGATCATCGACTTCGAGCGATCGAGCAGCAGCAGGATCTCCGCCGGCTTGCGCTCGACGTCGAACTTCTGGAGCCCGCACGTCTGACCGCCCCCGCCGCCGCTGCCGCCGATCGAGAGGACGCCGCCCGCGCCGGTGGTGCCGCCGAAGCCGCCGATGCCGGGGCCCGTGCTTCCCGCCGCGCCGGTCACGTTTCCACCGCCGCCGCCGCCGTTGCCAGCTCTGCCGGTCGACGGCGCGTTCGTCCCGGCCGTGCAGGCCAGCAAGAGCGCCGCCCCAAACAGTGAAATCAACGGCCGAGTTGTGCGCAAGCGAGCCTCCTGCCGGCGTGAGTGTCCGGGGGCGGATCGCAAAGCTCAGGGGTGGGAATCGGCTTTTTTCGAGTGTAATGCCGCGATTTCGCCGTACAAAAGAGCCTTCCGGCAGCCGCCGGGCAACTGTTGGGGAGCCCATGACCACCTCCACGCTCACGGCCGGCAGTACTCTCGCGACCACCGTGAAACGCTATCGCTGGATGATCTGCTCGCTGCTGTTCCTGGCGACGACGGTCAACTACATCGACCGACAAGTCCTCGCGCTGATCAAAGGAACGCTGGACTCGGAGCTCGGCTGGACGAACGCCGAGTACGGCGCGGCGAACTCGTGGTTCCAGGGGGCGTACGCGATCAGCCTGTTCGTGTTCGGCTGGTTCGTCGATCGCTTCGGCGTGAAGATCGGCTACGCGGTCTCGATCGCCGCGTGGAGCCTGGCCGCCGCGGGCCACTCGTTTGTCGGCAGCGCGCAGGGCTTCAAGATCGCGCGCGCCGCGCTGGGCCTGGGCGAGGGCGGAAACTTCCCGTCGTCGATCAAGGCGGTCGCCCACTGGTTCCCGAAGCGGGAGCGCGCCTACGCGACGGCGCTGTTCAACTCGGGCGCGAACGTCGGCGCGATCGTCGCGCCCGCGATCATTCCGCCCATCGCCGCCGCGTGGGGGTGGCGCGCGGCGTTCGTGTTCATGGGAATCGTCGGTCTGCTGTGGCTGGCGCTGTGGCTGCCGTTCTACGACGATCCGGAGAAGGCGAAGCGCCTCTCGCCCGAGGAGCTGGCGCACATTCGCTCCGACGCCGCCGCGAACGAAGCGGGCGAGCGCCGCATCGGCTGGGGCATGCTGCTGCGCTATCGCCAGGCGTGGTCATTCATCGTCGGCAAGCTGATGACGGACCCGGTGTGGTGGTTCTTCCTGACGTGGCTGCCCGACTACTTCAAGAAGAAGTGGGGCCTCGACATCAAGAGCAGCTGGGTCCACCTGGTGACCATCTACGCGATCATCACGGTGCTCAGCATCATCGGCGGCTGGGGGACCGGCACGCTCGCGCGCCGCGGCTGGAGCGTCACGCGCGCGCGGAAGACGGGCATGCTCATCAGCGCGTGCTGCGTGCTGCCGATCTTCTTCGCCACCAGCGTCGGGCCATGGACCGCGGTGCTGCTGATCGGCATCGCCGGCGCGGCGCACCAGGCCTGGTCGGCGAACCTGTTCACGACGACGTCGGACATGTTCCCGAAGCGCGCGGTGGCGTCGCTG
>Ga0070684_100004668_pt1 | contig 10461 bp, 10 predicted proteins | sample KBSC723LmetaG_FD_65653 | JGI IMG/M metagenome (GOLD analysis project Ga0070684, IMG submission 65653) | Corn rhizosphere microbial communities from Kellogg Biological Station, Michigan, USA - KBS C7.2-3L metaG | ecosystem: Host-associated > Plants > Roots > Rhizosphere ...
CACCCCGTCTCTTTCCACAAATATCTTAAAGCCTTTTCTGCTATCTCATTTCAAAGAACTCGTTACCGAATTAGTATTTAGTAATTCTAGGGAAACGGATTAAATCAATCTAAAGGTCTCGGTGATTCTGCGACAATTTATCGCAACGGACTACTTTTGTGCTTTTTTAATTGTTCGTTCTACCGAATGTTCCAGTTTTCTTGCATGCCTGAGATCGGCTTCATCGAGAGAATGTGAAGAATGAATGTCTTTTTCTTTCTCAGCCAAAGCCGAAAGCTTACTGTAGAACTTTTTCAACACCTCCAGTTCATCTGTCGTAAAATCTTCGGCACTTACGAGTCGATTGCTGGCAGATTCACTGCTTGCTATCAACTCATTCAATTTTATCTGCAAGGCAATCGTGTCCTTGTTTTGTGTTTGCTGAATGATAAATACCATCAAAAAAGTAATGATGGTGGTACCTGTATTAATAACGAGTTGCCAGGTATCTGAATAATGGAAAATGGGACCGGTTACTCCCCAAACAATAATAAGAATACAAGCTATAATGAATGCTGCTGGTTTACCTGAAGCTTTTGTAATTTTTGTAGCCATCTGGTCAAAAAACAGCGCAAACTTTTTTGATTTTTTAGTTTTCGATTTCATATTTGTGATTTTCTTGCATACAGGAAGAAAAACTCAGGCCAATTATACCGTCCTGGACCCTGGCTGCAAGCCTTATGCTTCATGCTACAAGCCTTGAAAAGTTCCAGCTTGAGGCATGTGGCTTGCAGCTTGTAGCTGCTATCAATTAAGATGGGTGAGATACGGCCCCATAATATTCTAATTGATCCCGATTATTCGGACTAAAAATCTGGTCATTTACCCTTATTTTTGCGGCTCAAATTTTAATATAGTGCCAACCCAAGTTTCGACAGAAGCCCAGGTGAAATTTTCGAAAGAGACTTATTTGTATTGGTATGAATTGATGCAACTCATCCGCCAGTTTGAAACTACAGCTGAGGAAAAATATAAAATGGAGGGCAAGATCCGTGGATTTTTCCATGCTTATGTCGGCCAGGAGGCCATTGCTGCCGGGTGTATGACTGCCACAAGGCCAGAAGATCCTTTCATTACGGCCTATCGTGATCACGGCCTTGCGATCGCAAAGGGTGTATCCGTTAATTCATGTATGGCCGAACTATATGGCAAAGCTACCGGTAATGCAAAAGGAAAAGGTGGCAGCATGCACTTCTTTGGTAAATCGGTAAATTTTTATGGGGGTCATGGAATTGTGGGTGCCCAAATTGGTGTGGGTGCTGGTCTTGCATTTGCAGAACAGTACCGAGATACCGATAATGCAGTGCTTTGTTTTTTTGGAGATGGCGCGGCCAGGCAGGGTATGCTGCATGAAACATTCAATCTTGCCATGCTCTGGAAGCTCCCTGTAATTTTTATTTGTGAAAATAACAATTACGCCATGGGCACATCGGTGGAACGTACGTCGAATGTGATCGATATTTATAAACTGGCAGATGCTTACGAAATGCCCGGCGATGCAGTGGATGGAATGAGTGCAGAGAAAGTTCACGAGGCAGTGACAAGGGCAGTGAAAAGAGCAAGAGAAAAAGGTGGTCCAACGCTTCTTGAAATGAAAACCTATCGTTACAAAGGACATTCCATTAGCGACCCCGGCAAATACCGTTCAAAGGACGAATTGGAAGAATACAAAGGCAAAGATCCTATCCAACAACTTTTGAAAACGATCTATGATAAGAAAATCGCCTCGGAAGAACAGATAAAAAACATTGATTCAAGGGTTGAGAAGGCTGTTGCTGAATCAGTAAAGTTTGCAGAGGAAAGTCCTTTCCCCGATGACAGCGAAGTGTTGAAAGACGTTTATGTGGACCCCAATTATCCATTTATTGTTGACTAATCCTTAAAAATATTAAATAGAACTTTTATTATGGCTGTAAAGAACCAGGATGTGCGTGATCCGAATCAATTGGTAGTAGAAAGAGCCAAAGATTTTTGGACAAGATTCAGCAGACCTTTGATGATAGTATGCGCGATCATCATTTTAGTTGCCGGCGGTTACCTCGGCTATAAGAAATTTTATAAAGAGCCTAAAGAAGAGCAGGCGGCTGACGCACTGTTCAAAGCCGAAGGTTACCATCGTAATGCTTTGACAGCACCCAATCCAGACTCACTCACTAAGCTGGCCTTAAACGGCGACGGAGCTAATGCTGGTTTCTTAAGGATCATCAGTAAATACAAAGGCACCGACGCCGCAAATCTCGCACAGTTGTATGCAGGTGAATCTTATTTGCTTTTAAATGACAACGCCAACGCGATCAAATATCTAAAAGAGTTCAGCACAGGCTCTAAATTTTTCCAGGCAAGAGCATATAAATTACTGGGTGATGCATATGCCGACCAGGGGAAATTGAAAGATGCGCTTGATTATTATAAAAAGGCAGCGCATCATTTTAAAGAAGATGCAGAGAATTCTTCCGAGGCATTGTTCCTCGCTGCTTATTTGGCTGAAACGAAATTGAACAATAACAAAGAAGCGATCGAGTTGTTCAAAGAATTGAAACAAGATTTTCCCAACACTCAACGCGGATCAGAAGCTGATAAGTATTTGGCAAGATTAGGAGTTTACTCGACTGAGTAAAGACTTGGATCTTGAACCTTGAACCTTCAACAAAATGGCTGACGTTAATAAAAGTAACCTTAACACTCTTACAGGCATTCTTCCAAAGGATGCCTTTATTGTTTTGGTAAAAACAGAATGGAATGCTGCCATTGTTGACGAACTCGAAAAGGGGACTCTTCAAAAACTAAAAGAAGTTGGTGCAAAGAAAATTATTACGATAACGGTTCCGGGTGCGGTTGAAATTCCCTTTGCTATAAAAAATTACTGGGAACATTCAAAAGGCAAAAAGAAAAAACGACCGGATGCATTTATTGCACTAGGTTGTGTAATTCGTGGAGGTACTCCTCATTTCGAATATGTTTGCCAATCGGTAACGGATGGAGTACTTCAATTGAATCTTTTGCTCCCTGTTCCTACGATTTTTGGAGTGCTTACAGTAGATAATGAGGAGCAGGCTATGGAAAGAATCGGAGGCGCACATGGTCACAAAGGCGAAGAAGCAGCGACTACAGCGATTAAAATGATTTCGCTGACTCAATCTTTTTAAAAATAGTTTTTTAAAATTGCATTTAACTTGAACGTTGAGCATTGAACATTGATTATTGAGCATTTATTTAGATTAAGAGTGTTCAATGTTCAATGCTCAATTTTCAATTTTCATATACCAAGTATGAATGTTCAACTCTTTATCCCGTGCTTTGTAGACCAGTTGTATCCGCAAACTGCCTTTAATATGATCAAAGTGTTGGAGAAGACTGGTTGTGTTGTTACGTACAATACCAATCAAACCTGTTGTGGACAGCCCGCATTTAACGCGGGCTTTTGGGATGAGGCAAAAGATGTATGTACCAAGTTCATCAAAGATTTTGTTCCAAAGAGCCAAAAGGGTTCCGTGGCAGATTCGTTTGGCGATGATGACTATATTGTTGCTCCGAGTGCGAGTTGCGTTGGTTTTATCCGCAATTATTATTCAAAACTCTTCGATAATTCATCGCTTCATAATGAAGTAAAAGAACTTTCAAAACGCACCTATGAATTTTCAGAGTTCATGGTGAAGGTGCTGCAGGTTTATAATGTAGGAGCTAAGTTACAGGGCAAGGCAACTTATCATGATAGCTGTGCCGGTTTGCGTGAATGTAAAATAAAACAGGAGCCGAGAAAACTACTTGCCAATGTTAAAGGTCTTGAGCTGGTGGAATTAAATGATGTGGAAACATGTTGCGGTTTTGGAGGAACATTCGCTGTAAAGTTTGAAGCGATATCAATTGCAATGGGAGAACAAAAAGTTGAAAATGCTTTGGCAACAAATGCCGAGTATCTCATCTCTACGGATCTTTCCTGTCTAATGCATTTGGAGGGATACATAAAGCACAAAGGCTATTCTTTAAAGACTCTGCACATTGCTGATGTGCTAGCAAGCGGCTGGTAGGCCCGGGCCACAAAGGTCATATCTCAAAGTCGTCATTGCGAACATAGTGGGCAATCTAAAAGTTTTTCTATTGACCAATAAACAGATTGCCTGCCTGCCGGTAGGCAGGCTTCGGTCGTTCCTGCCTCGCAACGATCAGAAACTACTTTGGGAGGACTCATGGTCTTAGAACCTGTATCCCCTCAAAAAATCTTCAACACTCATTCTCTTTTTTCCTTCGAGTTGTACGTCCTTAACGTGAATGTAGCCGTCACGACAGGCAAATTTCAAATAAGTTTTCCTGTCCGTTTCCCATCTTCCCGGCCTGGATGTGGGAGGCGCATGTTCCTTTTCACTTCGAAAAATTTTGAGTGTCTTATCCCCTAATTCAGTAAATGCAGCAGGATATGGGGAAAGGCCGCGGATCAAATTATGAATTTCATCGGCAGATCTTTGCCAATCAATTTGACAGGTCTGTGTAGTGATCTTGGGAGCGTGCCTCAGCGGTGCGTGGTGAATAGTGTCGTGGTAGCTACCGGGAGGTGAGTGGGTTACTTCACTTGAGTATTGAGCATTGAACATTGATTGTTGAATATTTTCCTGAGATAATTCTTCCAATGTTCCATTAGCAAGTCCTTCTACTGTTGCCACAAGCAACCGTGCTCCGATCTCTTTCATCCGGTCATGCAACTCGCCGGCTGTTTCATCATCACCGATCTCAATTTTTTCCTGTAATAAAATATTTCCTGTGTCAATTTGATGCTGGAGCTTAAATGTCGTTACACCCGTTTCCTTTTCACCATTAATGATGGCCCAGTTGATTGGCGCGGCTCCACGATATTGCGGCAGCAACGATGCATGAAGATTGATCGTGCCTTTAGGCGGCATATTCCAAACCACTTCGGGCAACATTCGGAATGCAACGACCACTTGCACGTCTGCGATGAGTGATCTTAATTCAGAAAGGAATTCCTCGTTTCTTAATTTTTCCGGTTGAAGGATCCTTAGTTTATTTTTTACTGCATATTTTTTTACTGTACTTTCATTCAATTTCATTCCGCGTCCTGCAGGCTTATCAGGTGCAGTAATAACCCCCACGATGTTGAAGCCGGCTTTTACTAACGCATCCAGCGAAGCAACAGCAAACTCAGGAGTGCCCATAAAGACAATTCCCATTTTGGATTTGGGATTTGGGTTTTCGGAATTTTCATTCATTCGATATGCAATCTAAAATCTAAAATTTGAAATCAAAAATGGCTATTCGAAGTCTGGATAAAGAAGATATTTCTTACGGATGGTCTTAAATTGCGCCAAACCCGGTTCCCAGCTTTTGCGGATCTCATCTTCACTCTTTCCGTCTTTTATCTGTTGCATCAGTATATCATTCCCGGCAAGACGATCGAAATGACTTGTTTTTAGAAAGAAGGTATCTTTTCCCGGGAAAAGCTTGTATGCTTGGAGCAACCATTTTAATTGAATACGACCATTTACTTCCTGCAATACTTTTCCCGGCTCATCATGTAAGTTCCATCCATAACAGGTTTCAAAATAATGCTTGGAACTCTTTGCACCTTCGTTGGGCTTCGGTACAAATGAATAAAGATCTTTTGACAATAGCGGATGCCCAAACACTTCAAACGGCTTATCCGTGCCGCGGCCTTCACTAAAAACTGTTCCTTCAAAAAAACAAGTGGACGGATACAAATAAATGGATTGTATCTCCGGCAAATTTGGGGAAGGCCTTACTGGTAAAACGTATTTGCTGTTGTGTGTGTAGTTCCCGCATTTTATAACCTGGAAATGAAATGGAGTATCGGGAGAATTATCGGCGGTGCGGTAATAATCGTATTTCTGATTTGCTTTTTCAGATAGCCATTTTTCACCCGCTATCATCAAAGCATACTCGGCGATTGTCATACCATACACAACCGGTACAGGCTGCATACCAACGAAGGATTTAAATTTTGGATCGAGTACGGGCCCATCCACATAAAATCCATTTGGATTTGGTCTGTCCAGGATCATTAGGGGCTTACCGTTTTCAAATGCAGCTTCCATAAAATCCTGCAGGGAGGAAATGATCGTGTAAAAGCGACAGCCAACATCCTGTATATCGAAAATGAGGATGTCAATGTCCTTCAGATCTTCAGCAGAAGGCTTGCGCTTATTACCATAGAGGGAAACAATAGGAACTCCTGTTTTTTGATCGACATAATTTCCTACTTTTTCTCCGGCGTCAGCAGTGCCACGAAAGCCATGTTCGGGGCCGAAGATCACTTTAATATCAACTCCTAATTTTTTTAAGGTATCAACCAGGTGCGTATCGCCGACCGTAGAAGTTTGATTAGCAAAAATGCCAATTCGCTTTCCTTTTATCAATGGCAGGTAAACACTGATCCTTTCTGCTCCTGGAATAGCTTGAGCTTCTGGTTGCTGGCTGCTCGTTACTTGTTGGTCAGAAGAAATCATTTCAGAAGGGCTGCTGGCTGCCTGGTCCTGGCTGCCTGTCGCTGGTCGATGTTTTTGCGCTGTGCAATTTGATAGAATTATAAGCAGGGAAAAGATCAAGAAGCTAAATTTCATGTTACTCATATTAATCAGGGTAATCCGTGGTTTTAATCAGGGTAATGTGTGTCAAATGTAACCATTAGATACAGGAAATATTCGGATAGTTGCACGAAATAATGGGCTATCTTGCAGTCCCTCTTATATATCCATTACGTTCTCAAGTTTTGCTCAGTAAAGTTCTGAACTTTGATCCCGATAGTATCAGGAGAGGACACAAGGGAAGTTGAATAATGGAATGAAAGTTGGTAACATAATAGTATACAAAACAACTAATCATGCAGGAAGCAAAAAAAGGTGATAAGGTGAAAGTACATTATCACGGCAAGCTAATAAGTGGTGAAACTTTCGACAGCTCTTCAGGTCGTGAGCCGCTTGAGTTTGAAATAGGCAGTGGCTCTGTGATCAAAGGTTTTGATGAAGGCGTCAGTGGAATGAAGGTTGGCGAGAAGAAAACGATCAATATCCCGGTTGACGAAGCTTATGGCGAACGAAGCGAAGATATGTTGATCGAATTTCCAAAGGATCGCTTTCCAAAGGACATGGAAATTAAGGAAGGCATGCAATTGATGATGAGTAATGGGTCGGGGCAAAATATACCGGTGATCGTTACCGAAGTAAAAGATGATGCGGTGATCCTCGATGCCAATCATCCCTTAGCAGGTGAAGATCTGATCTTTGATATTGAATTAATAGAAATTGTTGGTGGAAAACCACTGATCATTATGCCATAGTTGGTCGCCCCCGTTGAACAATAAAAATATGAAATGCTTCTCTAAAGGGAGAAGCATTTGTTTTATAATTTAGTTTACAAATACTTTGGTTTAAAGAGGAGTTAACAATTACAATTTAACATTGAAAATTGAGCATTGAGTGTTGAATATTTCTTCGAAGATTAGGAATGTCAATATTCAATGCTCAATATTCAATATTCAATTCTCAATGAAATTCTTCTCAGAACCAGCCTGCTAATTGACGGGCCTTCTCAGCCACCAGCCCAGCCACAATCCACAAAGTCCCCAGGCAACGATGTCATCAATCAAATGTCCTTTTATGGCTGACCATGTCACATTGTACCAATTATGTTGAGTATATGGTTCCCACAAAAAACTGAATAAAGCTACCGCGATTGCGCCAGTAAAAATGCCGGTGAAACTTGGCAGGCCGCCACGAACAAGAATTGAGATAAGCAATACAACGAGTATGATGTCTACGATGAATCCTATAATAATTGGCGTTGTCATACTCGTGCTCATGCTTTTCACATAGACGATCCGTGCCCATGGCTTGCCTTCGTTTTGTTGCATGAGGTTTTGTTGCTCTTGCATGGTAGCACCGGGTTGAGTAGTTGGCAGCATGTACATGCCATCTTCCATGTTTGAAGAACTAAGGGCTGATAGCACCTGGTCCTGCGCGGATGTATACTTTTCTTCACCTGAATGAATCCCGAGCATAGTCCATGAAAGGAATTGCCAGGCGAAAACGATGATGGCTCCCACAAGTGAGCCGATGACCCATTTTTTCATATAGCTGATTTTGGTTTTGGATATAAAAGGTAGAAACTATCCTCGTCTTGTGCAAATTGCAAAGTTGTATATTCGACCTTCTTAACTCTTGATATGTTTGGAAAATACCAATCGACGGTCCAGGATAGATTTCTCCGGTATGTACGAATAGACACGCAGAGTGACCCTCATTCCCCGACAATTCCTTCCACCGAAAAACAGAAAGATCTAAGCCGGTTGCTCGTGGATGAATTGAAACAGATTGGTATTGATGATGCTCATCTTGATGAATGGGGTTACGTGTATGCAACCATTCCCGCAACGACTGATGAGAATGTGCCTGTGATCTGCTTTTGCTCTCACGTTGATACGTCTCCGGATTCATCGGGTCGTGATGTAAAACCTATCATCCACAGAAACTACAGAGGCAATGATATTGTTCTTCCCGATGATCCAACCCAGGTGATCACTACCCGGGAACATCCTTATTTAAAGCAAAAAATAGGAGAGGATATTATTACTGCATCTGGTAAGACTTTATTGGGTGCCGATAACAAAGCAGGTATTGCCATCATCATGGATCTTGCCAATTATTTGATCCAGCATAACGAGATAGAACATGGAACGATCAAAATTTTATTTACTCCCGATGAAGAAATTGGTCGTGGGGTAGACAAAGTCGATATTCAAAAACTCGGGGCGGATTATGGCTATACGCTGGATGGGGGTGAAAGAGGCACATTTACTGATGAAACTTTCAGTGCAGATGGTGTAGTAGTAAGTTTTCATGGAGTGAGTGAACATCCTGGCTATGCGAAAGGGAAATTGGTGAACGCATTAAAAGTGGCCAGTGCATTCCTTGACCTGCTACCAAGGGAAGAATTCTCTCCTGAGACTACCGAGGAACGGGAAGGCTTTGTACATCCTGTTTACATTGAGGGTATGGCGGAAAAAGCCAAAGTAGAATTCATTGTTCGCGATTTTGAAACAAGAAACTTAAAACTTCATGAGACCAGATTGGAACAGTTTGCCAGGCAAGCGGTCGGAAAGTTTCCCGGTTCCTCTTACCAGTTTGAAGTAAAAGAGCAATACCGCAACATGAAAGATGTAGTTAGTAAGTATCCGCAAATAGAAAGATTCGCAGCCGAAGCCATGCAAAGAGCTGGAGTAAAATTTAAAAAACAGAGTGCGAGAGGAGGAACTGATGGATCGCGACTATCCTTTATGGGGCTGCCCTGTCCTGATATTTTTACAGGGGAAATGGCTTATCATGGCAAACATGAGTATGTGAGCATCCAGGATATGGAGAAGGCTGTTGAGGTCTTAATAAATCTTGTGCAGATATGGGCAGAGAAAGAACCAGGATCTGCATGATTAATAGAATGAGGAGGAAATTCGAATTGCTATTGCTTTCTTAGCTTATCTTAAAATAATTTTCACTGACTAAACTTGATTAACATGGACCTTGGAAAATTTTTAATTGCTAACTGGTGGATATTCGTTCTTATCATTCTTTTCTTTAGCGGGTTGTTTACCATTAACCAGGGTTTTATCGGTGTTATTACGATGTTTGGTAAATATCGAAGAGTCGCACGACCAGGATTGAATTTTAAACTGCCGCTTCTTGAATCAGTTTATCGAAAAGTTTCCATTCAAAATCGCTCTGTGGAGTTGGAATTCCAGGCGGTAACTTCTGACCAGGCCAATGTTTATTTTAAAGCAATGCTTCTCTATTCCGTTTTGAACCAGGAAGAAGAGACGATAAAAAATGTGGCTTTTAAATTTATTGCTGACAAGGACCTGATGCAGGCATTGGTGAGAACGATCGAAGGAAACATAAGAGCCTTTGTTGCAACAAAAAAACAGGCGGAGATACTTGCCCTGAGAAAAGAGATCGTTGAATTTGTAAAGGAACAAGTGGACCATGTACTGGAAGGCTGGGGTTATCATTTGCAGGATCTGCAGATCAACGACATTACATTCGACAAAATGATCATGGATAGCATGAGTAAAGTGGTTGCAAGTAATAATCTGAAGGCAGCTGCAGAAAATGAAGGACAGGCGTTACTGATTACAAAAACCAAAGCGGCTGAAGCGGAAGGAAATGCCATAAAAATTTCAGCTGAGGCAGAAAAAGAAGCTGCCAGATTGCGTGGACAGGGTGTTGCCTTATTCAGACAGGAGGTTGCCCGTGGGATGACGGAGGCAGCTGAACAAATGAAGCAGGCAAATCTTGACACCAATGTGATCCTTTTCAGCATGTGGACAGAAGCCATAAAAAATTTCGCTGAGTTTGGAAAGGGAAATGTTATCTTCTTAGATGGAAGCGCCGAAGGAATGGAAGC
>Ga0070684_100004670_pt1 | contig 10460 bp, 2 predicted proteins | sample KBSC723LmetaG_FD_65653 | JGI IMG/M metagenome (GOLD analysis project Ga0070684, IMG submission 65653) | Corn rhizosphere microbial communities from Kellogg Biological Station, Michigan, USA - KBS C7.2-3L metaG | ecosystem: Host-associated > Plants > Roots > Rhizosphere ...
ACCTCGATCGGATCCCCCAGCGCTGTGCCGGTTCCGTGCGTCTCAACGTATGCGATCTGCTCCGCCGTGACACGTGCGGAAGCCAGCGCCTTGCGAATCACTTTTTCCTGCGCAGGGCCGCTGGGGATGGTCAACCCTCCGCTCGGTCCGTCGTGATTCGTCGCCGATCCGTGAATGACTGCGTAGATTCTGCGGCTTTCATGCTGCGCATCCGAGAGCCGCTGCAGCACGACCATCCCGCACCCTTCGCCGCGCCCATATCCGTCCGCCTTGGCAGCAAAGGCCTTGGACCGGCCGTCCGGCGAAAGTGCCCGCATCTTCGACAGCATCACGGTGGGCTCCGGCGACAAAATCAGGCTTACGCCTCCGGCGATCGCCAAGTTGCACTCACCCCCGCGCAACGCGTTTGCCGCGAGGTGCACAGCAACCAGCGAGGATGAACACTCCGTCGCGACGACCATGCTCGGTCCCTGGCAGCCCAGCAAATACGACAGCCTGCCCGCTGAGAATCCCAATCCTGTACCGCTACCCAGGTATTGTGCGTCGGATCGCGTGCTCTGGTGCTCCACCTGAAGACGCGCGTAGTCGTTCGTCATCAGGCCGATGTAAACACCCGTTTCGCTCTCGCGCAGGTCGTCGGGTGGAATGTGTGCATCCTCAAGCGCATGCCATGCCACCTGGAGGACGAGCCGCTGTTGAGGATCCATTGTCGCGGCTTCGCGCGGGCTGATCCCGAAGAACTCCGCGTCAAAGAGGCCTGGATCCTCGTCGAGGTATCCGCCGCGATCGACGTAGAGCTTTCCCTCGGCCGCCGGATCCGGGTCGTACCACTCGTCTCGATTCCAACGTCCGGCCGGCAGATCCCGTGTGGCATCCACGCCGTCGCGAATGATTTTCCAGAACGCCGCGGGAGAATTCGCGCCGCCCGGGAACCTGCAACCGATTCCCACAATTGCAATGGGTTCTGGTTTGGTGGCCGACGGAGACGCGAGTCGCGCCTCAAGCGCTTCAATGGTGCGGTAGGCCTGCCACAGGGCCGATTTGCGTTCTCCGCTCATCGCATCCCCCTGGCTTCCAGTTCTTCAAGCTTGGCCGCCAACATCCGTTCCAGATCGCTCTCTGACGGTTCCTCGTTATGGGCGGGGACGATGGCGACCTGCTTCAGCATCCACGCGCTCAACGGTTCAAGACTTGGACAATCGAAGAGAAGGGTCGCCGGAATAGGTGTTCCGAACCTGATCTGCAATCGGTTTCGCAACTCCAGCGCAGTGAGGGAGTCCATTCCCAAATCGAAGAACGGAGTCCTCGAAGCGAACGGCCTGTCAAGTGCCAGCACCTCGGCGACTTCGTTCCGCAATATCTCAATGATCTGCGAGCGGGCCTCTTTCGACGGCAGTTCGGCCCAAGCGGGCATTTGTTTCACGTGGGGAGAAGCTTGATTCGTAACCAAACCTTCCAAAAATTCCGGCCGATGCTCTCCCCACATTTGGGCGAGGCTATCCCAGTCGGCATCGAGATACAGAACATGCGATTCGCCGCTCGCGACAATCGCCCCAAGGTCCTCGAGCGCATCGCCAGGATCTAGCGGCCTGACACCGCGATTCGTCCATGCATCCTGCTGCTTTCCGGATAGGCCGGCCACCATCGCGCTATCCTTCCACGGGCCCCATGCCACGCTTACCGCGGGCAAACCGAGTCGTTTTCGCTCTGCCGCAAGGCCATCCAGCGCGGCGTTGGCGCCGGCATAGGCAGCCTGTCCTGCGGAACCGAGTGTGCCTGCCGCCGATGAGACGAGGATGAAAAAATCCAGCGATCGATCGAGTGTGGTTTCATGTAGATTCCAGGCCCCGCGTACCTTGGCCCGGACGACTTCTTCCATCGAGTGCTCATCGAGAGAGAGGCCATCGCGGCGAAGCCCCGCCGCATGAATGACCCCCCTTAATTGCGGCAGGCTCTCGATCAAAGCCCGCACCTGGGCCGCATCGGACACATCGCACGTCCTATCTCCCCTGCTTCGGCCGCAAACCACCAGGTGCCGCGCGCCGTGCGCCCGCAAGTGATCTGCGATGCGCCGGCCCAAAGAGCCTGCTCCGCCCGTCACCAAATAGGTTGCATCCCCTTGGAGCGGAAGCGGCCGCGATGGGCCGAGGGGCAATCGAACCAGCCTTGCCGCTTCGACCCGTCCGCCCCGTATCCTCCGCCATGCAGAACCGGAAACGCCTGCCGCAAGCCGCACGTCGGCATCCCAACCATCCAAATCGACGAGGATCGGGCGCAGTTCAGGGTGCTCTACGGCAAGGCAGCGCGTGAATCCGCGCAGCAGGCCGGCGAACGGGTCGGAGTGCTCCGTCGCGACTATCAACCTTCGACGGTCCGCCTCGCGAGCCACTTGTGCAAGTGCAACGAGCGTAGAGGTTGTGGTGGATCCGCGCGGCGCAAAGACGCGCGTGTCAGGTTCGGTTGCATTCGGCTCTTCCACAGCCTTCCACTCGAAGCGGTAGGCAAAGGGTCGCGTTGCCGACTCACGCTCCATGCTCCGCAACTCGATCCCGGTGAATCGCGCCAGGATTTCCCCGTTAGCGTCGAGAATCTCCGCAGCATCGGGGAGAACTGCGTGCACCCACGCTGCGCGATGCAACCGGCTCGCGCGAAACTCGCTTCGACGCACGCGCCAGGGAATGAAGGTTTCGCGGTTGCGACTCATCAATGGAGAAAATAGCTGGAAGCAGCCATCAACGAGGCCCGGGGGGTAGTTCATTTCGTCCGCAGTCCCTGCAGTCACTCGCGCGATTGCTTCGCGATCGCCGATTCTCACATCTGCCAATCGACGAAATTGTTCTCCAAGGCCAATGCCACGCTCTGTCAGTTCGCCGTACAGATCGAACGCTCTTTCAGTGCACCGGCTGACAACCGTGGGCACATCGACCCGCTCCTGAGTTGCCTGAAGTTCAGCAATCAACCCCGTTGCGTGAATACCGCTCGCCTCGCCGGCCACGCGAAAACGCTTCTGCCCGACCTCGTCGCGCTGCACGAGCAGATGCAGAGTCTCGCCTTCGTTCGGCGTAAAAGCCTGCGGAAAGACCACATTTTCGAGCGCGCCTCCAGTAGCTGCCGCAGCCATCGCCAGATAGTACGCACCGGGGACCACCACCTTGCCGCGCACGCGGTGTTCTTCAAGGAGCAGCCGCCGCTCACCGCGAAGGGCCGCGATGAAAAGCGCGCCATCCAGCAGCACCGAATCGAAACGCTGGTCCCATAATGCCGTCTGTTCGCGCATCCAAAATCTTCTACGGTCGAACACATGCGGCGGAAGCGGATTGCGTTTAGCCTCCCGCGCCTCGGCTTGCTCCAGCACGAGATGCGCATTCGATCCGCTCAGCCCGAAGGCGCTTACCGCAGCCCGACGAACCCCCTCGTGGGCAGGCCATTCCATGGTTTGCGCCGCAGGACGCATAACGAACCGCGTCCACGGAATTCGTGGATTGGGCTCGCCAAATCCTGGCTGGCCCGGAATGAATCCCTCGCGCAGCGCCAGCACCGCTTTGATGGTGCCCGCCACGCCCGCTGCAGCTTCAAGATGGCCAATGTTTGCCTTGACCGACCCCACGTAAAGTGGATTTTTCCCACTGCGTCCGGCGGAATAGATCTCTCCCGCTGCGTCGAGTTCGATGGGATCGCCCAGCAGTGTTCCGGTTCCGTGCGCCTCAAGGAACTGAATGTCATGCGATCGCAATCCGGCGTTGTGCAAGGCGGCTTCCAGAAGCGCGCGCTGCGCCATCCCGTTCGGAACCGTGAACCCACTGCTTGGGCCGTCGTGGTTCAGCGCCGATCCTCGAATAACTGCCCACACTCGGTCGTCGTCTTTTTCCGCGTCCTCCATCCGCTTGAGTACGAGCATTCCGCACCCCTCGCCGCGGCCATACCCATTTGCCGAGGCATCGAGCGGTTTGGAGCGCCCGTCCGGGGCTAATGCTTTTGCCTGGTTCAGAAAAACCAGCATCTCGGGATACAGATTGAGCTGCACGCCTCCTGTTACAGCCAGGTCGCACTCGCCCGAGCGAAGCGATTGCACTGCGAGGTGAATCGCAGTGAGCGATGACGAACAAGCCGTATCCACGGCCATGCATGGACCGTGCAATCCCAGCCAGTATGCTATGCGTCCGGCGGCCGCACCGGTGTTTGCCGAGATTCCGGAATAGCCCGAAATCTCCGCGGCTCTCGTTGCGTCCAGCAAACGACGGCCATAATCAGTTTGGCTGATGCCCAGATAGACGCCTGCACCGCGCTTTCGCATTTCCCCTGCTGCGATTCCCGCGTCCGCCAGCGCCTCGTAGGTAACCTCAAGGGCGAGCCGCTGCTGCGGATCCATGTCGGCAGCTTCCCGCGGAGAAATCCCGAAGAACTCCGGCTCGAACAGATCGATGCCGGACAGGTATCCGCCTCGCAGGGTCGTCACCGGGGCGTCCTGCCCCAATTCCAGCAAACTGCGGCGGTCCGGCGGGGGCTCAGTGATAGCATCCCGACATTCGCGAAGCAGGCGCGTAAATGCGCCCACATCCGGCGCCCCAGGGAACCGGCATGCCATGCCAACGATTGCGATTGGCTTATTTTCTGGCATAAGTCTCACCGTGCCGGAGCATCTCGCAGTGCGCCGATAGATCCTGAAGGTTTGGATAGTTGAAGACGGTCATAACCGAGACGTCGATGCCCAGTTCCCGTTCGATGGCTTCGGCAAGTTGTGCCGCCATGATGGAGTCGACACCCAGCTCCGCAAATCCCCGGCGCGTATCGATCTGCGTGGGATCAACCTCACCGATAATCTCAGCCAGTTCGCCGGCGAGCCACGTGCGAAAATCCCCGTCGGTCCGCTGAGTCTGATTCGTCGGCCCCTCAAGCCAGTGGCGCGACCGCTGGAAAGGATACAAGGGGATCGATAGCCGTCTCCAGGGCACAGGCGCCGACGATTGCGCAGGCACATCCACCCGCACCTCCGGCTTCACCGTGCCCGTTTCTACGAATCGCTTTAACTCCTCCATCAATTCTTCGACGCTCTTCGTCTTCAACGCGAGGCTGCGTTCCAGCCGCGATCGACCCCAAAATGCAGCAGCACAAATGTCGATCAACGCAACTTCATTGTTGTGCTTAAGCCACGTCACCCAGTTCCTCGCCATGGCTCGAAGTATTTTTTCGCTGGCAGCCGACAGCACGAACGGCAACTCCTTGGTTTCGGTCTCGGGAACCTCCTGCGCCGGCGCCTGCTCCACGACCACATGCGCATTCGTCCCACTGAATCCGAACGCGCTCACACCGGCGCGGCGTCGTTCCCCGGGACGCCCTGGCCAGGCCTCCGCCTGTGTGAAAATTCTCAGTGGCAATCGGGTCAGGTCGAGATGCGGATTAGCGCAATCGAAATGCAGATGTCGCGGCAGGACTCCCGCCTCCATCGCGAGGATTGTTTTGATAAGACCTGCCACCCCGGCTGCCGCTTCACAGTGACCGATGTTCGTCTTGACCGATCCGATTGCGAGCGGCCGATCGCGGCCCGTGAAGACTTCGTTGATTGCCTGCACTTCAATCGGATCGCCTAGAGAAGTCCCTGTGCCATGCGCCTCGATGTAGTCGATCTGCGTCGGATCGCATCTGGCCGCTTTCAGCGCCTTCCGAATCACCGCCTCCTGCGAAGGACCGCTCGGCACGGTCAGTCCGCCGGATGCACCATCCTGGTTCACGGCCGATCCCATAACCAAAGCTCGGACACGATCCCCTGCCTGAAGTGCGTCACTCAGGCGTTTCAACACCACGACGCCACAGCCCTCTGCCCGGGCGAACCCGTCTGCCGCCGCATCGAATGTCTTGCAGTGTCCGTCGCGGGCAAGCATGCCTGCTTTACGGAAATTGACGGTGTACTCGGGAGCGAGCAGAAGGCTTACACCTCCGGCGATCGCCAGGTCGCACTCACCGGTTCTCAGCGCTGAGCACGCCTGGTGCACGGCAACCAGCGACGAGGAGCACGCTGTATCGATCGTAATGGCCGGTCCGTTCAACCCCAGGAAGTAGGACAATCTGCCTGCCGCTACGCTAAGAGCCGCCCCGGTGGCAAAGTGGGAATCGGTATCATCCTCTTCCATGCGACGGGAACGCCACAGTGCAAAGTCAAAACTGCAAGCGCCCACATACACGCCTGTGGTTGTCCCAAATAGATGTGTCGCGGGGATGCACGCATCTTCCAGAGACTCCCATGCCACCTCCAGGAGTAGCCGCTGCTGCGGATCCATCGCCGTAGCCTCACGCGGCGTCACATGGAAAAACTCGTGATCGAAGTCTTCTATGCCCCGCAGGAACCCACCGCGGCCCAGGCGCGAGTCCCGTCCCGCCGGTGCTTCAGAGGTTGCATCGCGCCCCTTCGAGAGTAGCTGCCAGAACTGGTCTGTGTTCTCCGCGCCGGGAAAGCGACATCCAATTCCAACCACTGCGATCGGTTCCGATCCGCGGCGTTCTGCGGCTTCAAGGCGCGCCTGCATCTTCTCGAGCGCGGCCAGTGCGCGCTTTAACTGAGGAGCAGCCGAATCACTCATAGCTCCTCCCCTAGGTATTGCGACGCAGCAGCCAGCCGGCTCTCGAACTCTACATTGAGACATCCCCCAGAAGGTTCCTCAGATTCTGGGATTGTTGCGTGATCACGCGCCGGCAAATCCAGTAAATCGGCCAGGTATTCTGTTAATGCATCCACGCGCGGAAAATCGAACGTCAGGGTGCGTCGCAGCGGCTTTTTCAGTGCGGTCTCGAGGCGGTTCCGCAGTTCCACCGCCATCAGGCTGTCGAAGCCCAGGTCGAACAAGCGTTGGCGCTCTCCAATCGAATTTCCGTCGACGATTCCCAGGGAGCGCGCAATCTGCTCCCGCACAAAAGTTTCCAGGATCCCGCGGCGCTCGTTCGCAAGCGCCCCGATCAGCTCCGCCATAAGATCTATTTGCGCCGAGTTTCGCGTCGCCGTCAGCCGCTCGAACAGCGCAGAGGGACATCCCGGGGGCAGGCTGGCCACGTAGCGCTCCCAATTCACCGGAGCAACGGCCGCCTCCGCCACACCGCTCGCAGCCAGCACATCCATTGCAGCCAGGCAGGCGTCCGCATCCATGAAATCCATGCCGCGAGCGGCGAGCCGCTTGCGATTCTGCTCGCTTAGAGCTGCTGCCAGACCATCCTCACCCCAGGGACCCCATTGAATGCTGAGCGCCGACCGGCCCTCTGCGCGAAGGTTGTGAGCCATCGCATCCATCGATGCATTGGCAGCCGCATAGTTCGCCTGGCCTGCCGTCCCCAGAATTGCCGCTGTAGATGAGAAGAATACGAGGAAATCCAATTGAAGTTCCGTGGTGGCCGCAGCGATATTCCGCACTGCAACTCCCTTGGGCTCGTAGACCCGCCGAAATCGCTCGGCTGACTGAGCTGCCACAATCGCGTCGTCAATCACGCCCGCTGCGTGCACAATTCCACGCAGTCTTGTCCCAATCTCCCCGATCAGCGCTTGCACGGCCTCAGCAGAAGATACATTGCAGGCCCGGTATTCGATTCGGCCATCGTGCAATTTGCCGATCTCCACTCCGGCTCTGCGCCCGGATAGCACCACGCGCCCCGCACCCCGCTCTACGAGCCATTTCGCGACGCGCAATCCGAGCGCGCCGCCTCCGCCCGTCACCCAGTAGGTCCCATCGTGCCGCACCGTGATTCCGCCCTGTCGCGGCATCTCGATCATGACCTTGCCAACATGTCGCGCCTGCGCCATGAATTGAAAAGCTGCAGGAATCTCGTCTGCTGTAAAGCGCGTTATGGGTAGTCGGGGAGCACTGCGCAACTTTTCCAGCAGTTCTTCGACTAGTTCCGGCTGATGGTCAGCCACTTCACTGAATGTGAACGTGTGGTAGACAACGTCAGGCCGCCGCTCCGCGATCCGCTCCGCGGGCCAAATGTCCTTCTTGCCGATCTCGATGAAACGCGCGCCCGGCGCGCATGCCCGCAGTCCAGCTTCGATCATCTCTCCGGTAAGGCAGTTAAGCACCACGTCCGCATTCACGGCCATGTCGCCAAACCTTGTGTCGCGCGAACTCATTAGGTTTCGCACACCCATCGCGCGCAGTGTCGCCCATTTACCAGGATGTGCGGTTGCATACACCTCCGCCCCGATGCGCTGCGCGATCTGCACCGCCATCATTCCAACTGAGCCCGCGGCAGCGTGGATCAATATCCTCTCGCCCGATTTGAGCTTTGCTAGCGATTCGAGACCGTAGCTTGCGGTCATGTAGGCCACTGGAAGGGCCGCCATATCGCGCGGAGCTGCAATGACCCTTCGCGCGTCCGCCAGCACATGGCTCGCCAGTGCAGCCTTGACCGGCCCCGCAACCACAGAGTCTCCCGGCCCAACGCGATCGACGCCCTCGCCGATCGCTTCGACGATGCCCCCGCATTCGAATCCGAACGTCATCTCCTCCGCCGAGCCGATGCCCAACTCCGCCGCATACTCCGGCAGCATCCCCAGGGCGTTCAGCACATCCCTGAAATTCAGTCCGACCGTTTCGGTGCGAATGAGCACTTCCCCCGGTCCTGGCTTCGGGATCTTCAGGGCTTCCTTTTTCAAGGCATCGAATTGACCATACCTCGACAAGCCAATCCGAAACGGAGCAATCTTCGGGTCGAAACGCATCCGTTCCATGCGCAAAACGTAACGCTTTCCGCGCCGCAACATCACCTGTGACTCGCCCGGCTCACCGGAAAGTTCCTGCCACAGTCCGCGGAGGTCGGCAGTCTCAGGGTCGAGATCGACATTTGTGCACGCCAAGAATGGCAACTCACGCGCGACCGTGCGCCCTAATCCCCACAGGCCCGCCTGGGCGGCGTTTACCTGGCTCTCGTCCAGCGCTTGCGCGCCGCGCGTTACCAGCCACAGCCTCGGCGCAGGCCGAGCCGTCTCGAGCGATTGCGCCAGCCGCAGTGCTCCTCCGCAGATTTCTTTGAAGTCATTTCCCTCAGCGAAATACACCAGGTGATCGACGGCCGCGTTCGACTCACTGTCATTCAGGCAGACATGCCCCCGGTGTTCAAGAAACTGCCGCAACCCGCTGTCCGGCCCGACAATCCGGAACCGCATGCGAATTCGCTGCGTGGTTGCCGGAGGTGGACCGGGCGCCCATACCGCCCGGAAGCACCAGTCCTGCCATTCTGGCCGCTCTGCTCCAATCGCCTGCAGAGTCAATCCGCCGATACGCGCACACACGCCCTGCGCGTCTTCGATTTCCAAATCGAATTGTGCATGCCGCCGTCGGGCAGTCACCCGAAGATTACCTACCGGACTGCGCAACAGCTCAAGCGCATCCAGCGAAACTGGAACCAGCAGACCGCCTGGCGCTAACGTCAGCGCGACCTGCAGGCACCCGTCAAGTGCTGCCGGGTGAAAACGGAACTCACCTTCCGGCTGGAATATCTCAGCGACAGCCGTATCGGCGTCAGCTTCTATCCTGCGAATCGCACGAAAATGATTTTCGTAGCTGTAGCCTCTCCGTTCCAGTGACTCATAGAAGCCCTCGACTGCGTGAAGCACATCCCCGGGACTGACCGAGACCGTTTCTCCGCCACCGTACACACCCGTCGCGTGTCGCTCCCATTGCTGTCCGTTTTGCAAGCTGTGGATTGAAAACGAATCGCCGTCAATCGTTAGCTGAAGCCGCACAGCCTGATCTCCCAGAATTAGAGGAGCTTCGAATTTTAGATCGCGCAAGCTGGAAGGACGCGCCGCCAGGGCCATTTCGATCATGCCGGCTGCGGGGAAGTAGACTTCCTGCCGCAGCCGATGGCCGGACAAAAACTCCGGAGATGCTTTGCTGATCTGGACCTGGTATTGCTGCTGCGGTAGCGGGGAGACGACACGCTCGCCCAGCAGCGAATGCCCCGCAGTTTTCCGCGATTGGGCCGCCGCTGTGATCCAATGCCTCTGCCGTTGCCACGGATAAGTTGGCAAATCAACGGTGCGGCCAGGCGGATTCACACGCGAAAAATCAATCGGGAATCCGGCGCAATACAGTTGCCCTACAGATTCCAGAAGGCTCACGTCTTCCAATTCGCCTCTTCGGATGCTCGCCACTGCAATTGCGTCCGACTTCGCCTCTTCCAGACAGGAACCCACAGCGGTGTCGAGCGTTGGGTGGGGGCTCAGCTCCACGAAGGCCGCGATTCCCTGCTTCGCGAGTGCCATGACTGCTGGCGCAAACAGCACCGGCTCCCTAAAGTTTGCTGCCCAATACGCTGCATCGAGGTCTCGCCCGCGCATTATGCGTCCCAGCATCGTCGAATGGAACGGAACCGTCCCATCACGAGGGCGGATTTCCTTGAGCGCTCGACTCACTGGCTCTTCGAACCGGTTCATCTGCGGGCAGTGCGACGCGTATCGTACCTGCAGTTCGCGGCAGAAG
>Ga0070684_100004671_pt1 | contig 10459 bp, 6 predicted proteins | sample KBSC723LmetaG_FD_65653 | JGI IMG/M metagenome (GOLD analysis project Ga0070684, IMG submission 65653) | Corn rhizosphere microbial communities from Kellogg Biological Station, Michigan, USA - KBS C7.2-3L metaG | ecosystem: Host-associated > Plants > Roots > Rhizosphere ...
GTCGGAGACGAATTCAATGGTGCCTGCGCCGACATAGTTCACTGCACCGGCCGCCCTGCGCGCGGCCTCGCAGACCGCCTCGCGCTGTTTGGCGTCGAGAGTCGGCGACGGCGCCTCCTCGATCACCTTCTGATGCCGCCGCTGCAGGGTGCATTCGCGCTCGAACAACGACAACAGATTGCCGTGGCTGTCGCCGATCACCTGCACCTCGATATGGCGAGGATTGTCGACATATTTCTCGATCAGCATGCGATCGTCGCCGAACGCTGCCTTGGCCTCGCGCTTGGCACTCGTAATCGCCGCGCCCAGCTCCGCAGCCGAGCGGACCACGCGCATGCCGCGACCACCGCCGCCGGCGGACGCCTTGACCAGCACCGGGAAGCCGATCTTGTCAGCCGCTTTCGCAAGGATCGCATCATCCTGGTCCTCGCCGTGATAGCCGGGCACCAACGGCACGCCGGCCTTTTCCATCAGTGCTTTCGAACCGGACTTCGAGCCCATCGCGGTCATCATCGCGGCGGTAGGACCCACGAAGACGAGACCCGCCTTCGCACATGCGTCCGCGAACTCGGCATTTTCGGAGAGGAAGCCGTAACCGGGGTGGACAGCCTCGGCGCCGGTCCGCCGTGCGGCTTCGATGACCCGCTCGATGTTGAGATAGCTGTCGCGGGCACGCGGAGGTCCGAGTAGCACCGCTTCGTCTGCCATGCTGACATGCATCGCGCCGCAATCGGCCTCGGAATAGACGGCGACAGTGCGCAGCCCCATGGCGCGCGCGGTACGGATCACGCGGCAGGCGATCTCGCCGCGATTGGCGACTAGGAGCGTGCGAAAGCGCCGATACATCTTCGAACGGTCCATCGTCACATCCTGAACAGGCCGAATTTCGTCGGCTCGATCGGCGCGTTCGACGCCGCCGACAGTCCGAGCCCGAGCACGAGACGTGTATCGGCGGGGTCGATCACGCCGTCGTCCCACAGCCGCGCCGTCGCATAATACGGATTGCCCTGGCTTTCATATTGCGCACGGATGGGCGCACGGAATTTTTCTTCCTCCTCCACGGCCCAGCTCTCGCCCTTGGCCTCGATGTTGTCGCGGCGGACCTGGCCCAGCACCATGGACGCCTGCTCGCCGCCCATCACGGAGATGCGCGCATTCGGCCACATCCAGAGGAAACGCGGGCTATAGGCGCGGCCGCACATGCCGTAATTGCCGGCGCCATAGGAGCCGCCGATCACGACCGTGAATTTCGGCACGCTGGCGGTGGCCACCGCGGTCACGAGCTTGGCGCCATCGCGCGCGATGCCGCCCGCCTCATATTTCTTGCCGACCATGAAGCCCGTGATGTTCTGCAGGAACACCAAGGGAATCTGGCGCTGGCAGCACAGCTCGATGAAATGCGCGCCCTTCAGCGAACTTTCGCTGAACAGGATACCGTTATTGGCGATAATGCCGACCGGATAACCCCAGATGTGGGCGAAACCGCAGACCAGCGTCTGGCCGTAGAGCTTCTTGAACTCGTCGAATTCCGACCCGTCCACCAGGCGCGCGATGATGTCGCGCACGTCAAAGGGCTTGCGGCCGTCGGCCGGCACAACGCCGTAGATTTCTTCGGCCGCATAGAGCGGCTCGCGCACCTCGTGCATGTTCAGCATCGGCCGCACCGGCGGCTTCAGCGTTCCGACAATGCGGCGCGCGATCCCGATTGCATGGGCATCGTTCTGCGCATAGTGATCGGTGACGCCGGACTGGCGCGAATGCACGTCGGCGCCGCCCAACTCTTCCGCCGTCACGACCTCGCCGGTCGCGGCCTTCACCAGCGGCGGGCCGCCCAGAAAGATCGTGCCCTGATTGCGCACGATGATGCTCTCGTCCGACATCGCCGGCACGTAGGCGCCGCCCGCGGTGCAGGAGCCCATCACGATCGCGATCTGGGGGATGGCTTGCGCCGACATCTGCGCCTGATTGAAAAAGATGCGGCCGAAATGCCGCTCGTCCGGAAAGATCTCGTCCTGCATCGGCAGGAACGCGCCGCCGGAATCCACCATGTAGACGCAGGGCAGATTATTCTGCCGCGCGATGTCCTGCGCGCGCAGATGCTTCTTCACCGTCATCGGGTAATAGGTGCCGCCCTTGATGGTGGCGTCGTTGGCGACGACGACGCATTCGCGCCCCGAAATCCGCCCCACCCCGGTGACAATGCTCGCCGAATGCACGTCGCCGCCGTAGAGGCCATGGGCGGCAAGCGGCGACATCTCGAGAAAGGCGGTGCCGGGATCGAGCAACAGATCGACCCGCTGGCGCGCCAGCATCTTGCCCCGAGACGTATGCCGCGCCCGCGACGCCTTGCCGCCTCCGCCCGCAACCTCCTTCAACTTGTCGCGCAGTTCGGCAACGAGGCCACGCATGGCTTCCGCATTACGCGAGAAATCGGAGGATTTCGGATCGAGGGTGGAATGAAGCGGCATGATTTTTCAGCGTTTTATGGTGCGCCGCAACTTTCGCGACGGCGGCATGGTGTCACCGCAACGCCGCCTTAGGCAACCCTCTCGTTCGGCTTTCGGCCAGGACGGGAAGTGCGCTTCAGTGGGTCCAGGGTTCGCCGCGACGAAAGGCGAAATTGTCGGCATAGGCCACCTGGCGACGCGCCGACTGTTTCGGCTCGATCACCTGGTAGGGAATGCCCTTGCGCTCGCAATAGGCCACCGCCTCTTCCTTGCTGTCGAAATGAAGCGTGATCTGTTGCTTCATATCGCCCGAAGAGGTCCAGCCCATCAGCGGCTCGATCGCGCGTGGCTGCTCCGGCTCGTATTCGAGACGCCATTCCCTCGTCTGTGCCCTGCCCGATTGCATCGCGTTTTTGGCAGGTTTAAAAATGCGAACGGTCATGGATGGCGGGGTCCTCTGAGAAATGCGATATTGATGCCCTTGGCGGAAACGTCCAAGATAGGATTCAGTAGCCCAAGCGCATTGATTCCTGTCCTGAACGTAGCTGTTGCCGACCGGTATAGTCACTATGCTGCGCTGTGACAATCTCATTGCTGCGCTGTGACAATCCGGGCGGAGGAGCCCCCGGCCTCGCGATCTCACACGAAAGCATCATTCCGAAACGGCGCTCATGAAAATCAACGCAACCCTTCCCGAAAAAGGACGCGATCTCCGGCTCGACCTGTTTCGCGGGATCGCGAACTGGGCGATCTTCCTGGACCACATCCCTGATAATATCGTGAACTGGGTCACGACCCGGAACTACGGTTTTTCCGACGCCGCCGACCTCTTCGTGTTCATTTCGGGCTACACGGCCTCCTTCGTCTATGCGCGGATGATGATCGACCGCGGCTTCATCGTCGGCGCCACGCGCCTGTTCAAGCGCGTCTGGCAGCTCTATGTCGCCCACATCATCCTGTTCGTGATCTATATCGTCTCGATCAGCTTTCTCGCCCAGCGCTTCGGCGACTCCGAGATCATCAACGAGTTCAACGTCGCAGGCCTCGTCGATCACGCGACCCAGACCTTGGGCCAGGGGCTTCTGCTCAAATTCAAACCCGTCAACCTGGACGTGCTGCCGCTCTACATCGTGCTGATGGGATTCTTTCCGCCGGTGCTTTGGCTGATGCTGCGCCAGCCGGACCTCACCATGCTGGCCTCGATCATCCTGTGGCTCTTGGCGCGCCATTTCGGCTGGAACTTTTCCGCCTATCCCGCCGGCGCCTGGTATTTCGATCCCTATTGCTGGCAGGTGCTGTTCGTGTTCGGTTCGTGGTGCGCGCTGGGCGGCGCCAGGAAGGCAGCCTGGATCGTCAATTCAAAGGCTGCACTCTATCTCGGCGTCGCCTACCTGATCTTCGCGCTGGTCATGACCTTTGCCGGACGGTTTGCCGACTTCGGCGCCATGTTGCCGGACTGGCTGTATTCGGCTTTCAATCCGAACGACAAGACCTTCATGGCGCCCTATCGCTTCATCCATTTCATCGTGATCGCGATGCTGGTGGTGCGCTTCATTCCGAAGGACTGGCCGGCACTGGAGTGGAAGGGCTTTGATCCCGCCATCGTCTGCGGCCAGCAATCACTCGCCGTGTTCTGCGTCGGCGTGTTCCTGTCCTTTGTCGCGCATTTCACGCTGACGCTGAGCTCCGGCTCAGTGCTCGCGCAGATCCTGGTCAGCCTCGCCGGAATCATGATCATGACGACGGTCGCCTACTATATCTCCTGGTCGAAACGGCAGGACAAGCCGGCTTCCAAGGCACCGAAGCCGCCTGCGCCGGCACCGGTTGCGCCCGCGGAGTAGCCGCCCGCGCCCTCGTCAGCGTTTGGATTTGACGTTGGTCTTGATGTCGGATGTGGCGACCACCTTGCCGCGCGAGGCAAAGCCGCCCCATTCGGCGGCCCAGTCCAGTTCTCTGGTCGAAGCAGGCTCGATGCCGGTCTTGCTGGTCTTGCCCTGCAGCGAAAACATCGCGCCCTGGGGATCGATGCAGCGCGCAATCCAGATTCCACCCTTTAACTCCATCGGGCCCTGAACCACCCGGCCGCCGCCCTCCCTCACGCGTTCCACGGCAAGTGCGATGTCGGCGACCTCGAAATAATATAACCAGAACGGGAGAGGAACCCGCGGCAGCTTGGTGAACATGCCGCCGAAGGTATGGCCGCCGGTAGAAAGCAGTTGATAGGAATCCAGCGGATTGTCTTCGTGTGCCCCAAGCTGCCAGCCGAACAATTCGCTGTAGAAAGCAAATGCCTTTTTTCCGTCTGCCGCAAAGAGCTCCTGCCAGCCCACCCACCCGGGCTGATTTGCCAGGTCCGTACGCGGCGTGCCGCGTTTCAGCCCGCCAACCACGCCGAAGGTCGCCGTCTGCGGGTCAGCGACGATGGATACCCGGCCGATATTGCTGTCGGTCGGCGGTACGAAGATCGCGCCGCCAAGCTCCCTGAGCCGCCCGACTGTTCCATCAATGTCGCTGACGGCGATATAGCCGACCCAGCGGGGCGTCGCGCCCATTCGGCGCGCATCCGGTGGAAGCTCCATCAGTCCGCCGACCTCGGTCTTCCCGGCGCTGAACACAGCATAGGGGAACGCCGCCGTGGAAGCATCCTGCGCCTCCCATCCGACCACGTGGGCGTAAAACGCGCGTGCTGCGGCTGCGTTCGTGGTCAGGAGCTCGTACCAGGCGAACCTTCCTTGGCCGTTTCCCTGGTCGTTTCCTTGGCCGTCACTCAACTCGCTTCTCCATTCGACTCCATTCGCCTGAACGAGATCGCGCCGCAACATTCTGTGACGCGCGTCATGGTCGTCTCGAGATCGCGCCCAATTCACCGCAGGAGCGACACAACACATTCATCAATATGAATAGAAACTGAATGTACAACAACACGTTAGTGAGCTTGACGGTCTTGCGCGCGCCAAACCTTCAGCGTAGGATCGCAAGGGCTGGATGGAATCGAACTGTTCTTATTCTTACAGGTATGGAGGAGATGCGACTATGTCAGTGAAGCAAGCTTCTAAGCGGAAGCGTGTCGCCAAAGCCGCGGTGCCGGCATTGGGCGCTGCCGGGTTGACCTTTTCGCTCGCAGGCGGTGCTTCCGCATCGACGATGCCAAACGCGGATACTCCGCAAAAACTGAATTTTTCGCCGTCACAATCCGTACTGCTCGGCGAAGAAGAAATTGCTGACGTGAGCCTTGCCACCTTCCATCTTTTCGACAAGGAAAATGGCGGCAACGCCGGCTTCCAGCAAATGGCTTGGGGCTGCCGTTGTGGTGGCTGCCGTTGCGGTGGTTGCCGTGGCTGTCGTGCTTGCCGTTGCGGCGGCTGCGGTGGCGGCGGGTGCTGCGCGTCGTGGGGTGTCTGCCGGCTCTGCTGAGCCGCGGCAGCCTCTGATTGCGCAACATATTCGAAGATTCATTGGCCGGGCTCGACTGTCGACCCGGCCGATTCATGTTCACTTGCGTTGCTTGCCGTGCCGATTGCACACGCCGGCAACGAGCAGGTGTCTTCCCCATAAGATCGAGAAAATGCTGGCGCGCCGGTGATGGATATCACGGCCGAAAACCCATCCATGCGCCGGCCTTTCTCATCGGTAACAATTTAAGCGTGCTAGCCCCATGACAGCCAAACGCAAGACCCGCGCGCTGAAGCAGACCGGCAAGGACATCCTGCAGTTCGCGCCGAACTTCACGGCCTATGTGCTGCCGCCCGCCACTGTCTGTCTTTATTCCGAACATCGAAAATTCTTCCTACACGGCGAGCTCTATTGCGCGATCGCGGAGGGAATCGGAAAAAACGGCAAGAGCGCGCAGCTGTTGATGCGCGATCTCTCGAAGAAATACCCGATCGACCAGATCCAGGAAGGGCTGAAGCGGCTGTCCGACCGGCGCTACATCACGCTAGCCTCGCCGTCGACGACCGGCATCGTCGCCGGATTTTGGGCGAGCCTCGGCCTGCCGCCGGAAGTCGCCGAGAAAAATCTCGCCGATTGCCGCGTGCGCGTCGAAGCGTTCGACGTGACGGGCGCCAAAGAGCTGACTGCCGCGCTCACCAATCTCGGCGTGCGCGTCGTCAACCGCTCTGCCGATTTCACGGTCACGCTGGTGAACGATTATCTCGACCGGCGGCTCGCCGGGCAGAACGAGCAGCATGTGGCCGACAAGACGCCCTGGCTTTTGGTGCAACCGTCCGGTCCTTTCCCGCTGGTGGGCCCGGTTTTCAACCCCGGCGAGAGCGCATGTTGGACCTGCCTGTTCGACCGCATGATCCGCAACCGGGAGATCAAGGGATTCCTGGATCGGGCGCAGGCGCAGACGGTTGCGCAGTCGCCGCTGGTGCAGAACACGTTTGGACAGAGCGCGATCCAGTTCGCGGCCGTCGAGATCGCGAAGGCGATCGCCTCCGGTTTCCGCACCGATCTGCGCAATCACATCGCAAGCTTCGATCTGATGGGCGCGACCATCACCAAGCATTATGTGGCGCACCGTCCGCAATGCCCGACCTGCGGCAACAAGAAGCTCCGGAACCCCAAGCGCGCACCGCAGCCGGTCGAGGTCAATCCCGGCACCAAGCTGATCATGACCAGCGGCGGCTATCGCTCGGTCTCGTCCCGCACCACGGTCTCGCGCTATCGCAAGCATGTGAGCCCGCTGACCGGCGTCGTCACCAAGCTCGAGAAGATGGACGGCGAACTGCCGATGAACACCAACTTCTTCGCGCAGCATAATTTCTCGGCGCCGGCCATGAGCGTCGATCAGCTCCGGTCGGGCCTGAACGGCGGCAGTTTCGGCAAGGGCTCGACCGCCGAGCAGGCCGAGGCCAGCGCGCTGATGGAAGCGATCGAGCGCTATTCCGGCATCTTCCAGGGCGACGAGATCAGGATGACGCGCCGCTTTGCCGATTTTCCGGCAGGCAATGCCATCCTCTCCAACGACGTCCAGCATTTCAGCGAGGCGCAGATCGCATCGAGGCACGAGCCGGTGGCCGACGGTGAGCACCCCGTGCCCGACCCGATCGATTCCAATGCAAGGATCGAATGGTCGCCGGCCTGGTCGCTCCGCGACCAGCGCTTCAAATACCTGCCGACCGGCCTGCTCTATTTCTTCTATGAAGACTTCCACACGGACTCGAATGGCTGCGCGGCCGGCAATACCCGCGAGGAGGCCATCGTTCAGGGCTTCCTCGAGTTGGTCGAGCGCGATGCCTATGCGATCTGGTGGTACAACCGCCTGCGGCGCCCGGAAGTCGACCTCGGCCAATTCGACGATTCCTATATCCGCGACCTCAGGGCGCAGTTCGTCGACTACGGGCGGAAGATCTGGGTACTCGACGTGACCAGCGATCTCGGCGTGCCGGCCTATGTCGCGATCATGCACTGGATGCAGGACGGCAAGGAGAACATCGAGTTCGGCTCCGGCGCGCATTTCGACCGTCGCATCGCCATGCTGCGCTCGCTGACGGAGCTCAGCCAGTTCCTGTCGATCAACGTGATCGACGGCGGCGGCATGCGCGGCGACAGGTCGACGCTCGACGGGACAACGCCGCTGCGGCTGGAGAACCATCCGTTCCTGACCCCGGCGAAACATGCCGTGCCGCCGCCGGAGCTCGGCATGACCGTTCCGCTCGACAGCGTGAAGGAGCAGGTCGAAGCCTGCGTCGAGGTCGCCCGGCGCGCCGGCTATGATTTCCTGGTGCTCGACCAGACGCGGCCCGACGTCGAGGTTCCCGTGGTGCGCGTAATCGTTCCGGGCCTGCGGCATTTCTACAAGCGGTTCGGACCGGGCCGGCTGTATGATGTGCCGGTGAAGCTCGGCTGGCTCGATCGGCCGCTCCGGGAAGACGAGCTCACGCCATTCCTGCCGCACACGTAAAGACATGGCTCGCAAGCGCGCACCGAAGAAAAAGCCGGTGAGGAAGGCCTCAGCGCCCGCCCTTCTCGCACGCGTCAACAGCCAGATCGTGCTGGAAGTCTACGCGAACGGCAAGGTCGGCACCTATGTCGACGGCTATGCGGTCGAGCTTGGCCATATCAGCCCCGGCACGGTCACGCGCGCAAAAGGTTTGAACGAGGGATTGCCGGTCGCCTCCTTTTCGCCGGCGCGGAAGCAGGCCGACAAGGAAATCGAGGCGCTGGCCCGCCGCCTCGCACGCGCCGGGCTTCTCGAATACCGCCTTGCGGCGCCGCGCGGCGGCGAGCTGGCTACGATCGAGCCGCAAGTTCCCGATTACTGGCCGCAGCCGGCCAAGCTCGGCAACGCCGACACCATCGTGCTGTCGCGTTTTGCCTATCTGCGGCGGCGCGGCAACGAGCTGGTGCTGGAATCGCCGCGCTCGCCGGCGCTGTTCCGGATCGTCGACCCGAAGATTGCGGCGGCGATCCTGACATTGTCGACGCCGCAAAAGATCAGCGCGCTTCGACAGGGGAAAAACTTTGTCGGGCTTGCACTGCTGGGCCTGCTGGTCGAATGCGAAATCCTGTTCAGGGTTGATGCCAAAAGCGAAGGCCTTCGTGCCCACGAAGGCGACCAACATCTCGTGGTCTGGGATTTTCACGACCTGCTGTTCCACACCCACTCGACCGAAGGCCGCCAGGCCAATCCGATGGGCGGACGCTATCCCTATGTCGGCACCATCGCGCCGCCGCCGGCGGTGCGGGAGCCATGGCATGGTGAGCCGATCGACCTGCAGGCCCTTTCGGGGAACGAGCCCGCTTCCGGCTTCGCCGAGTTGCTCGCCGCGCGTCACTCGGTGCGCGATTTCGACGACGCCAGGCCGATCACGCTCACCGAGCTTGCGCGACTGCTCGACCAGGCCGCGCGGGTCAGATCGAAATGGACCAGCCCGCTGGATTTCGGAGAAGGCGACATCGGGCCCGACCTCGACTATACCTCGCGTTCCTACCCCTCCGCCGGCAGCTCCTATGAGCTCGAGCTTTATCTCACGGTGAACGCCTGCGAGGGGCTCGCGCGCGGTTTCTACCATTACGACGCCGATCGCCATGCGCTGGTGCCGATACCGGCGCGCCCTCAGGAAATGGAAGCGCAGCTTTCGGCAGCGAGTTTCGGCATGGACGCGCTTGCCCCGCCGCAGATCCTGATCACGATCGCGGCGCGCTTCAACCGGATCGCCTGGAAGTACTCTGCCATCGCCTATTCGCTGATCCTCAAGGACGTCGGCGTGCTCCTGCAGACCCTCTATCTGACCGCGACCGATCTCGGTCTCGGCGGCTGCGCGATCGGCACCAGCAATATCGACCTCTTTGCCAAGATGACCGGACAGCCCTTCCATGCCGAAGGCCCTGTCGGCCAGTTTGCGCTCGGCCGTCCCCTGCCCGAGGAATCCGACGAGCTTCCCGTCGGACAACGCTGAACTGCGCACCCTGCAGCCGTCAGTGGATGGCCGCGTACATGATCTTTTCCTCGGTTGCCTCCAGCGCGGAAAACTCCTCGACCACCTTACCCTGCCGGCTCACCAGGATGCGGTCCGACAGCGCCAGCACTTCCGGCAAGTAAGAGGAGATCACGACCACGGCCTTGCCCTCATCGGCAAGGCGATTGATGAGCTCGTGGATCTCGACAATGGCGCCGACGTCGACGCCCCGCGTCGGCTCGTCGAAGATGATGAGGTCGGGCTCCTGGGCCAGCGATTTCGCGATCACCACCTTCTGCTGGTTTCCGCCCGACAGCTCAACCACCCTGGCCCTGGTGCCGGTGGCGCGCACCCTCAGTCTCGACATCCATTCGTCGCCCGCCTTCTGCGCATCGCGACCCGACAGGAAGAAGCGGCCGTGCGGGAATTTGGCGAGAATGCCGAGATAGATATTGCGGGCGACCGACATCGTCTCGAAGAAACCTTCGACCTTGCGGTCTTCCGTCACGTAGGCGATGCCGGCCCGTACCGCGGGCGCCGGCACCCGGTAGCGCACCGGCTTGCCGCGCAGCAGGATTTCGCCGCCATGAAAGAAGTCCCGCTTCA
>Ga0070684_100004672_pt1 | contig 10459 bp, 8 predicted proteins | sample KBSC723LmetaG_FD_65653 | JGI IMG/M metagenome (GOLD analysis project Ga0070684, IMG submission 65653) | Corn rhizosphere microbial communities from Kellogg Biological Station, Michigan, USA - KBS C7.2-3L metaG | ecosystem: Host-associated > Plants > Roots > Rhizosphere ...
CGGGTTCTCCGCCTTGCGGGCCACCTTGTCGATCTCGTCGATGTAGATGATCCCGGTCTCGGCCTTCTTCACGTCGTAGTCGGCGGCCTGGATCAGCTTCAGGAGGATGTTCTCGACGTCCTCGCCGACGTAGCCCGCCTCGGTCAGGGCCGTGGCGTCGGCGATCGCGAACGGGACGTTCAGCATCCGGGCCAGGGTCTGGGCGAGGTAGGTCTTGCCGCACCCGGTGGGACCGATCACCAGGATGTTGGACTTGGCGACCTCGACCGCCTCCTCCTTGGAGTGCTTGGCGGTGGCCTGCAGGCCGGCCTGGACCCGCTTGTAGTGGTTGTAGACCGCGACCGCGAGGGTCTTCTTGGCGCGCTCCTGACCGATGACGTAGGAGTTGAGGAACTCGAAGATCTCGCGCGGTTTGGGCAGCTCGTCGAGGCTGACCTCGCTACCCTCGGCGAGCTCCTCCTCGATGATCTCGTTGCACAGGTCGATGCACTCGTCGCAGATGTAGACGCCCGGACCTGCGATGAGCTTCTTGACCTGCTTCTGGCTCTTCCCGCAGAACGAACACTTCAGCAGGTCGCCTCCGTCACCGATACGTGCCACGGGCGGTCATCCTTCGGTTCGGCCGGCCTGGTGCCGGTGGTGTCCTCTGCTGCTCGGGCGAGTCCTTCGACGGTACCTCCTCGGCGCCGCCTTGACAGGACCCCACGCGCGATCTTTGCCTGGCGGCCGGCCCACCGTGGGCCGACGCGCCGTACGTCGTCAGGCGAGTGCGGGCACTCCGGCCCGCGAGCTCAGGACCGCGTCGATGAGGCCGTAGTCGACCGCCTGCTCGGCGGTCAGGATCTTGTCGCGCTCGATGTCGCGGCTGACCGCGGCCTGGTCCTTGCCGGACGCGTCCGCGATCATCCTCTCCAACAGCTCGCGCATCCGGATGATCTCGTTGGCCTGGATCTCCAGGTCGGAGATCTGGCCCCCGGTGCCCTCGGTGTAGGGCTGGTGGATCAGGATCCGGCTGTTCGGCAGGGCGAGCCGCTTGCCCGGCGTACCGGCGGCGAGGAGCACCGCCGCGGCGGACGCGGCCTGGCCCAGGCAGACGGTCTGGACATCGGGCTTGATGAACTTCATGGTGTCGTAGATCGCCGTCAGCGCGGTGAAGGAGCCACCGGGGCTGTTGATGTAGATCTGGACGTCCTGGTCGGGGTTCATCGACTCCAGGCAGAGCAGCTGCGCCATCACGGCGTTCGCCACGTCGTCGGAGATCGGGGTGCCGAGGAAGATGATGCGGTCCTCGAAGAGCTTGCCGTAGGGGTCGATCCGGCGGAAGCCGTACGACGTCCGCTCCTCCCACTGTGGGATGTAGTAGTTCATGTCGATCCTCTCGAAGCCTGGGGTGGGTCAGCGGGCCGGACGGCCCTCGTCGGAGGCCTCGGCGGCGCTGGTGATGACGTGGTCGATGAAGCCGTACTCGAGCGCCTGCTGAGGGGTGAACCACCGGTCGCGATCGGAGTCGAGCTCGATCTGCTCGATGCTCTGGCCGGTGTGCTGGGCCTGCAGCTCGGTGAGCTGCTTCTTCAGCAGCAGGCTCTGCTCGGCCTGGATCTTGATGTCGGACGCCGAACCGCCGATGCCGCCGCTGGGCTGATGCATCATGATCCGGGCGTGGGGCAGGGCATAGCGCTTCCCCTTGGAGCCCGCACACAGCAGGAACTGGCCCATGGACGCCGCCAGGCCCATCCCGACCGTGGCGACGTCGTTGGGGATGTAGTTCATGGTGTCGTAGATCGCCATGCCGGCGTCGACCGAGCCGCCGGGGCTGTTGATGTGCAGGAAGATGTCGGCCTGCTGGTCCTCGGCGGAGAGCAGCAGCAGCTGGGCGCAGATCGCGTTGGCGTTCTGGTCGCGGACCTCGGAGCCGAGGAAGATGATCCGCTCCTTGAGCAGCCGCTGGTAGATGTGGTCGTCGAGGCCGTAGCCGGCGGCGCCGCCGTTCATCTGCGCGCTCCCCGGCGGGAGAGCTGTGGGCGAGTAGTCGTTCACGTGGCCGACCCTAGCCGGATCGGGCGGTGCTTCCACGCGTGTCGGGGTGCTGTTCGCCGACAGCAGATTCGGCGGTCTCCCCCAGCCACTCGCGCAACGCCCGGTGCACGTCGGGGTGGTTGAGCAGGTCGAAGTGCCCGGCCCGTGGGAGGTGCAGACGATCGGCCCCGGGGAACAGGCCGGGGTGCCGACGGGACGCGCCGTACGCCGAGGGCTGGCGCACCAGGAGGTCGCCCAGCGCCCAGCCGACGGGGTGGCGGGGCGATCGGCTGAGCGTTGCGGACACGAGGTGGTAGTGCACGTGCGGCAGCGCCGGCGCCTCGTCGCCGAGGCCGGCGACCAGATCGAGCACCCCGACCGAGCGCTGGTCGAGGATCCGGCCGAAAGCGGCGGACTCGGGGAGGCGCCCGAGAGCCCGGGACCCCCGCCCGACGCCGTCGGCCAGCGGTGCCCCCAGGTGCGGGGTACCGAGGGTGACGACGTCGGTCAGCAGGTCGGTCCACGGCTCGCGCGCGTCCGTGGCGACGGCGCAGGCGGCGCGGATCATGAGGCCGCCCATCGAGTGCCCGACGAAGGCGATCCGCGCGACCCCGACCGGCCAGGCCTCGACCAGGTCCTCGACCAGGGCGGCGAGCGCGACGCCGTTCTCGCGCAGCGAGAGGCCGGAGTTGGCGCGGAGGAGCACGGGGGTCCAGCCGAGCTCGGCCAGCGTGTCGGCGTACGTCGTGCCGAGCCGGTCGCGGTGGCGGCCGAACGCCGACTCGTCCTCGGACAGCCCGTGCAGGAGCAGCGCCACCCGTCCGGTGGCGGCCGGGAACGCCGTCTGCAGCGCGTCGGTGCGCAGCGGCACGTCGCGGCCGTCACGGCGAACCGCGAGCGGGACGGCGAGCCGCGGCCGCTCGCGAGCCAACCGGTCGCCGATCAGCCCGTTCACGGCGGCGTTGACGAGCCGCCCACGAGGTGTGTCCTCGAGGCCCGGGCCGAGGTCGCGCTCGGCCAGCGCCCCGAGCGCGCGCGACGTCGCCCTCAGGCAGGCACCCACCCCGGCGTACACACCGCCGGCGATGCCGCGGTGCACGAGCTCCGGAAGGCGCGAGGCGGCGGGGGTCGGCCGGCGCACCGCACCGTGCACGCGGTCGGCCCAGGCCAGATGGGTGTCGCGGACGGTGCCGACGACGATCTCGTCGGCCACCGCGGCGAGCAGCGCAGCCGCATCGAGCAGCCGAGGACCCGGCGAGACCGTCACCCGGGCGATCCTGCGAGACATACCGCCGGTCGGTCAACAGGCGCGCCGACGGTCAGCCCTGCGTCGGCTCCTCGTCGCTCTTCTCGTCGGGCTCGGCCCCGGTCTCGTCGGGCTCGGCGCCGGCCTCGGCGTCCGCGTCGGCCGGGCCACCGAGCGTGCCGTCGGGGCGGAGGTTCTTCAGGTCGACCACATTCCCGGAGCCGTCGGTCACGGTCGCGCTCTCCACGATCTGGGCGAGCGCCTTGCCGCGGCGGATCTCCGCGACCAGCTCGGGGATGTGGTTGTGCTCGAACATGTGGTTGGCGAACTCCTGCGGGTCCTGGCCGGACTGCTGGGCGCGGCGCACCATGTGCTCGGTCAGCTCCTGCTGGTCGACGCCCAGCTCGAGCTCACCGGCGACCTCGTCGAGCACGAACTGCGCCGCGACGGCGTCGCGGACCCGGCGCTCGAGATCGGCCTCGAACTCGTCCTGGGTCTGTCCCTCGTCCTCGAGGTACTTCTCGAGCGTGATGCCCGCGAACGCGAGCTGCTGCTCGATGCTGCCGCGGCGCTCGGTCAGCTCATCGGCCACCATCGTCTCGGGCAGCGGCACCTCCACCTGGTCGAGCAGCTTCTCGAGGACCGCGTCGCGCGCAGCCGCCGCCTGCTCCAGGCGCTTGCCGTTGCCGAGCCGGGTGCGGACGTCCTCGGTCAGCTCCTCGGCGGTGTCGAACTCCGAGGCCAGCTGGGCGAACTCGTCGTCGTACGCCGGCAGCTCCTGCTGCTGCACCTGGGAGACCTTGACCTGGACCTCGACGTCCTGGCCGACCAGGTCGCCGCCGACCAGCTGGGAGGTGAACGTCTTCTCGTCGCCGGCGCTCATGCCGACCAGCGCGTCGTCCAGACCCTCGAGCATGCCGCCGCGGCCGACCCGGTAGGACATGCCGCTGACCTCGGCGCCCTCGACCGGTGCGCCGTTCTGGGTTGCGACGAGGTCGATGGTGACGAAGTCTCCGTCGGCCGCCGGGCGCTCGACGTCGGTGAGGGTGCCGAAGCGCTCGCGGAGCGCCTGGACCTGCTCGTCCACGTCGTCGTCGGAGACGCCCATGTCCTCGACCTCGGCGCTGAGCCCGTGCCAGTCGGGGACCGTGATCTCGGGGCGCACGTCGACCTCGGCGGTGAACTCGATCGCCTCGTTGTCGTCGATCCGGGTGACCTCGACCTCGGGCTGGGCCAGCGGCTGGAGGTCGTGGCTCTGCAGGGCCTCGACGTACTTCTGCGGCACGACCTCGTTGATCGCCTGCTCGAGCACGGCGCCGCGCCCGACCTGGCGGTCGATCACCATCGGAGGCACCTTGCCGCGGCGGAACCCGGGCACGTTGATCTGCTGGGCGATGGTCTTGTACGCCTTGTCGAGGCTCGGCTTGAGCTCCTCGAAGGGCACCTCGACGGTGAGCTTGGCCCGGGTGGGACCCAAGGTCTCGACGGCGCTCTTCACTGGTGTGTCTCCTCGCATGCAGGTGGTGGCGCGCGGCGTGCCCGGGCCTGGACCGAGAGATGGGGGCGACGGGGCGGGGAAGCCGCTCGCACGGCGCTCCCAGCCTAGGGCACCGCCGGGAACGCGCCTAACCGAGCCGAGCGGTCCGCGGAGGGCCCGCGGATCAGGCCCTGGACAGCTGCTCGAGGCGTTCGGCGAGGCCGTTCCCGTCCGGGCCGACCCGACGCAGCAGCTCGTCCATCCCGACCGGCTCGCTGACCAGGTGTCCCTGGACCAGGCTGACTCCGGCCCGTCGGGCGGCCAGCATCTGATCGGTGGTCTCGACGCCCTCCGCGACGGTGGTCAGCTTCAGCTCGCGCAGCGTGCGTACGACGTTCGAGAACAGCAGCCGCGACTGCTCGTCGTCCGCGGTGATCAGGGACTTGTCGATCTTCACGACGTCCCAACCCCACTTGTTGAGCAGGCTGAACGTCGCATAGCCGGCGCCGAAGTCGTCGATCGCCAATCCCATGCCGCGCCTCTTGAGTCTCTCCGCGAGCAGGTCGTGCTGGCTGGTCCAGCGGCCGTAGCTGCGCTCGGACAGCTCCAGGACCAGCTGGACGCCCCGCTCGCCCAGCGAGCGGCTGAGCCGCTCGAAGACCGGGTTGTCGACCCGGAACTGCTCGAACTCGAGGTTCACGGTGAGGTGCAGCGGCGCCTCCACCCGGTGCGCGAGCGCGTCCATCGCGTCCAGCGCCTCCTCGCCGATCTTGGCGGTCAGCTCGTCCAGGGTCTGCTGGCGTGCGGCCGAGCTGACCAAAGTGAGCGGGGAGACCTCGCCGAGCTCGGGGTCGGTCGCGCGGAGCAGGGCCTCGCATCCCCACAGCGCCCCCGTGCGAGCGTCGAGGATCGGCTGGAAGGCGACGCCCGTGGTACCCGCGCCGAGCATGCTCGATACCAGGTCCTTCTCGTCCCGGGAGGCCGATGCCGCGCGCCCGGCTCGCTTGGCCTCGCGCATGTGCTCCTCGGCGACCCGCATCACGTCGTCGAACGAGTCGTCGACGGCATCGCTGACCCCGATCCCCACGCTCACGTGGACGGTGATCAGCCGGCCGGCGACCGCGATCGGAGCCGTGACCGCCTCGACCAGCCCCTGGACGTCGCCGGCCACGGTGTCGCGGTCGATGCCGCGCAGCAGCAGCGCGAACTCGTCGCCGGCGAAGCGGGCGACCGCCGCCGTCGGGGGCGCCGCCTCCTGCAGGCGGCTGGCGATCTCGCACAGCACCTGGTCGGCGTCGAAGTGGCCGAGCTCCTCGTTGAGCTGCTTGAACTTGTCGAGATCCAGGAAGAGCAGCGCCAGCAGCTCACCGTCGGCTCGCTCGCGGATGGCCTGCTCGGCGAGGTCGACGAACATCGGGTAGTTCCACAGCCCGGTCATCGCGTCGGTGATGCTCCGCAGCCGGAGACCGGCCTCGCGGAGGTCAACGGAGCGCGAGACGCTCGCCATCGCGGCCACCGCCTCCAGCAGCCGGCGGTCGGCCTCGGAGTAGGCCCGGTCGCCGGGCATCCGGCGCAGCACCAGGTAGCGAACCTCGTCGATGGGGGCGCTGAGGGACCCGGGCGGCCCGGTACGGGGCACGATGTCGGCCGTCGCGCTGCGGATCGCCGACCGGGCGAACCTGATGACGAGCCGGTCGTTCTCGTCGGCCGGCCACGGCAGGTTGGTCGCCGCCTCCGAGAGGACCGCCACGCCGCGGATCAGGTTCTGGCTGAGGCTGTAGCCGATCAGGGTCGCGACGACGAGGCTCAGCCCCATCACCGCCACCTCGGCGTTGCCGGCGCTGCTCGGCGCGGTGTACGTGCGACGTAGCGCGGCGATGAACACCGAGGCGAAGTACAGACCGAACAGCGCCAGCGCCGTCGACGAGATGTCCAGCGCCTGCTGCGGGGACTCCTGACCCCGCAGACGACGGCGCACCCAGAAGACCAGGGCCTCGACGGCGATGAAGGTCCCCAGAGCGACGAGGGTGCGGTCGAAGGGTCGCAGCCCGAAGTCGACGAACGGCGCGACCGTCACCAGCGCCCAGCCGGCGACGACGTCATCGGTGCCCCTCGGCAGTCCGTACCGCAGACCACCTTTGAGCACGATCGAGCTGGCCAGCACGATGACCGCCCAGAGCGGGAAGATGTGGCTGTCGGCCCCCAAGCTGCTCGCGAACAGCACCGCGGCACTCAGCCCGATGACGTTGGCCTCGGCGTCGCGCGACACCGTGATGCTGTAGCGGGCGAGCAGGGGCAGGCTCAGCAGGCCCAGCACCGCGACCGGTTGCCAGTCGGGTGGGCCGTACTCGTGCCACTCCCAGAACCCCTGGGCGATGGCCGCCAGCGCCAGCACGGTGAGGCAGATGTCGAAGACGACGAGCCGTCGCGGGGTGGGGGGAGACGCCGTCGACGTCAGGGCGACTTCCCGGGGGGTGGACACGCGCACCAGTGTGCCGGTCCCGACGGCGCCACCGCCGACGTTCGGACATACGTGTGTCGGAGGCGGTGGGATGTACGTGCTGGCAGCTCGGTGAACCGAGCGCCTACGTCGCTGTCGACATCGCATCCGGCGCGAGCTCGGGCCGGCGCCTGACGCCGAACATCGTGTACACGAGGGCGACCAGCGCCACGACGCACAGCAACGAGAGCCCGACCGTGTAGCTGTGGTCGGCCTCGTCGTACGTCGCGCCCATGACCAAGGGCGGGAAGTACCCGCCGAGCCCGCCGGCGGCACCGACGATGCCGGTCACCGTGCCGACCCGCGCCTGCGGCGCGAGCGCCGCGACCCAGGCGAAGATGCCACCGGCGCCGAGCCCCAGGAACGCTGCCATCAGCACGAACGTCGTGCCGGCCGAGATCTCCGGATCCGGCTGGACCGCGACGACCAACGCCATGACCGCCGTCCCTGCGAACGCCGTGGCCGCCACCGGCCTCGGCCCGATCCGGTCGGACAGCACCCCACCGATGGGGCGGGCGATCACCGCAGCCACCGCGAAGCCGGCGGTCCGGGTCCCGGCCCCGGTGAGGTCGAAGTCGTAGACGTCCTTGAGGTAGGTGGGCAGGTACGTCGAGAACGCCACGAAGCCCCCGAACGCCACCGCGTACAGGAACGCCATCTGCCAGGTGACCGCGAGCTTCGCCGCCGCGGCCAGCTTCGGCACGACCGGATCCGTGTTGGGGCGCCACAGCGGCGAGTCACGCATCGCGAACCAGACCAGGGACGCCACGACGACCAGCGCGACCGCGATGATGACGTGCGCGGCGGTGTAGCCGAACCAGTCCACGAAGCGCGGGGTGAAGAACGCCGAGAGCGCGCTGCCGCCCATGCCCGCGCCGAAGATGCCCGTGGCCAGACCACGCCGGTCCGCCTCGTACCACGCGTTCACGAACGGGATGCCGACCGCGAACGTGGTCCCGCCGATGCCGAGGAACAGGCCGAACAACAACATCAGGCCGTAGGAGTCGCGGGTGCCGGCGAGGGCGACCAGCAGCACGCACGGCGCCGTCACCAAGAGCAGCAGCGTGAACATCAGCCGACCGCCGAACCGGTCGGTGAGCGCGCCGGCGATGATCCGGCCGAGCGACCCGACCAGGACCGGCGTGGCGATGATCATGGACTTCTGGGACGACGAGAGGCCCATGTCGTCGGCGTACCGGACCGCCAGGGGGGCGATCATGTTCCACGCCCAGAAGCTGACCGCGAAGGCCGCGGTCGCCAGCGCCAGGTTCGTGGCCTGCCCCTGGCGGAGGTCGACGGCGGGGGCGGTGTCGGTCATCGCGGCCTCCGGTCACGGTCGGTGGTGCCCACCGGGGACCAGCCCGGACGCGCCCGACCGGTCGCCGCCGGCACCTGCGCGTCGCGACTCCGGTACACGATGTAGGGACGGAACAGGTAGTGCACAGGAGCGGTGAAGGCGTGCACGAGGCGGGTGAAGGGCCAGGCGGCGAAGAGCAGCATCCCGACCAGGACGTGCAGGTGGAACTGCACCGGCGCGTCGGCCATCGCGTCGACGTCGGGGTTGAGCCGGAACAGCGAGCGGAACCACGGGGACACCGTCTCGCGGTAGTCGTGCGCATGCGCACCGGCACCGACCGCGACCAGCGTGGTCACCAGGCCGAGCGCGATCGCACCCACGAGCAGCACGTACATGAGCTTGTCGTTGGCGGTCGTGGCCATGAACACCGGACCGGTCGTCCGACGGCGCACGATCAGGATCCCGATCCCCACGAGCGTGCAGAAGCCCGCGATCCCACCCAAGGTGAGCGCCTGCGCGTGGTACGCCTGCTCCGAGACTCCGAGGGCGTTGGTCCAGCTCTCCGGGATCAGCAGGCCGACGACGTGCCCGACCAGCACCACCAGGATCCCGAAGTGGAACAGTGGCGAGCCGATCCGCAGAAGCCGTGACTCGTAGAGCTGCGACGAGCGGGTCGTCCAGCCGAACTTGTCATAGCGGTACCGCCAGATCGTGCCGCCGACCAGGGTCGCGATCACCAGGTAGGGCAGCACACCCCAGAGCACGACGTTCATCGGCGCTGCTCCTCGACGACCGGCAGCAGGCGCGGGTCGAACGGCTCCAGTCCCACGGTCTCCACGGGTGGGCCGGCCGCGGCCATGGCCATCACCGCGGCGCGGTCGGGCGGCGAGACGCCCGGAAGGGTCGCGCAGACGGCGGCGACGACGTCGGCGTACGACGAGCCGTCCTCGGTCAGGCCGAGGCGCAGCAGCTCCAGGCTCGCTCGGTACTCCTGGAGGAGTGCCGTCCCGTCGACGGGGTCGCCCACGGCGGCGTACTCGAGGACCAGCGGCAGGTGGTCGGGGAGCTCGCCGCGGGTGTCGACGAGGAACCCGCTGCGCCGGTACCGCTGCTTGAACCCCGCCAGCACCTCCCCGCGCCGCCGGGTGTCGCCGTCGGTCCAGTACGAGAGGTACAGGGCATGGCGACGCGACAGGTCGAAGACGTCGACGTACTCCTGCTCGAGCCGGTCGACCGGGGTCTGCTCGACGTGCTCCAGAAAGGCGTCCAACGAGGTGACCGCGACCTCCGCGAGAGCCCCGCGCAGCACCGGGACCAGCTCCACCAGCGCGGTGTCGGGGTAGGACAGGCACCACGAGGCCGCCTGATGGATGACCCGGTCCCGCTGCGCGCGCCGGGGGCTCATGGCCGCTCCTCCTCGTCGCGACGTGGTGGGAACAGGCCTCGGGGCGCGCCGTTCCCGTCCCAGTTGAGCAGGTTGACCCGTCCCCGGAGCTGCTCGTCCCCGGCCGGGACGTCGCTGGTCTGCCGCTGGCGCAGCGCGTGGAAGGTCTCCACGGCGACGGGCACCGACCGCCCGCTCGCCTCGCCGAACGCCGCGGATCCGTACATGCCCGGCCCCTCGTCATAGTCCAGGGAGCAGCCGCGCTCCTCCAGGTCGTGCGCCTGCTCGACGTGCGCCTTCGGGATGACGTAGCGCTCGTCGTACTTCGCGATCGCCATCAGCCGGTACATCGCGTACATGGTCTCCTCCGTCATCCCGACCGACTCCGGGATCGATGCGTCCGGCGAGCGGCCGAGGTTGACGCCGCGCATGTAGGAGCGCATCGCGGCGAGCTTGCGCAGCACTCCTGTCACCACCGAGGTGTCGCCGGCCGTGAACAGCTCGGCGAGGTACTCGACCGGGATCCGGAGCGCGTCGAT
>Ga0070684_100004674_pt1 | contig 10458 bp, 9 predicted proteins | sample KBSC723LmetaG_FD_65653 | JGI IMG/M metagenome (GOLD analysis project Ga0070684, IMG submission 65653) | Corn rhizosphere microbial communities from Kellogg Biological Station, Michigan, USA - KBS C7.2-3L metaG | ecosystem: Host-associated > Plants > Roots > Rhizosphere ...
CTGAAGGTCTGGACTTGCTGACGTGGGCGCGGTGTTGCCGGTGACCTCGGTCTCCATCGAGTTGGCGTAGGTCGCGGCGTACTCAGGGACGACCGCGATGGTGCCTTTCTCGAGTGAGCTCTGGAAGATCTCCTGGCTCGCGACCTTCTTCACCTTGACGTCGAAGCCGGCCTTCTCGAGCAGGTCGGCGTACATCTGGGCGAGCACGTTGCTCTCGGTGAAACCGGCCGCGCCGACCGTCAGCGATCCGGACGCGCCGCCGCTGCTGCCGGCGGGTGTGGGGCTGCCACCACTGCTGCTGCCGCCGCACGCGGCCAACACACCCGCAAGGGAAAGGGCCGAAAACGTGGTGAGGAGCCGACGCATCATCTGACGCTCGCCTTCTGTGTCCCGCGCCCGTCGGCGCGCGTGTCTGGCGAGCCGCGCGGCCCGCTTGCTCTGACACCACCACACGATCCGGTGCCAGACAAGTCACGGTTAAGTGACGTCCGCCCCTCGTGTTGCCGCAGCTACGCGCAGTCGTCGGAGTGGGTCGACCTGTCGTTGCACCAGCGCCAGCAGCAGCTCGACGACGAGTGCAAGCGCAGCGACGATCACCGCTCCCGCGAGCAGCTGTCCTTGGTCGTGGCTGGACAAGCCGTCGGTGATGAGCCGGCCGAGCCCGCCGGCACCGACGAGTGCGGCGATGGTGGCGGTCGCCCACACCTGAACCGTGGCGATGCGGATGCCGGCCATCACCAACGGCATCCCGAGCGGCAGCTCAACCCGACGAAACAACTGCCATCCGGACATACCCATCCCGCGTGCCGCGTCGCGCACCTCGGGATCGACCTCGCGCAGCCCGATGTAGGAGTTGGTCACCAGCGGCGGCAGCGCGAAGAGCACGAGCGCGATGACGGTCGACCGGTTGCCGATGCCGACCGGGCTGAGAGTCAGCAGCGTGAGCACAGCGAACGTCGGGACCGCGCGACCGATGTTGGTGATGTTGATCGCGAGCGTGCCGCCCCGGCCGACGTGTCCGAGGGCGAGGCCGAGTGGCAGCGCGACGGCCGCCGCGATGGCGACCGAGACACCCGTCAGTGCCATGTGTTGTTCGAGCCGGTGCAGGATGCCGGCCTGACCCGTCCAGTGCGATGCGGTCGTCAGGTAGTCGATCAACCGGTGCCAGGAGCTCATGCGGATCGCCGCCGGCGCCAGGGCGTGAGGAACCAGCCGATCGTCACAATGAGCAGGTCAGCCGTGACGGCGAGAAGCACGCAGAGGACGGAGGCCGTGAGCGCCTCCGCCTTGAAGTAGCTGGAGAACGCATCCGACAGCTCCTGCCCGAGGCCACCGGTGCCGACCAGCGCACCGACAGTGACCAGGGCCACCGTCGACACCGTCGCGACCCGGAAGCCCGCGAGGATCGCCGGCATGGCGAGCGGCACCTCGACGCGCAGGAACATGCGAACCGGCCCCATGCCCATCCCGCGAGCGGCGTCGAGCACGTCCGGCGGCACCGCGTCGAGGCCGGCGAGCGTGTTGCGCACGAAGATGACCAGCGTGTAGGTCACGAGGCCGATCTCGACCGTCGTGCCCGACAACCCGGTGAACGGGACGAGCACCGCGAACAGCGCCACCGACGGGATGCCGTACATCACGCTCGTCAGCCCGAGCACCAAGCCTTCGGTACGACGGAACCGGCGTACGAACAGCGTGAGCGGCACCGACACCGCGAAGCCGATGGCGACTGCTACGACCGTGAGAATGACGTGCTGCTTCAGATCCGTCAGGATGGTGTCCCTGCGGGTCGACAAGTACTTGCCGCAGATCCAGGAGTTGCGCACCAGGCAATCGGCGGCATGCGGGAGGACCATCGCCGTGCAACCTACCGGCACCGACTCGCGCGAGTCGATGATTGTGTTGGACCGAGTGCGCAAGCAGTACGCCGACGGCACGGTCGCGGTCAACGAGCTTTCGCTCGACGTTCCCGAGGGACGCATTGCCGTTCTCGTCGGCCCCTCAGGCTGCGGCAAGACGACGACGATGCGCATGGTCAACCGGCTGGTCGAGCCGACGTCCGGTCACATCTATCTCGACGGGGACGACGTCACCAGGGTCGACCGAGTGCAGCTGCGTCGGCGTATCGGCTATGTGATCCAGCAGGTCGGGCTCTTCCCGCACCAGACGGTGGCGGACAACGTCGCGACCGTGCCCCAGCTGCTCGGCTGGGACAAGAAGCGAACACGCTCTCGTGTCGGTGAGCTGCTCGAGCTCGTCGGGCTCGAGCCGGACCGGCATGCCAAGCGATATCCGCACGAGCTCTCCGGCGGCCAGCGGCAGCGCGTCGGCGTCGCGCGTGCGCTGGCCGCGGACCCGCCGGTGCTCCTGATGGACGAGCCGTTCGGTGCAGTTGACCCGGTCGCACGCGACCGGCTGCAGAACGAGTTCCTCCGGCTGCAAGAGCAGGTGCGCAAGACGATCGTGTTCGTCACGCACGACATCGACGAGGCGATCCGGCTCGGCGATCGCATCGCGGTGATGCGCGAGGGCGGGCACCTGGAGCAGTACGCCGAGCCCAATGTGTTGCTCAGCGAGCCGGCGACCGACTTCGTCGCTGACTTCGTCGGCTCGGAGCGGACGTTGCGGCGGCTGTCGGTGTTGCACGTCCGGCCCGACGGGTTGACCGACTGGCCACGTGGTGCCGGTGACAGTGCGACGGCGTTCGACGCCGCAGATGCTGACTGGCTTCTCGTTGGCGAGGGGCCTTGGACGTGGCAGCGCCGGGATGCAAGTGCACCAGTGCCCGCCGCCATCGTTGAGGTCGGCGTCGGGTTGGCCGATGCTCTTGCTGTCTATCTCGCGAACGAGGGGCCGGGAGTCGTCGTACTCGATGAAGGCGCCTACCGCGGCGTCCTCACCGGGCCCCAGCTGCTCAGTGCGGCGCGTCGGACTCGAGCCGAGCCTTGAGGTTGCGCAGGCCCTTGTTGACGTCTGGTCGGATGAACGTGGCCATCAGCAATGGGAACACCGCCGAGAGCGGAAAACCTGGCTTCGGCGCATCCATGGTGCGTGTCAACCGGGTCCCGGTGCCCTCGGCCTCGAGCTCGAAGATGTTGATGAAGCGCTCGTCCTTCTCGTCGGCTTCGAGCACAAGCCGTCGCGGCCGGACGCAGTCGGTCACCTCGACCTCGTTGCGGTGGTTCTTGTCGCCGGGAATGGTGCCGACCGATGCGAAGGTGTCGCCGGCCTTGACCTTTCCCGGCGAGCCTTCGACGCGGAACGGCTTCGGCGACCACTCCGCGTGCTTCGCAACATCGGTGAGGTAGTCGAAGACCTCGTCCGGTGAGCGGTCGATGGTGATGGTGAAGTTCTCCGTCACACGCTTTGTCATCGTCTGACCCCCTGACCGGGACCGTATCGTTTCCGAGTGGGTCGCGTCCTCGAATCCGTGGCGCCTTCGCGGCTCGGCGGTGGGTTTCGCTGGTTGCTCGCCTCTGCCTGGACGACCTACCTCGGCGACGGTTTTGCCATCGCGGCCGGACCGCTGCTCGTGGCCTCGCAGACCAAGTCCCCGGGGCTGGTCGCGTTGGCACTGTTGCTTCAGCAGCTGCCTTACCTGCTCTTCGGGCTCATCGCCGGCGCGCTCTCCGACCGCCTCGACCGTCGGGCGATCGTCATCACGGTCGACGCAGTCCGAGCTGCCGTCCTTGCACTGCTCGCCGTGACCGTGGTCACCGGTGCCGTCAACGTTGCCGTTGTGCTGGTGGCGATGTTCCTGTTGGGAACCGCTGAGGTCTTCGGCACCAACGCGTTCGCCACGCTGCTACCGATGCTGGTCGGTCGCGCCGATCTGGCGATCGCCAACTCCCGCGTGCAGGGCAGCTACGTCACGATGCAGCAGCTGGTCGGCCCGTCGGTCGGCGCCGGGCTCTTCGCCCTCGGCACGTCCGCGCCGTTCATCGGGCAAGCGGTGCTCGTTAGTGCCGGCGCCGTGTTCGTCTCGCGCATCGCCTTGCCGCGACAGGAGCGTCCACGAGTCGAGTCTCGGCACGTGCGGCGCGACATCGCCGAGGGCGTTCGCTGGACGGTCCGGCATCCGGCCGTCCGCACGCTGGTGTTGACGATCCTCATCTTCAATGTCACGTTCGGCGCTGCGTGGTCGGTGCTCGTGCTCTATGCGAAGGAGCGTCTCGGTCTGCAGTCCGTCGGCTTCGGTCTGCTGGTGACGACCAGCGCGGTCGGCGGCATCATCGCGACCTTCAGCTACGGCTGGATCACCAGCAAGGTGAGTCTCGGCAACATCATGCGCATCGGCTTGATCATCGAGACGTTCACACACCTGGGGCTGGCGCTGACGACGAGCCCGGCGGTCGCGCTGGCGATCTTCTTCGTGTTCGGCGCGCACGCGTTCATCTGGGGTACGACGTCGATCACCGTGCGCCAACGCGCGGTGCCCATCGAGCTGCAGGGCCGGGTCGGAAGCGTGAACGGCATCGGCGTCTTCGGCGGTCTCGTCGCCGGCGCGGCCCTCGGTGGTGTGATCGCGGAACGCTGGGGCGTGACCGGTCCGTTCTGGTTCGCATTCGTCGGCTCAGCAGTCTTCGTGGTCGTGATCTGGCGCCAGCTGCGCTACATCGCGCACGACGACGATCAGCCGAACTCCGCCGACAATCTGGAGGCGTACCAGTCCTCCCACGCATCCGCCGGCGAGCCGGCGACGTAATCGCGGTCGAGCTGCACGAGCGCATGGACCAGGTGACTGCGGACCGGTGGTTTGCCGAGCAACGTCGGTAGCTCGGAGCGCTTAAGCAGCCAGTCGGCGTACCAACTCGCCCAGTCCGGGTCGTCGCCATCGGTGATGCGAAAGACGATGTGGTGCGTCTCCGCTGCCTCGTGCAGCAGATCGCGTACCGACTTCGTTGCGCTCATAGTCCGTACTCCTCCAGCAGACGCAGCCACACCTCACTGATCGTCGGGAACGAAGGGACGGCATGCCAGAGGCGTGACATCGGCACCTCGCCGGCGATCGCGATCGTCGCCGAGTGCAGCAATTCCGCAATCAACGGACCGGTGAACGTCGCTCCAACGATGACGTCACGCGCAGCATCGACGATGAGGAACGACGTGCCCGTGATGCCGTTGCCCTGCGTGTAGGCACCCGCCACGTCCCCCGTGCCTACGCGCACGGTGCGGATGTCGTCGTACCTCTGTCGTGCCTGCTCCTCAGTGAGGCCGACGGCGCACACCTGCGGGTCGCAGAACGTGACGCGCGGCACGATGTCGTGGCTTGCAACGTCCCGGGCATCCTTGCCGCCGATGACGTCGCCTACGATGCGCGCCTGGTATTTGCCCATGTGAGTGAGCAACGCGAGGCCGTTGACATCCCCGACTGCGTAGAGCCAGCCGCCGGACACCGCGGTCGCGCGCAGTTGGTCGTCGACCTCGACATAGCGTCCTGGCTCGAGGCCGACGGTCTCCAGGCCGAGGTCCATGGTGTGCGGGCGACGGCCGACCGCGACGAGGATCTCGTCTCCGGACACGGTGCTGCCGTCGGAGAGGGTCGCGACCACCGCGCCGGAGTCGTCGCGACGCACCTCGGTCATCGCCAGGCCGGTGATGACGCGGATGCCCACTTCCTCGAACGCGTGCTGCACCTCCTCGCCGGCGAACGGCTCCTCGCGCGTCAGCAACCGGCTCGATCCCTCGACGATCGTCACCTCGTTGCTGCCGAGACGTCGGAACGCCTGCGCCATCTCGACGCCGATCGTGCCTCCGCCGAGCACGAGCAGTCGGCCGGGGATGGCGCGGGCCGCGGTGGCCGAGCGGTTGTCCCACGGCTGCACATCGCCGAGGCCGGGGATCGGTGGGATCAACGCCACCGTGCCGGTCGCCAGCACGACGGCGCGTGTGGCTGTCAGGGACCGCTCGCCCTCAGCGGTCGCAACGTCGACCCTTCGTTCGCCGGCCAGCCGGGCATGGCCGCGTAGGAACGCGATGTTCTTGCTCTCCAGCCAGGGCAGCTGGCCGCTGTCGTCCCACGACGACGTCATGTAGTCGCGCTGCGCCAGCGCGGCGGCCACGTCGATCGGCCCGGTGATGGCCTCTGCAGCACCGGGCGCGCGCCGCGCCGCGGCCACAACGTCACCCGGACGCAGGAGTGTCTTCGACGGGATGCAGCCCCAGTAGGAGCACTCACCGCCGACGAGCTCGCGTTCGACGATCGCGACCCGCAAGCCGTGGCCGGCGGCGCGCCCTGCCGCGTTCTCGCCGGTCGGGCCGGCACCCAGCACTACGACGTCGTATTCGTCACTCGTCACGCCGCCAGTGTGCTCGGATGGTGCTGTCATGACCACGGAGCATCAGCGACCCATGAGCACCGAGCAGCAGCGCCTCGCCGCCGCAGACGCCGGCAGCGCGGACTGGCGAGCGTGGGGACCTTACGTCGCCGAGCGCGCCTGGGGCACCGTGCGCGAGGACTACAGCCCCGGCGGGGACGCGTGGGAGTTCTTCCCGCACGACCAGGCCCGCTCGCGCACTTACCGCTGGAACGAGGACGGCATGGCCGGCGTCTGCGATCAGGAGCAGACCTGGTGCCTGGCACTCGCGCTGTGGAACGGCGCCGACCCGTTCCTCAAGGAGCGCATGTTCGGCCTCACGGGTCCGGAGGGCAACCACGGCGAGGACGCCAAGGACTACTGGTGGTACGTCGACGGCACGCCCACCCATTCCTGGATGTCGTGGCGTTATCACTACCCGCAAGGCGAGTTCCCTTACGACGACCTCGTCGCGACGAACGGTGCGCGGACACGCGATGACGAGGAGTACGAGCTCCTCGACACCGGCGTCTTCGATGACGACCGCTACTGGGTCGTCGAGGTCGACTATGCCAAGGCTGACGTGCGCGACCTGCTGATGCGCGTGCGCGTCACAAACATGGGTCCCGACGAGGCGACACTGCATGTGCTGCCGACGTTCTGGTTCCGCAACGTCTGGGCGTGGGGGTTACCGGGCAAGGACGACGTGCCCGTCATCACCGCCGCAACTGGTTGTCTGGTCGCTGCGTTCGGCGACACTGTCTGGTCGCTGACGCATGACGACACCGGCACACCGTTGTTCTGCGACAACGAGACCAACAGCGAGCGCATTTGGGGGACTGCGGGTCGGTCGGCGTACCCCAAGGACGGCATCAACGACCACGTGGCGCACGGCTCGCCGACGGTCAACCCCGACCCGCATGGGACCAAGTCGGCGATACACCACGTGCTGACCGTCCAACCCGGCGAGACACAGGAGATTCGTGTCCGGTTGACCGAGGACCGTGACGCCGGTGATCTCGGTGCGGCGTTCGACGAGGTCATGACGGCTCGGCAGGCAGAAGCAGACGCCTTCCATGAAGCGCTCGCACCGGACACCGTGGGTGACGACGCGGCGCGCGTGTTGCGGCAGGCGCTCGCCGGCATGTTGTGGAGCAAGCAGTTCTACCACTATGACGTCGCGCGTTGGCTCGACGGAGACCCGGCCGGTCCGGAGCCGCCGTCGCAGCGGCGTACTGGTCGCAACGCGGGCTGGCGACACCTCAACAACCACGACGTCATCACGATGCCGGACAAGTGGGAGTACCCCTGGTATGCCGCGTGGGACCTCGCGTTCCACTGCGTCGCGCTCGCCCACGTCGATCCGACATTCGCCAAAGAGCAGCTGCTGCTCATGACGCGCGAGTGGTACATGCATCCCAACGGCCAGCTTCCCGCCTACGAGTGGGAGCTCGGCGACGTCAACCCGCCGGTGCATGCGTGGGCGGCGCTCCGCGTGTTTCACGTCGACGGCAGTCAGGACTTCGAGTTCCTCGAGCGCGCGTTCCACAAGCTGTTGCTCAACTTCACGTGGTGGGTCAATCGCAAGGATGCCGACGGCAACAACGTCTTCGAGGGCGGCTTCCTGGGCCTGGACAACATCGGTGCATTCGACCGGTCCAGCGATGTGCCCGCGGGCGGTCGGTTGGAGCAGAGCGACGGCACCGCATGGATGGCGATGTTCTGCCTCAACATGTGGGAGATCGCGCTGGTGCTCGCAGTGCACGACGACGCCTACGAAGACATGGCGACGAAGTTCTTCGAGCACTTCGCCCTCATCGCCTCAGCCGCGCAGCGACTGTGGGACGAGCAGGACGGCTTCTTCTACGACGTCCTTCAAAGCAGTGACGGCATTCGCGCGATGCTCCGCGTGCGGTCAGTCGTCGGCCTCTTGCCGCTCGCGGCGACGACGACCCTCGGCGCGCAGACGATCGAACACATGCCCTACTTCGCCGGTCACATGCGCTGGTTCGTGGTCAACAAGCCGGAGCTCTGCACCGTGGTGTCTGACGAGCACGAGCGCGATGGCGGCCTCGGCCGGCTGTTGTCGGTCGCCGACGAGAGCAAGCTGCGCCGGCTGGTTGCACGCATGCTCGACGAGGACGAATTCCTGTCGTCGTTCGGGCTGCGATCGATGTCTCGATTCCACCGCGACCATCCGTTCGCTCTTGACATCGGCGGCACGCACGCCTCGGTCGACTACGAACCGGGGGAGTCGCGCAGCGGGCTGTTCGGCGGCAACTCCAACTGGCGCGGGCCGGTGTGGTTCCCGATCAACTACCTGCTCATCGAGGCGCTACGCCGGTTCGCCCGGTTCTACGGCGACGACCTGACCGTCGAGCACCCGACCGGGTCCGGCCACGAACTATCGCTCGACGCAGTGGCCGACGACCTCGCGGATCGGTTGATCGCGCTGTTCCTCCGCGACGACTCCGGTCGGCGGCCGGTCTTCGGTGACGTCGCTCGGTTCAACAGCGATGCTGCCTGGCGCGACTTCGTGCCGTTCTCCGAGTATTTCCACGGCGACACAGGGAAGGGCCTCGGCGCCTCACATCAAACGGGCTGGACCGGCCTCGTCGCCGACCTCATCCTCACCAGGGCCGGCGGCCGCGCGCACGGCCGGTGACCCTACGTGGCCAGAAACCGCAAGTTCATGGCCACGGGGTGGTAATTGTCCGAGCCCGGGGTTAGAACAGAAGACAGCGGCTTCGGGGGTGCCGCCAGACACGCGTGACGGCGACGTCACGGGACACAGAAGGCGCGCACAGTGCGGAGGCTCCGATGCTGCTCACATCAACTATTCCCGATCTTTCGGTTCGGTTGCTCGCCGTTCGCGACCTGACCGAGCGGCTGGCCGCGCCGCTGTCGGCCGAGGACCAGACCGCGCAGTCGATGACCGACGCGAGTCCGACCAAGTGGCATCGCGCGCACACGTCGTGGTTCTTCGAGGAGTTCGTCCTCGGTCCCGCCGGCGGCTACCGCGTCTTCGACCCGTCGTACCGCTATCTGTTCAACTCCTACTACGAGGCCGTCGGTCCGCGGCATCCGCGCCCGCAACGAGGCCTGGTCACGCGCCCCGGCATCGCCGAGATCGCTCGCTACCGCACCTACGTGCAGGAGGAGCTCGTACGCCGCCTGTCCGCGGGCGCGCTCGAGGACAGCAGCCTCGACCTCGTCGAGCTCGGCTGCCATCACGAACAGCAGCACCAAGAGCTGCTCCTGATGGACGCGAAGCACCTGCTCGCAGGGCATCCGTTCAACCCCGTCTACATCGACCGCGCCATCGAGCCCGATGTGCCATCGCCGCCGTTGACGTGGCGACGTGTCGACGGGGGGTTGGTCGACATCGGCCACGTCGGCGCTGTCTCTTCGCGCGCGGGGCACGACGGCTTCGCGTTCGACAACGAAGGTCCGCGACACACGGTGCTGTTGCAGCCGTTCGAGATCGCCGAGCGCAACGTCACCAACGCCGACTGGCTCGAGTTCATGGCCGACGGCGGTTACGACAAGCCCGAGCTGTGGTTGTCGGACGGCTGGATCCGTCGACAGGCCGACGACTGGCACGCCCCGGCCTACTGGCAGCAGGATGACGACGGGCAGTGGACGACGTTCACGTTGTCCGGCCGCCGTCCGGTGCGTGCCGGCGAGCCGGTCTGTCACGTGTCCTTCTACGAAGCCGACGCGTTCGCTCATTGGGCCGACGCGCGACTGCCCACGGAGCAGGAGTGGGAGACCGCCGCTCGTTCCGTCGCCGACCAGCGTGGAGAGCTCCTCGACCCCGGCCGCTGCCATCCCAACGCCGCGACGACCGCGATGATCGGCGACGTCTGGCAGTGGACCGCCAGCGCCTACCTTCCCTATCCGGGGTTCAAGCCCGCCGCCGGCGCGGTCGGGGAGTACAACGGCAAGTTCATGTGCGACCAGCACGTGCTGCGCGGCGCGAGCGCCGTCACCCCGGGCGGTCACGAGCGGCTGACCTATCGCAATTTCTTCCCGGCCTATGCGCGCTGGGCATTCAGCGGTCTGCGGTTGGCGCGCGGATGACCGACGCGCGTGCGCGACTCGAGCACGACGTCCGGGTCGGCCTGACCGACGACCCGCCGTGGTTGCCGGCGCGCTGGTT
>Ga0070684_100004675_pt1 | contig 10455 bp, 8 predicted proteins | sample KBSC723LmetaG_FD_65653 | JGI IMG/M metagenome (GOLD analysis project Ga0070684, IMG submission 65653) | Corn rhizosphere microbial communities from Kellogg Biological Station, Michigan, USA - KBS C7.2-3L metaG | ecosystem: Host-associated > Plants > Roots > Rhizosphere ...
TGGCGATCCCGGATTTCGCGAACAGTCCGGCCGAGAGCGGAGGAACCGACACGGACTCGGTCGTGGCGACGTGGAGCGATCTTGGGGTGCTGGCGGACAAGGACTTCGCGGCGTTCACGTCTTCGGAGCTGGCGGAAGGCGCCGCCGCGCTGGCCACGCTCGTCTGGAGTCCGGGTGACCGGCGGACGCGCCGATGGGTTGCTGGCCGAGGACCACGAATCGACCTGCGACGCGCCATTTCCGACAGCCTGCGTACGCAGGGCGACGTGGTGACGCTGCGGCAACGGACGCGGCGCGTGCGTTCCCGTCCGCTCGTTCTGCTCTGCGATGTCAGCCGATCGATGGAGCGCTACACGCGCCTGTTGCTGCACTTCGCCTACGCGGTGACGGATCGGCACCGCCGTGTCGAAGCCTTCGTCTTCTCGACACGGCTCACGCGCATTACGAGGCAGCTTCGTGCCGGCCGCCCGGATGCGGCGCTCGCCGCGGTGTCTCGAGCGGTCCCGGACTGGTCCGGCGGTACACGAATCGGCGCAGCAATCAGGGACTTCCATCAGCACTGGGGACGACGAGTCATGCGCGGCGGCCCCGTCGTGCTGCTGATCTCCGATGGGTGGGACTGCGGCGATCCCGCGGAGCTCCGCGCCGAGATCGCGCGCTTGCAGCGCAGCTGCCATCGCCTGGTGTGGCTGAGCCCCCTGATTGGCACGACTGGCTACGAACCGCTGACACGCGGCCTGCAAGCGGCACTGCCCTTCGTCGACGACTTTCTTCCGGCGCGAACGCTGAGCAACTTCGCCGACCTCGCGGTACACTTGAACACGCTCGCGTAAGAAAAACGCGAGCGAGCACACATGGATATTTTTGGCACCTACACGTTCAATGCGCCGATCGATCGCGTCTGGGATCTGCTGATGGATCCGAACGCGATCTCATCGTGCATTCCCGGCTGCGATCGATTCGAGCCGGACGGCGAGGATCGCTACAAGGTGACGCTCTCTGTGGCGATGGCGGCGATCACCGGCACATATCAGGGGACGGTCGAACTGACCGACAAGACTCTCCACCAGTCGTACCGCCTGGTCATGGAGGGTCAGGGGCGACCCGGGTTCGTGAAGGGCACGTCCGTCATCGCGCTGCGCGTGGCTGGTGAAGCCACCGCTGTCGACGTCAGCGGCGCCGTGCACACCGGCGGCCCGATCGCGCGCCTGGGGCAGCGGCTGATCGGCGGCGTCGCCAAGATGACCCTCGATCGGTTCTTTGCCTGCCTTCAGAAGAGGCTCGAAGCGGAAAGTTAAAAGTTAAAGTCAGAAGTTAATAGTACACACCGAGACCTGCGTTCTGTTCTCTCTTACTTTTAACTTTCGACTTTTAACTTTTTACTTTTCAACCTCCTGTGCGCTCCATCGCGAGGGTGAGCGCGCGCTTCGTGAAGACTGGGATCATCGCGCGCCGATAGTCTTCGCTGGCGTGTAGGTCGGAGTTAATGTCGGTGATGCCCTTGCCGGCATCACGCGCCGCCGCCTCGATGGTTTCCGCCGAAAGATTCTTTCCTGCCAGCGCCTGCTCCACGTCCGTCAGTCGAGTTGCGTGCGAGCTTGCGCCCGTCAATCCGATACGGGCGGATTGGATGACTCCCTTGCTGACGTCGAGCGCCGCTGCGACGCCGACGATGGCGAAGTGCGAAGCGCGCTGATGGAGCTTGGCATACGCCGCCGACTTGATCGGCTTGAACTGCACGCCGGCGATGATTTCGTTGGCCGCCAGATCCACCGTGAACATGGCCTGGAAGAAATCCGGCGCCTTGACCAACCGCCATCCGCCGGGCCCTTTCACGTGAATCTCAGCGTCGAGCGCGAGCATCACTGCCGGATAGTCGGCCGCAGGATCCGCATGTGCCAGGCTTCCACCGATCGTTCCGCGATTGCGAACCTGCGGATCGCCGATGTCGGCGGCGGTCTCGGCGACTACGGGACAAGTCCTTTGCAGCAAATCCGACGTGGCCACGTCGTGATGGACCGTCCCCGCGCGAATGTCGATCATCCCGTCCTTCACGCCGACCCCGGACATGCCTGGGATCCGCGCGATGTCGATGAGCACCTTGGGCTCGCTGAGGCGGAGCTTCATCAACGGGACGAGGCTGTGCCCGCCCGCGATCAGTTTTCCATCGCCGTTGGCTGCGCCAAGCTTCGCCAGCGCGTCGTCGAGCGACGTGGCGCGGGTGTATTCGAATGGCGTCGAGATCACGACCGGCCTCCCTGAATGATCCGCCACAGCTTTTCAGGCCGCAGCATCATGTCGATGTGTTTGACGCCTAGTCCGCTGAGCGCATCGACCGCGGCATTCACGATGCAGGGCGTCGAGCCGAGCGTCCCCGCTTCACCGACGCCCTTTGCGCCAAGTGGGTTGACTGGCGTGGGGGTCACTGTCGCGTCGAGCTCGAACCGCGGAAAATCAATCGCGCGCGGCAAGGCGTAGTCCATGAAGGAGCCGGTCAGCAGCTGGCCATCCTCGCCGTACACGACTTCTTCGATCATGGCCTGCCCGATTCCCTGTGCGAGGCCGCCATGGATCTGGCCTTCGACGATGAGTGGGTTGATCAGATTTCCGGCGTCGTCGATGGCCACGACCTTGAGCAGCTTGGGCTCTCCCGTCTCGCGATCGATTTCGAGCATCGAAATGTGACAACCGAACGGGTAGGTATTGTTGGTCGGCTCGAAGAACGCCTCGTCGCTGAGGCCTGGCTCGAGTCCGGGTGGCAGCGGCACCGGCACATAGGCGTAAGCCGCGATCGCGGCGAATGGCTTCGCGGAAGCGGGGGCGCCCTTGACGCCAATCGTGCCGTTCTCGAAAACGAGATCGTCCTCGTTCGCCTCGAGCATCGCCGCGGCGAACTTCGCCATCTTCTGCTTCACCTTGCCGCCGGCCAACATCAGCGCGGTACCTCCGACAGCCTGCGAGCGACTGCCGAATGTGCCAATGCCCTGCTTCACCACGCCGGTGTCGCCGTGGAGAATCGTGACGTGCTCGAATGGCACGCCGAACTGGTCGGCCAGCATTTGCGCAAACGTCGTCTCGTTGCCCTGCCCGTGAGGTGAGGCGCCGGTGGTGGCGCTGATCCGACCGTCGCGCTCGACCGTGACTTGCGAATGTTCCCAGCCGCCGGTCGGAAGCGCCGCCGACGGACCGAGGCCGCAGACTTCGACGTACATCGCCAACCCGAGACCGACGAGCCTGCCTTGCGCACGAGCCGCGTCTCGCTCAGCTTTCAGCTGATCCCATTTCGACACTTTCAATGCGGCATCGAGCGCTTTGTCGTAATCGCCCGAGTCGTACACGGCGCCGGTCTGCGTTGCGAACGGAAACTGATTGGCCTTGATGAAATTCTTGCGGCGCAGCTCCGCCGGATCCATCCCGAGTTCGTGCGCGAGCATGTCCATGGCCCGCTCGAGGAAATACGTGGCCTCCGGTCGGCCGGCGCCGCGATATGCATCGGTCGGCGTCTTATTGGTGAAAACCTCGGTCAGCGTCGCGCGGATCGCAGGGATGTTGTAGGTGCCGTTCGCCATCATCATCGTCAGCGTCGGGATTGCCGCGGTGAGCAGCATGTTGTAGGCGCCGATGTCGGCGATCAGCTTGAACTTCAGACCGAGGAGCGTGCCGTCGCGCTTCGCGGCGAGATCGATGTAGCCGAGGATATCGCGGCCGTGGATCGTCGCGACAAACGCTTCCGAGCGATCTTCCGACCACTTCACCGGGATACCAAGGCGCTTGGAGATCGCCGCGGCGACGTACTCCTCGCCGTAGATGTTGATCTTCGCGCCGAACCCTCCGCCCACTTCCGGGGCGATGGCCCGCACCTGATCCTGCCCCAGTCCGGTCAACGCCGCGATGAACGTTCTCAGGATGTGCGGGTTCTGCGTCGACGACCAGATCGTCATCGTCCCCTTACCCGGTTCGAAGTGCGCGACGACGCCGCGCGGCTCCATCGCGTTCGGCGCGAGCCGCTGGTTCACCATGCGCTGCGAGATGACGACTTCGGCTTTCGCGAACGCGGCGTCGATCGCGGAATCGTCGACCTTCGAACCATCGGCGGAGACGCCGGTGCCGCTTGGAACGAGTGGCACCGCCAGATTGTTCTTGAAGTCAGGATGGATGACGGTCGGCTGACCGGTCATCGCCTGCTCGACGTCGACGACCGCCGGGAGCGGGTCATACGACACGACGATCGCGTCGGCAGCATCGCGCGCGACGTATCGATCGCTCGCCACGACAACGGCAACCGGCTCGCCAGAATACCGCACGGTGTCCACCGCCACCGCGCGGTGCTCCGGAGAAGGAAACGGCGTGCCAATGGGCATCGGCGCGAGGAACTCGGCGATCTGCTTTCCGGTGAACACGGCTTCGACGCCGTCCATGGCGGCCGCTGCGCTGGTATCGATGGCGCGGATCTTTCCGTGAGCGACGTCGCTGCGTTTGAACGCGAGATGCTGCATCCCGACCAGCGCGATGTCGTCCACGTAGGTTCCGCGACCCTGAATGAGTCGGGGGTCTTCGCGGCGCTTCACGCGCTGGCCTATGAGCTTCGGCAGTACCGGAGTGGTCGGCATGGGCTTACCTCGTCTCGCTGGCTGCGCGTTGAATCGCGTTGACGATGTGTTGATAGCCGGTGCAGCGGCAGAAGTTTCCCGAAATGCCTTCGCGGATCTGCTGCTCGGACGGTGCCGGATTGTCTTTCAGCAGCCCCACCGCCGCCATGATCATGCCCGGCGTGCAAAAGCCGCACTGCAGACCGTGTTCTTCCCAGAATGCCGTCTGCAGCGCGTGCAGCTGACCATCCGGGGCGAGTCCTTCGATTGTCGTAATCGACGAGCCGTCAGCCTGGACGGCAAAGACCGTGCAGGACTTGACCGCTCGCCCATCGACGGTCACGGTGCACGCGCCGCACTGGCTCGTGTCACAGCCGATATGGGTGCCGGTCAGGCGAAGGTTTTCACGCAGGAAGTGAACGAGAAGCATCCGCGGGTCAACGGTGGCCTTGCGTGCCTTGCCGTTGACGGTCATCGACACTTGCGCCATGAGTTTGCTCTCCGAAAGCGCCTAGCCTACTCCAAAAGCGAGGTCATGGTTGGTAGATTCTGGATGGAAAAGCCGGCGGGATTGAGTTCACGCCTTGAAGGATGGGTCGGTCGGTGCCTGGTTGCCTGGGGCTCGGTAGGTGACGTTCTTCTTGATCGCGATATCCATTTCTGCTGCGGTAAGGAGGACGACGGTCTCGGCCCGAACCGCCTCGCTCGCGTTGATGGCGACCGATGCCGCCGCAACCGTCGCATGATCGGGCGCATCGACGATGACGTAGGCATCGACGCCGCCGAACGCAAAATAAAACGCGTCCATCGTCCCGCCGACGCTCTTGATCGCCTGTTCAGCCGCCTCCCGGCGTTTCGTGCCGCTGTCCCACAGCAGACCTTTGGCTCCCTCGGACGTGTATGTTGCAGTGATCAGATATTTCGGCATGAATGACCTCCGGCCGCCCGACTATACCGCAGATTCCTGGACGGGTATCGATGCGGTCACTGAGCCGCGGTCGCGTCGAGGCCGCGGATCGTTTTCGCGAGCCATGCCTGAACCGTCGAGAAATATGCCGGAACGATGCGCTGCAGCGAAGGCATCTCTGCGTTACTCCCGACTCTTGCCTCGAACTGCAGATGGTTGCCTCTCGGCAACACGATGAGGGTGTAGTCGGGGTGACCACCGGCCCTGAGGGCCCCGGACATCACCGGATTCGTCGAAGGCGACGAGCTGGCTGGGTTTGTCGAATCCGCTGAACTCATTCCACATCTGCAGATACACAACGGCGTTGTCGTCCCACCGATACACGCCCGTGTACTCGCGAAGAACCTGTTCGTCCGCCAGACGAGGAGCCAAACCTTGATGCGCCGAGTGACCGTTCGCGGTTCCCAGGATCGCGATGGTGAGCACCGCGGCGCCCCCTGACTCGATCCGCATATGCGCTTCTCCTTGCTCCACGGACAATCGTGCGCTCTTTCGTTCGGAAGTCAACACGGAGTCCACGGTCGAGCTGCGGCGGATTGGGGCTACAATGCCGTCTCCTTCGTCTCGTGTCGTCACACCCGTCTCGGGGCATCCCCGGAGCGCGAGCCATGGTCAACGACGTCCTCAAAGATCTGCTCTACAGCGCGCGCGGTCTCCTCCGCGAACGTGCATTTGCGGTGACCACGATTGCCACGTTGACGGTTGCCCTGACCCTCGTGACCGTCGTGTTTGCCGTCTTCAACGCGTACGTGCTCCGACCCTACGCGGTTCGCGATCCATACAGCTTGTATGAACTGCGATGGAGTGCGCGCAACGCCGGAGGCGGCTCCGCCGGCCGCACGTTCCGGTGGAGCGACTATCAGGAACTGCGGGATCGCATAGACCTCTTCGACGATGTCATTGGCGAGCGGAACCGGACGGTGCCCTCGGATGGGTCTCCGCTGCTGGTTGCGTTTGTGACCGGCAATTACTTCCAGACGCTTGGCGCCCGCATGTTGAATGGGCGGCCCCTGGCGGATTTCGACGCCCGGTCGCCAGGCGGAGATGCTGTTGCGGTTCTCAGTTATCGAGCCTGGACTCGACTGTACGACTCGGATCCCGCCGCCGTCGGCCGAACGATTCGGCTCAACGATCAGACCTTCACGATCGTCGGGATCGCGCAGGAAGAGTTTCTGGGGCTGAACGATACGCCGCCCGACCTGTGGGTGCCGGTCACGATGCACGGTGCGGTGATCAAGCAGGAGCTGTTTGGGACGAAACAGCCGCGTGAGCTCGCCGTCATCGCTCGACTCCGAGGGGGGATTACCGCTGAGCAGGTGTCCAGCGCTCTCTCTCCCGACATGGCGCGGCTCGCCGATAGAACGGGAACGGTACGCGCCGAGGTTCTACTGCAGGCGACCCCTGCTCCGCTGACGGCCGGCTTGATCGCGCGGCTCTCTCCTGTGTTGGCCGCGTTTGCGTTGATTCTCGTCGCCGCCTGCGCGAACGTGTCGAACGTGATGCTCGCGCGGGCGAACGCAAGACAGCGCGAGATCGGCGTCCGACTTGCGCTTGGCGCAGGCCGATGGCGCGTGGTGCGTCAGTTGCTGATGGAGGGATTGCTCATCGCCGCGGTGTCTGGTCTTGCCGCGCTGGCAATCGCGAGCCTCGTGCTGCGTGCGGGTCTCGCAATCTTCTTCATGACGATACCGCCCTCGTTTGCAGCCGTGGCGCGCGTCCTGCCGTTGGATCTCGACTATCGAGTCTTCCTGTTTACTCTCATCGTCGCGGCTCTCGCGACCGTGCTGTTTGCATTACTGCCCGCGCTGCACGGTACGCGCCTGACACTGACCAGTGCTCTCCGCGGCGAGCTGATCTCGGGCGCACGAGGATCGAGGTTGCGAAGCGTTCTGGTTGTCAGCCAGGTGACCGTTTCGCTCGTGTTGATCATCGTAGCCGCAACGCTCGTACGCAACGGATCGGTGGCGCAGCGGACGGATGTCGGATTCGATACTCACCCGCTGGCGTCGGTCCGGCCAGGCGGATCGGGTACTGCGCCGAACCTGCTGCCGAACGCGTACGATGCGCTTTCAGCCGACCCGCTCACGGCCGCGGTTTCTGTAACCAGCAGCAATCCGTTAACCGGTGAAGTGCCAATGTCACCGGTGCGCCCGCCTCAAGGCGGCAAGATGATCCCGGTGACCTACATGTATGTGTCGCCGACGTATTTCTCGACGTTGCAGATCGCCATCGGCGCCGGCCGCGGTTTCTCACCCGACCAAGCGCAGAGCGAAACCAAGGTGGCGGTCATCAGCGCCGCGGCCGCCCGTATGTTGTGGCCCGGAGCAAATCCGGTCGGCAGGACGTTTCGATTGTGGATGCCACCGGAAGATCGCCCCGACATCATGACGCACGACCGTCTCGTAGCGACCACCCAGGTCGAAGCCGAGGGCGACGACATCGTCGTGACTGGTGTGACCGACGACGTCGTCAGCGGGCTCGTGTACGACGGCAGCAGGCCGCACGTGTACTTGCCGACGAGCCCGGGCGCGCGGCATGCCAAGGCGCTCCTCGTCCGAGGCCGCTCGGTTCAGGACGTCAGGCCGGATCGACTGATGTCGGTCCTCAAGACCGTCGATCCAAACCCGTTGGCATTCTCAGTGCTGTCCCTCGACGAAGCCCTGGCGCTGCAGACCTACCCGATGATCATCGCGTCATGGATCGGGCTTCTGCTGAGTGGAATTGCGCTCGCCCTGAGCGTCTCTGGTTTGTACGGCGTCGTCACCTACAACCTGAGTCAGCGGACGAAGGAGATCGGGATCCGCATCGCGCTTGGCGCTTCGTCCTCCGCGATCATGCGCCTTGTGATGGGGCAAGCGGGGCGGCTCGTCGCGATCGGTTCGGCGATTGGATTGCTCCTGTCATTTTCTATGTTGGGCGCACTGGCCGCGATTGTCCCGCTGCAGAACGTGTCGATTCTGAACCCAGGAGCGTTTGCCGCTGGGTTGGCGGTTCTTGCGCTCGCGGCGACGACAGCCGCATTCTTCCCGTCGCGCAAGGCGACGCTCATCGACCCGTCGCACTCGTTGCGCGCTGATCAATGAGCCTGCCGTGTCGATCGTTTGCCAAGAAAGGCGGACCGGTTGCCAGCCGTTAATCGCTTGACGGTCACGGCGCTGATCGGCTTCGTCACTCTCGCACCGTCGTGGACAGCGCAGACCTCAGGCGTCACGTTCCGATTGCGCGGCGTCAGCGCCGTTTCCGACAGCGTCGCGTGGGCCAGCGGCGCCAGCAACACCATCCTCCGGACGGACGACGGCGGAACGACGTGGCAGACGCTGACGAAACCCACCTCATCGTCGGGGGAGCCGCTGGATTTTCGTGACGTCGACGCAGTGAGCGCCGCCACGGCCTACGTGCTCAGCGTCGGCGCAGGCCCGCTGTCGCGCATCTACAAGACCACTGACGCTGGTGCCACGTGGACGCTGCAGTTCGCGAACGCGGACGCGGATGCGTTCTTCGACGCGATGGCGTTCTGGGACGCCGAGCATGGCATCGCGGTCAGTGATTCGGTGAAGGGGGCTTTTGTCATCATCACGACGGAAGACGGCGGCCGATCATGGAATCGCGTGCCCGCCGATCGACTGCCGCCTGCGCTCGATAACGAGGGCGCGTTTGCCGCGAGCGGCACGAATGTCGCAGTGTTCGGCTCGACGCACGCGTGGTTCGGCACAGGAGCCGCTGCGCGATCGCGAGTGCTGCACACCGCGGATCGCGGCACGACCTGGACGATTGCCGAAACGCCATTGCGTGCGGGCCAGACGTCGGGCATCTATTCGGTGGCGTTCCGCGACGCACTGAACGGCGTGGTGGTCGGCGGCGATTACTCGAAAGAGACGGAAGCGATCAACAACGCGGCCATCACACGCGACGGCGGCAGAACCTGGATGGCGGTGAACGGTCTCACCGGGTTCCGGTCTGTCGTCGCGTACATTCCAGGCCAGAAGGCCGGGATACTGGCGGTCGGGCCGCAGGGGACTGACATGTCCACCGACGATGGTCGCACGTGGGCACAGATCGAAGGGCCGGGGTTCGACACCTTCAGTTTTGCGCCAGGCCACGCTCTTGGCTGGGGCGCCGGCGCCCGCGGAACGATTGCGCTCTTTAGAAATTAGCATCGCACTCGTTGCGCGCGGATCACTGGCCGTCAAAGGCAAATCGCTCCAGTTCGCGGAAGCTTGGCAACCTCGGGCCGTTCCAACGCGTATTGTGTGAGCCGTCGAATGAGTGTTCGTAGGCGCGTGGCTTCGGGCGATGCTGCATGTGCCCCGTCGCTCCACTGCACAGATGACGACGCTTCTACTAATATGGCCCGCGGAGCACACACATGACCCTTTCGCGACGCCGATTCCTTGAAACCACCGCAACGCTCGCGGCCGCAGCGAGCTTTGGGCGCTCAGTTGCGGTCGCTCAACAAGCGCCAAATCGTCAAGGCGCGCCCGGCGTTGATCTGAACATCGACACGGCAGCCCTGCCGGATTACTCGCGCGACCTCGAGCAGTACCTCGTGCGGCTGGCCAACGAGGCGCATGATCGACGGAAACAAATCATCAATGGGATCTCGACACGGCAGGGCGTGCTCGATCGACAGAAGACCGTCGTCAGCGAACTCTGGAAAATGCTTGGAGGTCCGCTCGATCGCACTCCGCTCAACGCACGCGTCATCGGCACCATCGAACGGCCCGGATATCGAATCGAGAAGCTGACATTCGAGAGCCGCCCGCGGCTGTATGTCACCGCCAATCTCTATGTGCCCACCGGCCCGGGACGTCGTCCTGGCATCCTGGGGCCGCTCGGCCACTCGGTCAATGGCAAGGCGTGGCCGAGTTATCAGAAGCTCTTCACCAACCTCGCGCGCAA
>Ga0070684_100004677_pt1 | contig 10453 bp, 13 predicted proteins | sample KBSC723LmetaG_FD_65653 | JGI IMG/M metagenome (GOLD analysis project Ga0070684, IMG submission 65653) | Corn rhizosphere microbial communities from Kellogg Biological Station, Michigan, USA - KBS C7.2-3L metaG | ecosystem: Host-associated > Plants > Roots > Rhizosphere ...
GATGCGCTCGCGGACTTCGCGGACCGCGTCGAGCGTGAACCGGCCGTGCACCGAGCAGTGGCCGCGCCACAGGATCATCTTGGCGTCGCGCAACTGCTCGGCGGTCAGCCCGCCGTTGGGCTTGTGCGGGTCGAAGAGCACGCAGTCCTCGAGGGCGAGGCCCAGCTGCCGCACCGCGGTGTTGCGCCCGAGGTGCTGGTCCGGCAGGAAGAGCACCTTGCCACCGCGCTCGAACGACCAGCGCAGCGCCCGCTCGGCGTTGGACGACGTGCAGACCACGCCGCCGTTGCGGCCGACGAAGCCCTTGATGTCGGCCGACGAGTTCATGTAGGTGACCGGCACGACCTGCTCGGCGATGCCGAGGTTGGCGAAGAGGTCCCAGGCCTTCTCGACCTGGACGAGCGCGGCCATGTCGGCCATCGAGCAGCCGGCCGCCAGGTCGGGCAGGATGACCCGCTGGGTCGAGGCGGTCAGGATGTCGGCGCTCTCGGCCATGAAGTGCACGCCGCAGAAGATGATGAACTCAGCGTCCGGTCGGGCGGCCGCGTCGCGCGCGAGCTTGAACGAGTCGCCGGTCACGTCGGCGAACTGGATGACCTCGTCGCGCTGGTAGTGGTGGCCGAGCACGAACACGCGCTCGCCCAGCGCGGCCTTGGCGCGGGTGGCGCGCTCGACGAGGTCGGGGTCGCTGGCCGGGGGCAGCTCGCCCGGGCACTCGACGCCCTTCTCGGTGTCAGGATCGGTGCCGCGGCCCAGCAGGAGCAGCGCGGTGGCGGTCGGAGACGGTTCAAGCCAGGTCACGCCCTTATCGTCGCACAGACGATAAGTCTGCACGATGTGACAATGAACTCCATGCGGGTCCTGATCTGCCCGGACAAGTTCGCCGGCACGCTGAGCGCGGTGGAGGTCGCCGAGGCCATCGCCGACGGCTGGCGGGAGGCGATGCCGGACGACGAGCTCACCCTGCGCCCGCTCTCCGACGGCGGCCCGGGCTTTATCGAGGTCATCGCGGCCGCCAAGCCCGAAGCGCGCGTGCTGGAGGTGCCGACGACCGACCCGCTCGGCCGGCCGGCCACCGGTCAGGTCCTCGTCGACGGCCCGACCGCATACGTCGAGAGTGCCCACGCCTGCGGCCTGCACCTGCTCACCGAGGCCGAGCGGGACCCCAAGCGCACCACCACCTACGGCCTGGGCGCGCTGCTCATCGCGGCCGTCGAGGCCGGGGCGCGCACCGTCGTGATCGGTCTCGGAGGATCGGCCACGAACGACGGCGGTGCCGGGTTCCTGTCCGCGGTCGGCCTCACCCCGCGCACCCCCGCCGGGCTTTTCATCGGGTACGGGGGAGCTGCGGTCGCCCAGACCGCCACCATCGACGGCATGCCCCGCTTGCGCGGCGCCGACCTGGTCGCGGCGACCGACGTCGACAGTCCACTGACCGGGCTGCACGGCGCCAGCGCGGTCTTCGGCCCGCAGAAGGGGGCGACGCGGGAGGACGTCCTGCTGCTCGACGATGCACTGTCGCGCTTCTCACAGGTACTCGAAAAGTCGGTGCGCACGTGTCCACCCGGCCTGGCCGGGTTGCCCGGCTCGGGGGCGGCCGGCGGCCTCGGCGCGGCGCTGCTTGCGCTCGGCGGACGGGTGGCCTCGGGCATCGGCATGGTCCGCGAGCTGATCGGGCTGGACTCCCGCCTCGACGCATCTGACCTGGTCATCACCGGTGAGGGGTCGTTCGATGAGCAGTCCCTGCACGGCAAGGTGGTGGCCGGGGTGGCCAATGCCGCCCGCGACCGGGGGGTGCCGTGCGTCGTGCTGGCCGGGCAGATCTCGGCCGGGCGCCGTCCGGCGATGGCGGCCGGGGTGACCGAAATGCGCGCTTTGGTAGACCATTTCGGCGACATCAAGGCGGCCATGGAGCGTCCGGCCGAGGGACTTCACGCACTCGGCGCCCGCCTGGCTCGGCAGTGGAGTCGCTGAACGTGGAAGAATGAAGTGTTCAGCAGAGGGAATGAGGGCGGTAACGTCCATGTTGTGTTGGACGGAACTGTCGCTTTGATCACCAGGGAGCACTGATCGTGACCGATACGCAGCTCGCCGAGCCTATCCAGACGGAAAACCCGGCCGGCATCGGCCTCACGCCTGAGGCCGCCGACAAGGTGAAGGTGCTGCTCGAGCAGGAGGGCCGCGACGACCTGCGTCTCCGGGTCGCGGTGCAGCCGGGCGGCTGTTCCGGCCTGCGCTACCAGCTCTTCTTCGACGAGCGCTCACTCGACGGTGACAAGGTCAGCACCTACGACGGCTTTGAGGTCGTCGTCGACCGCATGAGCGTGCCCTACCTGACCGGTGCGACGATCGACTTCGCCGACCGGATCGACGCCCAGGGCTTCACCATCGACAACCCCAACGCCTCGGGCTCCTGCGCCTGTGGCGACTCGTTCCACTAAGCGTTTCTCGATTCGAGCCGCTCTCCACCGTGAGGGCGGCTCTTTCGTGTGCGCACGTATAGGCTTTGGTGCCCGGCAAGACCCCGTTCATTTTCGAGGTACCAGATGAAGAAGTTCGTCGTGACCGGCTCGATCGCTACCGACCACCTGATGCATTTTCCGGGGCGGTTCGCCGAGCAGTTGCTGCCTGACCAGCTGCACAAGGTGTCGCTGTCCTTCCTCGTCGACGACCTCGTGGTCCGCCGTGGCGGCATCGCTTCCAACATCGCCTACGGCCTGGGCGCGCTCGGGCTGCACCCGGTCCTGGTCGGTGCGGTCGGTGCGGACTTCGCCGACTTCCGTGCCTGGCTCACGCAGCACGGCGTCGACTGCGACAGCGTTTACGTGAGCGAGGTCGCCCACACCGCCCGCTTCGTCTGTACGACCGACGACGACATGTGCCAGATCGCGTCGTTCTACGCCGGCGCCATGGCCGAGGCCCGCAACATCTCCCTCGCCCCGGTCGCCGAGCGCCTCGGCGGCATCGACCTGGTGCTGATCAGCCCGAACGACCCGGTCGCGATGGCCCGGCACACCGAGGAGTGCCGCAAGCTCGGCATCCCGTTTGTGGCCGACCCGTCGCAGCAGCTCGCCCGCATGTCCGGGGCCGACGTGCGGCACATCCTCGACGGCGCCGCTTACCTGCTGACCAACGACTACGAGAAGCAACTGCTCGAGGCCAAGACCGGCCTGTCCGACGCCGACGTGCTCGACCGGGTCGGCGTGCGGGTCACCACGCTCGGCAAGGACGGCCTGTCGATCACCGGCCGCGGGCTGGACCCGATCCACGTGCCGGTCGCCAAGGACGTCCAGGCGATCGACCCGACCGGGGTCGGCGACGGCTTCCGGGCCGGCTTCTTCGCCGGGCTGTCCTGGGGGCTGCCGCTCGAGCGGTCGGCCCAGGTCGGCACGCTCATGGCCGCACTGGTCCTGGAGACCGTCGGTCCGCAGGAATACGAGATCCGCACGGACGACTTCACCAAGCGGCTGACCGCCTCCTACGGCCACGAGGTCGCCGAGGAAGTGCGCGCGTTCCTGCCGGTCGGCTGATGTGACGTCTATCCCTATCGGTGAGGTAGGGATAACGGTTAACCTGGTGCCGTGCTTGGGCTCGTGGTTGTCGTGGCCGTCCTCACCACGGCGACGCTCGGAGGGCTGCTCTACCGCTCGCGGTCGGGTCGGCTGACCTCGGCGTCGGCGGCCGAGCTGCCGCCGGGGCTGTTGGACGGCGCCGGTGAGGGCGTCACGCTCCTGCACTTCTCGTCGGCGACCTGCGGGCCGTGCCGGCAGGTCCGGGCGGTCTGCACCGACCTGTCGACGGCCATGGCCGGCGTCCGGCACGTGGAGATCGACGCCGACGAGCACCTCGACGCGGCCCGTGAGCTGGACATCTGGCGCCTGCCGACGCTGCTGGTCGTCGACCGGCGTGGGCGGATCGCGCAGCGAGCGGTCGGAGTGCCGGACCGGGCTGCGTTGAGTGCGGTGGTGTCGGAGGTCCTCGCGGCATGAGCCTCGATCCCCGCGGTCCCCGGTTCTCGGCCGCGATCACCACGCTGCTTTTCATCGTCGTCCTGCTGACCGGAAGCGGCTGGCTGGCCCTGTTCCAGGCGCTGGTGTTCGCGATCGGGACCTACGACCCGCGCAGGACGCCGTGGGGGCTCATCTACCGATACCTGGTCGCTCCGCGGCTCGGGCCGCCCGACGGGCGCGAGGACGCCGCGCCGGTCCGGTTCGCGCAGGGGGTCGGGCTGGCGTTCACCGTGGTCGCGGTCGCCGGCTACCTGTCCGGGGCGACCGTGGTCGGCCTGGCGGCGAGCGGGTTCGCGCTGGCCGCGGCGTTCCTCAACGCGGTGTTCGGGTTGTGCCTGGGCTGCGAGGCCTACCTGCTGATCGCGCGCCTGCGGGGTCGCACCACGTAGGTCGTTCTACGACAGCCGGCGGACGTCGTAGGCCTTCGAGCCGTCCACATCGGACTCGCCGGCGAACTCTTGACCCCGCAGCCGGCACCAGGCCGGGATGTCGGCGCCCGCAGCCGGGTCGTCGGCCAGGACCCGGATGACGTCGCCGACCGGTACCTCCGATAGTGCCCGGGCCAGCTCGATGACCGGCAACGGGCAGCGCCGCCCCCGGCAGTCCAGCACCTTCACAGGGTGTCCACCCCCGCCTCCGCTCGTAGCCGGGCGACCGTCCGCGGCAGCACGGTCAGGAACCGTTCGATGTCGTTGTCGGACACGCCGGGGTGCAGCGACACGCGGACGTTGCCGTGGGTCAGCACGCCCATCGCGGCGAGCACGTGCGACGGTCGCAGCGTGTCGGACGTACAGGCCGAGCCGGACGACACCGCGAACCCCTCCCGGTCGAGCGCGTGCAGGAGCGCCTCGCCGTCCACGTACAGGCAGGAGAACGTGACGACGTGCGGAACCCGGTCGGTGGGGTGCCCGACGACCTCGACATCGGGGACCGTGGCGGCCACCTCGGCCCGGATCCGGTCGACGAACGCCGAGAGGCGCTCGGCGTCGGCCTTCGCCTCGGCCCGGACCGCGCGCAGGGCAGCGGCGGCGGCGACCACGGCCGGCAGGTCCAGCGGTCCCGGGTCGTCGCCGGGCTCCCATCGGGTCCCCTTTCGCACGGCGAGCAGGCCGACGCCGGCCGGGCCGCCCCACTTGCGCGCGCTCGCGGTGAGCAGCGACCAGCCGGGCGGCGCGGGCTCGTGGGACACCGTCTGGGCGGCGTCGACCAGCAGCGGCACCCCGGCGGCCGCACAGGCCTCGGCGACCGGCGCGATCGGCTGTCGGGTGCCGACCTCGTGGTTCGCGCTCTGAACCGCCGCGAGAACGACGGCTGGTGCCAGTACACGGGAAGCAAAAGCCTCCACGTCCAACCGTCCGTCGCGATCCACGGGCGCTTCGGCGGGCGTGCCGAACGCCGCGGCGGCCTTGAGGACCGCCGAGTGCTCGACGGCACTGTGCACGATCCCGGTCCCGACATGGCGGCGGGCGGCGACGACCCCGGCCACGGCTCGCCCGATCGCAGCCGTCCCACTGGCCGCAAAAAAGAGCTCATCCTCGCGTACGCCGATGAGCTCAGCAGTGGACGCCCGAGCGGCGTCGAGCAGGAGCCGGGCACGGCGGGCTTGGCTGTAGAGCTTGCCGGAATCGGCCCAGCCGTCCTCGAGCGCGGCGAGCAGTGCCTGGCGGGCCACCGGGTGCAGCGGAGCAGCGGTGGCGGCGTCGAGGTAGACACCCATACAACAAAGCCTAGTAAACCCTATTTGCGGACCCCCGGCCCAGAACAGCAAGCATGGTCGAGTAGGCTCCGAAACGTCGGTGGTCGCCTTCCTGAGGAGGCTGGAGCAGGTGGTCGCAAGGGGCTCGAGCGCGGCGCGTGCCGTCGGGCTCGCCATTTCGGCCGTCGGGTCGGTCCTGCTGCTCGGCGGGTGCTCGGTCGCCAAGACCTTCGACGGGTTCGGCTGGCCAGAGGGCATCACCAAGCAGGGTCAGCGCATGTATGACCTGTGGATCGGCTCGGTTGTGGCCGCGCTGGCCGTGGGCTTCTTCGTGTGGGGCCTGATCTTCTGGTGCGTGGTGCGCTACCGCAAGCGTGGCGAGGAGCTGCCCCCGCAGACCCGCTACAACATGCCGCTGGAGATCCTCTACACGGTCACCCCGTTCCTGGTCATCGCGGTGCTGTTCTTCTACACCGCGGTCGTGCAGACCGACGTCGACAAGCTGTCGAAAAACCCCGACGTCAACGTCGAGGTCGTGGCGTTCAAGTGGAACTGGCAGTTCCGCTACACCGGCACCAAGGGCCCCGACGGCCAGGAGATCACCACCACCGGCGCGAGCGACTACATCCCGATCCTCGTCCTGCCGATCAACAAGACGATCCAGTTCAAGGAGACGTCGAAGGACGTGATCCACTCGTTCTGGGTGCCCGAGTTCCTGTTCAAGCGGGACGTGATCCCGGGCGTCGAGAACAGGTTCGAGATCACGATCCAGAAAGAGGGCGAATACGTGGGCCGGTGCGCCGAGCTCTGCGGCACCTATCACTCGATGATGAACTTCGAAGTGATCTCCGTGACGCCCGACGTCTACCAGCAATACCTGTCGATGCGGGCGGCCGGGCAGTCAACGCCCCAGGCACTCGCGGCGCTCGGTAAGGGCGACAGCGGCTACGCGCACCTCACCAAGCCGTTCGACACCGATCGCACCAAGCGTTCGGCCAGCTGAGCCAGGGGAATCCGGATGAAGTCTGAATGGCGCCTGTTCGGAGTGCTCGCGGTGTTCCTCTTCGTCGCGGCCGCCGTCTACGCATGGTGGACCGACCATGACGGCACCCACATCGAGTGGATCGGGTTCGTCGCGCTGATCCTGTCCGGGCTGCTGCTCACGATGTGCGGCAGCGCCCTGTGGCTGATCTCAAACCGCATCCAGCCGCGGCCTGAGGACTCCCCGGACGCCGAGATCGCCGACGGGGCCGGGGAAATGGGCTTCTTCAGCCCGGGCAGCTACTGGCCGTTCGGCATCGCGTTGGCCGCCGTGGCCGCCTCGCTGGGGCTGGCGTTCTTCCAATGGTGGCTGGTCGCGGCCGGCGTCATCGGCGTGCTCGTCACCACGTCGGGCCTGTTGTTCGAGTACTACACCGGGACCCGACGTGGTGCGGAGCACTAGGTCCTAAGTCTCAGCTTGCCGCGTCTTGGAGCCGCCGAGCCTTGTCGAGGTCTTTCTGGCTGACCGAGGCGAGGCTGCCGAAGGCGTGCACGGCCTGGTAGTACGTCCAGGCCAGGCTCAGGCAGGCCGGCCGCACGAACTTGTTGTAGGTCGCGCACTTGTTCTTCAGGTCGAAGTAGAAGTAGCTGTCGATGCGGTCCTTGTTGGCCGGGAACTGGCCGACCGCTTTGTAGTTGCGGTATCCGAAGTCGTGGTGCCAGCACGGGATCCGGAAGTCGAAGCCGAGCGGCTGGTCGGGGCTGTCTGAGCAGTAGTCGGTCGACCAGTCGAAGCCGTAGTCGGACCAGGCACCCTGGTTCTGCCGGGCGGCGTTCCAGGCGTTGTAGCTGGCCGTGGTGGACTGGCTCCAGGTGGACAGCACCTGGAGCTTCTGATCGATGGTGGCGGCCTGCGCGGGGGTGGCAACACTGATCGCCACGAGCACGGCGATCAGCAGGACGGTGAGGCGACGTCGCTTCATGGGCACACCTCTGGAGCTGGGAGGGGTTGGTAGCGACATCATCGCGGCTCGATGTGACCGGTGGGTAGTATCTGAGTGGCTACTGTGCGCCATGTGGCGCCTGATGCGCGCTGGACGGCAACCTTCGGGGGCTTTTGTCCGTTGTACCGCTCGTGCCAGCCCGATTCGATCGTCTTGATCGTCGGCGAATCGTCGTCGCCGTGATCCTGTCCGTCAGCGTCGTGACCGGCTTCGCCGGGTTCGCCGGCTCGGCCTGCTCGCCGTCGGCCGTGCGGTCGTCGTCGACCGCCGCCAGCGGGCCCCCGACGCACGCTGGTGACCAGGCGCGGCAGGACGTTCAGGCGATCATCGACAAGCTCGGCGCGGCTGCTGACACCACGTACACGGCCGAGTATGCGCTGCTGGACGGCAACGCGGTGACGGTTTCGCAGGCGCCGCCCCTCCACGCGTACCGGGGACTGGGCGTCACCTACCTGCTCTCGCCCGACGAGTCGACGGTCTGCACCGGCGACCCGGTCAAGTGCGCTGTTGCGCCCGGCGCGGATACCGTGTCGCCGGCCTCGTCGAAGGCGATCACGACCGCGTTCGGCGGCCGGTTCGCGACCCCCGAAGACGTGGCCGCCCGACTGGCCGCGGTGGTCAACCAGCCGGCCTCCCGGACCGGCCGGGGTTCGCGGACGATCGGCGGCGGCACGGTCGACTGTGTCGCCGTGACCGCGTCCGGGATCTCGCCGCAGACGGCCTGCGTGACGCCCTCCGGGGTGCTGGCCTACTTCGCGGCCGGGTCCGTGCGAGTGGAGCTGCACGCGTACCGACCGTCGGTGCCGGCGGGCGCATTCTCGCCGCCGGCGGCAAGATGATCGGGTGACTCCTTCCCCTCCCGATGTGACGCGCGCGGTCGCGCTGGCCCTGGACGCGCTGGCGCCCGCCGTTGATGCCGACTGGCAGGTGCCGGCTCGCGGGCTCAGCTGGAGCGTCTGGGAGACGGTCGAGCACATGAGCGACGACTTGTTCTGCTACGCCGGGCAACTCGGGCCGAGCAGGCCGTCACTGACGACGGAGGTGCCGTTCGGCTACCAGCAGCGGCGCGAGGACGGCCCGCTCCTGACGATCTACGTGGACCCGGCCAAGGGCGCGGCCGCGCAGTTGCCGGTCCTCGAATCCTGCGGGGCACTGCTGGCGGCGATGGTCACCGCGGCGCCGCCGAACCGCCTTTCCTACCACGTGTACGGCGCATCCGACCCGAGCGGCTTCGCCGCCATGGGGATCGTGGAGGTGCTGGTGCACATGTACGACGTGGCCGGCGGACTGCGCCTGGACTGGTCGCCGCCGGCCGACTTGTGCCGGTCGGCGCTGGATCGGCTCTTCCCGTCGGCTCCGAGCCGGTCCGAGCCGTGGCCGACGTTGCTGTGGGCGACCGGGCGCGCGGCTCTCCCGGACCATCCGGTCCAGACGTCCTGGCGCTGGGACGGATCGCCCCGCTAGGCGGCCCGCTTGGTGTGAAGGACCACCGTCCGCCGCCGGTCGACGAGCATGACCGGGGGAGCGAGGAAGATCGCCGAGCCGCACGTCGTGCAGGCCCAGTCGGGACACTCGCCGTCGTGGCTTTCGACGCAGGCCGGCTGCTCGAACGCGCGTACTCGAGCGCAGACGTCACAGTGCAACTTCAGCGTGGCCACCATGACTCGAACATCGCACGCCTCGGCGTGTCGCGCTCGTACCGCCCTCGGCGTGTCGCCCAGATTCTCGGGGGCGTCGCCGGGGTCCACTGACCGGCAATGCGCTTCCGCCTGACCGCGGAGCCTCGTGGGTAGAACGGTCGTGCGCCCGGCGCACCCGAGTGATCGGCAAAGGAAAACGCCCGCCCCAGGAGAACTGAGGCGGGCGCTTCGACACAGGCCCTAATGGCCGCTGGTGATCTCTTCGCGGGCCGGGGCGGGCGAAACCGGAGCCTCGGGCGGGGGCGCCGCCTTTTCGATCGGGAAGAAGAAGCCCTTGACCGTCGGCGCGAGCGCGCCCAGCTTGTTCATCTTCTTCGGGACGACCCAGCCGCCGTAGTCGAGCTCGCCGTGCCCGTCACCATGGCCATCTCCGTGGCCGTTGGCCGGCAGCGGCTGGTGTACCTCGATGAACCGGCCGTCCGGCAGCCGCTTGATGATGCCGGTCTCCACGCCGTGGGCGAGGACCTCGCGGTCGTGCTGTTGCAGGCCCAGGCAGATCCGGTAGGCGACGTAGTAGGCCACCGGCGGCACCACCAGCAACCCGATGCGCCCGGCCCAGGTCATCGCGTTGAGGCTGATGTGCAGCTTGTCGGCCACGACGTCGTTGCCGCCGGAGATGAGCAGCACCACGTAGAAGCCGATCGCCATCATGCCCAGGGCGGTCCGCTGAGGGACGTCCCGCGGGCGCTGGAGCAGGTGGTGGTGGGCCTTGTCCTTGGTCCACCGCGCCTCCAGGAACGGGTACAGCAGCGGCAGCACCGTGAGGATCCCCGGCAACACCACCGTCGGCCAGAAGAGCGGCGGGATGTTGTATGTGTGGCCCCAGGCGTCGAATCTGATCTCCCACGCCGGCATCAGACGGGTCGAACCGTCCAGGAACATCACGTACCAGTCGGGCTGGCTCGCGGCCGACACGACGGCGCCCTTGTAGGGGCCGAAGAGCCAGATCGGGTTGATCTGGAACAGGCCCGCGAGCAGCGCGATCATCCCGAAGACGACCATGAAGAAGCCGCCGGACTTGGCCGCGAAGTTGGGGAACATCCGCACGCCGACCACGTTGTT
>Ga0070684_100004679_pt1 | contig 10449 bp, 10 predicted proteins | sample KBSC723LmetaG_FD_65653 | JGI IMG/M metagenome (GOLD analysis project Ga0070684, IMG submission 65653) | Corn rhizosphere microbial communities from Kellogg Biological Station, Michigan, USA - KBS C7.2-3L metaG | ecosystem: Host-associated > Plants > Roots > Rhizosphere ...
GCCCGACGGCTTCATCGCCCAGCGCGCGCGCCAGGTGCTCGCCGAGACGATCGAGCTGCTGGACCAGATCGCCGACGAGCCCGGCAGCGCGCCGCTCCTCGAGGCGATCGCGGACGGCACCTTCGGTCTGATGAAGCGTCCGGCCGACCAGGGCAAGGGGCTCGAGGGGGTCGCCCGGAAGGCCGGCGGCTACTGGAACCCTGCCAGCGAGCTCCTGGCCCGTCGCGACGGCGCCAGCGCACGTCGTCCGGAACCGAGGAAGAGATGACCAGCCCCATCCGGCCGTACGGCGACACCACCGGCGACGGCATGGTGCAGGTGAGCTTCACCCTGCCCATGCCGAACTCGAAGATCGCCGAGGGCGCAGCCGTCCAGCTGGCCAACAAGATGGGCATGGACCCGGCGCTCGTCGTCCACGCGAAGCAGATGGGGGAGGGCTACACCTTCTTCGTCGTCTACGGACGCGTGCACCACCTCGTGGACCCCAGCGTGGTCGAGGTCGTCGAACGCGACTACCCGCTGCTCACACCCAAGGAGGCGAACGCCGCGATCAAGCGGTCCCTGCGCCGCCGCCTGGTGGTGGTGGGCGGCTGCATCGGCACCGACGCGCACACCGTCGGCATCGACGCGATCCTCAACATCAAGGGCTTCGCGGGGGAGAAGGGCCTGGAGTACTACCGCGAGCTCAAGGTCGTCAACCTCGGCGCACAGGTCAGCGTCCCACAGCTGGTCGAGCGGGCTCGCGAGGAGAAGGCCGACGCCGTCCTGGTGTCGCAGGTCGTCACCCAGCGCGATGCCCATCTGCTCAACACCCGCGAGATGTCGGCGGCCTTCCGCGAGTCCTACCCACCCGAGAGACGTCCCCTCCTGATCGTCGGCGGACCACGATTCGACGAGACGATGGCCAGTGACCTGGGAGTCGACCGCGTGTTCACGCGCGGCACGACCCCTGGTGAGGTCGCGTCGTACCTCGTCCACCGGCTGACCGACCAGAAGGCGAGCTGACCCATGCCGACCAGGACCGGGAAGGACGTCGGCCTGCGCGTCGTCCATCGGCGCTACGTCCCCTACTCGCACGCGCACTACGCCGGCAACCTCGTCGACGGTGCCTACAGCCTGGGTCTGTTCGGCGACGTGGCCACCGAGATGTGCATCCTCACCGACGGTGACGAGGGCCTGTTCGCGTCGTACTCCGACGTGCAGTTCAAGGAGCCGGTCCGGGCCGGTGACGTGTTGGAGATCGTCTGTGAGCTGGTCAAGGTCGGCACCCGGAGCCGGGTCCTCGAGCTCGCGGTCAACGTCGTCGCGCGCGGCCTTCCGAGCGAGGAGCGGCCGGGGGCGGCAGAGCTGCTCGACCCGCCCCTGGTAGCGACCACGGCCACCGGTACCGTCGTCGTCCCAGGCTGACCCGGCGGGCTGCGCCCGCCCCGCCGCTCGCCGCGCTCGCTCGAGTTAGCGACCGTTCACCTACCCGGCGTGTCGACGCCGGACACGCCGCGATTCACGGAAAATTCGCGGCGAACTTCCAGCGACGCGATCGCGGCTGACCTGCGGATACGCGTGTCCTCGCAGGTCAGCCGGTGGTTGACAACACGGTCGTGGATGACCAAAGGTGCAGCATTCGCTCAGGCAGTCGTGGGAGCAGGACCGACGTCCGAGTGGCCGGCTCGTCCGGTGGGAGTCCGCCCATCGGGTAGCCGGTTCGCGGAGGTCGGTCCTTGCCCCGCGAGAGCGAGACCGGAGGGGGAGGTGGTCCCCCTAGACAACTTCCGTGGTCGCGGCACCCAGCTGCGGCCCGGTCGGCCCGAAGGGCCGCACCCCTCTCCGGTCAGGCCTGAGCAAGCACGGCTTCGCGAAGGCGGAGCCTAGCGATCGGCGCAGCGAACGGCGCAGCGAGCCTGCTCGCAAGCCGGCTTGGGCAGGACTCAGCCGTTCGGCCCCGGGATGCTTCCTCGCACCGGCCTGACATCTGCGCGACACGCGTCCGGTCACGGAGCCCCGACTATCTTCGGCACATGCGGACCCGCTGCCTGGTGGCCCTCGTCGCCGGGCTGGCGCTCGCCCTGGCCTTCCCGCCCACGCACGCGTACGTCGTACTGCCCGTCGCGGTCGCCGCGTTCTTCGTGGCCACCGACGGGCTCCCGATGCGCCGGGCCTGGATGCCGGGTCTCGTCTTCGGTGCCTCGTTCCAGTTCACCCTCCTGTGGTGGCTGCACGTCGTCGGCACCGTCCCGTGGCTGGGACTGTCCCTGACCCAGACCGTCTGGTACGGCGTGCTGGGCGCGGCCGTGGTGCCGCTGCGGCGCCTGCCCGTGGCACCCGTCTGGCTGGCCGCCGCCTGGGTCGCCATGGAGTCGTTCCGCTGCACCTGGCCGGCGGGTGGCATGCCGTGGGGCCGGTTGTCGTACGCCGTGGTCGGCACCCCCGTGGCGGACTCACTGCCGTTCATCGGGGCGACCGGGGTCAGCCTGGTCCTGGCGCTGAGCGGTGCGCTGCTGGCCGCGGCGTGCACGGGGAAGGGCCGCCGGGGCCGGGCGGTTCCGCTGGCGGCCGGGATCGGAGTGCTGGCCCTGGCGTCGGTGCCGGTGGTCACGCCGTACTCCGCCGATGAGGTGGGTGACGTCGACGTGGCCGCGGTGCAGGGCAACGTCCCCGGGAACGGTACCGACGTCCTGGCGCACTTCCGGCAGATCACCGCGCAGCACCAGGACGAGACGGCACAGCTCGCTGCCGACGTGGGAGGCGGTCGGGTGCCGAAGCCCGCGTTCGTGGTCTGGCCCGAGAACTCCACGGCGGTCGACCCGTTCGAGGACCAGCAGATGCGGGCCGACATCGAGGGCGCGCTCGACGCGATCGACGTCCCGATCCTGGCCGGGGTCGTGGTCGACGGGGGCCCGAAGCACGTGCTGAACCAGGGGGTCGTCTTCGACCCGGTCACCGGCGCGGGGGACCGTTACACCAAGTGGCACCCGGTGCCGTTCGGCGAGTACATCCCGTGGCGCTGGCTGTTCGGGACCCACCTCGCGCAGCTCAACCAGGTCCCGCGGGACATGGTGCACGGTACGCGGGTGGAACCGCTCGACGTCGCGGGCACGAAGGTCGCGGACGCGATCTGCTTCGACGTCGCCTACGACGACGGCCTCTACGCCCAGCTCGCACGCGGTGGCCAGCTCGTCGTCGTCCAGACCAGCAACGCGATGTTCATCCACACCGCCCAGATCGACCAGCAGTTCGCGATCAGCCGGCTCCGGGCGATCGAGACCCACCGCTACGTCGTGGTCGCGGCCATCAACGGCATCACCGGCGTGATCGCCCCCGACGGCTCGACAGTCACCTCGATACCCGTTCGCACCCAGGGCTACGTCGACGCCCGGGTCGGGCTGTACGACGCGGTGACGCCTGCGGTCCGGATCGGGCCCTGGCTCGGCCGCACCTGTGCGGGCCTGGTGATCCTGGGCTGGCTGTTGGCCTGGGGCCAGTATCGTCGGACGCGCGGGACGGTGACGGCCGAGTCCGCCAGGCCCACCCCCAGCGACAGGATCACTGCATGACCTCCGACCGGCCATCCGCGCCCGCACCACTCGGGCGGGTCGTGATGGTCGTGCCGACGTACGACGAGGCCGACAACCTGGCCTGGATCGTGCGCCGGCTCCGCGAGGCACAGCCCGACGTGCACGTGCTGGTCGTCGACGACAACTCGCCCGACGGCACCGGCAAGATCGCCGACGAGCTGGCCGCGGGCGACGACTCCGTCCAGGTCCTGCACCGCACCGAGAAGGGCGGCCTCGGGGCGGCGTACAAGCACGGGTTCCGGGTCGCGCTCGACCAGGGGTACGACGTGATCGGCGAGATGGACGCCGACGGGTCCCACCAGCCCGAGCAGCTCCACCTGCTGCTCGACGCCTTGCGCGACGCCGACCTCGTGATCGGCTCGCGGTGGATCCCGGGTGGCAGTGTCGTGAACTGGCCGTTCCGGCGAGAGCTGCTCTCGCGCGGAGGGAACCTCTACGTCCGGATGCTGTTGGGGGTGAAGGTGCGCGACGCCACGGCGGGCTACCGGCTGTTCCGCCGGTCGGCCCTCGAGACCATCGACCTGGATTCGGTGGAGAGCACGGGCTACGTGTTCCAGACCGACATGGTGACGCGCTGCCTGCGGCTCGGGCTGCGCGTGCGCGAGGTCCCGATCGAGTTCATCGAGCGCGTCCGCGGCGACTCGAAGATGAGCGGGCAGGTCGCTGCCGAGTCCCTGCGACGAGTGACGACGTGGGGACTGCGAGAGCGTCGCGACCAGCTCACCGGACGGTGGAGGCCGCGATGAGCTCGAGCCCCTTCCGTGCGGGCCGCGTGCGCCGCCGCCGCTTCCCGTGGTGGTTGGTGGTGGCGGCGTTCATCGCCGTCCCGATCCTGGAGATCTATGTGATCATCCAGGTCGGCCAGGTGATCGGTGCCTGGTGGACGATCGCCCTGCTGGTCGCGGACAGCATCTTCGGCAGCTGGCTGATCCGGCACGAGGGCCGGCGCGCCTGGCAGGCGCTCACGGTCGCGCTGGAGTCGGGGCGGATGCCCGCGACCGAGCTCGCTGACGGCGCGCTGATCCTGGTCGGCGGCACGCTCATGCTGAGCCCGGGATTCGTCACCGACGTCGTCGGGATCGTGCTGATCCTGCCCTTCACCCGGCCGCTGGCACGACGCCTGCTCACCCGCCTGGTCGCGCGCCGGATCATCGTCGCGGGCCGTCCCGGCCCCGGGTCCGACGGCCCCGTCGTCCGGGGCGAGGTCATCGACGACGATCGTTGAGGCTGACCGTCGAGCGGCCGTGCGAGCAGACCCGCTGCGGGCGACTCACGCCTTGCTGCGGACCCGGCGCTTCGCGTTCGTGCGGTGCAGGTGGGCCGGCCCGATCTCACCCTCGCGCAGCAGCTCCAGCCGCTCCTTGAGGATGTCCTCGAGCTCCTTCTCGGATCGGCGCTCGAGCAGCATGTCCCAGTGGGTTCGCGCGGGCTTCTCCGCCTTCTCCTCGGGACGGATGCCGGACGTGCTCAGCGCCTCGGCGCCGCAGCGCGGGCACTCCCATACGGCCGGGACCTCAGCCTCGACCGACATGGTCACCTCGAACTCGTGACCGTTCACGCAGCGGTATCCGCACTGCTGACGAGCCGCGAACTCGATCCCGCGCTCGTCCTCGAAACTCTGTCCTCCCAGCCGCGCGCCACGAAGTGTGCGCTCTGCCATGAGGTTCACCTCCAGCTTGTGTCGCCCCCGGTACGCCTCCCGAGGCGTACATCAACAAGACGTCCGTACCCCGTGTTCGTGATGGTCACACGTCACGGATTTCCTGTCCTGCTCAACGTACGCCGATCACGCTGTGTTCCACCATGCAGACGCGAGCCCGGTCACATCGGTTCGGTCGTGTTTCACGATCCCACACAACCCACCAGCTCAGACAACCACGGGGACCGTGTTGCCGGCCTCCTCGATGCCGCGCCGGGCGTCGAGACGGAGCAGGAAGACCGCGCCGAGGACGAAGAACACGATCAGGGCGACGATGGCCGGCCGGTACGAGCCGGTGACCTGGAAGACCACGCCGAACAGGAAGGTGCCGAACCACGACGTCCCGCGCTCACAGGCGTTGTAGAGGGCGAAGTACTCACCCTCGCGGCCGCGCGGGATCAGCAGGCTGAAGAACGACCGCGAGAGAGCCTGGGTGCCGCCCAGCACGATCGCGATCGCGACCCCAGCCAGCAGGAAGGTCGCGACGTTCTTCCGGGGCAGGAACATGGCCAGGACCACGATCGCCATCCAGGCATAGGTGCCCCAGAGGATGCACCGGTAGGCCCCGTACGTCGCGGCCAACCGGCCGAAGAGCAGCGCGCCACCGTAGGCGACGAACTGGATCATCAGGATGGTCGCGATCAGGACGCTGTCACCGAACCCCAGCTCCTTCGAGCCGTAGGTCGAGGCCACCCCGATCACGGTCTGGATGCCGTCGTTGTAGAACAGGAACGCGACCAGGAAGGTCAGCGTCATCGGGAACCGACGCATCTCGCGCAGCGTCGTGAACAGCTGGCCGAAAGACCGGCTCAGGAGCCCGCCCGCCTCGGGTACCACGTCCTGGGCAGGGTGGTCGCGCAGGCGCAGGAACGGGATGAAGGTGAAGCCCGCCCACCACAGCGCGGCCGAGAGCAGCGACAGTCGGACCGCGAGCTCCTTGTCGAGCCCCAGTGCGTCGCGGCCCAGCACCATCGCGAGGTTCAGCGCGAGGAGCACACCGCCGCCGAGGTAGCCCCAGGCCCAGCCGCGGGACGAGACCCGGTCGCGCTCGTCCTCGGTGGAGATGTCGACCAGGATCGCGTAGTAGCTGACCAGCGAGCACCCGGCGAGGATGCTGCTCAGCACGACCGCGACCGCTCCGAGCTGCCAGTGGTCGCCCCGCATCAGGAACAGCAGTGCGGCGAAGCACGAGCCCGACCACGCGAACGCCGCCATGTGCACCCGCTTGCGCGACGAGCGGTCGACCACGGCCCCGACGATCGGCAGCAGGAACGCGCTCAGGATGGTGGCGAAGCTGGTCAGGTAGAACGGCAGCGAGCCGGCCGCGACGTGCAGGCCGAGCACGTCGACGGTCTTCGAGCAGGTGTCGTCGGCGGAGTCGCCGCACCCGGCGGCACGGCCGGCGACGGTGATCATGAACGGGGCGAACAGGACGCTCAGGACCGTGGTGTAGTAGGCGGAGTTGGCCCAGTCGTACCAGTTCCACGCGTGTTGCTCCTTCGACCGCCACAGCGGCTCCAGGTCGGCCACCTCGCTCATCGACACCGCCTCATCGGGCGTCCTCCCGTCCCGGGTGTGGCTGCTCCGTCCACAGGCCGCGCTCGCGCAACACGTGTCGGAGGATGTCGGTGCGGTCGGTCATCAGGCCGTCGACGCCTCGGTCGACGAGGAGTGCCATCTCCTCGGGATCGTCGACGGTCCACACGTGCACGGGCAGCCCGACCGCGTGCGCGCGTCGCACCAGGCGGGCGGAGGCGACCACCAGCGGCCCACGACGGTGGGGGACCTGCAGGGCCACCGGCCCGTGCCGGGTGAGCCGGCGCGCGAGCCGCGCCGGGAGGGCGACGTACGCCGCGACCTCACCGGGCGAGGCCGAGGTGGCGACCCGCGGGCCGGCCAGTCGGCGGAACCGTCGCAGCCGGCGTCCGGAGAACGAGCCGACCAGCACCCGGTCCTCCAGGCCGTGCTCCCGGACGAACGCCGCCAGCGGAGCCACGGCCGCGCCGGCCTTGAGGTCGAGGTTGAGCCGCACGTCCGGGTACGTCGCGACGAGGGAGGCCAGGGTCGGCACGGGCTCGCGGCCTCCGACCAGGACCTCCGCGAGCTCGTGGGCGTCCAGCCCCACGAGGCGGCCGGCACCGTCCGTCACCCGCTCGAGCAGCGCGTCGTGGAAGGCGACCAGCACGCCGTCGCGGGTCACGTGGACGTCGGTCTCGAGATAGCGGTAGCCCAGGTCGACCGCGTGGGCGAAGGCGGCCAGCGTGTTCTCGAGCCCGGACAGCTCCGGATGGCGGGCACCGCCGCGGTGGGCGAAGGCGAGCACGGGGCCACCCTCGTCGAGGAAGGGGTAGCCGGTCGTCATCGTGGAGCCGCCGCGCTCTCGATCGCGTCGACCAGAGCGGTGAGGGCGGCCGGCGTCGTGTCGGGGGTGAGCTCCTCGGCGAGCCGCCGAGCCAGCACGAGCTTGCGACCGGAGGCGGTGCCGGCGAAGCGGCGCAGCTGCTGGGCGCGCTCGCGGCCGCGCCACTGCGGCTGGCGCTGGAAGGCGCGGAAGCGCTCGAGCTCCCCGAGCTCCGCGAGCACCGCCTCGACCCGCTCGGGGCCGAGTGCGCGGATCAGCTCGTCCTCCAGGTCACGGTCACACATCCAGAACCCACGGTCGGCCAGGTCGGAGACATCACCGACGTCATGACCGGCGCTGCGCAGCCCACGGAGGACGAAGCGCTGCTCGGGCGCGTCGTACAGTCCGAGGACCCTGGTGGTGGCGTCCAGCCGGCGCAGGTGGTGACCCACGTTGGTGACACCCCCCAGGTCGCGCACGTCGATGCCGCCGTGGTCGAGATCGCGAGCCGCACACAGCACCCGTACCACCGCCGCGTCGCTCGCGCCCTCGACCAGGACGACCACCGCCGCGGGCATGTCGGCTCAGAAGTCGCGGAACGTCTCGATCTGGGCCCCGAGCTGGTTGAGCCGCTCCGCGAGGTCCTCGTAGCCGCGGTGGATGACGTACGTCGAGCGCAGCACCGAGGTGCCCTTCGACGCGAGCATCGCCAGCAGCACGACGACCGCGGGCCGCAGGGCCGGGGGGCACACGATCTCGGTGCCGGTCCAGCGCGTGGGGCCCTCGACCATGACCCGGTGGGGGTCGAGCAGCTTCACCTGCCCGCCGAGCTTGTTGAGCTCGACGAGGTAGATGGCGCGGTTCTCGTAGACCCAGTCGTGGATCAGGGTCTGGCCGTCAGCGACGGCCGCGATCAGCGCGAAGAACGGGAGGTTGTCGATGTTGAGGCCGGGGAACGGCATCGGGTGGATCTTGTCCAGCGGTGCGGTCAACAGCGACGGGTGGGTGGTCAGGTCGACCAGCCGGGTGTGGCCGTTGCGGGCGACGTACTCCTCGGAGCGGTCGTACTTGAAGCCCATGTCCTCGAGCACCGCGAGCTCGATCTCGAGGAACTCGATCGGCACCCGCCGGATCGTGATCGACGACTCGGTGACGATGGCGGCGGCGAGCAGCGACATCGCCTCGATCGGGTCCTCGGCGGGCGCGTAGTCGACGTCCACGTCGATCTCGGGCTGCCCGGTCACGGTGAGCGTGGTGGTGCCGATGCCCTCGACGGCGACGCCGAGCTTCTCCAGGAAGAAGCAGAGGTCCTGGACCATGTAGTTGGAGGAGGCGTTGCGGATGACGGTCGTGCCAGCGTGCATGGCCGCCGCGAGCAGCGCGTTCTCGGTGACCGTGTCGCCGCGCTCGGTGAGCACGATCGGGCGCTGCGGCACGGTGGCCCGGTTGACGGTGGCGTGGTAGTAGCCCTCGGTCGCCTTCACCTCGAGGCCGAACGGGCGCAGCGCCGCCATGTGCGGCTCGACGGTGCGCGTGCCGAGCTGGCACCCGCCGGCGTACGGGAGCTCGAAGGAGTCGGCGCGGTGGAGCAGCGGGCCGAGGAACATCAGCACCGAGCGGGTACGGCGTGCGGCGTCCTCGTCGATCGAGCTCAGGTCGAGCTCCTTGGGCGGCACGATCTCCAGGTCGCCCTCGTCGCCGATCCAGCGGGTGTGGACCCCGAGGCTCCCGAGCACCTCGAGCAGGCGGTTGACCTCCTCGATGCGGGCGACCTTGCGGAGCGTGGTCCTGCCGCGGTTCAGGAGGGAGGCGCAGAGCAGGGCCACCCCGGCGTTCTTCGACGTCTTGACGTCGATCTCGCCGGAGAGCGTGGTCGGTCCGGTGATCCGCAGGTGGGTCGGGCCGGCACCCAGCGCGACGATCTCGGAGTCGAGCGCCGAACCGATCCGGGCGACCATCTCCAAGGAGAGGTTCTGGTGGCCCTTCTCGATGCGGTTCACCGCACTCTGGCTGGTCTGGAGGCGCTCGGCCAGCTGTTGCTGCGTGAGCCCCCGATGGGTGCGCGCGTCGCGGATCAGCTTCCCGATACGGCCCTTGAAGTCCTCCGTCATGAGGCCACGGTATCTCATGTGTGAGATAAGTCCACACTCCCTCGTTGGCGTGTCCGGATGGGGGGTCAGGATGTCCGGCATGACGTTACCCAAGTGGGCCAGGGGACCGATCCGGGGTCCAGGCCCACTGCGGCGCAGGAGTCCCGGATGATCCGGGCGGTCGTGCTCGACATCGGCTCGGTGCTCGAGGTGATCGACGACAGTCTCTTCCCGGGGCCGTTCGAACGACGCCACGGGCTCGCGCCGGGCTCGGTGGCGGCCGCCTGCGACTGGCCGGCGGACCCGCTGGTCGGTGCGATGACGGAGGCGGAGACCCGGGCGCACTGGCAGCGGCGGCTCGGCCTGACCGACGACCAGGTCGACGAGCTGGTCGCCGACCAGTGGCGGTGGTACGTCGGCACCCTGGACCAGACCCTGTTCGACTGGTTCGCCCGAGCACGGAGCCGAGGACTGAAGACCGGGATCGTCTCCAACTCCGGACCGGGTGCGCGTGAGGCGGAGCGTCACTACGGCTTCGAGGCGATCACGGACGACATCGTGTACTCGCACGAGGTCGGGCTACGCAAGCCCGACCCGGAGATCTTCGCGCTGGCCACCTCGCGGCTCGGGGTCCGAACGGGCGAGGTGGTGTTCCTCGACGACGTCCCTGCGAACGTCGACGCGGCCCGCGCGGCCGGGTGGCACGCCGTACTCCACGAGGCGACGGCGCGGTCGATCGAGCAGATC
>Ga0070684_100004683_pt1 | contig 10444 bp, 4 predicted proteins | sample KBSC723LmetaG_FD_65653 | JGI IMG/M metagenome (GOLD analysis project Ga0070684, IMG submission 65653) | Corn rhizosphere microbial communities from Kellogg Biological Station, Michigan, USA - KBS C7.2-3L metaG | ecosystem: Host-associated > Plants > Roots > Rhizosphere ...
CGGGCGTTCCTGGGACGGGTATTAGTTGACAGGGCAAGGGGAAGAGCCGCCCTGGTTTGCCGGCGCAGGATCCGAGTTCTGACTGCTGGAAGGATTGGGCTGGTCGCCGCAGCCGGTTGGATCGCCTGGACTGATATGACGGCTATCGCGCCCGCTGTACGCATAGTGAACATACGGGAACGTCTCCTGTGGAGGAACGTCAGGGGCGTTGACGCCGTCACCAATCCGGTTGTTCGGGGCCACATTGAAGCCCTTGGCCAGAATGCCACCCCCAACAACGCGAGCGGCGATATCCACCACGTCATCCGTCAAGCGGCGGCCGTTGGGGAAACCAGCCGGGTCGCCTCCAATGAGTCCCAGACGGCTGCGCTTTGCATACGGTGTCGGGGCTACGCCGGTGTTGAGCCGCAGCAAATCCGCAATGGGACCCGCGGGCGTCCCTGCGGGGGCGATGGGAGCCGCATAAGTCACGAGAGGCAGCAAATCGGTACGGGGCGGCGCCGGGATGTCGATGCCGTAAATGGCATTGAAGACCCTGGCAAGAAGCGGATCAAGAGCGAGGTAGGCAAACGCGCTGTCGTTCACGGGTTGCGACATGCTCCACGTATTCTTGCGCCCGGTTCCGATAATCAGTTCGTTGACGAGAGGGTTGCCAAGACGCTGAATCTGGGCCAGGCCACCAAAGTTCCCAGCGGGATTGGGAGAGTTACGAATGGTCACCTCGGAGCGCGATGTTGTGGCCCAGGTGCCAATCGTTCCCTTGGGATCGCTGGCGGGATGCAATGCTCCGTCACTCGTCAGCATTTTGATGGGAACTTCAATCACGATGGTGTTGACGTTGAACCCAGCCACGGCATTCGGCGCAAGGTTGAGATAGTTGTCCGCATCCTGCGCCGCGGTGAGGACGCCGCCGCCGGCGCTGGCGCGGAAGTTGAAGCTGTCAAAGGCAGCGCCGAGATCGATAAAGAACGGATCGGCGACAGTGCCTGCGAAGACCCGGATGTTGGAGCCGCCATTGCCTGCCAGGCTATAGATTCCCTGCGCGGCCAGCGCATCGTAATCCGGCATAGTGCGTGCGCCCACGTTGGTGGGAACTGCGATGAGCGGCGCGCCTGTTGAATTCGTCAGAGGAGTGGTCTTGCCGCCCGCGGTCATCTCTACCGTGAACGTCTGCTGCAGGTTCAGGCCCGCGGCTCCGTCGCCGGTAAGCGAAGTAATGGCCGGAGGCACGATCTGTGTGCCCGGCGGTACAGGCTTTGGCGAGTTATGCGGCGCGTCAATACCATTGCCGGCTCCCACCAGGCCCGTGAATACACGTGGGGCGAGGATGTGGGTTTGGAAGCGGAAGGTGAAGGTGATGTCCGACAACGCGCTCTGATGGTTGTCGATGTGGATCTGATAGTAGATTGACGGGTCGAACGGGAAGAAGTTCGGCCCGTTGCTCGGCTGTAGAAACGGGTCGACATTCATGATGAAGGTTACGCGGTCTGGATGGTCATAGCTGACAAACGCATAAAAGTCGGTGATGTCAGCCGCGTGATCCAGCGCGGTAATCGGAGCTTCGCGGTGGCTCGAAGCAAACATGCCAGGCGGGAAGGCGGTCAGCAGGCCCAGGAGCAGCGCAGTTGCGGTCTTCAGTTTCGACATTTAGTCCTCCAGAATCACTGTGAAGTGGTGATGGAACGGGAGAACCTGAAGCACGCTCAGGAGGTGGATGGGAAGCTCAGGGACTCGCCATTCGTTTCAATAGGTACGCCGCAGGCTCGGAGTTGGATTGCGGTTCGACAAAAAATAAAACGATCCATCTGAAATCCAGACACACTGCCTGTGCGTAATCATTGAAGAGAAGTAGAAATCCCACGCGTGAAGCAGAATCATGAGACGATGCAGTTCTCCTCTTGCGATCGCAATACTTGGTGTGTCGACTACTGCACTTGGCATGCCTCTGATGGGAGCACCAATCCTGTCGAGCCAGATGATTGAAGGGGCTTCGCACGGTCAGTTGTCAGGCATCGTCGTCGATGAGTCGGGCGCGGTGATCGCAGAGGCTGCCATACAGGTTCTGAGCGCCGATGCTGCCATAGCCAGATCGACAAAGACGGATAGCAGAGGCGGCTTCGCTATCTCCGGCCTCGCGGCAGGCAGTTATCGACTTGTGGTATCAAGTCCAGATTTTGAAACCAGCATAATCGCCGTTGTCATCACACCCGCGGCGATGCAGCCCCCGCTCCGCGTTTCCCTGGCTGTGAATGCCGTGACCAACACCATAGAGGTGCAGGGCAGGGAGGACGACCTGATCGGAATTGCTGAGTCCGCCACCCAGGGGGTTGTCGGCGCGGCAGAGATCGGAGATCGTCCAATTCTTCGTTCGGGAGAGGTTCTGGAGACGGTTCCCGGCGTAATCATCACGCAACACGCTGGAGGAGGAAAGGCCAACCAGTATTTCCTTCGCGGCTTCAATCTCGATCACGGCACGGATTTTGCAATCTTCATCGACGGCATGCCGTTGAACCTGCCATCGCACGCGCACGGCGAGGGCTACTCTGACATGAACACCGTTATCCCGGAATTCGTGCGGCGTGTGAACTACGAGAAAGGCCCGTATTACGCAGATGTCGGCAACTATGGCTCGGCTGGATCAGCCCATCTGGAATTCCTCCGGACTCTGCCCCGCAATTTCGCCCACGTAGAAGGCGGCATATACGGCTATGGAAGGCTGGTTTTTGGCGCATCTCACAAGGCACTTCTGGGGAATCTGCTAATTGGCGGAGAGGCGTATCACGATGATGGTCCATGGACGCATCCGGACAACTATCGCAAATTTAACGGCCTGGTTACCTACAGCCGAGGCGATGACTCTGACGGCTTCAGCATCACGGCCCGCGGTTATCACGGAAAATGGAATTCAAGCGATCAAATCGCCGCGAATGCGGTACCCCTGGTTGGTTTCTACGCGACAATCGACCCAACGGGCGGCGGTCATTCCCAACGCTACAGCTTGCAGGGTGAATGGCGGCGCCTGCATCCAGGTTCCGCATCGAAAATCATTGCGTACGGATTTCGTTACGACCTGGATCTGTTTTCGAATTTCACCTACTTCCTGACCGATACCGCTCGCGGCGACCAGTTCGAACAGCAGGACAGGCGTTGGGCGGCCGGAATGGACGCGCGCCACACGATCTTCAGCGAGTGGGCTGGGCGAAGGGTGGAAACCACGTTTGGCGCGCAGCTGCGCAACGATTGGATTCACAACGGTCTTTTCCAGGATGAGAAGCGCGTTCGCGTGGACAAAACTGATTCCGAAACCGGCAATCGTTTGCCGGCGACCACTGAGGAAGATCTTTTGAACGATACGCAGATGGGCGTGCATGCGGAAAGCAGAATCCAGTGGACGCCCAAATTCCGCTCCATCGCAGCTCTGCGCGGCGATCTGCAACGTTTTGACGTCACAAGCATGGTCACTTTGGCTAACTCCGGCACCGCGAGCAAGGTAATTCCCAGCCCAAAACTTAGCCTGACCTTCGGGCCGTGGGCGCAGACCGAGATTTACGTGCAGGGCGGGACAAGCTTCCACTCGAACGACGGGCGCGGCACCACCCAGACGATTGAGCCTATTTCGGGCGAGAATCCCTATCCCAACACGCGTGCGGATAAGATATCTCCGCTTATCCCCACCAGGGGAGCGGAACTGGGAACTCGTACGCTGGCTGTGCCGCATCTGCAAGGCACGTTTTCGGTGTGGTATCTCCACAGCGCTTCGGAGTTGCAGCAGTCCGGCGATACCGGAGGCACGACTGCTTCACGGGAGCCAAGCGAGCGTTATGGCTTGGAATGGGCGAGCTACTATACACCAACTGAGCACGTGGCTATCGATTTTGATTTTGCCGACTCCAAGGCGCTGTTTACCGGAATTGACACGCAGGATGCGGCGCCAGGAAGCACAGGCGGCAGGCGTGTACCCGAAGCCGTTGGGCGGGTGATTTCATCGGGCATCGCAGCACACGACTACAGAGGATTCTCCTCGAGCCTGCGACTGCGTTATTTTGGTCCGCGCGATCTCACGTCGGACGCGATGTATCGGTCGCGGGCTACGGCTTTATTCAATGGAGAGATCGGTTATCGGATTGGCGAAAGGTGGCGTTTTTCGGCTGAATTGCTGAACTTGCTTAACCGCAGCGATCACGACATCGATTACGCCTATGAATCTCGAATATCGCCGACGGCTGCCGAGGCGTTCACGAACGTCTTTCATCCCGTCGAGCCATTTCAGGTTCGTATCGCGCTCAGGAGGACCTTTTGATACCCGCAGCGAGCGGTCAAAGGTTGCGATGGTCGGGGCGGAGGGATTCGAACCCCCGACCCTCTGCTCCCAAAGCAGGTAAATCGATTTGTTGAACCGTGTTGAAATTGAGAGAAAATAAGTGCTCTCAATTGAAAGGCATGGCGGGACCGGGCAGAAGCTTGTTGAATCTTGTGGCTCTTGGGTGCTTCGGCAGCTACAAAATTGACTACATCCAAGTGACATCGCTTCCCGGAATCTGGTCATAGGCGCCGTTTCACCAGAGCGCTCGCTTCCCTGGCGCCGAGCGTCGGGTTCTTTCGCAAGGCACCTCAAAAAAGATCCACCTTCACCGTGTTCTTCCCCAGCGCGCGCTTCAGGTTCCGCTCCCGTACCTGCTGCCGAAGCTCCCGGACTGGAGACATGGCCGCTCTGGTGCTTAAATCCGCAGCTGCGTCCCATAGCTGCTGCTGCCAGTCATACAGCACAGTGCGACGGATGCCAAACTCGTCCGCCAGCGCCGAAAAGTTCAAGGCCGAATGCAGTCGTTTCTGGTTGTAATAGCGTTCGATGAACTCCTCGATGTGGTTGCGCAGATCGTCAAGGTCCAGATACTCGTTGGCGTAAATCTCTTCCCGCTTGAGTGTCTTCATGAAGCTCTCGCAGCTGGCGTTGTCGTAAGGGTTCGCAGGCCGGCTCATGCTTGGAACGATGCCATGCTCCTTTAGCAGTGCGACGTAGTCTGACGAGGCATATTGAATGCCGCGATCGGAATGATGCACCAAGCCTGGCAGTGGGCTTCGCAGTTCGATGGCTTGCTGCAAGGCTTCGACGGCCAGACGGAGGATCGAACCCATCTTGGCCTCGCAAAGCAGACACCCGGCGGGCGCGAGGCCGATAAAGCCCCACAGCCGAACCGCAGAGTCATTTCTATGCCGAGGCTGGGCGGGATTCATCATCGATACCATCGCGCTGCGTAATCTCCGTCCGCGCATTCAATCGGGATCATTGAAGGCTGCGACTCAAACTGTGCGCCTGTTGAGGCGTTTACCGCCTTCATTCGTGTTTCCCTTTGATCAGCAGCAATTTCTCCCCGCTCAATTCGAAGTCTCACCCAAGCTCAACGATCCATTCGCGCCGATTCCGACATTAAATACGTGCCGTTCCGCTCCCGGATAGCGTTTTGGCGAACCACAAAGTCGGTTAACTCAGCGCGGTCCGATTACCGGCTTACCTACCCCGAAAAGATCGGTCTCATTGCTCGACTCCAGAACCTTGAAATGCGTCTTGATCATTTCTTGATCTACAGTCTCGCGATATTTGCCCAAGTCATCTACAAGCCATACGCAATCAAGACCGTCCTGTGGGTTGTAATACCCGATTCGAAAAATGCGTCCCAGATGGCCGCTCCACGCAGGTTCCTCCTCTGTTACTCGAATCAACTGTACAACCGACAAAGGCGGGATTATATCGGAACGTAGAGCCGTCATTTCTTCTCCTTGTTAATGCAATAGGCATACGAACAGCATTGCCATCGCGCCCACCGGTTCTCTAGCAAATGCCCTTAAGGCTGGCTAGGCATCCGCGCCGAATTTCTTCAGGTCTGCCCCCTGGACCCAAGACAACTGTTGGCGGAGGCGCCCCTAAAACGGGGAGAGGCAGAGGTTCTGGCACTGGCATCGGCGCCGGCGTTGGAAGTGGTGGCACGGTTTCGGGAAACGGCAGCATGACTGGAGTATCGCAAGGACCTGCACACATGACACTAATGTGTTCCGGATCAGGCTTTAGGCCATTGGGAACTGGTGCGTCAGGAAGGGGCGGTCTTCTATTCAACTCATCCTGATATTCCTGTTGGTTCTCAATCCTTCTCCGCACCTTTCCTGCCGCCTTTTCGAACTTCTTCCGATCGGCCTTAGGGACTGGCGGTGGCGTCTTACCTTTATGTTCAACTGGGGTGCCATCGGGCCGATAACGACCGACAAGCTTGCCGCCCCTCGTCTCTCGATCAATATGGGGTTCGCCGTGGTTGTAAAGATCCGGCTTGTAAACGTCAGTACTGTGACCGTCGGCGTCGGCTAGGACGAGTGGGTTGTTGAGGACATATGTGTAAAGATTTAGACTTTGCGGGTCGTCGAGCTTGGCATACGGCACCGGCTCGACTTTGGCCGACCAATCAGGGCTGAGCCACCGCCCCGTTGAGGAAGCGTAGTATCTGGCTCCGAAGTAGTCATTTCCTGATTCGGAGTCGCGTTCTTTGCCGGTGAAGTGATGCTCAGTAGCGTCATCTTGCGTTTGGAGCGTATTGACGGCATTGGATTTCGGAATGCAACTGGTCTGCCATAAGTTCATGGGATTGTTGACATCATTGCCGAAAGGCAAGCTGGTGCAGGTTGCGTCCACCTGCCCGGCAATGTTCGCTTGCACGCGCTTCGTTCCGAGGGGGTCCGTCAATTCGAAATGAATCCCTTTCAAATCGTACGTGGCAACTAGTTTACCGCCGGACCAAATGTTCGAGTGCTGCCAGGTTTCGCCGCTGGTTTCGCTGAATTCCGAAACCTGGGCCCCGGCGAGATCGACCAGGTACCGTTTGGAAAGCGACAATCCCATGCTGCTGGTTAGACCCGACGCGGTCGAATTGGGTGCAGGCGGCGCACAGGTTGTCGTCGAACTGCTCGGAACCGACGTAAGAGTCCCCTGTGCGATCCTCGCACCTTCTGCGTCATAGACATACTGGATCATTGCACCGCCAACGGTCTTAACGGCGCAGAGTTGGCCCTCCGCGTCATACCAGTAGTTGTTCTTGCCGTCATAGAGGGTGTTGCCGGCGGCGTCATAAACGAACGTGGCCCCACCGGCTGTCGTCACGCGATTATTGGAAGTGTTGTAGGACGCGCTGATCTGCGGTGTCGGATTGTTGGCGCATGCGATGGAAGAGAAGGCTTCCATCTTCCTATTGCCGTAGGTGTCGTAGGTCCAGCACCCGATCTTCCCCGCGTAGGCGGATGGATTGTTACCCCCCGCCACGGCCGATGTCAGCCGGTCCACAGCGTCATAGGCGTAGATCCAATCGCCGGTGATCTTGTCTGAGTGCGCCAATATGTTTCCGTTAGGCGCGTAGCCGCCATTCGGCACGAAATAATAATAGATCAGGCCATCGGTTGAATCAGATGCCAGGCCATCTTGCATGGCAAAGGCGAGCGCCATGAAGGATGGCTGCGTGAAATTGGTGCTGTCATAGGTGACGTTGGTTGACACTGTGTAGTCGGTGGACGTGCCGGTCCCGTTACTCACGAGAACGCTGACATCTCCATCAGATGCTGCCGTAACCTTACTTCCAGTTGCATTCTGGATCGCAGAGGCGAGGTTAGAGGCGATCCATTGAGGCGTGCTCGTGGCGCCAAAACTTACCGAGGCTGGGATGCCGCTGACCGTTGCGGTTACCGTGCCGATGTCATAGACATTCTTGGGGACATTCTGACCATTGGCGAACGAAGATACGCTGATTGGAAACGACGTGCTGTTGCCGTACCAGCTTACCGTGCTTGTCGATGAACCGGAAATGGCGATACTGTTCCCGGCTGTCCCAGGAATGGTTGCACGCAGGGAAATGGTCGAACCGGACACGGTCGCTTTCGCTGGTGCACCGGAACTGTTAATCAAACCGGCGAGCCCCAGCGCGATGTTAGCCGATGTCATTCCCAGTCCGTACGTAACCGAAAACGGTCCGCCATTGATTGTGATCGTGACGGTACCCGAATCGGGAATTGGTTGGTTGCACGGCTGGGGATTCCCGGGGCACACGTTGAAAGTATCATCCCGTCCCGTTCCTGAGATAGTTGCCGAGGCTGTGGCGTAGCTCGAAGCTGGATAAGTTGGGCCTTGCTCACTGCCCGCGATAGTAATGGTTCCGAGGCTGTGGGTACCGGAACTCGTGGAACCGGCGCCGTAATCTAATTCGGAAATCAGACGGCTCCGAATATCGTACTGCCTGGCAAAGGTTACGGCGGGTGTGGAGGAGCCATATGGAATGCCGATCTGCGCGCCGGTTACATGGCTGAATGCGTCGAAGCTCGTCGATTGGAGTAGGATGGGGTTGGTCGAAAAAACGCTCGTTGGCCATGCGCTTGGTCCCGGATGATCTTGAACGTACGCACTCTGAACGTGGCCAGCGATATCGTATGTCGTCATCCAGGTCACGGATGGCGCGGTCATGGTAGTTGAATTCGTTCCGATCTGGCTTGCAGAAACCGCACCTGCCTGAACACCGTTATTACTCTGAACCGGGCTGCCGGCCAGATTATAGGAATAGACAAAATCCCCCACGGCCGAGGAGCACGTTGAACTCAAAAGACACTCCTGGTCCTCGCCCACACGGCCCATTGCGTCGTGGTTGCTCCGGATTCGGGTAGTCACCGCCCCGGAAGGAAGAGCAGTGACCTGGGATGTTGGACATGCACCTGCTTGCTGCCATTCGGCTGTGAGTTGTCCTTTGGGATAAGGGTCGGTCGAACCGGTAAGGGCCTTGTCGTATTGGTAACAAGAACTCAGGTCCGAAATAGGTCCTGTAGTGTTGCCTGCAACCGTCGAATACGCCTTGCTGGTCAGCCGGTTCATGTTGTCATACGTGTACGTCGTCAGGACGCCCCGAGCATCTGTTTTTGTGCAGGGAAGGCCCGGATTGGCCGCACATGGCAGACTCGGTGTCGAATAGCTGTATAAATCCGACGTTGAGCCCGCTTCCGGATTGAGGGCCTGTGTCAACCGAGACAAAGCATCGTAGCTGAATGTCCGGGACTGGCCATGCTGATTGACGCTTTTCATATCGCCGAGCACGTCGTACGTGTAGTGCGTTAGGTATCCCGTTCCCGAAATGTTGAGTCCGCACGAGCTAGGATTGAGGTCGGGTCCAAGCGCCGTGGCCGACACTTCGCAGACGTCTGTGAGATGTCCGAGCCCGTCCACCTGCTGAATGTGCTGAACGGTTGTCGTTCCGTTGAATGGGTCGGTCGTCTCGATGGCATTTCCGGCATACACGACGTTGTTTGTGGCCCCGTCTGGAAGTGTAGTTTGCGTCTTCCTGCCCAAGGCATCGTAGTCAAAGCTCGTCGTTCCATATGTGGGATCGCCGGTCGTGCAATACGGGTTCGTCACGGTAGAGACTCGGCTCATCGAGTCGTAGCTAGTGGTTACCGTAACGGTGCCGGAAGTGCACTGGGTGGTTGGTACCTGCGACGTAACCGTCCAGACGCGGCCTAGTCCGTCAAACGTCTTGGTGGTGGATGACTTCGTCGTACCTGTGAGTGTGTGCTGTTCCTGAACCTTGAAGGCTCCCGTCGTGTCTGTGTATGTATAGTTTGTGGAGCCGTTTCCGACCGCCCCGGTGGTTCCATCGGTGGTTTGCGGATCGGTCACGGAAGCGAGCCTATTCAGATATGTATCGTAAGCGTAGTTGGTTACCTTGCTATTCCAATCCGTGTGCGACTTAAGCTGCCCGGTAGGCGCGAAGTAAACATACTTGTCGGTCGCGCCGTTCGGATGTGTCACCTGAGTCAGATAGCCATTGTAGGAATCGGTTGTGCCGTTCGGTCCTGTCCACGTATAGGTCGTGGTGGCGGCCGTGCTGGTCCCATAGCCCTCGATCTTTTGGGTTAATTGTCCAGCAGTATTGTAGGTATTTTGCGTTTCCCACGCACTTGAGCACGTTGCGGTTGGTCCTGTTCCCGAAATCGAAAGGCATCTGTTCTCATAGGTAAGGTTACCGTGATTGTCGTACGTGTAGTTGGTCAGAGAAAAAGGGTTTCTCGCCCCGTCGGTAACAAGTACTTGTGAAGGCTTATTCACGATATGGGCGCTTGCCAGCGCGGAGTTCCCCGTATAGGCGAATGCCGTATACGTGATCCGCTTCCACCCCCCGGATGGTGCCGAAAGCGTTCCCTGAGTGGGATCTGGGCATGGATTATTGCTGCAGGTATAGAAGTCGGATTCGTCCTTCTCGGTGACGTTGTCGTACCCGTCGTACGTGTCCTGAACAAGTTGTTGCAACGGATGCGGACCGTCGTACATCGAAGTCGCGACCTGTTTTGGCAAGCCGTCGATACCGAAATTCTCAGCAACCGTCTTCAGGAGCTGCCCACTTTGCGAATAGAGCGCCCGCGATTCTTCCTT
>Ga0070684_100004684_pt1 | contig 10443 bp, 7 predicted proteins | sample KBSC723LmetaG_FD_65653 | JGI IMG/M metagenome (GOLD analysis project Ga0070684, IMG submission 65653) | Corn rhizosphere microbial communities from Kellogg Biological Station, Michigan, USA - KBS C7.2-3L metaG | ecosystem: Host-associated > Plants > Roots > Rhizosphere ...
GCGGTAGGCGACGACGAAGTCATTCAGTTCGATTGCCCGTCGCGACGCGGGGCTCAGCTCCCTGTACATGGCGGCGAATTCGCGCTGCGCCCAGGCGTCGACGAAGCGCTCGGCGGCGTCCTTCTCGGGGTTGCCGGGAGCGCCGGCGTTGGCGCCCACGATGAAGGAGACCAACGCGATCAGGCCGAGCGGCACGGCGCGGGTCAGCAAGCGCCGCCGCCGCTCTGCCTCGTCCCTGCTTCTATTCATATGTGACAGTTCTCGATTGGGCGATCGTTGCCTTCACGCTGGCCCTGGCTCTCTGGGGATACCGGCAGGGCCTGATCGTCGGCACGTTCACGCTGCTCGGCTTCGCGGCCGGTGCTTTTGCCGGGAGCCGGATCGCCCCAGTGCTGCTCGCGAGGGGCTCCGAGTCGCCATACGCACCGCTTTTCGCCGCCCTCGGCGCGCTCCTCGCCGGCGCCTTGGTCGCAGTGACCCTGGAGAGCCTTGCCCTCGGCTTGCGCGCGAGGCTGATCGCCGGCCGGGAGGCCCTCCACGTAGCCGACGGCGCGGGTGGCGCCGCGCTGATCGCCTCCGTTGCGCTGGGGCTCGTCTGGGTCTTCGGCGCGGTCGCCCTGCACGCACCGGGCACCGCCAACCTTCGTGCCGACGTGCAGCGATCGGTGATCCTGCGCAGCCTCAACGACGTGCTGCCGCCGACCGGCCCGATCCTCAACGCCCTGGGCCGGGTCGATCCGGCGCCGTCGGTCGTCGGGCCTGCGACTCAGGTCGCTCCACCCGACGCGGCGATCGCAGGCGATCCCGACGTGACGCGAGCCGGCGCATCGGTCGTGCGTGTGCTGGGCACCGCCTGCGGTCTTGGCATCGAGGGCTCCGGTTGGATCGCCGCGCCGGGCATTGTCGTCACCAATGCCCACGTCGTCGCCGGCGAGGGCGACACCACGGTGAGCACCCAGGAAGGCGCGACGCTGCAGGCCACCGCCGTGCACTACGACCCCGAAAACGACCTTGCTCTGCTCAGCGTCGAAACCGAGCTGCCGGCCCTTCCACTCGCTCCGGCGCCCGAGTCGGGCACCTCGGGCGCCGTCCTCGGCTATCCCGAGAACGGCCCCTACGCGCTCGCCCCCGCCCGCCTTGGGGAAACCCGCGAGACGATCAGCGAGGACTCCTATGGCCGGGGCCCGGTCCGGCGGCCGATTGCTTCGCTGCGGGGACAGGTGCGCAGTGGCAATTCCGGCGGCCCGATGGTGGACGACCGCGGCCGCGTCCTCGGGACCGTCTTCGCGGCCACGACCTCCGGCAGCCCCGGCGGCTTCGCGGTGCCCGACGAAGTCGTCGCCAAGGCCCTCGCCGGGCCGAGGTCCCCAGTCGACACCGGGCCCTGCACGGGTTAGCCCGTCACTTACGTTCGGTAAGCTCGTACTCCTACCGTGGAGGTGCGGTCCGCGACCAAAGATCAGGCCGGCAAAGGCGTTTGCCCGCACTTCCACGCGGCGATCGAGCTGATCGGCAAGCGCTGGACCGGCGCCATCCTCTGCGCCTTGACCGAACGGCCGTTGCGCTTCGGCGAGCTCGTCCGGACGATCCCCGGCCTCTCCGACCGGCTGCTGTCGCAGCGTCTTCGGGAGCTGGAGGAGGAGGGACTGGTCGAACGCGAGGTCGCGCCGGGCGCGCCGGTCCGGGTTACCTACTCGCTGACCGAGAAGGGCGCGGGCCTGCAACCGGCGATCGCGGAGCTGAAGGCCTGGGCCAGGCGCTGGAACGGGACTGGGTGACGCTGCCGGGCCCGTTTCCGGTCGGGCGTTACGCGCGCAAGCTGGAGGAGGAGATGCGCCGGCGGGCGCGCGTCTCCCTGATCGGTGAGGTCACCGGCCTCAGCCGCAGCAAGACGCAGGCCTACTTCGAGCTGCGCGACAGCGAGGGCGCGGTTCCGTGTGCGATCTGGCTGAGCGACCTGGAGAAGCTGGACCTCCCGCAGGGCGGGCTGCGCGACGGCACCGAACTGGTCGTCGGTGGGGGTCCCGACTACTACCGGGGCAGCGGCCACGCCTCGCCGGCCTTCTTCTTCCGCGCCACCCAGATCCGGCTCGCCGGCGAGGGCGATTTGCTGGCGCGGCTGGAGGGGCTGCGCAAGCAACTGCGCGCGGAGGGCCTGTTCGAGCTGCAGAAGCGCCTCGCGCGGCCCTTGCTGCCGAAGACGATCGGCGTCGTCACCGCGGAGGCGGGGGCTGCCCGTCGCGATCTCCTCGCGGGGCTCGAGCGGCGGGGCTGGCAGGGCACGGTCGTCTGGGCCTTCGCCCCCGTGCAGGACCGCCACGCGGCGCCGGCGATCGCAAGTGCGGTCCAGGATCTGGCGGCCCAACCGGAGGTCGAGGCCGTTGTCGTCGCCCGCGGCGGCGGCAGCCTCGCCGACCTCTGGGCCTTTTGCGACGAGACGCTCTGCCGCACGGTCGCGCTGCTGCGGGTTCCGGTGATCAGCGCCGTCGGTCACGAGCGCGACTCGACCCTGATCGACGACGTCGCCGCCGTCGCCTGCTCGACGCCCACGCACGCGGCCGAGGCGGCGGTGCCTCTTGACTGCTTGGCCGCGCGGCGTCGCCTGGCGGCGCGGCTCTCCTCGCTCGACCGCGCCGCCGGAAGCGCGGTGCGGACACGCACTCCGCACCTGATCGCGCTGGCGCGCGGGCCCGGCCGCGCCCTGCGGCGCGAGCGGGCGAGCCTGAACCAGAAGACGCGCGAGATGCGGGCCGCCTCCGAACGTGGCGTCTCCGGCCGCCGCGGCTTCCAGCAGCGGCTTGCCGCCGTGGTCCTGGAGCGAGCGCGGCGCCGCGCCGCCGGCCCGGAAATGGAGCGCCGCCACGAGGCGCTGCGGCAGATCGGGGTCGCGCTGCGGGCGCACGAGCCGGAGCGAACCCTCGAGCGCGGTTACGCCCTGGTCGAGGACACGGCTGGAGAGCCGGTGACGAGCGCGGCGGACGCAGTCGCCGCCGAGCGCGTCAAACTGCGCTTCTCAGATGGACGTGTCGGAGCAAGAATCGATGAGCGAGACCCCTGATTCCTACGAGCAGGCCGTCGAGCGGCTGGAGCAGATCATCGACCGGCTGGATTCCGGCCAGGCGGGCCTGCGCGAGACGCTCGAGCTCTGCGGCGAGGGCCGCGAGCTGGTGACCTATTGCGCCGCCGAGCTCGATGCCGTTGGCGAGGGACTGAAGGAGCTGAAGCTCGACGAGCTCGCGGCGAGACTCGCCTCCTCGGCCGACTCGACCGCCGAGTGAACCGTCAGCTGCCGTGGATGCGCGCGATCGCGCTGGCCAGCCGTTCCCGGCCGGCAGCCATCTCCGCCCCCCCCAGGGTTGCAACCACCGGCTCCTCGGGCCGCTCGAGGAAGACGTAGGCGACCTCGACCTCCGGGGCGCGTCGTGCCTCGGAGACGGCGATCGCGTAGATGTCGCGCTGGACCCCGTAGCGGGCCACGTGCTCCCCCGGGCTCTCTTCGCCGAGGCGGTCGGTCTTGTAGTCGACGACGAGCGGCGGCGCTCCCTCGCGCTCGACGAGGAGATCGATCGAGCCGCGCAAAACCGTGCCCTCCAGCTCGAGCAGCAGAGGGACCTCCGAACGGGCACCGGCTCCGGGCAGGCTCACCCGCTGGGCGAAGAGCTCCGAGCCAAGCCACGCCCGGACCGGCGCGAGCAGGTCGTCCGCCGGTTCGCCGGGAAGGCCGGCGGCAGCCGCGTATCGACGCGCGAGCTCAGCCGAGGGCAGGCGCCACTCGTTGCCGGCGCTCCACTCGAGCAGGGAGTGAACTGCGATCCCGCGCGCGGTTGCGTCCTCGCGCTCGGAGCCGTCTGAGCCGGAGCCGAAGACGGTCTTCTCGAAATCGGCGATCGCCGTGTAGGAGAGCGGGCGCCGCGCCGCTGTCGGCGTTCTCCGCTCGAGCAGCGGCGCCGGCCCCGCCTCGATCGAGCGGTCCACCGCTTCCTCGCCTCGGGCCAGGCTCAGCTCAGCCGCCCGGGCGGGCGAGGGACGGTTGACGCGCACGCCGATCTCGGAGGCCTCGAAGGCGGCATCGAGTCCCAGCCGGGGTTCCGGCGGCTCGACCGTCACCGTCGAGTCTGCCTCGCGGTCTATACCGAGGCCGTCGACGATTCGCTCGATCAGCGGCGTGCCGGCGTTGTCGCCGTTGCCCGGCCGGGGCTTGACGACGCCGCTCAGGATCAACCGCTCACGCGCTCGCGTCGCCGCAACGTGGAAGAGGCGCAGCCCCTCGGCGGCGTCGCGCTCCTTCGCCTCGTCGCAAAGCTCCCGGTGCGCGAAGAGGTTGATCGAGCCGGCGCCGAGCCGGCGCAGTTGCATGCCGACGCGTGGCTCGGCCTCGCGGCCAACGGTGAGCAGCGGCGCTCGCGAGCCGGCAAGCAGGCTGCGCGAGAGGTCCGGCACGGCGACCACGCCGAACTCGAGCCCCTTGGCGCTGTGGATGGTCATGATCCGCACCCCGTCATGTCCCTCCACCGCCGTCGCCGCCTGCGACTCGCTGTCGATCTCGGCCCGAGAGGCGAGGAAGTCGAGGAGCCCTCGCAGGTCGCGGCCCTCGCGAAGTTCGAACCCTTCCGCCAAGCGCATCAGCTTGCGCACATTGGCGAAGCGGGCCTCTCCCGCCGGCCGCGTCAGCACCGCCAGGTCGTAGCCGGTGTCGGTCACCGCCCGCTCGATCAGCTCGGCCAGGGGAATTCGCCATGCCCGCTGTCGCAGGCTCGCCAGCACCTCGCCGAAACGGCGGAGCAGGGACAGCTCGGCAGCGGGGATCTGGCCCAGTCGCTCGGGCTCGGCGAGCTCCGGCTCGGTATCGGCAACCGCCGCCTCGACCGCCGGCCAGACGTGCCGCTTCCTGCCGGCCGCCGCCCGCAGCAGCCAGAGCGTGTCGGGCGCGACACCGGCGGCGGGGGAGGCGAGGGTGCCGAACAGCGACTGGTCGTCGAGCGGGTTGGCGATTGTCGCCAAGAGGGCGCAGACATCGGTGACCTGCTGCTGGGACCAGTAGCCCCGTCCGCCGAGCACGTACGGGCGCAGGCCGGCGCGCTCGAGCGAGTCCTCGTATGCGTCGAGGTGGGTGAAGGCGCGCAGGAGCACGACCATCTCGCCGCGCTCGACTCCTTCGTCCGCCAGCGCTCGCAACCGCTCGGCGACGAACCGCGCCTCGGCGAGGCAGTTCGCAGGGGTACGACCGTCGACCGCGGGCGCGAGATCGACCTCCTCCTCGTCCCAGCCGTCGCGGCAGGTGAGCAGCAGCTCGACCGGCGGCTCCTCTCCCGCGAGCGGCCGCGACGGGGGCGCCCCGACGCGCAGCCGGTGGAAGGCGTCCCCGAAGAGGACGCCGCCGAGCGCATTGACGGCGCCGATCAGCTCCGGGCGCGAGCGGAAGTTGCCGCTCAACTCCATCGTCTCCCCACGCGGGCTGGCAGCGATCAGCCGGCGCTGCTGGCGGAAGACCTCGAGGTCAGCGTGGCGGAAGCCGTAGATCGACTGCAGCTCGTCCCCGACGGCGATCAGCTCGCTCTCGGGACCCCGCAGCGCTTCGATCAACCGCAGCTGCAGGCGGTTCGTGTCCTGGAACTCGTCAACCATCAGGTGGCTGAAGCGGGCGCGGTAGGACCGACCGACCTCGGCCCGCTCGAGCAGCGTGGCCGCGAAGTTCTGCAGGTCCTCGAAGTCGAGCCCGGCCCGGCGCTCCTTGGCCGCGGCGAAGCGGACGGAGAAGAGCTCGAGCAGGCGGCCGATCTGGCGGTAGGCGACGCCCCCCTCGCCGGCCTCGGCGCTGCGGGCGATCGCGGCCTCGATCGCCTCGCGGTAGGCGGCGATGCTCTTCGCCCTGCTCTCCAGGCGCAGCGAGCAGAGCTCCTCCAGGCTCGGGATGCTTGCCGACTCGAGCGTCGTGGCGGCGCGCTCGAGCAGCTCGCGCTTCGGGTCGTCGGGCTTCAGCTCAACCAGCGCGGCGGCGCTCGCCTCGGCGGCGGCGGCGATGGCGGCCGCAAGGTCGACCGCGGGCGGCGGCGGCAGCTGCGGGTAGGCGTCGCCGCGGCTGCGCAGCTCGGCATAGAGAGACGTGACGATCGCCCGCAGGCCGTCGAGGCCGAAGGTCGCGAGCAGGTCCTCGCCGCCCTCGCCGGTCTCGGCGAGGAAGGCATCGAGGGCTGACTCGAAGGCACCGCGCGCCACGCGTTCGGCCTCGGGCGCATCGAGCACACGGAAGCTCGGGTCGATCCCCGCCGCGACGGGATGAGCGGCGAGGACGCGGTTGCAGAAACCGTGGATCGTCGTGATCCAGGCCGAGCCGATCTGTCTCAAGAGCTCGCCGGCGCGGTCCGAGCCCTCGGCGGCGCGGCGCTCGAGCTCGCCCCGGATTCGCTGGCGCAGCTCGGCCGCTGCCTTATCGGTGAAGGTGAAGGCGAGAATCGCCTCGGGGTCGACGCCCCGATCGCAGACGAGCCGGCAGTAGCGGTCGACCATCACGCCGGTCTTGCCGGTCCCGGCCCCGGCCTCGAGCAGGACGTCGCGGCCGCCGATTGCCGCCGCCGCCTCCTGCTCCGGCGTCGGCGAGCGCCCCGGCTCGGCCTCGACGATGACGCTTGGGCCGTTCACCGTTCCTCTCCTTCGAAGTCCTCCTCGGCGACCGGAGCGCGGTCGCGACGGCAGATCGGGGCGAAATCGCAGAACGTGGGGCAGATTCCATGGCCGCGCAGCCCGCGCCGCGGGCCGGGATCGCGGCGGATGTCCCCGCGACGCATACGGGCGACGGTCGCGCTGGCACGCAGCCGTGCCTGCTTGAGCAGCTCCGTCAGCTCCTCTTCGTCGACGATGTCGTTGTCGTAGAGCCGGTAGGAGGCCAGCCTCTCGGCAACCTCGCGGAGGACGATGCCGCGCGGGCGGCGCACGGAGGTGCCCCGCAGCGGGTGGTACAGGCCGCCGGCGACCCGCGCGCCCCAGTGCTCGGCGACCGCGAGCAGGTAGAGCTGCAGCTGCAGCTTCGCCTTCTCCTCGAACTTGTCGCGGGGGGAGACGCTGCTGGCGACCTTGTAGTCGAGGACGAGCGCGTTGCCTGCCCGATCGCGGTCGACACGGTCGATCGCGCCGTGGAGCGCCCAGTCGTCGATCTGCAGCGGCGGCCGCTCGCTCTCCTCCTGCTCGCCGAAGGCGGCCTCCAGCAGCCACGGCTCGAAGCCCTCAGCCTCCCGGTGGGACTCCTCCGCGAGGAAGCGGTCGAGCAGCCGCTCGACGCGGCGAACCAGCGCGCGCTCGGCTGGATGGCGGCCGATTTCGCGCTCGACGGCGATCTGCGCGATCAGCTCTCTTCCACGTGCCTTCCATAGCGAGAGGGAGGCTCGCCGCGGCAGGGCATCCCCGCCGGGCCGCTCCGAATAGAGGCGATCGAGCGCCGCGTGCATCACGCCGCCCTGGAGCAGGCCGTCGGGGAGCGGGTCGAGCGGCTGGGGATCGAGCTCGTGTGCGACGAACCAGCGGTATGAGCAGAGGTCGAACTCCTCCAGCGTCGTGCCTCCGTACGCGGGGACGGCGGCGAGCGATTCGACCACGGCCGGCTCACATAGGGGTCCCGGCGCTCGCGTAGCCGACTCGATATCTCGGGCGGCGCCGATCCGCCCGAGGACCCGCGCGGCGACCTCGCCCATAGCGCCGGCACCCGCGGCAAGCGCCGCCGCATCGGCGTCCCTTCCCCTGGCGGCGATCGAGCGGGCCAGCTCGGTCTCTGAGGGTGCCGCGGCAATTCCGTGAACTACCTGGGCCAGCTCACGGCCACGCACCCGGGCCTCGATCGGGTCTGGAGACCCGGCCCCCGGCACCGGCTCCAGCAGGCGGCGGATGTCATCGAGGAGGGGGGAGGGGGCTTCCGCCGTCCCGTTCTCATCGCTGTTGCGGTAGGAGAGGAAGAGTCGCTTGCGCGGAAGCGCGAGGCAGGCGTGGAACAGGTAGCGCTCCCCGGCCTCGGTGTCGCGGCGCGGCGGCAGGCCAAGCGCCTTCCGGTGGCCTTCGGCGAGGAACGGGTCGGCGCCCGCGGCGGCGCCGCGGGGGAACTCGCCCTCCTGGAGGGAGGCGACGAAGACGTTGTCGAAGCGCGCGGCCCTCACCCTGCGTGGATCGGCGATCCGCACCCGGTCGCCGACCGGGCCGCTCCAGACGCGCACGACGATTTCGGCCAGTGCCTGAGCGAGCGAGCCGGGCGGCGGCGCCAGGCCAGCGAGCTCCGCCCGCTCGGTCATCGCGGTGGCGATCGCCGCCGCGGCTTTCGCCTCGAGATCGGAGTCGGCCCGGACGCCCATGGCCAGCGCCATCTCGCCGAGCGCTGCGGCGAGCGCCCCGGGCTTGGCGGCGGTCTCCCTCACCCGCGTCACGTCCGCGGGCAGCTCCCCGAACCGCTCTTCCCAGAGGGTCAGCGCGGCGCCGGCGGTCACGATCCGATCGCGGCGGATCCCGCGCTCGAACCAGTCGATCCGCTCCGTCGGGGCGCCCGAAGGGCCGCGCAGGTAGCGGAGCAGGTCCGTCGCCCGGCCGCTCCCGAGCAGCGCCTCCAGCAGCGCGATCGTAGATCCGCCCACCGAGGTCGTCGCGACCGGCACCTCTGCCTCCAGCGCGGTGGGGACGCCGTAGGACTCGAGCACCGATGCCAGCAGCGGTCCCCGCCGGCCGGGGTCGCGCACGACGATCGCGATCTCCTCCGGCTCGGCGCCCTCGGCGAGCAGCAGCGCCACCTCGGCGGCGATCGTCTCCGCCTCGCCGCGCTCGCCCGCCGAGCGCAGCTGAACGAGGCTTTCGTCGAGAGGCACCCGGCCCGGCGCGGCGGCCCCGAAGCCGCGCTCCAGGCTGTAGAGGAGAGGCGAGTCGGGCGTGTTATTCGGGTCTGCTGCGAGCTCCTCTCTGGAGTCGATGCCGATCTCTTCGAGGCTTTCGAGCAGGGGAGCGGCGCGGTCTTCGAGCACTGCGTTGCCCTTCTCATAGGGCAGGGCGACCGTCACCTCGACGATCGACGCGAGCTCACCGATCAGGTCGAGCTGGTTCCGGGTCAGGTCGTCGAAGCCATAGATGAACAGCGGCCGGGACCACCAAACGACGCTATCGGCGCGCAACAGGCCGGTCGCCGCGCGCGCGACCCCGTGCCTGTCGGTGAAGCCAAGCCGGTCACGGATCGACGCGTATCCCGCGAAGAGAGAGGCGACGTCGCCGAGGTAGGCCGAGCCCTCCAGCGTTTCGGTCGCCGTTTCCACGTCGGCAGGGCTCAGCCCCGCGGCTTGGAGCTCGTCGAACAGCCGCTCGAGCGCGCCCGGGAAGCCAGGCTGCGCGGCCGAGCCACGCAGCGGCCGCAGCTTCGGCCGCCACTCGGCTACTGCCGCCGCCACCGCCCCCAGGCGCTGGGCCGGGCTCAGCAGGGGCCGGGGCGGCGAGCCGCCCGCCACAGCCACCGTGCGGAAGAGGCCATCGAAGGTCGTGACCTCGGCACCGAGCACGGCGCCCCCCGCGCAGAGCTCGCGCTCGAAGCTGTAGACGTCGTCCATGGTCGGCACGACCAGGATCGGATCGCGGTCGAGGACGGCGATCAGGGCACGCCGAATCCTGCCCGCCCTGCCCGAGTTCGGAGGCCCGTGGAGTAGCTTCAACGCCATTCCCTCACCTTACGTTCGGCCGCGGCGCAACGCGCGCCGCAAACTGCGGCTTCGCCGCCCCATTTTGGCGTCTACCACCCCCTCTAAATTGCGCTCGAGATGGGACTTTGCTTCGTAGACCCCGCCGACGCGATCCGAGCGATCTCCGACTCGATCGGCCGCGAGGCCCGGCGCCAGCTGCTCGGCGAGGCGGTGCGGGCCTGGGTCGACGAGATCCCCGACGACGAGCTCGAAACCCATTACGCCAAGGCGCTCTCCGAGCTCGACGAGCACGACCTCTCGATGCTCGCCGCCTGGCACGGCTCACTCGAGGCCGGCCAGCCGGTGCCGAACCGGGATTTCCTCATGGGGGCCTTCGGCTCGCTCGGCGAGAACCGGCGCGAGGCGCTGAAGCTCGCCGCCGGCTTCCGCGGCGAGGAGGCCGTCGACGCCGGCGTCACGGAGGAGGACGCGCTCGAGCTCGTCCTCGGCCTGCTCTCGCCTCCCCGCCAGATGGAGCTCGCCGTCGAGGCGGTCGAGCTCTACATCTGGGACCGCGCCGGCTCGGACAACTAGCAGCCGTCGGCGCCCAGGGCGGCGCGGATCTCCGGGATCGCCTGCTCGTTGCTCTGGAAGTGGATGGCGTGCAGACCGGCCCTTTGCGCGCCTTCGCAGTTGACGAGGACGTCGTCGACGAAGAGGCATGAGTCGGGACGCCGTCCGATGCGGTCCATCGTCAGCCGGTAGATCCGCGATTCGGGCTTGCGGCAGCCGACGAAGGCGGAGTCGACGA
>Ga0070684_100004687_pt1 | contig 10439 bp, 9 predicted proteins | sample KBSC723LmetaG_FD_65653 | JGI IMG/M metagenome (GOLD analysis project Ga0070684, IMG submission 65653) | Corn rhizosphere microbial communities from Kellogg Biological Station, Michigan, USA - KBS C7.2-3L metaG | ecosystem: Host-associated > Plants > Roots > Rhizosphere ...
TTCATGCCGCAGCAGTTCTCCAACCCCGCCAATCCCGACGTGCACCGGCGCACCACCGCCGAGGAGATCTGGCGCGATACCGACGGCGAGGTCGGGGCCTTCGTCGCCGGCGTCGGCACCGGCGGCACGATCACCGGCGTCGGCCAGGTCCTGCGAGAGCGCAGTCCCGAGACGCTGATCGTCGCGGTCGAGCCGGCCAGCTCGCCGGTCCTCTCCGGCGGCAGGGCGGGCCCGCACAAGATCCAGGGGATCGGTGCCGGCTTCGTCCCCGAGGTGCTCGATCGCTCCGTGATCGACGAGATCATCGCTGTCTCCGACGAGGACGCGCTCGAGACGGCTCGTCTCGCCGCCCAACGCGAGGGAGTGCTCGCCGGCATCTCCGCCGGGGCGAACATCCGGGCGGCGCTGGAGGTCGCGGCGCGGCCCGAGATGGCCGGCAAGAGGGTGGTCACGATCGCCTGCGACTCGGGCGAGCGCTACGTATCCCTACCCTTCTTCTCACCATGAAGGAACAGGCCCGCCACCTCCTCCGCTCCCGCGCGGGCACGCTTATTGCACCCGGAGATCTCGCGCCCGCGCTCCCGCGTCCGGGGGTGCGGGAATGCTGACCCGCCTGCTCCGAGAGATCCGCTCAGACGTGCACGCGGCGCGGGAGAGGGACCCGGCGGCACAGGGCGTCTCGACGCTGGAGATCCTGCTCAGCTGGGCCGGGGTGCAGGCTCTGCTCGCGCACCGGCTGGCCCACACCCTGCTCGAAGCCGGCGTGCCGATCGCCCCGCGGGTGCTTGCCTACCTGAGCCGCTCGGTGACGGGGATCGAGATCCATCCGGCGGCGAAGATCGGCCGCGAGTTCTTCGTCGACCACGGAGCAGGCGTGGTGATCGGCGAGACGACCGAGATCGGCGAGCGCGTCACCCTCTACCAGGGAGTTACGCTCGGCGGCACCGGATTCCAGCGAGGCAAGCGCCACCCGACCCTGGGCGACAACGTCACCGTCGGCTCGGGCGCGAAGCTGCTCGGACCGATCGCCGTCGGCGACGGCGCCAAGATCGGCGCCAACACGGTCGTCGTCGAGGACGTGCCGCCGGGATCGACCGTAGTGGGCAACCCCGGCCACCCGGTGAAGGTCGACGGCAAGCGGGTCGAGGGGCCCGACGCCGACTGGATTCACCTTCCCGACCCGATCGCCGAGGCGATCAAGACGCTGTCGCAGCGGATCGCCGACCTCGAGCATCGCCTCGCCGACCTCGACGGCGGCGAGGCCGCGGACGGCGCGGCGGCGCAGCTGCGCGAGCGCACCGGCCGCTCGTCGGCCGGGGGCTGAGATAGCCTCGCGCCTATCCGTCCCGTCAGCTCCAAGAAAGGATTCGACGTGAGCAAGCGCCTTCTACTCCTGCCTTGCCTCCTGCTCCTCTCGGCTCTCGCGCTCGCCGCCTGCGGAAGCAGCGGGGGCAGCGACGAAACGAGCAAGGTCGAAGAAACGATCGAAACGGCCGCGACGAACACCGATCCCGCCGATTGCAGCAAGACCCAGACCTTGCACTTCATGGAACAGACGAACAGCGAAAGCGGCAAGACGGCCCAGAAGAGCTGCGAAGAAGAAGCCGAAAACGAAGAAGGAGCCAAATCGGTCAAGATCTCGAACGTCGAAGTCGACGGCTCCGACGCGACGGCCGAAGTGGTCCTCGCGGGCGGCAACAGCCTCGAAGGCCAAACCCTGGAAGTCGCCCTGGTCAAGGACGGCGACCAGTGGAAGCTGAACGAAGTCGTCAAGTTCACGAAGTTCGACAAGGCGAAGCTGGTCGAAAGCTTCGAAGGGGAAATCGAAAAATCCGGTGAAGCGAGCTCGAAGTTCGCGGCCTGCTTCATCGAAGCATTCGAAGAAGCCGACCAAGGGGAAATCGAAAAGATGCTCTTCGGGGGCAACGAAAAAGGGTTCGAAGAAATCGCCAAAAACTGCTCCTAGCTCGAGAGCGTCGCCCGCCGAGCCCCTGGCTATTCTCGGCGGGTGACGCTGCAAAGCGAGTTCGAGGGGCTTTCGCCCGATTTGGAAGCGGCCGAAGGAGCGCCGATCGAGCCCGGCGCCGACCGCGCCGAACGACTTCTGGCTGAGCTCAACGACCCCCAACGCGAGGCGGTGCGCTACGGCGAGGGGCCGCTGCTCGTCCTTGCCGGGGCCGGCTCGGGCAAGACCCGGGTCCTGACCCACCGCATCGCCTATCTGCTCGCCACCGGCGCGGCGCGGCCGGGCGAGATCCTCGCGATCACCTTCACCAACAAGGCCGCGAGCGAGATGCGCGAGCGGGTGGAGGCGCTGGTCGGCCGCTCGGCCCGGGCGATGTGGGTCACGACCTTCCACTCGGCCTGCGCGCGGATGCTGCGCGCCGACGCCGAGCGGCTCGGCTACTCGCGCGGCTTCACGATCTACGACGAGTCCGACTCGCTGCGGATGCTCAAACGCTGCATGGCGGAGCTCGGGATCGACCCGAAACGCTTCCCGCCGCGCGCGATCCGCTCGCAGATCTCGGGGGCGAAGAACGAGCTGCGCGACGCCGAGGACTTCGCCCAGGCTCAGGGGAGCGTCTTCGAGGAAACGGCCGCCGCTGCCTACGAGCTCTACGAGAAGCGGATGCTGGAAGCGAACGCGATGGACTTCGACGACCTGCTCGTGCGCATGGTGAACGTGCTCGAGACCTCCGAGGAGGCGCGCGAGCGCTGGCGGCGGGCCTTCCGTCACGTCCTCGTCGACGAGTACCAGGACACGAACCACGCCCAGTACCGCCTCCTGCAGCTGCTGACGGCCGAGCACGGAAACCTGATGGTCGTCGGCGACGAGTCGCAGTCGATCTACGGATTCCGCCACGCCGACATCCGCAACATCCTCGACTTCGAGCGGGACTTTCCCGAGGCGGAGGTGGTGAAGCTCGAGCAGAACTATCGCTCGACGCAGACGATCCTCTCTGCTGCCAATGCCCTGATCGAACACAACCGCGAACGGCGGCCGAAGCACCTCTGGACCGAGATCTCCGGCGGCGCGCCGATCCAGCTCTCCGAGCTGGCCGACGAGCACGAGGAGGCGCGCTGGGTGGCGGGCGAGATCGAGCGCCTCGCCGAGGAGGAGGAGGTGCGGCGGGAGGACGTCGCCGTCTTCTACCGGACCAACGCGATGAGCCGCGTGCTGGAGGACACGCTGGTGCGCTTCGAGCTGCCCTACCAGGTGATCGGGGGCACGAAGTTCTACGAGCGGGCCGAGATCAAGGACGCGGTCGCCTACCTCAGCCTGCTCGTCAACCCGGCCGACCAGGTCTCCTTCGCGCGGGTCGTCAACTCGCCGCGGCGCGGGATCGGCAACACGAGCCAGGGCCGGCTCGCATCGCACGCCAACACGACCGGGCTGCCAATCTGGGAGGTCGCCGGTCGCGCCGAGGAGGTCCCCGGCCTCAGCGGTGCCGCGATCAAGGCGATCGGCCGCTTCCACGAGACGATGGAGGGGTTGCGGGGGCGCGTCGAGCAGGCGCCGGTCTCCGAGCTGATGGAGGCGGTCCTGCGCGAGAGCGGCTATCTCGACGCGCTGGCCGCCGAGCGCACGGTCGAAGCGGAGGGGAGGATCGAGAACCTCGAGGAGCTGGTCGGCGTCGCCGCCGAGTTCGACGCCAACCGCGAGGTCGAGGGCGAGGGCGACGTCCCACCGCTGGAGGAGTTCCTGCAGCAGATCTCGCTCTACACCGAGCAGGACGCGCTGAAGGAACAGGAGTCCCTGATCACCCTGATGACCCTTCACAACGCCAAGGGGCTCGAGTACGACACGGTTTTCATCGTCGGCTGCGAGGACGGCGCCTTCCCACACATGCGGGCCTTGGAAGAGGGGGGAGAGGAGGAGGAGCGGCGCCTCTGCTACGTCGGCATAACGCGGGCCCGCCGGCGCCTGTATCTGACCTGGGCACGCGAACGGCGACTCTTCGGGCGGGCCGAGCGCAACCTGCCCTCGCGCTTCATCGATGAGCTGCCGGGCGAGCTGACCGAGCGCCACTCGAGCGCGCCCGGCGCGGCCGCCGGCCTTGGCTGGGAGACGAGCCCGAAGGCGCAGGCGGCGCCGATCGAGCCCGGCGCCACGCTCGAGCTCCAGACCGGGGACGACATCGTCCACGCGAGCTTCGGCGAGGGCGTCGTTACCGCCGTCGAGCCGGGGGGCATCGTCGTCGTCCGCTTCTCGGCCGGGGGGACGGAGCGCAAGCTGATGGCCGACTACGCGCCAATCCGGAGGAGATGAGCATGGCGCGAGTCATCGACGGCAAGGCGGTGGCCGCCGCGGTGCGCGAGCGAGTCGCAGCCGAGGTGCGCGCCTTCGAGGGCAAACAGGGCCGCACGCCGGTCCTGGCCACGGTGCTCGTCGGCGAGGACCCTGCCTCTCAGATCTACATCCGCAACAAGGGCAAGGCCTGCGAGGAGGTGGGCATGCGCTCGCTCCACCACGGCCTGCCGGCCGAGACGAGCGAGAACGAGCTGCTCGAGCTGGTCGGCGAGCTCGGGCTCGACCGCGACGTCGACGGCATCCTCGTCCAGCTTCCCGTCCCCGAGCAGATCGACCCGGACCGCGTCGTCGCCGCGCTCGACCCGGGCAAGGACGTCGACGGCCTGACGCCGCTGAACGCCGGCCTGCTCGCGCACGGCATGCCGGGCCTTGTGCCCTGCACGCCGGCCGGGGTGATCGAGCTGCTGCGCCACGAGGGAGTCGAGCTGGAGGGCGCCGAGGCGGTCGTCGTCGGTCGCTCGAAGCTTGTCGGCGTACCGGTGGCCCGCCTGCTGCTAGCGGCGAACGCGACCGTCACCGTCTGCCACTCGCGCACCCACGACCTGGCGGCGACGTGTGCCCGGGCAGACGTGCTGGTGGCAGCGGTGGGAGCGCCGCGGCTGCTCGGCCCCGAGGCGGTGAAGCCGGGCGCGGTCGTGATCGACGTCGGCATGAATCGCAGCGAGGACGGACTCTGCGGCGACGTCGACTTCGAGGCGGTCGCGGACATCGCCGCCGCGATCACTCCAGTGCCGGGCGGCGTCGGCCCGATGACGATCGCGATGCTGCTCGTCAACACCCTCGCTGCCGCCCGATCGCGGGTGTAGGGTCGAAACGACCCCTAGGCCACACGGAGGGATATGTAGATGGACCTGAACCGACTGACGCAAGGAGAGAAGATCGCGGGGATCTCGGCGATCCTGCTCTTCATCTTCATGTTCTTTGACTGGTACGGCGTGACGATTTCAGGCGGCGGCGAATCGATCAACCTCGGCGGCGGCGGCAACGCTTGGGACGCGCTCGACTTCATCCCGATCCTGCTCCTGATCGCGGTCGTAGCCACCGTCGCGATCGTCATCATCGAAGCCGGCGACACCGACATCGAGCTGCCCGTCCACGGGGCGGCGATCGTCACGGTGCTGGGCGTCATCGCGTTCCTGCTGATCCTCTTCCGGATCATCGACACGCCCACCTTTGCCTCCTTCGGCGGCGTCTCGGCGGAAGGGACGGTCAAGTTCGGGATCTTCCTCTCCCTGATTGCGGCCGCGGGAATGGCCTTCGGCGGCTGGCGCACGATGCAGGAAGAGGACATCACCTTCAGCGACGCGGCGGACCGCCTCTCCGGCGGTTCCGGCGGCGGGACCGGAGCTCCGCCTCCCCCCCCACCGGGGGGTCAAGCGCCGCCTCCGCCGCCGCCAAGCGGACCGGCACCGCCGCCGCCGTCGAGCGGCCCTCCGCCTCCTCCGCCACCACCGAGCTCGGGGGTCTAGGGCACCGAGGCCGCCGGGGCCTTTGTGGCTCCGGCGGCGATTCCGGCGGCAATGGCCTTGGCGAAGGCGATGATCGTCATCATCGGGTTGACGCCGACCGAGGTGGGGAAGAGGGAGGCGTCGGCGACGTAGAGGCCGGGGACGCCGTTGACCGACCCGTCGCTTGCGCAGACGCCCTCGTCCGCGGCCGCAGCGATGCGCGCGGTGCCCATCGGGTGGAAGGCCTCCAGGCGCAGCTCGGAGGGTTCGAACGTCGTCGCCTCGAACTCGGCGAGGCGGCCTGGCTCGAGCACCGGGACCCGTCCGATGTTCGGATAGACCTCGGTCGCGCCGGCGGCGAAATGGATTTCAGCGGCACGGGCGATGCCGAAGACGAGGCGACCGGCGTCCTCGCGGCTGAGGTCGTATGAGGCTCGCAGCGAGCCGTCTCGCCCCACCCTGACGCGACCGGCGGACTCGTCGGAGAGGTGGACCCCGATCGAGCCGACCCGGTCGAATTCGAGCATCGCGCGCTGGTGCTCGGCGCCGACGCCCTGCAGCCAGGCGCCGCCGAAGGCGAGCGGGGTGAACGTCGCCTCAAGCAGGATGCGCTGGGCCTCCCACTGATCGACGTAGTAGCTCTGCATCACGCCGTCCCAGCCGCGCACCGGCTCGCCGTAGCGAGCCCCGACCCAGCAGGCCGGGTGGATGTGGAGGTTGTGACCGACCTGGTCGCCGCCGAGGCCGGAGCGCAGCAGCAGCTCCGGCGTGCCCAGCGCGCCGCCCGCGACAATCGTCGCCAGCCGGGCCCGAACCGTGTAGGGGCGATGGGCCTCAAAGCGATCTATGTGTCTGCTCTGAGGCCCGTCGGCGGCCGTCCGGCACGCGACCCCGGCGGCGCGCCCTTCCTCGATCAGGATCCGACGAGCCTCGACGCCGGCGCGGAGCCGGGCGCCGGCGGTGACGGCGCGGGGCAGGTAGCTGACGTGCATGCCCCGCTTGGCGTCGATCTTGCAGCCGTAGGGGCAGGAGCTGCACTGGACGCACTCGCCCGCGTTGCGAGCGATCGGGCCACCGGACGCCCCGATCGCGGCCGCCCCCTCCATCGCGAGCTGCCCGTTGCGCCCCATCCGCTCCGGGTCGAGGGGCGTGACGCGCAGGAACTCCTCTGCCTCGGCGAAGTGGACGTCGAGGTCGTTGGCCCAGGCCACGCCGAAGCGCTGCCGCCAGTCGTCCAAGACCGGCTCGGGAGCGCGGAAGCAGGTCCCGGAATTGATCACGGTGGTGCCGCCCACCGTCCGCGCGACCGGCACCGGGATCGGCGGCCGGCCCTCGGCCATCGTCAGGCCGGCTTCGCGGTAGAGGGAGGCGATCGCGTCGAGGGGCCGGTCCGGGTAGCTCTCGCGGTTGTGGCTGTGGCCCGCCTCGAGCACGATGACGTCCAGCCCGGCCTCGGCCAGCGTGGCCGCGGCGACGGCGCCGCCGGCACCCGAACCGACGATTACGACGTCGCATTCCTCGCCGTCCCCGCTGGGCTCGATGTCGCCCAGCGACCCCGCCGCCTCCGGCAGCGAGTCGTCGGCGAGGCGGCAGCTCGTCTCGATGCCGACTCGCTCTTCGACCCGGGGCACGACGGCGTAGCCGAGGCTGGAGAAGACCTTTGCCATCAGCAGCAGCTCGTGGTGGAGGCCGAAGCGCGAGCGCTCCAGCCGCCTCAGGAAGTCTTCCTGCGCGGCGGGGGCGAGCCGGCTGAAGCGCCAGGGAAAGGGCAGCCACTCGAAGGCGCGCAGCGCCAGCCTGATTCTGGTCAGCATCCGGGGCGAGAGGTTGCGCAGGAACTCCGCCACCGGGCCGGAGGCGTCGACCTCGCGCTCAGCCGCGGGCAGGCCGTCGAGGCCCGGCGCCATCGCGGCGCAGATCGCGCTCAGTGTGCGCTGCTCGGCGGCCGAGAGCCCCGGCGGGCGCTGTCAGCCAGGCTCGACCGGCCGGCCAATGCGACCGGCGAGCGACCAGAGCAGGAGCGCGAGCAGGGCCAGGGACCCGTCGACGAGGAAGTTGAGGAGGTAGATGAAGACGCGTTCGTCGATCAGGAAGAAGGCAAGCGAGCCCAGCGAGGAGGCGGTCTTGCCGGCGGCCAGCACGAGCAGCAGGGGGCGGTAGCGGACCACGTCTGCCTGCGCCACGAGGCAGATGCCGGCGATCACCACCATGTAGGCGAAGGCCAGCGCCAGCCAGAGGTCCTCCTGGGTGTGCGGGGCCCGTGTCTGGTTCCCGAACCATTCCCCGACGTCGGAGATCACGTCGAGGACGCCGCTGGGGACAGCGATGAAGAGGATGCCGACGACGGCGAAGGTGAGGGCGAGCAGGCGCAGGCTGAGGACTACGAATCTCTCTGCCCGGGCTCCCCGCATGCGGTCCTGACAATAACTGGCTGGGCAGCCAGGCACCAGGTACCTAGAATCCGCCGCGTGATCGACCGGGACCAGGTGCTGCACGTGGCGAAGTTGGCCCGCCTCCGCCTCACGGAGGAGGAGCTCGAGACGATGTCCGCGGAGCTGTCGGGGATCCTCGGGCACGTGGACCGGATCGCGGAGCTTGATCTGGACGACGTCCCGCCTACCTCGCACGTGGTTGACCTGCAGAACGTGTGGCGCGCCGACGAGCCGCATGAGAGCCTCGACCGCGAGGCGGCTCTGGCTCCGGCGCCGGACCCCCTCGATGGCGCCTTCCGCGTGCCCTCGCCGCAGGCCGAGGCATGAGCTCGGAGCTGCTGGAGCTGAGCGCCCATGGGGCGCTGGGCAGGATCGAGGCCGGCGAGCTGAGCGGCGACGACCTGTTCGCGGCCTACGTCGAGGCTGCGGCGGGAGACGAGCTGGGCGCCTACCTGTGGCGCGCCGAGCCGGGGAAGCCGGGATGCGCCGGAAACGGCGACGGGCCGCTGGCCGGCGTGCCGATCGCGGTCAAGGACATCTTTTGCACCGAGGGCGTGGAGACGACGGCCGCCTCCCGCATCCTCGAGGGTTACAGGCCGCCCTACACGGCGACGGCGGTGCAGCGGCTCACCGACGCTGGCGCGCGCGTGCTGGGCAAGACCAACATGGACGAGTTCGCGATGGGCTCCTCCAACGAGAACTCGGCCTACGGCCCGGCGCTCAACCCCTGGGACCGCGAGCGGGTTCCGGGCGGCTCCTCGGGCGGCTCGGCGGCGGCGGTCGCCGGTGGCCTCGCCCCGTGGGCGATCGGCACGGACACCGGCGGCTCGATCCGCCAGCCGGCGGCGCTCTGCGGGATCGTCGGCCTGAAGCCGACCTACGGTGCGATCTCCCGCTACGGGATGATCGCCTTCGCCTCCTCGCTCGACCAGTGCGGTCCGCTCACCCGCGACGTCACCGACGCCGCCCTGCTGCTCGGGATCCTGCAGGGGAGGGATCCCTGCGACTCGACCTCGGTCGGTTTGCCCGAGTCGCCGGCCCTGCCTCAGCGCGAGGATCTGAAAGGCCTGCGCTTCGCTCTCCCGGCGGAGCTGGCTGCCGACACGATCGAGCCCGGGGTGCGCGAGGTCTTCGAGGCGACCCTGGCGACGATCGAGCGGCTCGGCGGGGAGGTCGACGAGATCTCCCTGCCGCACACCGAGCACGGGATCTCCGCCTACTACGTGATCGCGCCGGCGGAGGCGTCCTCCAACCTCGCCCGCTATGACGGCGTCCGCTACGGCCTGCGTGCCGAGGCCAAGGGCGACGTGATCGAGATGTACGAGGTGACGCGGGCGGCGGGCTTCGGCCCCGAGGTCAAGCGCCGGATCATGCTCGGCACCTACGCGCTCTCCTCCGGCTACTACGAGGCCTACTACGGTCGCGCCCAGAGGGTGAGGACGAAGATCGCCGCCGACTTCGCCGCCGCCTTCGAGCGCTTCGACTTCGTCGTCACGCCGACATCGCCATCGGTCGCCTTCCGCCTCGGCGAGAAGACCGCCGACCCACTGGCGATGTACATGAGCGACTTCTTCACGGTGCCGATGAGCCTCGCCGGAATCCCGGCGATCTCGATCCCGGCCGGCCTCGCCGCCCCGCCCGACGGCGGGCCGCGGCTGCCTGTCGGCTTCCAGATCGCCGCCCCGGCCTTCGCCGAGCAGAAGCTGCTCGACGCCGCCTACGCGCTCGAGCAGGCGATCGGCTTCGACGCCAGGCCGGGACGATTCGATGGCTGAGCTGGAAGCGGTGATCGGGCTGGAGATCCACGTCCAGCTCGCGACGCGGACGAAGATGTTCTGCGGCTGCGAGCTCTCCTTCGGCGAGGAGCCGAACGTGCATACCTGCCCTGTTTGCCTAGCCCATCCGGGCGTGCTGCCGGTGGTCAACGAGCAGGCGATCCGCTACGCGCTGCAGATCGCGGCGGCGCTGGAGTGCGAGGTGGCCCCGCGCTCGATCTTCCACCGCAAGAATTACTTCTATCCCGACAGTCCGAAGGCCTACCAGATCAGCCAGTACGACATCCCGATCGCCGGCAGGGGCCGGCTGGGAGGGGTCCGCATCCACCGCGCCCACCTCGAGGAGGACGCGGCGAAGATGATCCACGTCGGCGAATCGGGCCGTATCCACGGCTCCGGCGCCTCGCTGGTCGACTTCAACCGCGGCGGCACGCCGCTGGTCGAGATCGTCACCGAGCCCGACCTGCGCAGC
>Ga0070684_100004689_pt1 | contig 10438 bp, 8 predicted proteins | sample KBSC723LmetaG_FD_65653 | JGI IMG/M metagenome (GOLD analysis project Ga0070684, IMG submission 65653) | Corn rhizosphere microbial communities from Kellogg Biological Station, Michigan, USA - KBS C7.2-3L metaG | ecosystem: Host-associated > Plants > Roots > Rhizosphere ...
GCGAGGGTGTTCGCGACCCACGTCGTGCCCGATCGATGCGCCCCGGTGACGAGCAGTGGTCGACGTCGCAGCGGGGTCGTGGCATGCGAGGGCAGAAGCGTCTCGGCCGTCACCAGTCCCGAGATCTTCCGCTCGTTGTCGCGCCTACTGGATATGGGAACGAGCCTCACTCCTTCGCCGCAGTTGCTCCATGCCCAGCGGGCTGTCGTCTGGAACATCGCAGCCGGCCGTCGGACCGCTGACCTCGAACAGATGGGCTTTGCGACCCTGTGGGGAGTCCTCTATGATCCGGTCGATTTCCGGCGCTGAGGAGCCGCGTGCGACAACCGAAGCGGCGCGCGGGGCGAAGGGAGTGGGCATGCAGCAGACTCGTGTTGTCGAGATCGATGCGGACGCGTTCGCAGACGCGTTCGCGCACCGGTCGGTCGCGATCCGGCACCATCTCACCGACCATCCGTTGTTCACGATCGACGCCATCGCGGATCTCGCCGATCGTCTGCCACCCGACTCGGTGCGGCGCGAGCGCGGCGACCTCCCCCTCGCGAACTACGGCAGCTACGTCGACGTCGGCGACGGCCCGCCGTCGCAGACCGTCAGGGATGTCGAGCGAAACGGCGTCAGAATCTCGCTGCGGGACATCCACCAAGCGCCCGAGTACGCAGAGCTCATCAACGAATGCCTGGACCAGGTCGATGAGCTGGTCGCCGACCGGGAGGGGGGCATGACGCAACGGGCCGGCTATCTGTTCATCACCGCCCCGGCCTCAACGACGCCGATGCACTTCGACGTCGAACATAGCTTCCTGCTCCAGATCAAGGGCGTAAAGCACGTCTACGTCGCCGCCTTTAAGGATGATCCGGCCGCGCTTCAGCGCGAGTTCGACCGCTACGTGGACGGTCGCAAGTGCGACTTCGCGGCAATGCAGGCGGTAGCCGAGGAGTTCGTCCTCGAGCCCGGCGTCGGCGTGTACCTGCCGTCGTACGTCCCGCACTGGGTGGACACGGAGGCCGGCATCTCCATATCGTTCTCGATCCCGTTCCACACGAGATATGTGGAGCGGGCGGAGGCGGTCTCGCGGATCAACAAGCGGATGCGGCGGATGCATCTGTCCCCGCGGCCGGCCGGCGCGTCGGAGTCCGTCGACAAGACGAAGGAGGCCGTCATCCGATCCTGGCTCAAGCTGCAGGAGGCGCGGAAGAAGCTGCCGACGTAACGGCCCGCGGCCTGCCCGTCAGTGCCGCCGCGCCAGCCGCCGCACGTGGCGGTAGGCGTCGAGGCACTCGTAGCGGGAATCGAAGGTGTACGTGTGGGTGGCCTCGATGCCCGGCATCCAGTCGGCGTCGATGCGGCCCACGGCGGTCTCCCGGTAATCGGTCGTCGACAACACGTCGACGCGGTGCAGCACGACCGCCTCGCCGTACCGGCGGGAACAGTCCTGGGCCGGCCGGATGAGCGTCCCCGCACGCCGGAAGAGCCGCCCCGCAGGCCTGGCGCCCGCCGCATCCCTCGTGATCGGGTTCGCCGGATGGGGCCGCCACTCTCCGTCCAGTGCGCGCGACCAGTACAGCCGGAGCTCGCCGGTATCGCCGGGCGTCTCGGCCACATTGGCGAAGAGCCAGAACAGCCCATTCTCGACATGGAGTGTCGCGTCGAAGGCGGTGACTCCGTCGATCAACACCCGAGCCCGCTCCCACCGGTCAGGGAAGTCGACCGCACGGTAGAGCTCGATCCGGCCCGTGTCGCCTGTTTCCGGAACCATGTAGGCCGTTCCCTCCAGATCGAACACGAACGGGTACGACAGGTGGTGATCGCGCCGGAGGACAGGACGCGGCTGCGACCATGAACCGTCGGGCTGCGGTTCCAGGACCGAGATCACCCCCCGGCCGTCGGCCATGAAGAACTGCTCCACGAAGAGGTAATGGCGGCCGCCGATCTCGATCGGAAACGGGTCACCCAGATAGGATCCTGGCGGGTTCGGCACGGTGCGCACCCCGTCCTCGACGCGCCCCTCGCGATCCTTCGCGCGCACGGCGACGAACCACTCGCCGTGGAGCCAGAGCTTGCGCCACTTGGCGGCGATCCCACCCGTCGCCGTACGCAGGGCATGCGCCGTGATGATGCCGGGTGCCGGCACGCGCTGCGCCTCCCAGAGCTCGTGATCCCCCATGGGGGGCGAACCCCCACGATGGATCGCCGTAAGCGTGTCCACCAGGAGACGCGCCGAGGCCCATGCCGCCGCGTCCCGGGTACGCGTCACCGAGAGCGGATCCGTGGGCGCGGACGATCGGGCGAGCACCTCCGGATGGCGATCGCGCCTCGCTACGACTCGCGTCGCGGTCCGCGGGCGGCGGGCGCACACGTCCCAGAACCGGCTCGGGTCAGGGCGGCGCCGATCCACGTCGGCCGGCGCGATCGCCCACACGCCGTGCCGGGGTGCAGGCCCCGGCCACTGCGAACGGCCGGTGGGCACGAACGACAGGACGACGTCGAGGGGGCCTGGCGGTAGCCGGGTCCGCAAATGCGTCGGCGCGATATCGGAGTCGCGCATCGAGGTCGCCGGGCCGAACACCCAGTCGTCGATCCGCTCGTAGAGCCGGTATGCCAGGGGCGGCGGATGCGATCGGCGGTCTCGGGGCACCTCGACGATTGCCTCAACATCGCAGATCTCCATGGAGTCGATTCGCCTGATTGTCCACGCGACCCATGCGGGCACCGGCGGCGGTGCGACCATGATCGCGACTCGAAGCGGACCGCCGGCCTCAGCCGCCATCTTCTCGACCGAAGAGGCGTTCGTAGCCGGCGACGAGGCGTAGCGCGCCGTTCCGCTCCCAACGCACCCGCTCATCGAACCGATCGCGCGCCGCCGCGCCGAGCGCGCGCCGCCGCTCGGGCGCCTCGAGCATGTCGCAGATGGCGTCAGCCAGCCCTTGAGCGGTCATGTCGGGCGCATAGGCGATGGTGTCCCCCGCGAGAGCCTCGGTCTGCGGCAACCGATGGGCGACGACAGGCGCTCCTGCCGACATGTACTCGACGATTTTGACGAACGTCGCGAGGCGGTTGAACTCCGAGTCGATCTCCGGTGCGACGCACACGTCTGCGGCGCGTACGATCCCAGCGATCCGGTCGCGGTCGGGCACGAATCCGAGCCAGTCGAACGAACGGCCGATGCCACGGGCTTCGGCGCGCCGCTTCACAGACTCGAGCGCCGAGCCCGAGCCGGCCACGACGACCTTGACCGGATGCCGGGCCTGGGTTGCCGCCACGGCGTCAACCAGATGGTCGACATTGTCCTGCTCGGCGATCGCGCCGACGTAGGCGAGGAGATGCCGGACGCCCTCGCGACGGCGCGGATCCGCCGGCACCCGGGGCAGCGCCCAGCCGTTCGGGACCACCTCGAAGTCGCCACGGAGCAGACCGTTGCGCACCGCCCGGGAGCGGTACTCCTCGTTCGCGAACACCACGAGGCGCGCGGCGGCGAAGCTCCAGCGCTCCATGGCATCCGCCATGGCTTTCAGGGGCGAGAACAACCGGGTATAGCGAAATTTCTCGGCGAGGAGCACCGGAGCAGCGTCGTGCTGATCGAAGACGAAGTGGGGAGTCGAGCCCTGAAACGGCCTGAGGGCGCGCGGCGCCAGGAAGAGGTTGTCGGGCGGATTCCCCGCGTGCACAACCGAGACGGGCGCGTGTCCGCTGGCCCGCCGCACCGCGAGGAGCGCCCTCGCCATCGCCTGGCCCTGCTCACGGATCTGTCCGCGGACGCCGGCCCCTTCAACGGGGTGCTGGAAGAGCTCGAGCCTCACATCCGGACTCGTCGCCCTGCGCACGTCGGACCACGACACGCATCCTCCGATGAGCGTGACGTCGTACCCGGCCGCCGCCAGCGCCTCAGCCTCTCGCCGCGGGCGCAAGTCCATCTCAAGCGGCGCATTCTGGCTCACGATCACGACGTGCGGCGGCCGCATCGCCGCTACGCTCCGCCGTTCACGGCGACGAACCTGCGCCGGCCCGGCCGCTGTGAGACGTCCAGGAGCAGCCGGGCGTAGCCGCGTAGCATCGTGTCGATCGAGAAGCTGCGCTGCTGGTGGAGACGGCCCGCTCGACCGAAACCCGCGGCGCGGGGCCGGTCACGAGCCAGAGCGACAAGCGCCTCCGCCATCCGGCTGGAGCCGTCCGGAGGGACGACGACACCGGTCTGGCCGTCAATGACCATGTCCCGCACGCCGCCGACGTCCGTCGCGACGATCGGCCGCGCGACGGACATCGCCTCGAGCACCGACATCGGGGACGCCTCGACCGCGCTCGTCAGGCAGACAGCGTCCGCGGCGTGCATGATGTCGAGGGCGTCGGCGCGGTAGCCGATCGCGCGGACGGCGCCGCGAGACCTTCGCGCCGCACGGACGACGGACGGGCGGTCAGGTCCGTCCCCGACCACGATGCCGACGATCGAGGGCTCGACGACATGCGCAGCGGTCACCTCCTCGACGAACGCCCCGGCCCGCTTCTCGGGTCGCAGCGATGCGACGAGCACCGCGAGAAACTCGGTAGCGTCAACGCCCATCTCGGCACGCACGGCGGCGCGGTCGCGAACCGGGGGATCGTCGGCGACGCCGTTTGCGATCACCCGGACGGCGCTCCGTCGGTACCCCTCCTTCACGAGGTGCTCCGTCTGCGTCGCGGCCACCGCGACAACCGCCGTCGCGCGCGGCCGGATCGGCGCGAGCAGCAGGCGCTGGTGACGGCGATATGGCCTTAGCCCCTCGGGATCCGGGCCCAGGTGCTCGGTGACGACGTGCGCTGCCCGCTGTCGCAGGGCGAGGACGTGCCCGACGACGTTTGCGCTGACGCCGCGCGTGACGACGGCGGACGACCGCCGCCCGGCGAGCCGCACGACGCGGTAGAGCCCGACAGGGTCGGCGCGATGACGCAGGCCGGCACACGCGACTGTCACGCCGTGCGCACGCAGCTCCTCGAAGAACACGCCGCGGCCGTCGAGAGTGACCACCGCGACATCGAAGCCGAGCCCGTGCAGGCTCGGGATCAGAATCGACCACTGCCGCTCGGCGCCGCCGGCGCCGAGGTTGCCGCAGACGAACACGACTCTCGGCCACCGGCGATTCGTCATCGCGAGGCCGCCTTTGCGAGTCGGCGCTGATAGACGCCGACCACGCGGTCGGCGATCCGCCGGCGGCCGTACACCTGCATCGCCTCGCGCAGACGCGAGTGTCGGCCCGCCCGCAGCGCCTCTCTGACGGCCGCCGCCAGCGCGGCAGGGTCCCGCGGCACGATCGCGCACCCGGGGAGGCCGTGGACCACATCCGACACATCGCCGACCACGACTGAGACGACCGGCGTCTGGCAGGCGAGCGCTTCCTTCACGCCCACGGGCGCGCCTTCCCACAAGGACGTCATGACGGCGACGTCTGCCGCGTTCATAGCGAGCGAGACCCCTTCGCGGGAGAGCCCGTCGAGGCTGGCGGGGAACACCTCCGGGCTCCCGCGGCGCAGGAGCTCGATCATCGCGTCGAACACGTGGACCTGCTTCCTGACGACCTTCGTGCCGTCACCACGCGCCGCGGGAAGCAGGATGCACCGGCCGTCGGTCGGCCATCCAAGCGCGCGCCGGGCGTCCTCCCGATCGACCGGAACGAACTGGTCGAGGTCGACAGCGCAGGGGATGATCGCAGCGTCGCGGACGCCCAGGCTGTCGGCGATCACCGGCGCGACTGCGATGGGCTCGGTGCGGCGCGCGACGAGCCGTGACACGGCACGCTGCCACGGTATCCACGCGTCGCTTCCATGAAACGTCGTGATGACCGGTGTCCGCATCTGCGAGGCTGCGACCGCCCCGGTCAGGCCGTAGTGGGCATGAACGATGTCGTACCGCCGGCGCAGCTCCCGGCGGAGGTGCCGGCACGCTCCGAGATAGCGGCTGCGTCGGCGGCGGCCATCGAAGGCCAGGACATCGACCTCGACACCGAGCGCCCTGACGTCGTCCACCTGGTCCCGTACGAAGCATCCGAACTCGGGTTCGGCCGGCGTCGGATACATGTTCGTGATCACGAGTACCCGCAAGCCCGAGCCCTCTCCGCTGCCGGGCCGCCGCAGCGCCCTCGCGGGGTCCCCACCTCGGCGTTAGCCGGCAACGGAGCTCACCGCGCGTTCCTGATTGAGCGAGCGCTCCGCCACCTCGATCATGTGAACGACCCCAAGGCCGATCTGCGGCGACGAGCGAGGGCTCGAGCCGGAGCGCACAGCGGCACAGAAGTCCTCCATCTCCAGCGCGAGCGGCTCGACCCCTTCGATGTGGGGGGAAACGATGTCCCCGGCGCGGTACTTGAGATACTCGCCGAACGACTCGGGATTCCGCGGCATGACGCCCGAGTCGTAGACGCGGACGGGCTCGTTGCTGCAGTCGTCGTAGACCACCATCTTCTCCGACCCGACAACCGTCGTCCGGCGGAGCTTGCTTGGCGCAAGCCACGAGAGCTCCACGTGGGCGATCGTCCCCGACTCGAACTGGCAGTTGATGAACGCGACGTCCTCCTGACCGGGCAGGATGCAGCTCCGGGCCACGCCGTGGATCTGGACGGGCGCCTGGTCGAGCCAGTACAGAAGGATTGAGAAATCGTGCGGCGCGAGGTCCCAAAGAACGCTGACGTCCGATTGGTGCAGCCCCAGGTTCACCCGCGACATCGAGATGAAGTAGATCTCGCCGAGTTCGCCGGAGCGGATCAGGTCTCGGATGCGGATCACCGGCGGGCTGTACAGGAACGTGTGGCCGGGCATCAGCACGAGCCGCCGTTCGTATGCGGCACGGATCAACGCACGTGCATCCGCTGACGACGCCGCGAGGGGCTTTTCGACGTACACGTGCTTGCCGGCCTCGAGCACCCGCATCGCCAGGTCGGAGTGGGTTCCAACGGGCGTGACGACGGCAACCGCATCCAGGGTCTCGTCGTCCAGCAGCTCGTCCAGGTATCGCGTCCGGCGGACGGCCGGGTACCTCCGCCCGACGGCGGAGAGCGCGTTCGGACGCAGGTCGCACATCCAGGCGCACTCGGCCTCCGGAATCTCGTGAAGGTTTCGGATGAGGTTCGGACCCCAGTAGCCGAGCCCAACGACTCCGACGCGCACTGGATCCCGTGCGGCGAGAGGCTCGATACGCGACGTATCGGTCGTGACTGCGTCTCGGGCCACTAGACCGTGGCCCTCCGCTGGCGCAAGACCTCGGCCGGCGTTCGACGCAGCAGGGAGAGGTCGAGCCGGAGCGACCAGTCACGCGCGTAGGCGACGTCCATTTCCAGGGCTTCGGCGAAGCTCGCGTGCCCCCGCGCCGTGACCTGCCAAAGGCCCGTGATCCCCGGGCGGACCCTGAAGCGCTCGTAGTGGTGCTGCGCGAAGTGTTCCGTCTCGTAGTCAAGGCACGGCCGTGGTCCAACCAGCGACATCGTTCCTCGCAGCACGTTGATGAGCTGCGGCAGCTCGTCGAGGCTGGTACGCCGCAGCCAGCGGCCGGTCGGTGTGACGGCGGCACCACGATCCATCTTGTAGAGCTCGCCCGCTCCGACGGAGGTCCCACCGTTCATCGACTCCTGGACATAGGCTCGGTGAGGCGCCGGATCCGTGTCCACACGCATGGTGCGGAACTTGAGCATCGTGAACTCCCTCATGTGCTCTCCGAGGCGTGTCTGGCGGAACAGCACGGGCCCGGGCGTCTCGCGCGGTATCCGCCATGCGGCCCAGAGGAATACAGGCGCCGCAAGAATGAGCCCAACGATGGCGCCGACGACGTCGATCGCGCGCTTGATCCGCGAGGTGATGGCGGAGCGGGTGCGGGGCACGATGGCAACGAGTGGGATCCCTTCGACGTCCGGCAGGCCCGACCTTGGCCCCATGACCTCGAAGAGCCGCGGTACCACGTCGACTCGGACGTTCAGGTCGAGCAACGCTCGCGCACGGCCGAGGAGCTCGTCGTCGCGTGTCTGCGAGAACGCGACGATTACGCGGTCGATAGCGAACGCCCGGACGATCGAGACCAGATCGCCTGACGGCCCGAGAACCGGCACCGCGGCGACGTCCGAGCGCCACCGCTTCGGGGGCGCGTCGACGAACCCGACAAGATTGATTCGATATTCCGGATGACGCAGCAGCTTTCGTGCGACGAGTTGCCCGACGTCGCCGGCGCCGACGATGACCGCATTCTCGGCGCCCGGGTGCCGATTTACGGCGGCCCTGACTCCCGTTGCGCGGCCGACAGTCACGAGCGCAACTCCAACGCTGCCTGCCGCTGCGAGGGCCGTGAGGCCGTTGATCCCGATGGGCAGTGCGACAACAATCACGATCCCCGCCGCCAGAAGAGCCCGAAGACCGGTACGCACCCAATCGCGGGCCGCGCCCCCGGTGGTCGGCGGGCGGTCAGCGTACGTGGCACGCCGCCCGGTTTCGTGGGGCCGCGCCCAGACGATCGCGGCCGCATCGCCGCCTTCCCGGGCATCGGACCGAGCCGCGGCTGTCAGGTTGTCATGCATCGGCCTTCACCCGCCGGTACCCGTTGTGGCGGTACTCGTGCGTCCCCGCGCCGTTGCAGCCGTTTGCGACCAGCCCGAGCGTCTGCGCCGGACAGGCTTCAAGGACCCGGCGCGCCTCCGCGAGCGTCTCCCGGCGGACCGTGTTGACGTCCACGACAAGGAGCAGCGCGTCCGTCTGGGTGGCGATGGACATCGCATCCCCGACGGACAGGATCGGCGGCGAGTCGATCAGGAGAACATCGGAGCGCCGCTTGAGGGCGAAGAGCACGTTGGCAACGAACGCGGACGACAGGAGCTCGCCAGGATCGGGCGGCGGTGGGCCGACCGTCAGCACCTGGAGCTGCCCGCCGTCCGCTGGGGCGTCCGGGCGGACCTCGATGTCGTTCAGCGCATCCGCCAGCGTCATTTCACCGGCGGCCACGCTTGTGATTCCGGGCCGCCCGGCCAGCCCGAACAGGGAGTCGATGCCGGGATGCCGGAGGTCGAGATCGACGAGCGCGACACGAAGCTGCGCACGCGCCAGCGTCACCGCCAGATTGGCCACGGTCGTCGACTTCCCCTCACCCTCGCCTGAGCTCGTGACGACGATCGAGGACACACCATGCTGACGCTGGCTGTTGCTGAGATTCGTCTTGAGAATCCTGAAGGCCTCCGCGCTTGCGCCGGCAGGCTCCGCGAGCGCCGCCAGGCGACCATTGGACGAGGCGGGCCCGGTGCGGCGCGGGATGCGGCCAAGCACCGGCACCCCGAGCTGCTCTCGCAGATCGTCCTCTGAGCGCACGCGGGGGTCGAGCGCATCGCGGAGAAACGCCAGCGCCACCCCGAGCGCAAGACCAGCCAGGAGGCCCAGCGCGACGTTTCGCGCAGTGCGGGGCTGGACGACGGACGCGTTCCCGCCCCCACCGACTGGGACCGCGCTCGATCCGGATGCCGCGAGGGCCTGGAGGCCTTCGAGTTGGTGCATCGTGCTCGTCAGCTGCCGCGCGAGCGACGAGTTGCCTTCGCCGAGGACCTCGAGGCGATCGAGCCGTCGCTGGACGTCCGTGAGCCCGGCCGTGATCGCGGACGTGTCGAGCTGGCGGCGGTAGACCGTGAACTCGCGGGCGTACGCGGTGGCCAGCTTCTGTGCCATGGCCGCGTCAGGATCGGTCACCGAGAACTCCAGGAGGTCGGCGGTGGGGTCTGCGCTGACGCTGGAAGCTGCCAGGAGCTCGCCCGCGCTCAACCCCTTGACACGTGCGGCGGCGACCGTCATCCGGGCGACCTGCCCGACCCGCGCAAGGGCGGCCTGCGTGGCGGCGTACCGGTCAGGCGGCGAGGTCGGCGTCGAGGCCAGATTGAGCGCTGCGACCGTCGGATTCTGCTCGTTCACGAGCACGCTTGCAGATGCCTGATACAGGCGCTGCTCGCTCTGCGAGACGACGAGCGCAGCGAGGGTCGCCGCCGTCACGGTGGCCACCACGACCCAGCGCTGTCGCGAGAGCAGGCTCAGCCACTCGCGGAACGGTGAATCATCACGCGCGTGTTCTCGCACCAACCTTCCACCGTTCGTAGGGCCGATCTGGCACCCGGGGGAAGTCGACGCCGCCCTATCCTGCGACGCCCCGAACGTCCAGCCCCCTCCTGAGGGCGCGAACGATGCCTCACCGGGTACTCACCCCAAAGCCCGGCAAACCAAACACGCCTGTGTCGTCCGTCACACCGCTCGGCCGGGAGTCGAGCGACGCGACGGCGTCGCCGCGGCCAGATCCTCCCGCTCGGTTACGCTTGCCCAGATGGCTCACGCCGCACCGCCGACCGCCGACCTGACCGACGAGCAGCGCGAGATCCAGGCCCTCGCCGCCGAGTTCGCGCGCACCGAGATCCGGCCGGTCGCGGCCGACGTCGACGAGCGCGACACGCACTGCCCG
>Ga0070684_100004696_pt1 | contig 10427 bp, 7 predicted proteins | sample KBSC723LmetaG_FD_65653 | JGI IMG/M metagenome (GOLD analysis project Ga0070684, IMG submission 65653) | Corn rhizosphere microbial communities from Kellogg Biological Station, Michigan, USA - KBS C7.2-3L metaG | ecosystem: Host-associated > Plants > Roots > Rhizosphere ...
CTGACCGCGACCGAGGTCCGCCGCCGCGCCGCCGCCGCCGCGGCTCGGGACCGCCGCGAACAGCTCGCCGCCACGTCGCCACGTCGCCGCCTGCGACGGGCGATCAAGGTGCTTGCGGTTCTCGTGCTGTTGGCGGCCGTCGCCTTCGGCGCCTGGTACGGCAACCGGCAGGTCTGGTTCCTGGGCACCGACGAGGGCGGTCGGGTCGCGCTCTACCGCGGCCTTCCCTACGAACTGCCGCTTGGCATCCAGCTCTACGACGAGCGCTACGCGAGTCCGATCCAGACCGCCGCGCTGCCCTCCCGTCGCCGCGACGCCGTCACCGGTCACGACCTGCGCTCGCGCGGAGACGCCGCCTCCCTGATCGAAGAAATCGAACGTGCCTTGGCACCCACTGCCCGCGGCGGACGCGGGAGTGAGAGCGCGAGATAGCCGGTGGTCATTAGCGCGCTCGAACGGGAGCAGAGCACGCGGGCGGAATTGTGACGGCACGTAACCGGGAGCTGATCGCGCTCTTCCCGGTGGCGATCCTCCTCACCGCAGGTTTCGCCGCGGTCTTCGCCCAGGAGAACGCGCAGCTCGACAACGCCAGCCTGATCTACGGCGCCTACTTCTTCGCCGCCTGTCTCGCCACCCACGTCTACCTGCGGATCCGCCTGCCTGCCGCCGATCCGTACCTCTTCCCGCTCGTCGCCCTGCTTACCGCCTTCGGCCTGGTGATGGTCTACCGCATCGACGCCAACCTGGCCCGCGACCAAGCCAACTGGTTCGTCCTCGGCCTCGTCCTCTTCGCCGCGACGATCCACTTCCTGCGCGACTACGATGTGCTCGAGCGCTACCGCTACACGATCGCCGCCGCCGGGCTGTTGCTGCTGCTGGCGCCGCGCCTGCCGGGCATCGGCCAGCAGGTCAACGGGGCCTACCTCGGGGTAAAGCTCGGGCCGCTCGCCTTCCAGCCGGCCGAGTTCTCGAAGATCTGCATCGTCGTCTTCCTCGCCAGCTACCTGCGCGAGCACCGCGAGGTGCTGATCGTCGGCGCCCGCCGCGTGCTCGGCGTCACGATCCCGCCCCTGAAGCATCTCGGACCGATGCTGGTCGTCTGGGGCGCCTCGATGTTCATGCTCGTCTTCATCCGCGACCTCGGCAGCTCGCTGATGTTCTTCGCCGCCTTCCTCGCCCTGCTCTACGTCGCCACCGGGCGGCTCTCCTTCGTCGTCATCGGCATGGCGATGTTCCTGCTTGGCGCCTGGTTCTTCGCCGCCACCGTGCCGCACGTCCACGACCGGGTCGACGTCTGGCTCGATCCGTACGCGCATCCGCGGGCGAGCGGCTACCAGATCCTGCAGTCGATCTTCGCCCAGGCGGACGGCGGTCTCTTCGGCAAGGGGTTCGGCCAGGCGCTGATCACGATCCCCGGCACGCACGAGGCACTGCTGCCAGCCGCCCAGACCGACACGATCTATGCCCTGATCGTCAACGAGCTCGGGCTCTTCGGCGCCTGCGCCGTGGTGCTGATCTACCTCCTGATCGCGGCCCGCGGCTTCAAGGTCGCTCTGCTCGCCGACGACGGCTTTTCGAAGCTGCTGGCGACCGGGCTGACGGCTGTCTTCGCGATCCAGGCATTCGTCATCATCGGCGGCGTCACCAGGGCGATCCCGCTCACCGGCGTCACCCTCCCCTTCATCAGCTATGGCGGCAGCTCGATCGTCGCCAACTTCGTCCTGCTGGCGCTGCTCCTCCTCGTCTCCGACCGCGCACGCCGTGAGACAACATGAATCGTCAGATCGTCAAGCTCTTCGCCCTCGTCGTCGCCCTCTTCGCCGTGCTGATCGGGTTCACCTCGTACTGGTCGGTGTTCGATGCGAAAGCGCTGAAGGAGAAGAACGCCAACAAGCGGCCGTTGCTGGAGCAGCAGCAGATCAAGCGGGGCCGGATCCTTGCCGCCGACGGCACGGTGCTCGCCCGCTCGGTCGCCAAGGGTCACGGCGCCGGCCTGCGCTACGTGCGGCGCTATCCGGAAGGGTCCCTCTACGGGCACCCGATCGGCTACAGCTTCGTCCAGCAGGGCGACAGCGAGTTCGAGCAATTCCACAACGACGAACTTGTCGGCAACGGATCCGAATTCAGCTCGATCCTCGACCAGCTCGGCGGCGGCAATCAGGAAGGCAACGACGTCGTCACCAACCTCGACCCGACCGCGCAGAGGGTCGCGCTCAGCGACCTCGAGGAACGGGGCTTCGGCGCCGTCGTCGCGATCGAGCCGCAGAGCGGGCGGGTGCGGGTGATGGCCTCCAACGCGCCATACGACCCCAACCGCGTCCCCTACCAGCTCGAAAGGCTGAACGCGAACGAAACCGAAACGCCGTTGCTCGACCGCGCGACGCAGGGCCAGTACCCGCCCGGGTCGACCTTCAAGGTGGTGACGGCGGCGGCGGGGCTCGACAGCGGCACGATCACGCCGGAAACCGCGTTCGACGCGCCGGGCTCGCTCGAAGTCGAAGGGCAGCCGCTGGAAAACGACTTCAGCCAGAGCTTCTCCGGCATCTCGCTGGACACCGCCCTGACGTTCTCCGTCAACACCTGGTTCGCCCAGCTGGGCGAGAAAGTCGGCGAGGACACGCTGTTCGAATACATGGACCGCTTCGGCTTCAACGCCCAGCCGGCGATCGACCTGCCGGAAGACGAGGTCTCCAAGAGCGGCGTCTACAGCGAAGGCCGCCTGCTCGGTCCCGGCGACCCGGTCGACCTGGCGCGGGTGGCGATCGGACAGGAGCGGCTGGCTGTGACGCCGCTGCAGATGGCCGAGGTCGCCGCCGCCGTCGCCGACAAGGGGAAGCTGATGAAGCCGCAGATCTGGAGCCGCGTGGTCGAACCCGACGGCCACGTGGCGAAGCGGATGGATCCGTCCGAGTACAGCCAGCCGGTCAGCGCCCAGACCGCGGAAGAGCTGGCGACCGCGATGGAAGGAGTGGTCAGCGCGGGCACGGGCACCAACGCGGCGATCCCCGGCGTCGCCGTGGCGGGCAAGACCGGCACGGCGGAAACGCCGAGCGAAACCTGCGGCGGCAGCAGCGAAGCGAACCAGGCTTGGTTCATCGGGTTCGCCCCAGCCGACGAACCGAAGATCGCGATCGCCGCGACGATCGAGTGCACGACCGAATTCGGCAACGACGTCGCCGCGCCGATCTTCCGCGATGTGGCAGAAACCATCCTCAACGGTGAATGAGATGAGGGCAGCGACCAGGGGATCCGCGTGGCCGAGGTAGCGCAGGGAACCGTCTTCGACGGCCGCTACCGGCTCCTGCAGCGAATCGGCTCGGGCGGGATGGCGGACGTTTGGCTCGCCGACGACAGCCACCTTCAGCGCCGGGTCGCGCTGAAGATCCTCCATGCCCGCTTCGCCCAGGACCGCGAGTTCGTCGAGCGCTTCCGCCGCGAGGCCGAGTCGGCTGCCGGCCTCCAGCACCCGAACGTCGTCGCCGTCTTCGATCGCGGCGAGGTCGACGGCACCTACTACATCGCGATGCAGTACCTGGAAGGCCGAACGCTGAAGCAGCTGATCGATTCCGGGCTGACCCCCGAGCAGGCGGTCGGGCTGATCCGCCAGGTGCTCGAGGGCGCCCGCTTCGCCCACCGGCACGGCATCGTCCACCGCGACCTGAAGCCGCAGAACGTGATCGTTGACGCCGAGGGGAAGGCGACGGTGACGGACTTCGGCATCGCCCGCGCCGGCGTCTCGGAGATCACCCAGGCCGGCTCGGTGATGGGGACGCCGCACTACCTCTCGCCCGAGCAGGCGCAGGGCCTCGACGTGACCGCGGTCTCCGATCTCTACTCGGTCGGCGTGATGCTGTACGAGGCGCTCACCGGCCGCGTTCCCTTCGAGGGGGACTCGGCGGTCTCGGTGGCGATGAAACAGGTCTCGCAGGCGCCGCAGCGCCCGAGCTCAATCAACCCGCAGGTCTCACCGGCCCTCGACGCGGTGGTGATGCGGGCGCTGGAAAAGGAACCGGGGCAGCGTTTCCAGAGCGCCGACGCTTTCATCGCCGCCCTCGACGCGGCGCTGAAGGACCCGCGCGCCGGGATGGAGGGGACCGCGGCCTTCGCTCCCCTGCCGCCGGTCGTCGCCACGCCTGCGGAGCCGGTGGCCGACGGCGAGCTCGAGGAAGAAGAGCGCCGTCGCCGTCGCCTTTTCTGGCTTGCCGTCGCGATCGCGATCCTGCTCGGGCTCCTGGCCGGTTTCGCCCTGACCCGCGACACGACGACCAAGGTGCCCGACGTCACCGGCAACCAGCTCAACGTCGCGGTCGCCGTCCTGCAGCAGAACGGCTTCCGCGTCGGTGACATCAAGCGAGTGGAGCGGGAAGCGCCGGCGGACGAAGTCCTCGAGCAGGACCCGGCCGCCTCGCCGCCCGCGGGCCAGGCCTCCCTCGACTGCGCCCTCCTCACCTTCTTCTGCTCGAAGCCGCAGGTCACCCTCACCGTCAGCTCTGGGCCGGGGAGCGCCAAGGTGCCGTCGACGGCCGGGCTCCGGGCCGCCGCCGCGGAAGCGAAGCTGGAAGAGGCTGGCTTTCGCTCGCGAGTCGAACCGGTTCATTCGAAGAAGGTGGAAGAAGGGCTGGTGATCCAATCCGACCCCTCCGGCGGCGAAACCGCGGTCAGGGGCACGGTCGTCCTCCTCACCGTCTCTAGCGGGCCGAAGCTGGCGACGGTGCCGGTGCTTGTCGGTACCCAGCGCTCGGTCGCCGTGCAGCAGATCCGCGGCCGCGGCTTCGTCCCCGGCGTCGAAGAAGAAACGAGCGCCTCGCCCGCGGGCCAGGTGATCCGGCAGGCGCCGCACGCCGGCGCCCAGCTGCCGCCGGGCTCGACCGTCTCGATCGTCGTCTCCAAGGGCGAAGAAAAGGCAGTGGCACCGAACGCGATCGGCGAGCTGCGCGCCGAAGCGGTGGAAGCCGTGCGGGCCGCCGACCTGCAGCCGGTGGTGCAGGAAGAAGAAACCGAAGTCGCGGCCAAGATAGGACGCGTCATTGATCAGTTCCCGCCACCCGGCTCGAAGCTGAAGCCGGGCAGCAGCGTGACCCTCGTCGTCGGCAAGCGCGCGACCGGTTCGACCGAACCGGGACCGGAAGCGGAAGAAGAAGAATGAGGACGCGATGAGGGTTGCGGTCCTCCGCGGCGGCCGCTCTTCGGAGCATGATGTCTCCCTGCGCTCGGGCGAGGCGGTCTCGCGCGGGCTCGAGCAGGCGGGGCACGAGGTCGTGCTGGTGACGATCTCGCGCGACGGCGGCTGGAGCTGCGAAGGCGAGCCGGTCGATCTGGTGCCCGGGCGCGGCCTGCTCGGCGCCGCTGCCGCCTTCCCGGCGCTGCACGGCCCCTTCGGCGAGGACGGCAGCATGCAGGGCCTGCTCGAGTGGCTGGACCTTCCCTACGTCGGCTCCGACGTCCTCTCCTCGGCCGTCTGCATGGACAAGCTGACCCTGAAGCGCCTCTTCGCCCAGGCGGGGATCCCGCAGGTCGATTTCGTCGCGGCCGGCGAGAACGGCTGGCGCCGGCGCTGCGAGCGGATGGGCAGCCCGCTCTGGGTGAAGCCGTCTCGCCTCGGCTCCAGCGTCGGGATCAGCAAGGTGGAGGACCCGAGCTTGCTGGAGGAGGCGGTCGAGCTAGCCCGTCGCCACGACCCCCGCGTCATCGTCGAGGCCTCCGCCGCCGGCCGCGAGGTCGAGTGCTCGCTGCTCGGCAACGAGGAGGTCGAGGCCTCGTTGCCGGGCGAGATCGTCGCCAAGGGCGCCTGGTACGACTACGAGACCAAGTACCGCGAGGGCGGCATGGAGCTGGTCGTGCCGGCGCCGCTGCCGCAAGAGCAGATCGCCCGCGTCCGCACCCTGGCCAGGTCCGCCTTCGAGCTGGGCGGCTGCGCCGGCCTCGCCCGCTGCGATTTCTTCGTCGAGCCGGACGGCGCCGTCCTCGTCAACGAGATCAACACCATGCCCGGCTTCACCGAGACCAGCGTCTACGCCAAGCTCTGGGAGGCGAGCGGCGTCCACTACCCGACCCTCTGCGATCGCCTCGTCACCCTCGCGGTCGAGCGCCACACGCGCACGCGCTCCTATGAGTTCTAAGGCTGATCAGGCGCCGCCTCCTCTGCTCTCGCGCGGACGCGCTCATCACACCCCGGAGATCACGCGCCCGCGCTTCCGCGTCCGGGGGCGGCTAGCGAAGCAGCTCGATCTCGCTGACCTCGACCTGGTAGCCGCCGAACTGGTCGCCGGCTTCGGAGGCCTTGTTGAACCAGAGCAGGAAGTAGCGCGAGGGCGTGGCGACGCCGAGGTCGATCTCCTGATTCGAGGAGGCGTCGACGGCGACGCCAACCGGGTCTCCCCATTCGCCCAGCTCGGCCGGGGGGCCGCTCTGGGCGGCGAAGACCTCCGCGTCCCAACCCGGGGTCGGGCTGCGGACGAGCATCTTCGTCGCCTTCACGGGTGAGGTCGCGGTGACGTAGATGCCGACGCCGGGGTCGGGGCCCGTCTTGGTCCCGGCGAAGGTGTCGGATTCGTAGTGCTCCGTTTCCCAGGCGGTTCCCGGGTTGCCGTCGATCGCGAGGCCGACCTTGCCGCTCACCTCTTCGCCGTCGCCCTCGGGGTCGTAATCCGTCGCCGAAGAGATCTGCACCGCCTTGCCCTTGCCCTTCTCGGCGCCGCCACCGCCGAGCTGCCCGCTCGAGATCAGCTGCACGGCGAGCAGGACGCCGCCGGCGACGAGGACCAGCGCCGCGATCGCCAGCCAGGACCAGCGCGCCCGCCCCGACAGCTTGCGCTTGGGCGGCGGCACCGCGTCGAGGATGCTCGTGGCCTCGCCGGTCGTGGAGCCGGCGCGGGCCGCCTCCACCTCGAGCGCTGTCGAGAGGTCGTCGATCATCTCGTCGACTCGCTGGTAGCGCTCGGCCGGATCCTTGGCGGTGGCGCGCTCGACCACCAACGCCACCGCGGCGGAGACGTCGGGCCGCCGGCGCTGGACGTCCGGCAGCTCCTCGTTGACGTGCTTCATCGCCACCCCGACCTGGCTGTCGGCCTGGAAGGGAACCTGGCCGACCAGCATCTCGTAGAGCACGACCCCGAGCGAGTAGATGTCGGTGCGCGGGTCCACCTTGCGCCCCATCGCCTGCTCCGGCGCGACGTAGTCGGTGGTGCCGAGAACGCGGCCGGTCGCCGTCATCCCGTCCTGCTCGAGCTGGCGCGAGATGCCGAAGTCGGTCAGCTTCGCCCGCCCCTCGGCGTCGATCAGGATGTTCTGCGGCTTGATGTCGCGGTGGACCATGTTGCGCCCGTGGGCGACGGCGAGCCCGCGCGCGACCTCGATCGCGTAGGCGATCGCCTCCTGGGGATCGAGCGCCCCCTCGCGGTTGATGCGCTGCTTCAGAGTCTGGCCTTCGACGTACTCGAAGACGATGTAGGGGTGGCCGCCGTCCTCGCCCGCGTCGATCACCGAGACGACGTTCGGGTGCGAGAGCTTTGCCACCGCGCGGGCCTCCTGGCGGAAGCGCTCGAGCTGATCGGCCTGCTCGGACATCTCCCTGTGCATCACCTTCACCGCGACGGAGCGATCCAGCGTCTCGTCGCATGCCAGGTAGACCGTCGACATGCCGCCGCTGCCCAGCTTCGCCTCCAGCCGGTAGCGGCCGGAGAGGACAGTTCCGATCATTGCGCTGCTGGAGCGGGTTTCCATCTAGTGCCTAGTGGCGGCGGACCTCGGACGGCCCCTCGACCGCCGTGCCGATCCGCTTCGCTCCAGGGTAATGGCGTCGAAGCAGGTCGAGAGCCGCCCGCTCGTGCTCGGCAGAGACGATGCAGCAGAAACCGCAGCCCATGTTGAAGACCTCGTGCATCTCCTCGTCCGAAGTACCCGAACGGGCTCGAATCAGATCGAAGATCGGCGGCACCGGCAGCGGATCGTCGATCTCGTAACCGACGTCGGCGGCAAGGCGGAGCAGGTTGCCGAGGCCGCCGGAGGTGATGTGGGCGAGACCGCGGACCTCGAGCCCGGAGCGCAGCAGCTCGAGCGCCGGCTTGACGTAGATCTCGGTCGGCTCGAGCAGCTCGTCGCCGAGAGTCCGGCCAAGGCGGCCTTCGGGGTCCTGGTCGAGCGGCAGGTCGTCGAGGGCCGCGCGGGCCAGTGTGTATCCGTTGGAGTGCAGCCCGGCGGAGGGAAGGCCGAGCACCGGATCGCCCGCCGCCACCGCCGAGCCGTCGACGATCGCCTCGAGGGAGACGGTGCCGAAGCAGGCGCCGGAGACGTCGACGCCGCGGACCAGCCCGCCCAGCTGCGCCAGCTCGCCACCCGGGATCTCGATCCCGGCCAGCTCCGCTCCGCGGGCGAGCCCGGCGCCGACTTCCTCGCAGACCCTGGGGTCGGCCCGCTCGATCGCGATGTAGTCGAGCATCGCCAGCGGCTCCGCGCCGACGCAGATCACGTCGTTGACGTTCATCGCCACGCAGTCGATGCCGACCGTGTCGAAGCGGCCGAGCTGCTCGGCGACAACCAGCTTCGTCCCCACCCCGTCGGTCGAGAGCGCGATCCCGGTCCTCTCGTCGAGCCTGATCACGCTCGCGTAGTGGCCCGGCAGGGGCACCTGCCGCGAGGCCCGGCCGAGGTCGATCGCCCCGAGGGCCTTGACCAGAGCGGCCACCGCCGAGTCGGCGGCACCCTGGTCGACCCCGGCTTCGGCGTAGGCGTCGCTCATGTCGGCGATTCTCTCAGGCGGTCCGGCAGGCCGGGTGCCGGCTCGAAGAGGTGCCGGCGCCCTGCTCGCCGCCGCCTGAGGAGGCCTCGATCGGCGAGACGTCGCAGATCGGTCCGGGCGGTCTCATGCGTTACCCGGTGGCTCTTCGCATGGCTCTCGAACGAGTACGAGGCATCGGGGTGGCGTACGGCGTCAGTGAGCAGGGCAAGCTGGCGGCCGTTGAGATAGTCGGTGTCGTGCAGCAACTGCTCGATGCCCTGCACCTCGGCGGTCTTGCGCTGCAGATACGCGTGAAGATCCTCTATCGCGCGCTCGATTACCCGTAGTTGATGAAGCAGGAAGTAGGTCGTGTCACCACCGTCGGTCTCGGTTTCCATGAACGCACGGGCGTATAGGGCCGGCGCGGTTCGGATGAACCTCGAGATCGGCAGGTACTCCGCGAGCCAGTATCCGCGAACTCGCATCAGCCAGAAGAAAAGGATTCGCGCGGTTCGCCCGTTGCCGTCCTCGAACGGATGGTCGTAGGCGAGCCAGAAATGGAGGAGGATGGCTCGCAGCACAGGGTGGACGAAGCGCTCTCCGTCGTCCTGCTCGTTGGCGAATTCGCAGAGAAGCTCCATCCGCCGCGGCAGCTGCTCGGCCGGTGGCGGAATGTGGATCGGTTGACCGTCGTCGCGATCGAACACGGCGACGCGCTGCTCTCCCGGGCGCTGCAGACGCCCGGCAGCGGAGGGATCGTCCAGCGTCCCCTCCGTCACTATGCGGTGCAGCTCGAGTACCGATTCCGGCGTCAGGGCCTCTCCAATCTCCTCCCGCATGAACTGAAGCGCCCTGTAGTTGTTCGCGATCATCCGCTCACTGCGGTCGCGCGGCTCGCGGCCGGCCCTCAGCATCTCCTTTGCGGCTCGACGTGACGTGGTCGCCCCCTCGAGCTGGCTCGAGCGGATCGCCTCCTCCATCAAGGAATTGACCAGGAATCGACGGCCGGCCTTTTTCTCGGACGTGACGACCTCGTCCATCGCGACCTCGCCGCTGCAGCGCTGGTCGATGTGATGGAGCTGTCGGAGCATGCTGTCGAGCAGGCCATACTGAAATGGGTTCCCCCTGGCGTCGGTGAGAGGCAGCTCCCGGAGATCCGCCTCTCTTCCATACTTGACCCGCAGCCACCACTGCTCGCTCGTCAGCCCCTCCGGCGCCGGCAGGCGCCGGAGCTTGTCCCAATGGAGATACCGACTCGCAGCGCGCTCGTCCACCGGTCCGCTGAAAGCAGCGCGGACCTCGTCTCCGCTCAGCTTCGCGATCAGATCGCCGATCCTCGGCGCGGAAGCTACGAACATCGCAACTCCAAGCTAATTCCAAATATCTCCAAGATTTGGAGTTTGTAGCACAACTCCAAGCTAATTCCAAATATCTCCAAGATTTGGAGTTAGCGCTTCCCCTGACGGCGTAGCTTGGCCAGCACGACGGCTGCCAGCCCCGCCCGGTAGGCCGCGTAGGGCCAGAGCGCCCGGTCGCGCTCGACCAGGTCGATCAGGCGCTGCGAGGCGAGGGTGGAGGCGAAGGAGGCGCCGACGCCGATCGCCAGCGATCGGCGCAGCTCGCCTGGAACGCCGCGGCGGGCCAACCGCACTCCCTTGAGCAGCGTCGCGCCGACGATGATCGGCAGCGCGATCGTGCGCGAGAGCAGGTT
>Ga0070684_100004698_pt1 | contig 10427 bp, 8 predicted proteins | sample KBSC723LmetaG_FD_65653 | JGI IMG/M metagenome (GOLD analysis project Ga0070684, IMG submission 65653) | Corn rhizosphere microbial communities from Kellogg Biological Station, Michigan, USA - KBS C7.2-3L metaG | ecosystem: Host-associated > Plants > Roots > Rhizosphere ...
CCGTGGATGGTCGACTTGCCGCGCAGGATCTTGAAGCCGTTGTCCTCGGGCGGATTGTGCGAGCCGGTAATCTGCACGCCGCCGTCGGCGTCGAAGTGGAAGACCGAGAAGTAGAGCAGCGGCGTGGCGACGATGCCGACGTCGATGATGTGCACGCCCGTCGACATCAGCCCCGCGCGCAGCGCCTTGTGCAGCCGCGGCGACGTCACGCGGCAGTCGCGGCCGAGCGTGATCTTCTTGGCGCCGGCGCGCTTGAGGTGCGTGCCGATGGCTTTACCGAGGTCGTTGGCGAAGCCGTCGTCGAGATCGCGATCGGCGTTGCCGCGAATGTCGTACTCACGAAAAACGCGCGGGTTCATAGGAACTCCTTACGGTTTGTCGTTTCTAAGGCTTTGACGACGTCGCGCACCTGCTGCGCCTTGGATTTCGGCATGACCAGGACCGCGTCGTCGGTGGCGACGATCACGAGGTCCTCGACGCCGACGGCGGCGATGACGCGCTTGCCTACGCCGTACAAGATGTTGCCGCGCGCGTCGACTGTCACGCTGTGTTCCGTGGCGAGCGTGTTGCCGTGCTCGTCGGCGGGCCTGAGCTCGCCGAGCGCGCTCCACGAGCCGACGTCGTTCCAGCCGAAGTCGCCGGGCACGCAGAAGACGTCGCCGCGCGGCAGCTTCTCCATGACGCCGTAGTCGATCGACACCGACGGCGCCTGCGGGTAGAGCTCGCCGACGCGCTCGGGCTGCTTTTCGATCGCATGCAGGATCTCGCCGAGCTCCGGCATGTGGCGGCGCACCGCCTCGACGAGCCGCTTGGCCGCGAAGAAGAACATGCCCGAGTTCCACAGGTGGCGCTTGCCGGCCACGTACTTCTTCGCCGTCGGCAAGTCGGGCTTTTCGACGAAGCGGTCGACGACGCGCGCGTCGCGCTCGGTGGCGTCGCCGAGCTCGAGGTAGCCGAAGCCGGTCTCGGGGTGCGTCGGCACGATGCCGATGGTGACGATCGCGCCACCGCGCGCCACGTCGAGCGCGCGCTCGAGCGAGGCGCGGAAGCCGTCGGTGTCGCGGATGAACTGATCGGACGGCAAGACGGCCATGACGCCGGCCGGGTCGCGGCGGATGACCTCGAGCGCGCCGAGGCCGATGCAGGGCGCCGTGTTGCGCGCCTTCGGCTCGATGACGATGTTGTCGCGCGGCACCGACGGGGCGGTGCGCCGCACCTCGTCGACCTGATCGGCCGCGGTCACCACCAGGATGCGCTCGGCGGGCACCACGCCCTGCACGCGCGCAACGGTGGCGCCGAGCAGCGTCTCGCCGCCCGAGAGCATGGGAAGGAACTGCTTGGGGCGGAGCTTGCGGGACGCGGGCCATAGCCGCGTGCCGCCGCCGCCCGCCATGATGAGCACGTATGCGTCGCCTGCCACGGGACGGCGTCATACCACATCTCGTGGTAGCTTTCCCTCCGTGGATATTGATTGGTCCAAGCTCCATAGAGCCCACGTGAGCGAGCTCGAGCGCCGCTATTCGCGCGCGCTCGGCGACAACGGCTACGACGGCGTGGTCATCCACTCGGGGCTGCCCAAGTCGCGCACCGAGTTCGACGATCAGTTCTGGCCGCTGCGGCCGACGCCGGAGTTCCAGCACTGGCTGCCGCTGGCGCAGCCCGACTGCGCGCTCCTGGTGCGGCCGGGCCAGCGGCCCAAGCTGGTGTGGACGCAGCCGCCAAACTTCTGGGAGAAGCCGTACGCGCCCGACAGCGACTACTGGCTGGCGCAGTTCGACATCGTCGTCGTCGAGGACGCGGCCGACGCGCGCGCGCACCTGCATCCGTCGGGCAAGCTCGCCTTCGTCGGTGAGGAGACGCGCCGCGCCACGACGTGGGGCATCGGCGACGCCAATCCGCCGTCGCTCATGAAGGCGCTCGATCGGCTGCGCGTACACAAGACGCCGTACGAGATCGCCGCCATCGACGAGGCCAACCGCATCGCCGCCGTCGGACACCGCGCGGTGCGCGACGCGTTCGTTGCCGGCGACAAGAGCGAGCTCGACCTGCACCTCTTGTTCCTGGCAGCGACGGCGCAGGACGATCCGGAGACGCCCTACAAGAACATCGTCGCGCTCGGCGAGAACGCGGCCACGCTGCACCACATCTCCTATCGCAAGAAGGCCAAGTCGCGCCCGGCCGAGTCGCTGCTCCTCGACGCCGGCGCCGCCTGCAACGGCTACTGCAGCGACGTGACGCGCACCTACGTCAAGGGCGCGGGCGCCACCGCCGACGCGTTCGCCGACCTCCTGGCGCGCACCGAGGCGATGCAACAGCGGCTGTGCGCCGGCGCCGTCGCCGGCAAGCCGTACGAGGCGCTCCACGAGGACGCGCACCGCCAGATCGCGCAGATCTTGTCCGACATGCGCATCGCCACCGTTGGCGCCGAGGAGGTGGTGGCGACGGGCATCAGCCGCGCCTTCTTCCCGCACGGCCTCGGCCACTCGCTCGGCCTGACCTGCCACGACGCTGGCTGCGCCGAGATCAAGCCCAAGCCGAACAACCCGTTTCTGCGCAACACCACGACCATCAGCGTCGACCAGGTGTTCACCATCGAGCCGGGCATCTACTTCATCGAGATGCTGCTCGGCCCGCTGCGCCACGGCCCCCACGCCGCCAAGGTCGACTGGACCCTGGTCGACACCCTGGCCACGCTCGGCGGCATCCGCATCGAGGATGACGTCCAGGTTTTGGATGGCGGCCTACGCAACTTCACCCGCGACCACCTCGCCTGACAGCAGCCCCTAGCGTTTTTCAGTACCTTGAGACGGTTTTGTTCCCGGTCGTACAATAACGGCACATGAAAAATTTTAAGTACCTGGCGCAGGCGCTGCTCCTGTGCACTGCGGGTTGCAGCCCGCATCAGGAGCACGCCGGCGGCTTCGATCTGTCCGGAGCCGGTGGCGACGAGGACATGGCGGTGGGCGGCCTGCCGACGGACAACGGCGACATGGCCGGGCCGCTGGTGATCGCGCCGCTCGATCAGGTGCTGACGACGCAGCCGGGCGCGATGCCGACGCTGCAGTACTCGGCGACGGTCAACGGCATGTCGGTCGCGCCGCAGTGGACGATCGATCGCGGCGAGATCGGCAGCATCGACGTCGCGTCGGGCAAGCTCACCGCCGGCGGTACGATCGGCGGCAAGGCGACGATCACCGCGAAGTATCTCGGCGAGACGGCGACGACGACGGTGACCGTCAAGCTGCAGCAGTCGCAGAACGGCGATCCGGGCTATCCGGCGCCGCCGCCGGGCGCGGGCGGCTACGGCGGCGTCGGCGGCAACGGCCCCGGCCCGTCGGCGTCGCCGGGGCAGACGGGCGTGCTCATGGGCAACCCGACGGCCGACGCGAACGTGAAGATCCTCTATCCGTACGACGGCACGGTGTGGCCGCGCGGCCTCCTCGCGCCGCTCATTCAGTGGAACCCGGGCACGCGCAACTTCGACGCGGTGATGGTGAAGCTGCACGCGAAGAACTTCGATTACACCGGCACGTTCGCGAAGAACGCGACGCCGTTCACCAACATTCCGATTCCGCAGGACGTGTGGCACACGCTGGCGTACTCGAACGAGGGCAAGGGCGACGACGTCACGGTCACGCTCGTGTTCGAGGACGTGAGCGGCGCAGCGACGGCGATCGGCCCGTACACGCAGACGTGGCACGTCGCGCCGGGCACGCTCAAGGGCACGGTCTATTACAACTCGTACGGCACGGCGCTCGTGAAGAACTCCGGCACGGCGAGCTGTGCACCAGGCGAGGATGTACCGACGGGCCCGCCGCAGAATCTGCCCGCGTGCAACGAAAACAACTCGCGTCGTTCGGGCCCCTACTTCGGTGCCGCCACGTTGGCGATCAAGCCGGGCACGACCGATCCGGTCGTGGCCGCGGGAACGACAAGCGGGACCCCCGCCGGCTCGACGGAGGCGGGTTGCCGTGTGTGCCACACCGTCTCGACGAACGGCTCGACGCTGTTCACGCAGCACGGCGACTCCTATCCGACGTCGAGCTCGTACGCGCTCACCGCGGCCAACGCCGAGTCGCCCGTGACGCCGGCGACGAACATCGCGTATCCCGCGCTCGCGCCCGACGGCACGTGGCTCGTGTCGAGCGTCGGCACCATCAACGGCGACACGACGACGCAAGCGTACACCATCGCCGGCGTGAAGCAGACGACGCAGCCGGGCCTCGGCAACACCGGCTGGGCCGCGTTCGCCGCCGGCTACCCGACCTTCTCGCCCGACGGCAAGCATCTGGCGTTCAACCTGCAGTCCTCGACGGTGGGCACGACCAAGACCAACGATGGCAAGTCGCTCGGCGTGCTCGCCTACGATCCGATGAACAAGGTCTTCAACAACTACGTCAAGCTCGACACGCCGGCCGCGGGCGTCGACAGCTGGTCGTCGTTCCTGCCGACCAACGACGCGGTCGTCTTCGAGCACGAGATCGCGTCGCCCGCCGGATTTGGCTTCACGCGGTACAACAACACGGGCGAGCTCATGTGGGTCGACCTGGCGACGCACACGGTGCACGCGCTCGACGCGCTGAACGGCAAGCTGGCCAACGGCATGTCGTATCTGCCGACGAGCACCAGCCACACCGACGACACCAAGGTCAACTACGAGCCGACGGTGAACCCGGTCGTCTCGGGCGGCTATGCCTGGGTCGTGTTCACCAGTCGCCGCCTCTACGGCAACGTGGCGGCGCTGCCGCCCTGGACGTCCGATCCGCGCAACTATGATTGGACGACGACGTCCAAGGGCCTGACGACGAAGAAGCTGTGGGTGGCCGCGATCGATCTCAACGCTCCGGCGGGTACAGATCCGTCGCATCCCGCTTTCTACCTGCCGGCGCAAGAGCTGCAGGCCGGCAACGCGCGCGGCTTCTGGACCGTCGATCCCTGCCACCCCGACGGCACGGGCTGCGAGACCGGGGACGAGTGCTGCGGCGGCTACTGCCGTCCGGGCGGCGACGGTGGCGCGCTCATCTGCACGATGCAGCAGCCGATGTGCTCGCAGGAGTTCGAGAAGTGCACCAAGGACTCGGACTGCTGCGGCTACGGCTCGGGCATCACCTGCATCAACGGGCTCTGCTCCAAGTCACAGCCCATCCCGTAGAACACTTGTTACGATTCACAGTCCAATCGAGGAGTCGATGACCAATACACGCAGGTTGTGCGTGGTGCTCGTGCTCGCTGGTTGTGCTTTCGGAGGGAGTGCTCGCGCCGGCGGAGAAGGCGTGTCGCGCGCGAAGGCGCTCTACGAATCAGGGACGTCGCACTATAACCTGAACGAGTTCGAAGACGCGCTACACGACTTCAAAGAGGCGTACCGCCTCAGACCGGACCCGGTCTTCCTCTTCAACATCGCGCAATGCTATCGGCAACTCGGCGACCCCAAGGCGGCTGCGAGCTTCTACCGCTCGTATCGGCGAGAAGTGCCTGACGCTCCCAATCGGAGCGAGGTCGATCGGCTGATCGTCGAGATGGACCACACAGCGCCGAGGCCCGTCACACCGCCGGCCGACACGACCAACGAGCACAAGGTCGCGGAGCCAGCTGCGGCGGAGCCGTCTTCGAGCGCGCACGACGTCCCATCGACCGCCACGGCGCCGGCAAGCGGCACGCTCGTGACCTCCGCACCAACGCCGGCCGCAACTCGCAAGCCGCTCGTCAAGCGCGGATGGTTCTGGGCGACCCTCGTGGGCGGTGCGGTCGTGATTGGGGGCGCCGTCGCGATCGGAATCGTATTCGGTCATCCGCGCGACCCGTCTCCTTCGCTTGGTCGGATCGGAGGCGACTGATGCGCGCCCTTTTGTTTGTAGCGTTGTTGGCGTCAGCGTGTGGAGTCGAGCCGTGCAAGAAAGGCACTGTGCTGCTGAGCGTCACCGTCGATGTTCCCGACGCGGCGAGCTTGCGCTTCGACGTTTCCGTGGCTGGCAACACGCACACGAGCACCCTCTCTTCGGCGAAGAGCGGTACGGTCGAGATCGACTTCGGCCACTATCCCGTCGGCCAATCCATCCAAGTGACCGTGACGGCCGTGGCGACCGACGGTAGTGATCTCGCGTCGAACAGCGTCGGATTCACCGCCGCCGCGAATTGCAGCTCCGCCTCGATATCCGTCGGCGGATCGACCGGCGGTGGCGACGGCGGTGACGACATGGAGTGTGTCCCGACGTTGACCGCCTGTCCTGCCACTGTCGGGTGCGGCAAGGTCGATGACGGCTGCGGCCACACACTGGACTGTGGCCCTTGCCAGGTAACCTCGCTGTCGCCAACGATCGGAAACACGGGCGACACGATTTCGCTCGAAGGCACGTTCGGACAATCGGTCGACGTCGACTTTGGCGGCGGCACCAAGGTCAGCGGGACCGTGCTTGGGCCGCATCGCGCTTCATTCGTCGTACCCAACGCCGGCGACGGATCGATCGTCAGCGTCTCGACCGGCGGCGCTGCGGCGGGAGCGCTGCCGTTTCGGCGCGCCAGCTTTTCGCTCGGCGTTGGCGCGTTCCGCTCGTGGTTCGAACAGGAAAACGTCGCGCGGTTCACGGCGCTCGAGATCGGCCGCAGTCGGTTCTCGCAAGCCGTCATCGGTCCCTTCGTCTATCTCATTGGTGGAAACGTCACCTTCGGGCCCGGTAGCAGCGGCCCTACGACGACGGTGTCGCGTTCGACGCTCAACGCCGATGGAACGATCTCGCCGTTTACGAACGTCCCGTCGGTAGCGCTCATCTCGAAGCGAGATGATGCGGCGGCGATCGTCGTGGGGTCGACGTTGTACGTGATCGGCGGAATCGGCGACACGATGTTGGGATCGGTCGAGCGGGCGACCATCGATGCGACAGGAAACCTGTCGACGTTCGTGACGCTGCCTGCAACCGGCACCGACGCGGTGGCGTTGACCCAGCCGCGGTATGGGTTCAGTACCGCGGTGGTCGGAAACTATCTCTATGTCATCGGCGGGACGACGCAGGTCGGCATCGAACGAAGTCTCGAGCGAGCAACCATCTCGCCCACGGGAACGCTCGGGACGTTCAGCGCGGTTCCGACAACCGGCGCCGGCTCGAGCCAGCTCGCCGTCGGCCGCAGCGCGGCTTCGGCGGTGGTGATTCGCAACAAGCTCTACGTCTTGGGCGGGACGACCGCGTCAGGCGATACCGCTTCCGTCGATGTCGCAGACATCAATCCTGACGGCAGCCTCTCGACCTTCGTGACGCTGCCTTCGAGCGGGAGCGGAGCGGTGGGACTGACGAGCCCGCGCGAATCGGCTTCGGCGATCGCGATTGGCCATCAGGTCTTCGTGATTGGCGGCAGCTCCAACAATGCCGTGGTGCCGACGGTCGAAGCCGCCACCGTCGACACGACGGGTGCGCTCGGTGCGTTCACGGCGTCGTCGACGACGCTGGGCTCGGCGCGCGCCGCCGCGGGAACTCTTCTCGTCGGCAATCGCCTGTACCTCCTCGGAGGCAATACCGGAGGCCTCGATAGCGACGTGCCGAGCATCGAATACAGCTCGGTCGATGCGAGCGGCGCCATCGCGACATTCACGGCGTTGCCGACGACCGGGACCGGGGCGTACACGCTGCCGGCCCCGCGAATGGGGTACTCGGTCGTTACGCTTGGCTCGTACGTCTACTTGATAGGTGGCTACGAGACCAATGTCGTCGCGACCGTGCTTCGCGCGACCGTGCAGTCCGACGGGACGCTGTCTCCGTTCACGCAGTTGCCGACGACCGGTGCGAACGCGGTGGTCTTGACGGCGCCGCGGCAGGATATGGCCTTGGCCTCGACGGGAAATTGGTTGTACGTGATCGGCGGCGACACAGGTGGAACCGATCCGCTGAAGACGGTCGAGCGCGCCGCGATCAATCCCGACGGGACCATCTCCAGCTTCTCTGTCGTCAGCGGCGTGAATCTGGTCAACCAACGTCGTAGCTTCACCGCGGCGATCGTGGGCGGGCTCCTCTACGTCATCGGCGGTCAGATGGGCGGCTCGAACGCGTACACCGTGCTCAATAGCCTGGAGTCGGCCTCGATCAACGCGGATGGCTCCATCACCACCTTCGGCAACGCCGGGACGATGACTTCGGCGCGCGACAATCACCGCACGGCGATCCTGGGCAACTATCTGTACGCGATCGGTGGCGGCAGCACGAATGGAAGTGTGGAACGGGCTCCCATCAGCAGCGGCTCGTTGGGCGCGTTCGTCGCGCTGCCCACTTCGGGCGTCAACGGAGTGACTCAGTCCACGCCTCGCCTCTACTGCGGACTGGCCGTCACGGGGCCGACCGCATTGGAGGTCGGAGGGCTGGGGACTGCGCTGATACCCTCCATCGATTCTGCCGCCGTAGGCGCCGACGGGACGCTTTCGACCTTTGGCGCGCTCGGCGGCGGAGTCTCGATCGCCGTTCCTGCCGATTCGATCAGCAGCATCATCCTGGGCAATCGCCTCTGGGTCTTTGGCGGCAACGGCAACAACGGGCTCATGAACATCGTGCAGAACGCACAACTGCAGTAGCGCTACTCCCAGCGCGAAACAGACAGCTCCGCCTCGTCGCCGCGATAGATCGTCCGCCGCACCCAATCCCACAGCGGAATGGTCACGTTGAAGTTCCACTTCTGCATGAGCTCGGGCGCGTGATGCACGGCGTGATGCCGGCGCAGGCGCTGAATGAGCGCCATGCGCCCGACGAAGCTGTCGGCGGGCGCGTGATACGACAGGTGCAGCCACTCGTAGGCGACGACGTAGCCCATCGTCACCACCATGAAGAAGAGCGCCGCGTTGCGTAGGCCGAGCGCGAGCCAGAGCACGAGCGGGATGGGCAGCGCGCCGATGCCGGCGGCGATGATGCCGTAGGCGGGGATGAGCACGAGGTAGAACTCGCGCGTCGAGCGGATCGCCATGTCGTCGGTCACGAAGATCATGTGGTGCTGCGGCGTGTGGCGGTCGTAGAGCACGCCGAGCGGCGGCGTGCGCTTGTGCAGCATGTCGCGATGGATGCGCCACTCGCCGGCGTTGAGCAGGAGGAACGTCGCGGGGATGGCCACGATTTCGATCGGGCGCACGGCGTGCAGCGAAAGCACGCAGGCCACCATGACGCCGATGCCGATCAGCGACGGGAAGGCCAGGTGCAGCCAGGGCCGGTACCAGCCGGGAATCTCGGCGACGACGCGGGCGCGCAGCTCGTCGCGCCGGTCTGGTGACAACCTTCCCAACGGCTTCGCCATGCCTAGATTCTACACACGAGCGCCGTAGCGAGAGCTAACCCGGTTAAGGAGGATCCAATGGCCCAGGGATCGTTCATCAGCGACATCAAAGAGCTGCGCAAGCGCGCGCGGCAGCACATCGAGAACGGCGCGGTGACCGCGGGCTACAAGCTCGATCGCGAAACGGCGCTCAAGCTGCTCAACGAAGCGTTGGCGACGGAGATCGTGTGCGTCTTGCGCTACAAGCGCCACTACTACGCGGCCACCGGGATCGCGTCGGAGGGCGTGAAGTCGGAGTTCCTCGAGCACGCCACCGAGGAGCAGCAGCACGCCGATCAGATCGCCGAGCGCATCACGCAGCTCGGCGGCGAGCCGAATTTGAATCCGGAGGGGATGCTGTCGCGCAGCCACTCGGAGTACGTCGAGGGCGAGTCGCTCATCGACATGATCAAGGAAGACCTGGTGGCGGAGCGCATCGCCATCGAGAGCTACTCGGAGATGATCCGCTTCTTCGGCGACGGCGACCCGACGTCACGCCGGCTGATGGAGGAGATCCTGGCGAAGGAAGAAGAGCACGCCAACGACCTGCGCGATCTTCTCCAGCGCATGGACTCGCACTAGGGAGTCTTCGTAGTCGGCAGCTTCTCGGCGTTCCACGCCGTCATCCCGCCCTGTAGCACGCGCACCGTCAGACCCTGCTGCGCCCAGAACTGCGCGGCCTGCATGGCGCGTCCGCCCATCTTGCAGATGCTGATGATTTCGCGCGTCTCGCCTTTGACCTTGGCGGCGTTCGCCTGCACGGTGCCGAGCGGCATCAGCTCGGCGCCGGCGATGTGTCCGAGCTCGCCGGTCCACTCGGCCGGCTCGCGCACGTCGATGAGGCGCGGCGGGTTCGGTCCGTCGAGGAGCTGCTTGAGCTGCTGAGCGGTAATAGCGGTCGGTTGGGCCATGGGGAGCGTTTTATCAGAAGTAGGCCTTGAGCGTGAATTGCAAATTGAACGGGATGCCGGGCGTGAAGTGCACGTCGGCCACGCCGACGCGGGCCGACTGCGCGAGCGTCACACCGCAGACCGCGTAATTCGCATTCGTGGGGTTGTACGCCTCGTCGTGCGTGCACGAGCTATTGCCGAACTGCGCCTCGCGCCACGTCGAGTTGAACAGATTCTGCACCGCCACCTGAGCCT
>Ga0070684_100004707_pt1 | contig 10420 bp, 9 predicted proteins | sample KBSC723LmetaG_FD_65653 | JGI IMG/M metagenome (GOLD analysis project Ga0070684, IMG submission 65653) | Corn rhizosphere microbial communities from Kellogg Biological Station, Michigan, USA - KBS C7.2-3L metaG | ecosystem: Host-associated > Plants > Roots > Rhizosphere ...
GAGCTCATCGGCGCAGAGCAGATCAACGATGCCGAGCGCAAGCCGCGCCAGACATGGCATCTCAATCTCACCGCCGCCAGCGCCTCGGCGGTCTATGCGCGGGTCGAGTATTGGGTGGAGAAAGACACCAACTATCCCGTCAAGTCTCTCTACTACTCCGACAGCGGCCGCAAGCTCAAGCTCGCCTACTACTCCGCCTTCAAGTCCGAGCTGGGTGGGATCCGTCCTACCCAGGTGATCATTCTCGACGAGGTCGATGCCAGCGTCGTCACGCGGATGAGCTTCTCGGGTTATGAGAAGGCGGAGGTTCCGGAAAACTGGTTTGACTATGAGTTTCTCGCGAGGTTGCCGTGAGGGGTGGGAGCAACATCCTCGCTCTAGTGGGGACTGCCGCCGCGATCCTGGCGCAGCAGGCCCACTCGCAGGCACAGCAGGCTGATGACAGCGAGCTCGACCGCATCCCGCAGGGAGTGATGGACACTTCCGCGGGGTCCGCGTCGAATCCGGCTGCCGTGGCCAACACGCTGTACCTGGAGGAAGCTCCCGAGTACCAGACGAATCGTCACGATCTGCTCGTGCCGCTGCCCGGCGGCAACGGCCCGCAGTTCATCAATCGCTTGTTTCTCGACGGCCATGGAGGTTGGCAATATGGGCAATCACTGAAGGTCCTCTACAGCGCGCGGCTCGATTACACGACGGGTGACCCGGGCCGCGACTCCTTCAGCTACGACCTGCGCGAGCTGTTTCTGAGTTGGTCCCTGGACGCGCAGCGCCGATGGTTCATCGACTTCGGCAGAATCAACGTGAGGAACGGCGTCGCCTACGCATTCAACCCAACCGACTTCTTCCGGACGCAATCGGTAGTGGACGAGACCAGTCAGGACCCGAGCGTGCGGCGCGAAAACCGGCTCGGGACGCTGATGCTGCGGGGACAATACTTTCTGGGCGGCGTGGCCTTGACGGCGATCTACGCACCGAGGTTGTACGAGCAGCCCCTGGCGCTCACGACGGTGCCGTCCGGGTCCGATCCCCAGCTCCGCAGGACCAACGCCGACAATCGGGCCGAGCTGAGCGCGAGTGTTGATTTTGGGCACGATCTGAGTCCGCAGGCGGTCCTGTTTCACAGTAATGATGCATGGGCGTATGGCGTGAACATGGCCCGTGGATTTGGGACTCAAACGACGGCGTATGTCGAATGGTCGGCTACGCGACGCAGCTCCCTCGTGACCCAGGCGATGCAGTACGGGGTGCGCACCGGCACCTTTGGCGACCCCACGCCGCCGATACCGACCGACACCAGGGAATACCTCGATCACGACCTGGCTGCCGGCGTCTCTTATACAACCCGGTCGAACGTCAACTTCATCGTCGAGTATGACCTTCACCAGGCGGGATTATCCAAAACGGATTGGCGCCATTGGTTCGCTGCCGGTACGGCCGGAAATCCGTTGCTGAACGGCGAGCTCTGGTATTTGCGCGACTACGCAGCAGTGCAGCAGGAGCCGATCAGCCGCCAGTCGGTATTCCTGCGCGTAGCAAAGGACAACTGGCTCAGTCCGAATCTGTCGGCATCCGCGCTGGCGCTCATCGACCTGACCGGAACCTCCGGGCTGGGACAGGCGGAGGTGAGCTATCGCGTGTCCACCCGGTTGCAGCTCGAGTTGATGCTGCAAACCGCACTCGGCAGCAGACGCTCGGATTTCGGCAGCCTGCCGGTCGCGAGTGCCTATTTTTTCAGTGTGAGGTTTTATCTATGAGCGCACGTGGCACTTTACCTCTTCCGGTCGGTGGCATGACGTCACCGGGTTCGTCCGAGCCGGCCTGGACCGCCCCCGGCGAGCTCGCCAGGCTCGAGACGCCTTGTTATGTGTTCGATCCGGCCACGGTCGAGTCCGATTACTCGGATCTCAAGCGCGCGCTCGGCACTCCGCTGTTGGTTTCGTTGAAGGCGAATCCGAATGCCGACCTGTTCGTCCGCTGCGCACCCACCTTCGTCGATGGTATCGAGCTGGCGAGCCAGGGTGAGCTGAACGTCGTGGTCGGCCGCTCGCCGGTTGCGAAGTTCATCAACACACCCGCAATGGATCAGACGTTGATGCGGGCGGGCATCGCCTCCCGCGCGACCCTGATCCTCGATAGCCTGCCACAGGTCGAGATGCTCACGTCGCTGACGCCGAAAGCGAAGCCCTTGCCCGTCATGCTCAGGCTGAATGCCGCGAGCCTCGTGGGCAATGTGGCCCAGCCGGGCGGCGGCGATCACTTCGGCATGGACGTCCCCGATGCGATGAAGGCAATCATCCGGCTCCGTGCGAGCGGAGTGGGTTTACGCGGGCTGCATGTATTCGCCGGCTCGCACAGCTTCAAGTCATGGAGCCCGATGATCCTCACCGCTGTCGAACGGCTCCTGCCTGCGGTGGAGGCGGCGGCCGGGGCGCCTGTGGATCTCGTGAACGTCGGGGGTGGATTTCCGGAGGACTGGCGCGTCCAGTCCGCCCTGTTCGATGAATATCGCCGCTCACTGAGCCGGCTCAGCAGCCGCGTGAAGGTTTACCACGAGTCGGGACGGGCCGTTTTCAGCGGCTGCGGCCATTTCGTCACCAAAGTCATTGCCGTGAAATCGGTCAACGGCGGTCACGTGGTGATCTGCGACGGCGGTATCGCTCAGTGTTTCAATCTGGCCCAGACGGAGCGCGTCATGAAACGCCTGCGTCGCCCCGTCGTCGTGCCGATGCGTGAGGCATCGGGGGCGCCGAAAGCGCTGTCCGGACAAGTGCGAGTGGTCGGCAATAGCTGCAGCCGGGCTGACGTGGTCGGTGAATTGGATCCGGCGGTCACCGTGCGGCCCGGAGACCGCCTGGTCTTCTCGGACTGCGGAGCTTACACGACCTACTCCCCGACAGCGTTTCTCAACCTCAAGGCTCCAACTCTCTACCTGGTTTCCTGATCATGATGTACCGATCCAACACGTTGGAATGCGCCCCACTGACCGTCGGGTTCCGGGCGGTTCGTGTGAGCGGCCGGCTGACACATTCGCCGTATGCGGGAATGCCATATCTGTCCGAGCTGCGCCCGTGGCCGCTGCAGCAGCCTCACGAGTACACGAGTATCGGAATGTTCGAGGTCCCCTACGAACAGCCGGTCATCATGTCGTCGCAGCAGCGCGATGGCTGGCTCGCGGATCTGGTGACCTCCGCCATCCAGGCGATACCGGGCATCAACCTGACGGTCATACGCATGGGTGGACCGGAAAGCCAGCTGCCGGCGGCGTTGCTCGGCCAGGACGTATTACTCGCGAACGAGCCGGGGCCCGTGGTCGCGCGCACGCAGGCTGACGACCGCGACGGGATCTTCGAGATCTGGCAGGACATCCGCACCGAGGGCTATTCGGAAGGCAACAACTCACTCGTCCTCACGATGCACGGTGCGGCGCTCGTTGCGCCGTTCGTGACGTTCGCGGCGAGCCATCCGGAGTTGTCCCGCCTGGGCGATCTGTCGCTGACGGCTGTGCCCGCGGGGTGCGGCTGGGGGGAGGAGTGACTGTGTCAGAACGAGTTGAGCTTCTGGCCGCGCTGCACTGGAACATGGTGCCGCCCTTTGCGCAAGAGAACCCGCAGCTCGGCAACCAGGTCGATGTAATCGGCCGCTGCGTGGCGGCGCAGGTGAGGGCCGTCATGCCCCCCGGGCACCAAGGGTCACCGATCGATCTGATGCTTTGCTCCACGGTGATCTCGGGCGCCATCACCGGCATGACCTCGATCTCCGATCGGCTCTTCAACGTCATCGAATCCGAGTGCCGGCAGCGGCCGCTGGCGCATCTGCACACGTACATGTGCGCCGGTTGGGGTTACGCGCTGTCCTACTTCCTGCGCCATACGGATTCGCGGCTGGTCATGCTCTCCATGGTGGATGTCGACGTCCATGATCTCGCTTACCACCGCGCCCATACTCAGATCGGCAAGTTGGGATTCGCGATCACGACGCTGCTGCTCGGCCTGCCCGACGATCGCATCGACAAGGTGCGGACCGGGGGTCCTTTCGGCGGCAGCGCGTTCAAGGAGTTCGTCCTGGCGCTGCGCCAGCACAACGAGCTGCACAAGCCGGCTCTGAGCTTCATTCCCTTCTTTGGAGCGGGGCTGAGCTCCATCGCGGAGAGGATCATCGGCGCCGCCAATCTCGGCGTGAACCGCCACGACGATTACGGTCACTGCTTCGGATCGGATCCCTGGATCGGCATCATCGAATGGCTGCAACGTACCCCGCTGCGTGAGCGCGTCAACGTGAGCGCCGGCATGGTTGCGCTGTCCGGATATTTCGCACTGTGCAACGTCGGTCTGTCGCCGCAGACCCGGATCGGCTCGAGTGTCGTCAACGGCCGCGAGAGCGAGTTGGAATCTGAGATCGCCGAGGGCGCCAGGCTGTACACGGTGGCCGAGCTGCACCGTAAGGAACTGTCAACCACTCGAATGGGAAGTTAGCTATGCATCGCGAATATTGGTATCCGGCGTGCGCCAGCTCACAGCTGGGCGCCAAACCGCAAGCGGTTCAGATTCTGGACCAGGAGTTGGTCGTTTTCCGGGACGGCGCCTCCCGAGCGTGCGCCCTGGTGAATCGCTGTTGCCACCGCGGCGTCAAGTTATCGCTCGGCCGCATCACAGACGGGAATCTCGCCTGTGGTTATCACGGCTGGCAATACGACGGCAAGGGCTGTTGTGTGCGCGTGCCGTCCCTGCCCAAGGCTGTGGCGGCTCCGGGCTTGTTCAGGGTCCGCGCATTCAAGTGTGTGGAGCGCGACGGGTACATATGGGTTTGGATGGGAGAGGGCGAGCCCGATCCGGCGGAGCCCGAGCCGATTCCGGACTTTGCGGAGTATTCGTGGACGCAGGGCGTCTCGCCCATGGCCTGCAGCGCAACCATGACGATCGAGAATCAGTTTGACAGTGCGCACCCGGCGTTCGCCCACGAGGGCACCCATCCGAGCTACTACGCTGCGCGCGTGAGCGGCCCGCGCGACTTCAGCTTCGAGGTGAGAACGAGTGAGGACGGAATGGTGTCATTCTTTCCATGCACCGATTCGGATGATGCCCCGGTGCCGAGCGACTTCAACTCGTACACGCGCTTTCAACTGCCATCGCGAGTGTACGTCCATCAGCGCCTGCTCCATTTCAACTTCTTCGTGGTGATGCACATCGTGCCCACCGGACCCAACACCTGCCGCATGGAATGGCTGCAGCGCAAGAAGAAGGGGGAGCACTCCGTGACCTGGATCGAGCAGGAGCCGCTGCTGATCACGCAGGACCGGGTGCTCCTGGAGAGCGCCCAGCCCGCCTACGACGCGGGTGATGATTTCGAGCGCAGCGTCTCGGCTGATTTCGTGACGATGATGGTGCGCAAAGTGGTGGCGCTCGCTGAAAGCGGGCGCTGGAAACAGGATCGCGAGCAACTCTTGCCCAAGAGGCATCTCGTGAAATCACGCGTCTGACAAGGAGAAACAACTCATGGGCACGTTTTCATCGGAAAAGCTTTCTGCGGTCGAGAAGATAGGCTACAGCGTCGGCGATCTTGCGGCGAATCTGATCTTCCAGAGCCTGCTCTCGTTTCTGGCGTTCTTCTACGTGGACGTCTACGGGATTTCCGCTGCAACGGCCGGCGCCATCATTGCGGCGGGCGGAATCGTCGGCGCGATCGCGGCCCCGGTAATGGGGCTCATTGCCGATCGGACGCAAACGCGCTGGGGACATTTCCGCCCCTGGTTGCTCTGGACTTCGGTTCCATTTGGCGTCATCGCATTGCTCGCCTTCAGCACTCCCCATTTCGGTGCGCAAGGTAAAGTGATCTACGCGCTGGCGACCTACGTGGCCTTACTGGTGATCTACGCCGCGAACAACGTCCCTTACTCGGCGTTGAGCGGGGTGCTCACCGGAAGCATGGCGGATCGCAACAGCCTGTCGTCGTATCGCTTCGTGGCGGTCATGTTCGCGCAATTCGTCATTCAAGTGCTTCTGCTGCCGCTCGTGTTGATCTTCGGAAAAGGCAACAATGTCGTCGGCTTCCACAACATCATGATCGTTTTTTCAGTGGTCGGCGTCGCTTGCTTTTTAGCCGCTTTTGTGACGACGCGCGAGCGCGTGAAGTCGGTTTCGAAACGCTCGAGCATCGGCCAGGATGTAGCCGATCTGCTGAGGAACCGCCCGTGGATCGTCATGCTGATGGTCACCCTGCTGGTCTTCGTCACCCTGGCGCTCAAAGGCGGGATGTACATTTACTACTTCAAGAGCTACATGCAGGAGGCCGCGCTGGCCGACTTTCTGCGGGACATCGGCTTCAACACCTGTATCGCGCAGCTGAATGCGGGTCTGACGCATCTCGGCCTCACGGAGTTCACCTGGCCCAAGGACGCCGCCACCTCTGCATTCAGCCTCTTCAATGCCCTCAGCATCGTCATGATGATCATCGGCATCGGCTTCTCGAAGAAGCTCGGCGATATCTTCGGCAAGCAGCTCGTCTTCGGCGGCTGCCTGGTCTTATCGACACTCTTCCTTCTGTCTTTCTACTTCTATACTCCGGATGAAGTGGACCTGGTGTTCGGCGCGCAGATGTTGCACAGCCTTTGTTACGGAGTGACCATTCCCCTGTTGTGGGCGATGATCGCCGATGTCGCCGACTATTCCGAGTGGAAGAACAATCGCCGCGCGACGGCCATCGTATTCTCCGCAACCGCGGTCGGTTTGAAAGCGGGTCTCACGATAGGGTCCACCTTGACTGCAGTGATACTCGCCCACTATGGCTATGACGCCTCGCTGGTCCTGCAGAGCCCACGGACGGTTCACGGTATTCAATTGGCGGTGAGTCTCTTTGCCTCGATTCCCTTCGTCGGTGCGGCGATCTGCGTTCTGTTTTACGGAATCGACAAGGAAATGGAGCTGCGGTTGGAGAGAGATCTCGTCAGTCGCAGGATAGAGGCATTCTCATGAGCCAGGCACGAATGCTCACCGGAGTAGCGTCATGATCAACATGTCGAATAGTGTCGTCGCCACCCCTGTGTTTACCCGCCGTGGTCATACGCAGGAAGAGGTTCGGCTGCTGGTGCATCCGTCCACGCCAAGGGACGCATTCAAAGCCGACCTGGCGAATGTTCATACTATGAACAGCACGTACATGACGCTGAGGTATCATGCGCCAGTTCATGCACGTGCGCTGGCCGCTGCGGCTGAGCAGGTTGCCTTGCGATATCCGGCTCTGGCCGGTGTCTTCAAGAATGGCGCAGCAGGCCCAAGCATTACGGTAGGCGTGGGAAAGAGGCCGGTCGTGGAGGAGTACGATGTTTCGGCCCAGGCGCCGGAAACGCGCGAACGGCAGGCACGCGCGATCGCCTCGGAGGTCATCTGCCGTCCATTTGAGTCGGAAACCGGTCCGTTGTTCAGGCTCTTCTGTATCAAGCTGGCCGAGTCCGACTTCGTCATCGGCTACGTGATCCAACATCTCGTCTGTGACCACACTTCCTCGATGAACGTCAGGCGGGAGTTGATGATGTTGTACTACGCCGGTATGCAGGGCCTCCCCATTCCGCAGCGCCGGCCGGCACTCGAGTACACCGATTATCTGCAGGCCACCTGGGATTGGCTGGATACTGATATCGCCGAGGCGGCGCAGGGCTATTGGCAAGCGAGGCTGCGTGGTGCTCCGGCGACGAGATTGGCCGGTTCCGAGAAAGATAATCTGTATTTCGATGAGGGTGCGAGGCTTCGGGAGTTTCACATCGATGGGCAGGTGCTGCAACGGCTGCGGCAGTTCGGCACAGAGCGCAAGATACGCATGTTTATCATGTGCCTGACGGCCAAGATCCTGGCCATCGCGGCAATCTCCAATTCCAGGGATGTGACCGTGGCCGTCCTCATGACGCTGCGTCAGCTACCGCAGCTGGTGGGTGTCGTTGGATGGTTGAGCAATGTTTTGCCCATTCGCGTGATTCTCGAGGCGAACGATTCGTTCGAGGATGTCGCCAGAAAGGTGGAGGCTCGCCTGGAGGAGGCTCGACGGTACCTCTTCTATCCGTACAGCTTCCTCGAGGCAGCCATGAAGGAAGTGCCGGCGTCGTCTATTTTTCCGTTCTTCAACTACAAGGAAAACAGCGTCATTGCGGCGCCGGCGGAGCGTGTGAGGCTGGCGGAGAATTTTCCCATCGACTTCGTCAATGGTACGTTCGTCAACGGCAGTCACTACTTCGAGACCCTGGCTTCCGACAGCGGTATCACCGGATACCTGCGGTACTCGCCTCGCCTCTACAGCACGGAGGTCGTGAGCACGTTCTTCGATATGTTTACCAACATCCTCGAGTCGGCGCCCAAACGAAACCTACGGGCAGCGTGAACGGTAGGCGCTCTTCAGAGCCATCACTGAAATCGAGATCCACACCCCGACTACGGCGATTCCCAGAAAGGTGTCCATCGAAGTACTCCTTCATTTCGGTTGCAACAGCGGCTGCGCACACTCCAACAGGCTCACTACAGCGTGGCTCGGCGGACAGCCAATCGGAATGTACGCGTATGACCGTGTCCGGCGCACTGTACCGCCCGCGACCCGGTACAGTGCTGCTGCGAGCCGCAGGTCAGCATCCTGGCGGGTCTGAGACACTATGCGGCTAACCATCTCAGTACCCAAACATGAATCGTTACATTCGATTTAGTTTTTCTTATCCGCCACCGAAGCGGCGGTGAAAACCGCCAGTTGGGCCTCAAAGGCACGTTTGTATGCCGGCCGCGCCTCGCCGCGCGCTACGTAGGCGGAGAGGTTTGGAAACTCATCCACCATGCCTGATGCTTGCCCGCGCAGCAGCACCGATACCATCACCAGGTCCCCGGCACTGAACTCGCCGTCGAGCCAGTCGGACTCGCCGAGGCGATTGGAGAGCTCGCCCAGCCGTTTACGAACGCGGTCCTGGAGGAGCGGCAAGCGCTGCTCGTACCACGTCTCGTTGCACTCCACGACCTTGGCCATTCCGAGCTCGACGATGGGGGGCTCCACAGTGTTGAGGGCGGCAAACATCCATGCGATGGCCCGCGCCCGAGCGTTGTCATCACGCGGCAGCAGGCCCGCCTTACGCTGCGCGAGATGGAACACAATCGCCCCCGACTCGAACAGGACGAGATCGCCTTCCTCGTAGGTCGGAATCTGCCCGAAGGGATGAAGCGCGAGATGCCCGGGCTCCTTCATCGTTTTGAACGACACGAGGCGGACATCGTAAGGCTGCCCCACTTCTTCGAGTGCCCAGCGAACGCGCATGTCACGCGCCAGTCCTTTGCCGCGATCGGGGGAGCTCTCAAATGCGGTAATGATGGGGGTCATGAACAGTCTCCTCTGGCGGCCTGCGGCGCCGGCCGGTCATCTGGCCTTCAATCTATGGACGAACGGTCGGATCGGGTTCCGACAGATCGTCCCGAGAAATCTACCGCTGCGGGAAGGAAGAGTCGCTCCCCCGGGTTCCAAAGATTGGTATAAGTGACGCGGTAACCCGAGCAGGGAGCGCGGGGGTGGGTTTGCCATGCGGCTCAGAATACCGGCAGTGAGGCCGGCAAGCTGAGCCGAGTGGCAATCAGTTCGAGCGTGTTGGTGCATCGACCCGGCGAGCGCGGTCGCCAATGAGAATGCGAGGCTGCATCTCGACCGCCGCGATCCGACCGTGCTCGCGTTGGAACTGGAAGCGTGCGTGGTTGGCACGCACTTCGAAAAGGTCTTTGCCGACAGGTACCAGCTCGAGCCGGTCGGCATCGCCATTGCTGGCATAAAGGTGGCCATTATCTCGCTTGATAGCGCGAGTTTTTGTGCCTTCGATGAGGTAATTGCCGACGTATTCGTTCAGGCGGGCTGGAGGGAGCTGGATTTCCGGGGAGTCCAGTGAGACATCGAGAGCTCGCGCTGCGAGCTTCACCGCGACCTCCTGTGGAGGGGTTTGAGGGGGCGATGCATTTGCCAGCACCGCGACGTATAACTGTTGTTCAGGCGCGCGCAGTACGTAGGCGTTGAAACCATTGATACCGCCTCCATGCTCCACGGTTGCGACCGGTCCTACGCGCCCGATGATCCAGCCGGCACCATAACGTGTCAGCGTGCCATTGTTGAGCGTAAATGAGCTGCAAGCGCGCTGCCATGAAGCCGGCTTCAGCAGTTCGCCATGCTCGATGGCGGCGTCCCAGCGCGCGAGGTCGTCCACGGTTGAGATGAGCGATCCGGCGGAGTAGGGCTGGCTCATGCTCAGGTAGTCCGCATTGCGCCACCCGCTGTTGTCGCGCATGTAGCCGGCTACTCGTCCGGGGGTGATCTTTGCGAGGTCCTCATAGCGCGAGCTTTTCATGCCGAGCGGCTCGAAGATGTGGGTGCTGAGGAACTCCGGGTAGCTCTGTCCGGAGACTTTCTCGATGATGGC
>Ga0070684_100004711_pt1 | contig 10417 bp, 8 predicted proteins | sample KBSC723LmetaG_FD_65653 | JGI IMG/M metagenome (GOLD analysis project Ga0070684, IMG submission 65653) | Corn rhizosphere microbial communities from Kellogg Biological Station, Michigan, USA - KBS C7.2-3L metaG | ecosystem: Host-associated > Plants > Roots > Rhizosphere ...
CTACCCGCGTTTGGGTGCATACGTGCAACCGCGATCACCCACAGGCGCTCGCGAATTATCAGGCGCGGGGGATGATCGTTTACAAAATCGAGGGAGAGACCTAGCGGGGGCGTCCTCCTTCCCCGGGAAGCTGTCAGCTTCCCCTACAAAGCGCGTTGGAAGGCATGTTTCGCAATCTCGGGACCGGGATTCGCCTCGAAATCCAAAGAATTTTCAAATTTTTTGAAATGTCCGGCTTCAAAATCTTTAGAAAGAGATGAAGCAAATTAAATCAACAATTGATATGATGAACATGGTAATAGACAACCGTATTACTGAAACACCTGAGCTCACTGGGCAGTTTATGGTGTTTCCGAAGAGTTTCGGGAGCGAAGACGCAGCGCAAAAATCCCTCTCGCGAATGTCGCGTGAGCAGCTCGCAGCATTCTTGAATGCGGAATCCGGCAACGCTCGCAGCGCCCATTTCTCCGCTCCTCCAGCCGAGTCGACACCCCCGACGGCTGAAAAAGGTCTGGCTATTGGTGTCTTGAAACAGGCAGCCTACGACTTACGCCGTTATCGGACAGCGACGAAAGCCGTCCACCGGGAATTGTATCTCGACGCTCACAGCTGGGTGACGGCATATGATTCTTCCTGGCCTTATTCGTTCATGAACGTTTGTAAATTGCTCGACCTTTGCCCCGAAATGGTGCGCACGGATCTTTTGGCCGATGCGTCCTTGGGATCCTTTCATTACTGGATTCGGCGCGCCGGGCGTCTTTCGCGAAAACTCAGCGCCTCGGTTGCTCGCGTTTTGGACAGCCGCCGAAGTTCCAAAGCCGCCGAGGGTAACCAATTTGCTGCATCCGTCTGATATGGAAAACGTATTGCGTTCTGTATGGCGGTTGCTGACGCGCGCGACCTGTCGGAGGCACGACCCGTTTCTCGTTTACAGCATGACTTCATTTAACTCCGGCGGCGGATGGAACGAATTCCTCCTGAAAGTATCGCTGCAAAACACATAATCGCGATGAAGTTCTCTACCGAAGCGATCGTGGCATTGGCCGTAGCTATAGTATTCGCGCTACTAAGCTGGGGGGCCATCGCACGAGAGCAGGGGCAGAAGCCCGCACGCGGTAGCTATAACGCGCATATCGCGGCAAACAATGTTGATCTAACCCGCGTAGCAGCGAGCGGGACAGACGTTCTCGGCTTCTACTAAGCAGAGGCATATCCCGCCAGAATTAGCAGTGTAAGGTAGGCGTGGAGTCCGCATTCCTCCGGCACGTACCAGCCGGTTGGCACTACAGAACTGCGCGCGATTTTATTCTCGCAAAATCAGGTTTCGTGGGCCACGCTCTCTCCCCACGAAGGCAATTCCGGGAACGCTGCAGGAGGGTGGTGCTTCGTTTCAAACGACGCATTGGACCGTGGTGTTTCGTGCGGGGGAATCCCAGGAGATTTTAGCTCAACAGGCGCTCTCTGGATTTTGTGAAGCATATTGGCCGCCGCTTTACAGCTTTCTTCGACATCGCGGTCATTCCTCCGCTGATGCACAGGATCTGGTCCAAGGTTTCTTTGCCCATCTGCTCGAGCAAAACACCTTGAGCCGGGCAGATCGCCAGAAAGGCCGGCTTCGCACATTTCTCCTCGGATCTCTGGAGAATTTTTTGTACAACGAATATGACCGGGCGCGAGCGCTTAAGCGAGGCGGAGGCCGGCAGGTCCTATCGATCGAGGAACATCTACCCGAAGCCGAGGCGGCGATGCTCGCGACTGTTCACCTGAGCGATGCCGGTTGCTACGATGTCGTGTGGGCGTCGAATATTGTTTCACGAGCATGGAAGAGTTTGGAAAACGAATTTGAAGCGGAAGGCAAAGCCGAGTGGCTCGAGGAATTAAGGCCTTTTGTAGCTGGCGGCAGCGCGAGGCCGCCCAGTCAGGAGGACGCCGCAACACGACTAGGAGTGCCAATCGCGACATTGCGTACCTGGCTTTCGCGTCTCCGCCAGCGATTCCGTGAATCATTGAGAGCGGAAGTGAGCACTACAGTCTCCGATCCGGAAGATATCGACGGAGAATTGCGCCATCTTTACCACATACTGATGGCCTGAGGCGGCTTTTCGACATGGACGATATCAGCGTGGGCCTTGCGAAAGCGCAGAGTGAAACTGCAGAGACCTGCGCGGCCTGCGGACGGCCATTAACTCGATGTGGTCCCAACGGCGAATGCTTGCGTTGTCTCGTTAGTCTTACCTTCCTTGGGGATGGAGAGCAGCCGGAACCCCCGACTGCGCGGGGCCGACTAACACCTGGACTGCTACGATACGCCCACTTCGAAGTAGAGACGGGAGCAGACGGTTTTCCGGTTGAGCTTGGTGCGGGAGCGATGGCCATAACTTATCGCGCGCGCGATACAGTTTTGAACTCGCTTGTTGCTCTCAAGGCCATCGATCGCAAAGTCGCGCAGAATCCTGGCGCGCGGACCCGTTTTCTGCGCGAAGCGCGTGCGGCGGCAAACATTCGTCATCCAAATGTGGCTCGGGTGACATATTACGGAGAACAAGACGGTGAGTGTTTTTACGCGATGGAACTGGTTGAAGGCGAAACGCTCGAAGCGCGCGTGCGTCGCGACGGACCGATGCCACTCGCCATCGCCCTGGATGTAATCGAGCAGGCAGCACGTGCTCTCGCGGCTGCAGAAGCTTGCGGTGTCGTGCATCGTGACATCAAGCCATCGAACGTCATGTTGGAATCCGATTCAAGCGGCACGCTTCGAGTGAAGCTGATTGATTATGGCGTGGCGAAAGTCATGGACACGCATTCCCAATCCGGCGCGGAACAAACCCATGCGGGTTTCATCGGTACGCCGGCGTTTGCCAGTCCGGAGCAGTTCGCCGGTGCCGCACAATTGCCGGTGGATACGCGTTCAGACATTTACTCGTTAGGCATTACGCTTTGGTATCTCCTCACCGGGCGGACGCCATTTGTCGGCCGGACGATGGAGGAAATTCGTGCACGGCAAACGAGCGACCTGCCATTGGAACAACTTAAGGGCCTGCACGTCCCAGGAAAGGTCATCGCGCTGCTGAAATCGATGCTTGCGATAGACCCGAGTCACAGACCGCAATCGGCGCGCGACTTACTTCTTGCTGTCCACAGTTGCAGCGACCGATTCAATCCTGAGGCGCGTCGGCGACGCAGGAAAGCTATATTGCTAAATGCGGGTTTGATGTCAGCCATCGCAGCCATTGCACTTGGGGCATGGCTGTATCAACGATTGCGACCACTTACGCCTGAGGAACGGTCAATCGCCGTGCTGCCGTTCGAAAATCTTAGCAGCGACAAAGAGAACGCTTACTTTGCCGAGGGAATACAGGATGAAATCCTGACGCGTCTATCCAAGATCGCCGATCTGAAAGTGATTTCGCGCACTTCCACACAGCATTATGAAAGCGCACCGAAAAACTTGCGGGAGATCGCAAAACAACTTGGTGTTGCTCACATACTAGAAGGCAGTGTTCAAAAGAGCGCGGACACGGTGCGAGTAAACGTGCAGCTGATTAGAGCCGCCAGTGATTCACATCTTTGGTCGGATACGTTTGATCGCAAGTTGACTGACATTTTGTCAGTTGAAACTGAGGTAGCCAAAACCATCGCCGACCAGCTACGTGCCAAACTGACCGGCCATGAACAAGAAGTCATCGCAGCCAAAGCGACAGACAATCCGGATGCGTACGATGCGTACCTGCGCGGCCTTGCGTACACGCTGAAGACTGGATTTACACCCGCGAACTCCCTCGGTGCTCAGAAGTACCTCAAGCAAGCAGTGCAATTGGATCCTAACTTTGCTTTTGGCTGGGCGCTGCTGTCCTACGTCGACTCAAGTGGATATCTTACCCAGAGTCTTCAACCAACCGAGACGCTCCGCGAAGAAGCACGGCAGTCAGCCAATACCGCTCTCCGGCTGCAGCCCGAGCTTGGGGAGGCTGTGTTCGCAAAGGGCTTTTATCACTACGCTTGCCTCAGAGACTACGACACTGCGGTTCATTACCTTGAGCAGGCGCATCATCTTCTGCCAAATAACAGCCGCATTCCGCAGTCGCTGGCTTATGTTGAACGGAGGCGTGGCAACTGGGAGAAGAGTGACGCGCACTTCAACGAAGCCGAGAGACTCGACCCCCGAAACGTTAATCTGCTCTCACAACACGCGCGTTCATACGTCTGCCTGCGCCGTTTCCCTGAAGCTCTGGCAAAGCTTGAGCAGATTCTGAATATCACGCCTGATGACATAGACACGCTTGTGTTAAAGGCGCGAATAGCACAAGCGGAAGGCGACCTTCCGCGCGCCGCTGCGCTTCTTGCCCCGCTCCGGCTAGGCGCTGACTACGCCAACGCGTTGGAAACACAAGTTTACCAGGCAATCCTGGAATCCCGCCCTGCGGCGGTCATCGCTCAACTAAAACAAATATTGGCGAAACCCGATCAGACGCTGGGTTACTACAATGGCGAACTGCGGTTTTGGTTAGGCTGGGCACAGGAAGTTAGTGGCGATCGTGAGGGTGCTCGCGGAAGTTGGGGTCAGGCTCGCACTGAGCTAGAATCTTTTCTAAAAGAACAACCTGAAAATGTTGTTCTGATGGGAGATCTCGCGCTTACAAATATGGCTCTTGGCGATAACACGACTGCAACGACTTTGGCCGACCGCGCAATCGCCATGATATCGATCGAAAAAGACGCGCTGACTGGTCCCAGGCCACTCGATATTCTTACGCGGATAGCAGCGCGCATGGGCGATGCCGACCGAGCGATCTCTACGTTAGAGAAGCTGCTTTCAATCCCATACGAAGCGCCGTTGGCCGCAAACCCGCCGCTCACTCCTGCGTTGCTCCGACTGGATCCAATGTTTGCGCGGTTACGCAAAGACCCGCGGTTCCAGAAACTAGCAAATCCGCAGCCATGAACTTATCGAGGTTCCCTGGCCACAAACGGAGTTTACCCGCCGTGACGGCCAAAGATCCGCGTTTCCAAAGACTGGTTACTCGCTCGGGGAAGTATTCTGGGGAGCACAGGCTGCCAGCCTGTTGGTTTCGGCGGCTCGCGGAACCGGACTTTGCACGCCGCATCATACGAGCGCTGGTTTGCGCAAGCTGATTGTGGAGCAGGCAAAAGGCCGGAACCGGACGAGACCACGATCCATCAATTTTCTTGTCCAAGCACCGCGGGGGCGGTACTCTGATTCGCGGTCGAACAGTGAATTCTATAACTAGCTCGTGCATAATGAATCAGTAGGCCACAGGGCGAAAAGATAAGTAGTTATTCAACATAGGAAATAATTCTAATGCCTAAGAAACCAAAACGCCCATCGAAGGGTAAAGATCTTGTTATCGCTCCTGGCGGACCTCGAACGCGCGAGAGCGTGCATGAAGTCAAAGCCGGCGAGTCCGTGTTCGTGCAGCAGGGTTACGGTTCTGTAGTCACACGAAGGCCGAGGGGAATCGCAACTGATAAGATGAGAACGGTCGATGCTCCTGCGAACTTTGTGCTGACCCCAGGTGGGTTCAGGCACCGGTCGCTCGTGCACCGCGTGTCCCGAAATGAGACATTGCACTTCACGGAAGCGCGGATTCAACTGGTCGACCACGCTACAAACGCCCGTAAAGACATCGCTAAGGGACGATCACGGTCAGGCGAAGTACCAGGCCTCGGCAGCGGTTGGATCACATACGGGTATTGGAACAATGATACGGGGAATTCCCTCACTTCGTTTCGCTCGACGTGGACTGTTCCGCCGGCACCGTCGATTGATTCAGGGCAAACGATCTTCCTTTTTAACGGCATCCAAAACTACGGAACTAACTACGGTATTCTTCAGCCAGTTCTGCAATGGGGCCCATCGGCTGCTGGCGGCGGATCTTACTGGTCGATCGCGAGCTGGTATGTGACTTCTGGAGGCAATGCATTCTACACGACACTCATGCAAGTAGACGAGGGAGACGTGCTCATCGGACTCATGACCTTCACAGGCAAGACCGGGACGGGGTTTAATTATCAGTCCGAGTTTCAAGGAATCGGTAACACAACGTTAAACATCGCGAACATCGCCGAGTTACTCTGGTGTAACGAGACACTAGAGGCTTATGGCGTTCAGGCGTGTTCGGATTATCCAGCGACCGACTTTACCAGGTTCTGGCCGATCAACGTTCAGACCGGCGCGACGAATCCAACAATGACGTGGACGCCAGTGGATGCGGTGACGGATTGCAACCAGCATACAATTATCAGCGACAATTCCTCCACGCAGGGAGAGGTCGATATCTATTATCGCAATCCGTCCAAGCACAGGTTCGACATTTCGGAAATGCTCGTCGTAACCAATCCTATCCTGCTCTGGCTCTTCAAACACGGCTGGGAAGATCCCGGGTGGGGCCGAGATGATGCAAGTCAGATCTCGATACTCTCTGCCCTGCACGCGTTAGCAGATCAGATCTCAGACACCGAACTGCGCGCAGAGGTGAAGAAGCTCTCGACCAAAGGAATCGCAAAGGTCGCGAATCGGATGGCGGGCGGGCGGTAAGGTAGCACCTATTCTTGTAGGGGAAGCAGACTGCTTCCCGAAGGATGGGATGCTAACAGCATCCCCTACAGTTCAGCCGGTTGACCGTCGCGACGCGATTCGATCTGCTCTGCCGGGCTCATCCACATTCAGCCAAACAAGCACGTGACATCGGTGCGATTTTGCCATTAAGTCAAAACGCAATCGTTAACCGGCGTTCGCCACGAAGAGGAGAAGAATTATGAAGCTAAAGAAGTTAAAGAAAAAGATCCAGCAACTGGAGAAGCGTCTGCAGGAAGGCCCGGAGAAGCTGGCAAGGCTAAAGCGCAAACTGCAGCAGGCAGAGTCGGCAAAAGCGTTGAAAGCTGCGAGAAAATCGGCCGTCCGAGCCACTGCATCAGCCGAAAAGAAGTCTGGGGATTCGACAACAGGCGCCACGAAAGCCAAGAGGAAACTGAATCTCTCACCGGAACGTCGTGCCCAACTAGCCGCCACGATGAAAGCGCGCTGGGCTGCAAAGAGGGCCGCTGAAGGAAATAGCGCAACCTCGTCGGGTGAAAATTCTCCAACCCCGCCGCCACCAGAAAACAGCGTCGACGGCTTCTAACAAGACCTGCATAGATTCACGGCTGCTTTTCGGCACAAAGTTTTTGGAACATCGAATCCGATCGCAATGAGTCCCAGATTGGATCGAGCCGTAAAAGAGCGGACGTGATCGGCGTTGGACTGTAGAGCCATCCACCGTACGGCGTACGTAACAACCGCGTCAGAGTTGCGATCGCACGACTATTCTCGCCAACTATCATCTCAACTAGCGCCAGATTCTCTTCGAAGGCGGGCCCAGACAGATGATCTTTGTTACTCGGCAAGAGGGTGGTCGCACGCTGCGCTTCGTTAAGGGCTAGCTCCTTCTGGTCAAGGATGGCGTAAGCGACAGCCAGCGCTGCTGCAACAAAGGCATTATCTGGTTGATCCTTCTTGAGCGACTCAAGCGTGTTGCGCGCTTGTTCAGCGTCAGCTTTTGCTTGAGCTGTCTCACCAGCAATGCGTTGAGCCAAGGCTAGCCCCACCTGCTTGCTGCCCTTCTCAATCCCGGAAGTAAACTGCAATCGAGTTTCTCGTGTTTGTATCTGCCGGAGGGCCTCAGTATTTCGTTCCAATCTCCATTGGGTCAGCTTGATTCGAACAGCCACGTCGGAATTTGTTTGTTCGTTTACTTGCACGAGCAATTTAGCGGCGTCCTGCAGATTACCTTCAGCCTGATAGATGCTGGCTTTCAATGCCGTTAACGACAGCTCACTCGGAAGGATATCCAGTGCCCGATCGTAGAGCTTTTCCGCTGTCGGGAATTGTCGAAGCGCAGCGTATGTAAATGCAACTTCTGTCAGTAACGCTGTATTCCGCGGATTGAGCGCGAGGCCCCGCTCCCAGTAGCCAATACTTTCTTCCCAATGTCCCTCGCTTCGCGCAATGGCCCCGAGAGCGTACAAGACCTCGCTGTTACCCGGCAACATTTTGCTAACGCGTCCAAATGTCGCTTTGGCCAGTCCGTAATCCTGCAACACCCAATATTGATAGTAACCCGTGAAGAGCAGCGTTTCGGGCGTGGTCGGCTGCAGTTTCTGCGCATTTTCTAAAGCTTCCTTGGCCGCATCGCGGCGAGCAGCAGTGGTGTCGCGTCGGTTCGAGTAAAGAAGCGCGTGCACACCAGAGAGTCGAGCCCAAGCGAGGGCAAAATTCGGATCAAGCCGCACCGCCAGGTCATAAAATTCAATGGCTTTGAACAACGCATCGCTGGCGTAATTGCTACGTGCTTCGAAAGCCAATCCGCGTAAGTACGCGTCGTAAGCCTGCGGATTGTTTGTAGGCCTGGCAGCCAGTGCTTGCTCTTCACGGCCGGTTAGCTTCGCTTGCAGTGACTCCGCGATTCCTTTAGCGATCTCGGTTTCTACGCTAAAAATGTCACTCAACTTTCGATCATAGGTCTCAGCCCAAAGTTGCGAGCCGGTTTGCACATTAACCAGGTGAACGTTGACCCTCACCTGATCGCCGGCCTTCTGGACGCTACCCTCGAGGATGTTCGCTACGCCAAGCTGCTTTGCGATTTCAGCAAGATTATTCGGATCGCTTTGATATCCTTGCGTTGAAGTACGCGAAATCACTTTCAAATCGCCAATCTTGGTGAGACGCGTCAGGACTTCTTCCTGGATGCCATCAGCAAAATAAGCATTGGCCGGATCGTCGCTTAAGTTTTGAAAGGGCAGAACCGCGACGGATTTGTCGACCTTTTGCCAGATCGCTCGTGGCAACAGAAAAAATCCGGCGGAAGCAGAGATAACGACAGCGGAAGCGATGAGCAAAATGAGATTTCGTCGCCGATGACCTCCTGGCGTCTTTGGCGTGCCTTGAATTCCTTGCGGAGTGATGTCGTATGCCCAGGCGAGTATCAGCGCAATCGGGAAACCGATTAACAGAAGCACAATCACGAGTCGCAAACTCCAATTCGGCAATTCCCATGCTGGGAACGCGGCCGACGCGATTTGAATCAAAAATCCTGCGGCAACGACATACGCCGCGGCCACACGATAAACCTTGCGCCGCTGCAACTCCTCGAAGAACCCGCTCATGATATAGATAATTTGATAATAATCTCACGCCGATGAAGCACATGCCGCTAACATGCGCGTCACGGTAGGCGCCTGTCCGATGTCGGATTGCCAGGATCATATTGCCAAAGCCGCGACGGATCGCCGAAAACTGCGCCGATCGCGCGGTCGGGCCAGATCTCAAGATAGCTGAGCAGCAGCGCCATCAACGGCACGAGAATAAAGTAGAGTCCGTGCGCGGCCATGATGAACATCGCGATTGCGCGCAGGATCAGGAGGTAGACATCCCAGCGTACCCGCTGCTTCAGTTCCTTATCAGGCATAATGTCGTAGCCCATTCGGAATGCTTTCCAAAAATGACTCGCTGCGAGCGAGCCGAAAGTGAACCAGAGCACGGGCGACTGCGCGAGATCGCGCCGTAATTCGTTGCCGAGAAGAAGATCGTGCAACGGAATCAACACGATCCAGTATGGCAAACCGACAATCCCCACGAGCAGGAGCCACACAAACACGCCGCGTACAATGTTGCCGGCCAAAGTCGCGTGATCTTTTTTGGTTTGCGTCTCACGCAGCGCGCGCGGAACCATCGCCGCGACGATCGCGGCCACCGCGGTTAGACCGTCGAACCAATAGTTGAAAACGCTGACCGCAGCGGACCAACCAAAAGCATAGATGCCGACGACGGGAATCATATTGCGCGCGAGGACGACCCACGCATCTCGTCGAGACGCGAACTCACGCACATGCTGAGAGAGCGGCGGCGGTCGGATTTGTCGTACCGATGTTGAGCTGATTGTCTGCGGAGACTTTGGCATCGCGACTGATTAAAGACAGATCGACGGCACTGAATCAATTCGCTTCGAAGCGCGAGCAGTATCCGCGTTACCGCGAAAGAAGAAATAACGCCGAGCCGATAGCAATCGCATCTTCGCAGAGCGCGACCACAAGATCCTTAATGTGCAAATCGAGACGTCTCCTGATGCCGTAGCCGAGAAAGGCACCGACCATTGCCCATATTCCACCTAAAAGCGCCCCCACGACTAGCGATTGCCCGGCCGCTGCGCAAAGCGACGCGCCGCAGAGGCCACCCGTAAGAAAACGAGCTAACAACGGCATGGGCAGAGTGCGTTTTGGAATCCACGGCAGTTTGTCTGCGACTAACTCGCCGATTGCGAGCAGGGAAAGTATCGCCACCGCTATCGTCGATCCCATGAATGCAAGCGGCGAGTCGTGCAGATTCAACCAACCGAGGTGCGCGCCCCATGCCACCACAGCG
>Ga0070684_100004714_pt1 | contig 10416 bp, 7 predicted proteins | sample KBSC723LmetaG_FD_65653 | JGI IMG/M metagenome (GOLD analysis project Ga0070684, IMG submission 65653) | Corn rhizosphere microbial communities from Kellogg Biological Station, Michigan, USA - KBS C7.2-3L metaG | ecosystem: Host-associated > Plants > Roots > Rhizosphere ...
TTGAAGCGCGACGCATCGTCGGCGGTCCACCAGTGGCGCAGCGCACCGTCGACGTCGTACTCCGCGCCGAGCACGTCGACGAAGTGACTCACGTCGTGACCGATGATCGCCCCGATGGCGCCGTAGCTCGCCGCATCGGATGCCGTCGAGTCGAACTTGGGTGGCTGCAGGAGCGCGGCGGCGAAGTCGTACGCATTCTGCTGGAAGACGAGCACGGCGCCCGGCGTGTGCGGCGACATCAGCCACGCCTTCATGTCCACGGCGCAGCCGAGTCGGGCGAGCGCCCGGCGCCGATCTCGGTCGGCGAGCCGCTGGAGGTTGCCGACGGCGGCGGTCGGATCGACGACGAGATCGGAATCGCTCATCCACTGCTCCGGATAGCCGATTCCGACGTACAGCGTCTTCAGCTTGGCGAGCGCCCGTGCCTTCGTCGCGTCCGACATCCATGTGCTCCGCTCGACGCGGGCGATGAACGCGGCGGTGACGTCGTCGACGATGCGCCGCACGCGTGCTTTCTGCGCGGCGGAGAAATGCCGCTCGGCGTACATCCGTCCGACGTCGTCGCCGAGCGCGGCGAGGGTGGCATCGGTGGCACGCCGAGCACGGTCATCCGGCGGCGACGACGCTCCCTTCGCCGCGGCGCGGAGTGCCGCCGCCGGCTCCGCCACCGCGCGCGGCAACACGTCGGCGTAGCGGTCGACGAGGCGGACGCGGAGGTAGTCCTTCCACGTGTCGAGGGGCTGCGATGCCACCAGCGCGGCCACGCCGATGATCGCCGAGGGCTGCCAGGCGACGATGGATTGCTGCGAGCCCAGGCCGGCCGCGTCGAGAAACGCCGCCCAGTCCATCCCGGGCGCCCGGCGCGCGAAGTCGGCGCGCGTCCACACGCTGTCGGCGTTGTGGTCGTTCGCCGACGCCGCGCGCGTGGCGTGGCTCCGCGCGATCGCCGTCTCGAGCGCGAGCACCGCGGCGGCGCGCCGATCGGGCTCGTCGACGCCGGCGAACGCGAGCAAGCCACTCACGTACGCGGCGTACTTTGCGCGTAACGCCGCGAGACGCGGGTCGGCGCCGAGATACTGCTCGCGGTCGGGCAGACCGAGCCCGCCCTGCACGAGGAACGCGACGTACGTCTTCTCGCCATGGATGCTCGGCTCGACGGACAGGCCGAGCAGGCTGCCCGCGTCGAACACCCCCCAGTTCAACGGATCGACGTCGGCGCGCGTCCAGCGACCCAGCAGACGGGTGAGCGCCTGCTCGTCGGCGACCGCGTCGATGCTGTCGAGCTGCGGCTGCAGGGGCGACCGTCCTCGTGCCTCGATCGCCGCCTCGTTCAGCCACGCGGCGCGGAAGTCGGCGACTCTGCGCGCCGGCGAGCCGCGCGGCGCGTTGCGCGCGTCGTCGAGCAGTTGCGCGACGCGCTTCCGGGTCACCGCGGCGATCTCGTCGCGCGCGCCCCACCGCTCCTTGCCTGGCGCGAGGGTGGTCGCGGCGAGCCACGCGCCGTTCGCGTAGCCGAAGAAGTCGTCGCCGGGGCTGATGCTCGTGTCCACGGTGCGCTCGAGCGGAGACGGGGCGCGCTCGACGACCTTCTGCGCCTGCAGCGCGACCATCGGGCACGACGCGAGGAACGCGAATGGCGCGAGCCACGACATGGGAGCTCTCGTGGAAATGTTCATCGTGGTGTGAGGCGCCCGTCGCGCGCGGCCCAGAGGTGCATCGCGGCGTAGGCGCTCCAGGGCCGCCAGCGTTCGGCGTCGACGGCACCGGCGTCGCTCGCCGCCGAGGAGATGGAACGCAGCGCGCCCGCCGTGGCCGAGAGCGCATCGGGCCAGGAGATGGCGCGCATGACGATGGTGGTCGCATCGCGCTCGTCGATCCCGTCGATGGAGAGGAGCGCGCGCACGAGCGCCATCGGATCGTCCTTCGCGTCGAGTCGCAGGCGGCGGGTGCTCATGCGCTCGGCCAGCGCGACGAGCGGCGCGGCGCGCTCGGGCGCGACGCCGAGCGACGTCAGGCGCGGGACACCGGCCTCGGCGATGGACCGCGCCGTCGGCATGACGCGCTCCAGGCCCGACACGGCACTCTCCAATGGAACACCGAGTCCCTCGAGCACGCGCCGAGCGACGGCGGCGTCGCGCGGCTGCACGTCATGCGGCCAACCGCCGAGCATCGTGCGCAGCGCGGCCTCGAAGCCGTCGAGTGCGCCGGGCAATCGGATGCCGGGCGTCTGCAGCACGAGGCGGCGCAGCCCCGCGCGAGCGAGATGCGTGTCGACGATCGACGGCTCGGCGTCGAGGTCGAAGAGGTGTCGCAGCCGCGCGAGCAATGGCATCAGCACGGGCACGAGCGAGAGCGAGACGTCGACGTCGAGATGCGCGCTGCCGGGTGAGCGTTCCTGCGCCGCCCCGTCGTCCGACGATCCGGCATCTTCGGCGAAGACGACACCGGTGTGTCCATCGATGCCGACCGTGCGCCCGTACCGCCGTCCGTCGATCCGCTCCGCACCGGGAACGAGGTCACGCGCGAGACAGGCGAGCATCGTGTCCCACGCGAGCGGCGCGCGATAGCCGAGGGTGAGCCGGAGCAGCTCGGCGGGCGCCGCGCGCTCCGAGGCCGGCGGCCGGCGCTCCGGACGGCGGAGCGCGGTGGGCGGCATACGGTAGTGGGCGCGGAAGACCGCGTTGAAGCGGCGCAGGCTCTGGAAGCCGCTCGCGTAGGCGATCTGGGTGACGGGCAGCCGCGTGTCGGAGAGGAGCCGCTTGGCGAGCAGCAGCCGGTGCGTGAGCGCGAGCTGCACGGGGGAGATGCCCAGCTCCCGGGCGAAGGCACGCCGCAGATGGCGCTCGCCGACGCCGAGCTCTCGCGCGAGATCCGCCACCGAGCCGCCGTTCATCGCCCCTTCCGCGACGCGTCGGGCAGCGGCGGCGGCGAGCCGCGGCAGGGCGTCGACGGCGGCACGGCCAGGGGCGAGCTCGGGCCGGCAGCGGAGGCACGGGCGGAATCCCGCCGCTTCGGCCGCCGCCGCCGACGGATAGAAGCGCCGACGGTTCGGGTGCGAGACGCGCGCGGGACAGACGGGGCGGCAGTAGATGCGCGTCGTCGTGATCGCGACGAAGAACACGCCGTCGAACCGCGAATCGCGCGCGTCGCAGGCGCGCGAGCAGACCTCGTGGTCGAGGGAGGCGGCTGTCGCCGGGGCGGCGTGGGCGGGAGGCATGGCAAGAGTCTACGTCGTCTCGACACACTTGGCTCGCCGGAACCGGACGTCGAACGAGGCGCGCGTCGGGCGTCGATTCGAGGTCCGAACGTGGCGAGGTGCGCGAGCCGACTGGCCATAGTGTAGAAGGGTGCAGATCCCTCGACTCGCTTCGCTCGCTCGGGATGACTGAGGTGCTCACGCGGCTCGCGCGGGCCGACAGGAGAACGGGCAGCTTTCCGCTCACGGTCATCGGCGTGATCGAGTCGGACCTGCTCACTGTCGAGCGGGCACCGCGGCAGGGGCGGGACGGAGCACCGGATGCCTGGCTGGTAATCGACGCGGCGTTCGCCCGCGCCCTCACCGGCGTCCAGCGGGACGACGAGCTCATCGTCGTCACCTGGCTGCACCGCGCGAGCCGGTCCGTGCTCGAGATCTATCCCCGCGACGGGCGCCCGAAGTCGATCACCGGCGTCTTCGCGACCCGCTCGGCGCATCGGCCCAATCCGCTGGGGCTGCATCGCGTCACCGTGCGCGAGATCGACGGGACGCGGCTCCGCATCGGGCCGATGGAGGCGATCGACGGGACGCCGGTCATCGACGTGCGGGCCGTGCTCGGAGGCGCCGAGGCCTAGATCTCGCAACCGCCGCAGGCGGTCGACGAGGAGAGGGCATGGCCGACGAGCGCACAGTACAACCACGACGTCCCGACGTACCCACGCCGCCGCGCCGGCCGAGCTCGAACGACGGCACCGGACCGGCGGGCGGGGAGCAGTCGTCGCAGCGGATGCCGCCGCGCCGCACCTGGCTCTCCTTCCTCATCATCCTCCTCATCAACGTCGCGATCGTCCGGTTTCTCTTTCCGAGCACCTCGGCGCCCGCGAAGGTGCCCTACACGCTGTTCCGCGAGCAGGTCGCCGCGCGCAACGTGCAGGCGATCTACAGCCGCGGCTCCAGCATCACGGGCCGCTTCGTCAAGCCGATCACCTATCCGCGCGACACCACCGGCGGGGGGCGGCCGGCGCCGGTCTCGGACTTCGCCACCGAGGTGCCCTCGTTCGTCGACCCGGGGCTCGAGGGATTTCTCATCACCAACGGCGTCGAGATCAGCGCCAAGCCTCTGCAGGAGACCGGCTGGCTCGGGCTCCTCTCGAGCTTCGCGCCGACGCTGTTCATCGTCGCGCTGTACGTCTGGATCTTCCGGCGCGCCTCGAAGGCGGGGGGCGGTCTCGGAGGGATGCTCGGCTCGGTGGGGAAGAGCACGGCGCGCCGCTACGATCAGACCGCCGAGGGACGGGTGACCTTCCAGGACGTCGCGGGGATCGACGAGGCGGAGAACGAGCTCGTGGAGATCGTCGACTTCCTGCGCGACCCGCAGAAGTACACGCGGCTGGGCGGCACGGCGCCGAAGGGGGTGCTGCTCGTCGGCGCGCCCGGGACGGGGAAGACGCTGCTCGCGCGCGCCGTCGCGGGTGAAGCGGGGGTGCCCTTCTTCTCGATGAGTGGCTCCGAGTTCGTCGAGATGATCGTCGGGGTCGGCGCGGCGCGCGTGCGTGACCTGTTCGCGCAGGCACGCCAGCATGCGCCGGCGATCATCTTCGTCGACGAGCTGGACTCCATCGGGCGCGCGCGCGGGCAGGTCGCGCTCGGCGGCTCGAGCGAGCAGGAGCAGACGCTCAACCAGATCCTCACGGAGATGGACGGCTTCTCGAGCCGGCAGGGGATCATCGTGCTCGCGGCGACCAACCAGCCCGACATCCTCGATCGCGCGCTGCTGCGCCCGGGGCGGTTCGACCGGCGCGTCGTCGTCAACCTTCCCGATCGCAACGGACGCGAGGCGATCCTCAAAGTGCACACGCGGCTCGTTCCCCTCGCGCCCGACGCGAGCCTCGGCGATCTGGCCGCGGCGACGCCCGGCCTGGCCGGCGCCGATCTCAAGAACCTCGTGAACGAAGCCGCCCTGCTCGCCGCGCGACGGGAGCAGAACGCCGTGCGCCAGGTGGACTTCCTCGACGCGCTGGAGAAGATCGTGCTCGGCCCCGAGCGGCCGCTGCTCATGAGCCGGCAGGATCGCGAGCGCATCGCGTATCACGAGGGCGGACACGCGATCCTCGGGCTCCTCGTGCCCGGCGCCGACCCGGTGCACCGCGTGACGATCGTTCCGCGCGGTCAGGCGCTCGGCGTGACGTACCAGCGTCCCGATGCCGACCGCTACAACTTCCCCGAGCCGTACCTCCGGGCGCGCATCGTCGGCATGCTCGGCGGACGCGCCGCCGAGGAGATCGTCTACGGCACGAGAACGACGGGCGCCGAGAACGACATCGAGCAGGCGACGACGCTGGCGCGGGACATGGTGACGCGCTGGGGGATGAGCGACCGGCTCGGCATGGTGCAGCTCGCACCGCACGAGAACCCGTATCTCGCGGGACGATCAGGGCTGGAGGGGTTCGGCGGCTCGCGGCCGTTCAGCGAGGAGACGGCGCGCGCGATCGACGACGAGGTGCATCGGATCATCACCGAGTGTCACGCCGAGGCGCATCGCCTGCTCGAGCTCAATCGCGCCGCGCTCGACAAGCTGGCCGAGGCCCTGCTCGCGCGCGAGACGCTCGACGAGCAGCAGATCATCGAAGTGACGGGGCTCAGTACTCCGCCCCGCGAGGCAACGCCATATACACCCGCTCGATGAAGGCGTGGAACTCCTTCATGTAGTTCGCGAGGAACTCCTGCGTCGTGTCGACCGTCACCTCGCCGTCGTCGGTGATGAGGCCCGGGGTGAACTCGATGTACGCCTCGATGGCGTTCATGAGGGGCGAGTTGCAGAAGGCGAGGATGCTGCGCAGATGCTGCTGGGCCACCGCCGTGCCGATCTTGCCTGGTGACGTGCCGATGATCGCCGACGGCTTCCGCGCGAATGAGTTCTTCCCCCATGGGCGGCTCGCCCAGTCGATCGCGTTCTTGAGCGAGCCCGGGATCGACCGGTTGTACTCCGGCGTGACGAAGAGGACGGCGTCGACCGACGCGATCGCTTCCTTCAGCGCGCGGCCCTCCGGCGGATAGTCCGCGTCGTAGTCGTACGAGTAGAGCGGCAGCTCGTTGATCGGGATCTCGCGAAGCTGGAGGATGTCCGGCGCGAGACGGGTGAGCGCGCGGGCGAGCTTCCGGTTGAGCGAGCCTTTGGCGAGGCTGCCGACCATGTAGCCGGCGGTGAACGTCGTCATGACGATCTCTCCATGCGGGATCATGGTGCAGGCGCGCTCGAGTATGCGGCGCCGCATCGCACGCGCGTGCGGTGCAAGAGTGGCACCGAGACGGGCGAAGAGCGCCAGGAGGCGGGAACCGTACCCGGCAGGCACCTGCGGATCGTGCTCCGAGCGCGACGACGCGTCGTGTGCTCAGGCGACGCGCTGCTCGGCCGCGCGTGTGGGAAGGGTGACGTGAAACGTCGTCACCTCGCCGGGCGTGCTCTCCACCCAGATGCGGCCCTTGTGCGCCGTCACGAGCTCGCGCGCGATGTACAGGCCGACACCCAGCCCGTGCACGTGCGACCGTCGTGCCTTCTCGGTGCGCATGAAGCGGTCGAAGAGCTTGTCGATGTCCTCGGGCGCGATGCCCGCCCCGCGGTTCTCGACGGCGATGTCCACCTCCGTCCCGCGTTCCTCGAGGCACACGTCGATGTCCGTGCCGGGTTCGCCGTACTTCACGGCGTTCGAGATGAGGTTGCCGAGCACCTGCCCGATGCGCAGCTGATCGACGAAGACGTCGGGGAGGCGTGAGGGCTTCCTGATGTTGACGCGCCGCCCGGCGGTGAGGTGCGAGAGCCGGTCCACCGTCTCGCTCACCAGCAGCTCCGGCTTCACCCACTGGCGGTCGAGGGTGAGCCGGCGCGCCTCGAGGAGTGACAGGTCGAGCAGATCGTCCACGAGGCGACCGAGCCCGTCGGCGGCCGCGGCGATGCGCTTGATCAGCTCGTGCCCTTTCTCCGGTGCCTCGGCGTGTATCTCGGGGAGCGCGCTGGCGGCCATGGTGATGACGCCGATCGGCTGCCGCAGATCGTGCGCGATGAGCGACGTCCATTCGTCGCGCTGCCGCTGGAGCTCCTTGAGCTCCGTGATGTCCTGTGCGGTGCCGGCGATGGCGACGATCGCGCCGTGCTCGTCGCGCACCGGCTCGCCGCGCGCCGCGATCCAGCACATCGATCCGTCGGGGCGCTTGATCTCCATCTCCGTCTCGTAGGGGCGACCTTCGCGCAGGACGATCGCCAGCGCATTGCGGATCGCGTGCAGGGTCTCGGGGGGGATGTCGCGCTCGACGCCGCGCACCGGTGTGTCCGGCGAGGCGGGCGGCTCCACGCCGAGGATGCGGTACAGCTCCTCGGACCAGCGCGAGGTGTTGTCGGCGGGGTTCCACGTCCAGCTTCCGAGATGTGCGACGCGCTCCGCCTGACGCAGGTCGGCCTCGCGCTGCCGTAGCGCTTCCTCCATCTGCTTGCGGTCGGTGATCTCCGACCAGATGGCGCAGAGGGCGAAGGGATAGGTCTTCGAGTTGTAGAGGGGGAACTTGCTCGTGAGGAAGACGCGCTTCTCGCCGTTGACCTCGAGCGTCTCCTCGTACGTGATCGCCCCGCGCTTCGCGTACACGGCCGCATCGGTCTGGTGGTGGTGCTCGGCGCTCTCGGGGGGGAAGATCATCGCATCGGTCTTGCCGGTGACCTCACCAGGCCCAATCTGCAGCAGCTCCTCGAGCCGCCGGTTCGCCATCAGGTAGTGTCCGGTGAAGTCCTTGATGACGATGACGTTCGGCGAGTTGTCGCAGATCGCCTGCAGCCATTTCCGGCTCCGCTCCAGCTCGCCCATGATCGTGCGCAGCCGCTGATGCACGCAGCTGATGGCGATGCCCATGCCGACGAAGATGAAGATCGAGATGAGGTTCTGCGGCGCGAAGAACGAGCTCCGACCCTCCATGAAGAAGATCGGCACGAGGGCCGTCGAAATCGCCGTGGCAATGAGACCGCTCTCCATCCCGCCGAGCAGGGAGGCGACGAAGACGGCGGGGTAGAACAGCGCCCAGCGCGCCATCGTCGCGTGGAGCACGTAGTACTGCATGACGAACGCGAGCAGCGGCGGCAGGACCGCCGCCGCGGCCTTCCACAGCCAGCCCGCGCGCGCGCGTCCGCTCGCGAGTTCGCCGAGCATCGTCCATCCTGATGCCTTGGGCATACATCCCCCCGGTCGGCTGGAGCGAGTGAGGCTGGCGTCGATCGATCGTGCGTCGTCGCGACCACGATGACGGACGCCGCCGGGCGTACCGTCCTACCAGGAATGGTAGGTGGCGCCCAGCAGGAAGCCTTTGAGGCGCGTGTCGAACAGGAAGTTGTCGCGGTCGTAGTTCACGGCGAGGACGCGGTACGCGGCGCCGAGTCGCCACTTCGCCCACGCGTCGTAGCCCAACGAGCCGAGCACCTGCCAGGTGTCCTTCGAGCCGCCGCCGCCGCCGTCCGCCGCGGCGATGACGTGCAGCTTCCCGATCGGGATCCAGTTGACGCGTGCACCACCCGTTGCGTCGACCCACTGCCGGCTCCCGGAGCGCTCGTTCGACAGCCGAGGGAAATTGACGTCGAATGACGTGCTGAGATTCCAGTAGCGCGCGCCGACGAGGAAGTCGACGCTCCACGTCGAGTCGCCGATCGTGTAACCGCCGGTGGGGGAGAGGATCGTCATGTGTTGCGTGAGATCGAGTCCACCGGTGTCCCCTCGAACGGCGAGGGCCTTGGCGCCTCCGAGCTTGGCGTAGATCCCGTCGAGGCCGAGCCCGTATGGTCCCCTGCGCGCCTGCGCGTTCGCCATGAAGCCGAACTGGAGATGCTTCACGATCTCCCACGGCGCGAGGTCGACGCTGGATTGCAGTCGACGGACGCCGAGGTCCCCCGTGAGGCCGACGATCCAGGCGTACGGCGTGACGGAGTAGTGCCATTCGTCATCGGTGAGCACCTGCGCACGCGCGGCGGTGCTCCATCCGAGCACCGCGAGCGCGATGAGCGCTCCTCGTCTCGTCGTTGTGCCGCATCGACACATACCCGGCTCCAATTGAGGACAGCCGCAAGGTCAGCCGAGGGCAAGGTGAGGCAAATGCGACCATCGCAGGTGTGACCGCCAGGGCGCGGCACGATTCCTACTATTGTGTCGGAACGACTTTCTCTCCAGAGTGATGCTGGAATGCGGAGAGCAATGATGTGTTCGCGAGTCTCGCTCCTCACGGCGCTCTCGTTCGTCGCGAGCGTGGCGGCGTGCAGCGGCTCGGCCGACGTCCCGTCGATGCCGGACGACGTCGCCGCCGGTCTGTCGACCGTGTCGGTCGCCGACCCGCTCGACGACACCTTCGGGCTGCCGGGCTACACGCAGTGGGACGTCAGCGCGTTCACGCTCACGCGCGAGACCGACGGGATCACCGTGCGGCTGGACTTCGCGAACGACGTGGCGCTTCCGGTCCCGGGCGATCCCAACGCGCTCGTCGGCCTCGTGGAGTTCGACCTCGACCAGAACAAGACGACGGGCAAGCTCGGCTACGTCGATCAGCTGCGCCCCGATGGCGGCTCGACGGGGATGGGGGTCGACGCCGTACTGAATCTCAGCAACATCGCGACGGACTCCACGCTGGTCGTGTACGGCAGCGGCGGCAGTCCCACGGGGAAGGCGAAGGTGACGATCGGCGGCCGCCGTCTCACGATCCGCATCCCGTCGTCCGCGCTCGGCGACGACGACGGCTACCTCGATGCCGCCGTGATCGTCGGCAACAGCGGCCGGAGCCCGACCGACCTCGCGCCGCAGAGCGGACACCTCTCGCTCACTCCGCCGGCGGCGCGGTGAAGCTTCGCCGGTCCGCCTGATCGCTCCTGCTTGGGGCTCGGCGAACGGCAGGGCCCCGGATCTTCCCGGATGCACCGGACACGGCCGGATGATTCTGTCTTGGCGGAGAGATCTCTTCGCCGAACCATCAAATCATTTTGGAGCTGTGAATGGGGGGAGCAACGTGCCGGTGCGAGATGATCCGCTGGAGAGCCGTTCTCCGCGTGCCTCCGCGATCCTCCGCGTGCTCCGCGTGAGATCACCAGTGCCCCGACCTGAGCGACGCCGTTCTCCAACGCTCCGCCGTTCTCTGTGCCCTCTGCGTGAGACGAACAGCAAGGTGCAGATCCCTCGACGCCGCCAGATGACGATCCGTCG
>Ga0070684_100004715_pt1 | contig 10414 bp, 8 predicted proteins | sample KBSC723LmetaG_FD_65653 | JGI IMG/M metagenome (GOLD analysis project Ga0070684, IMG submission 65653) | Corn rhizosphere microbial communities from Kellogg Biological Station, Michigan, USA - KBS C7.2-3L metaG | ecosystem: Host-associated > Plants > Roots > Rhizosphere ...
TTCTGAGCGCCCTGACGTTCTCCATTGTTCCTAGGCGACGTCGTCCTGCTTGGCACGACGCCCCGGCGGGTTCGCTCTTTATTGGGGCGCCGGCGTTGCCCCTCCGATCTTGAATGAACGCTCGGGCTCTCATCGCCGGCCTCTCACTTGCCGGAGTCGCCGCGTGCAATCCGTGCTTCGGGGTGAGTGCATGCGCCGATGCGCCGCACGTCGCGATCGAAGGGACGATCGTCGAACAGTTTACTGGACAGCCGACATCCGGCGTGCGCATCGACGTGATTCGAACCGGAGGCGTCGAGCTGGAGGCAGACTCCGCGACGGCGATGAGCGGATCCGACGGGCGCTGGCAGGTGCGCTTGCCTGCGCGCGATGCGGGCGAGATCACGCTTGACGTCAACGTTCATCTCCCGTCCGTCGCGACATATCGCGTCAGCGGGATTCACGCAAACGCCACGCGGTTGTCCGGCGACGGACTCGTTCTGCCCACGTGGGTCGTCGATCCGTACTTCGCTTTTGCCGCGGAGCTCTTTTACCGGTCGGCGCCGGATACGCGCGTCGAGGGGGCGACTGTCGAGTTTCACCGGACCGGCGGCATCGATTACTACCTTGGCAACGGCGCTCAAGTCTTCGTCGGGACGACGGATGCGGCGGGTCGTCTCGGGTTGTTCGGCGTGCTCGGACACTCGACGACACTCGGTGACTTGATCGGCGATCTCGTCGTGCGGTTCCCGACGCCGATCGCTCCAGATACGATCCGCGGACTACATCTTGGCGCGACGCAGCTGCTACACGCCGAGACGCAGATCATTCGACTTGGCGTCGGGCCGGCTGCCCGCGGACCGTGAAGAGCTGACTGAAACCATGATGCGATCGGCTGAGCGCGTGGTGGCGATCGATGTCCGCATGGCGGACGCACCGGGTATCGGCACGTATTTGCGAAACCTCGTACCGCGGGTCATCACCGCCCGACCCAATTGGCGATTTGTTCTGCTCGGCGCGCTGTCCGAGATCGAGCGGCTCGGCTGGCAGAAGCTGGAAAACGCTTCCGCGCAAGCGCTCGACGCTCCGATCTACAGCGTCGCTGAGCAGCGCGCGCTGGTCGCCGCGACCAGCCGTCGCTTCGATGCATTCTGGTCGCCGCATTACAACATTCCGCTGTCGAGCCGCGTGCCGCTGCTCGTGACGGTGCACGACGTCATCCATCTGGCACGACCGGAATACAGGCGCAGCATCGCGAAGCGGTTGTACACGCGTCTCATGTTTCAGACGATCCGCCGGCGAGCGACCGCGATCCTCGTCGATTCCGAATTCACGAGAAACGAATTCCTGCGATACGTCGGCCGACCGCTGGGTTCACTCACCGTGGTTCACGCCGGCGTCGATGAGCGCTGGTTTCAACCGGTCGAATCGCCGGCGTCGAGTCCAGCTGGCCGCTACATCGTCTGCGTCGCCTCGCTCAAACCGCACAAGAATCTCGTGGCGCTCATCGACGCGTTCGCCGCGATTCAAGACCGCATCCCGCATAACTTGATCATCGTTGGCCGTGTCGACGGGCTACGAACGGCCGACACACCAGCCATGCGTCGAGCGATGGCGTGCGGCGATCGCGTCCGGCTCACTGGAGAAGTGAGCGACGCGGCGCTTCGGGCGCTGGTCGCCGGTGCGGACGTGCTCGCACATCCGTCGTTGTACGAAGGCTTCGGGCTTCCTCCGCTCGAGGCGATGGCCGCTGGTTGTCCGTGTCTCGTGTCGCAAACGACGGCCATGCCCGAGGTCTGTGGCGATGCCGCACTGTACTGCAACCCGCTCGACCCCGTCGACATCGCAGCACGATTGTATCAACTCGTGTCCGACGACGGTCTGAGAAGAGATCTCTCAGCTCGCGGCCGCGCGCGCGCTGCAACGTTTCAATGGGATCGCACCGCGGAGCACACGTTACTCGCGCTCGATCAGGTCGTCGCTCGCGCCGAAACCGGAGTGACGGAGCGACGCGGGCTGGCGCGGAAATCCGCGGTGACCTGATTGAGACGGCGACCCCACGCCTCCCAGCCGAGTTGTGTGTCGAACGCACGACGCGCGGATAGGCGGAGTGCGCGGTAGCGATTCTCGTCCCCGAGCACGTCGATGATCGCCGCGGCGTAGTCGTCTCCGGTAGCGTTCTGATCAAACAGCAAGCCGCTCGACCCACTCGCCATCGCGCTCGAGACACCGCCGGTGTGTGGCGCGAGCGAGGGCAGCGCAAACGCCGCCGCCTCGACGAAGACACACCCATAACACTCGGCGCGCGTCGGCATGATCAGGAAATCGGCATCACGAAACAACGACTCGAGTCTGCGCCGCTGCTGCGGATTGTTCTTGCTCAAGAAACCAACGACCGACACGTTCGCCGTTCGGAAGCGCGGCGGAGGCGCACAGCCCACCACTGTGAGCGATGCCGGAACGCCGGCGCGGTGAAGCGAGACCAGAGCATCATGAGCGATCGGACCGCCCTTTCGTTCCCAATCGACGCCAACGAAAAGCAGGCGAACCGCTTTTTCATATCGCTCGAATCGAAGGGACTCATAGGCCGGCGGATCGGACAAATTCGCCGAGAGCGGGACGATGCACACCTTCTCTGGCGCGGCACCGTAATCTCGAATGGCCGATGTCGCCGCCCAATCGCTGGCAAAGCAAGCGACCGCCGCTCGGTCGATCGCGCGTCGCTCGAGATCGTCGCCCGCCTGTCTGGCTCGCCGTGACAACCCGGTGAAGCCCGTGTAGTAGTCGCACATGACTCGGAATGTCGCGTCCGAGTAATACACGATCGGGCGGTCGGTCTCCAAATGCGCAATCTCGGCGCTTGCATAGGGCGCGAAGAGCCAGTCGTGCTCCGCCGCGAGAAGTGTCGCCGACAGCGAACGGCTGTATGCGCGCGACAACGTATCGCTGTTGGTATCAATGAATCGATACCGACGCGGCAAGCGCTGCGACACGCGACTCGCAACGCGCAGCGGCCGAGCGAACCAGGGCGGCGTCGGCCCGAGGTTGACAACGTCTCCGCAGTATCGCTCGAGCGCCTGCCGCATGAACCACGGAGCTCCGGACTGAGCATGGAGGTCGTCGGGCAACGTCGCCGAGACGAATCCGATACGTGCGCCTGGCTTCACGTTCGCACGACCTGCTGATAGACCGCTTCGTACCGCTTCGTAATTGCTGTCGCTTCAAAGTCGCGTGCCCGTTCCAGGCAGCGCGCGCGCATTTGCCAAGCGCGTCGCGGCTCGGAGACGAACGACTCGAGGACGCCGCGCAGCTCGCCGGGTCGGTTCGGTTCGAAGAGCGCACCCGACACGCCGTCAGTCACGATCTCGCTCAGGCCGCCGCGTCGCGACGCGACGACAGGAACCCCCGCCGCGAATGCCTCGACGGCGACGAGACCAAACGTCTCGTGAGAAAGTGACGGCACCGCCAGGATGTCGAGGTCGTGCAGGAGGTCTTCACGATTCACGAAACCATGAAAGTGAATGCGGGGGTCGGCGAATCGGGAATGGAGGTGTCGCTCGAAGTCGCTCGTCCCGCGGCCGGCGACGTGAAGCTCCCAGGTGCTGGTCGAGAGCTCTTCGACGGCGCGAAGGAGATGCTCGACGCCCTTTGCGGGCTCGAGCCTTCCGAGATACCCGATTCGAAACGGGCGGGAAGTCGCATCGCGCGGCTCAGAGCAACTCATGATCGGCACGCACGGATTCCCGATCAAGAACGTCGTCGCGTGAGGGAACACACCGTGCGACATATGTCGGTCGAGCACGAATTGGCTTACGCCGACGACCGCGCTCACGTGCGACGACAGCTTGATGCGCGGCCATGAATACACGGTGCACGTCACGTGCTGGCGTTCGCAGTTCGCGCCGTTCGCGAACATCGTCGAGCGCGGACACAAGAGATAGTAGTCGTGCAGCGTGTGGACGATCGGAATCCGGCGATCGTGGGCGGCAGTCCATGCCAGCGACGAGAAGCCGGTGAGGTTGTGCGTGTGCACGACGGCTGGATGCTCGTCGTCGAGAATGCGCCCGAGCGCGTTCATCATCCCGACATTCAACGTGTCCACGGCGTGCCAGATCGGCTTGGCGACCGACGGACGACGGTCGGGCGGAAGTAGCGGGTAGACGTTTTGGAGTCCGACGTAATACACGGGAACGTCACCAATGCGGTCGCGTACGACACCGCGGTTCGTCCCGGTGCAAATCACAACCGGTTCGTGTCCTTGTGCGAGCAGGGACTCCGCCAATGTCTGAACCACGCGTTCCGTTCCGCCCAGCACATTTGGCGCGTAGAGCGTGTTGAGCAGAACGACCTTCATGACTCGTCGTAGCTCCGCGACGGCCGCGACATTACCGCGTCTCCATCGGTGAAAACCACAGCCGCAAGGTGACGTTGCGAAAATCGCTGGTGCGGTCGGGAAGGTATCCACCCTGCCGATTCTGAAACAGGAAGTTGAGGCGGGCGGCGACGCTGTATTCCGCGTGCAGCTCGCCTCCGAGCGTTCGCACCGTCCCGCGAACGCCGGCCAACGCCGTCACGTCGTGCGAGTAATAGACGATCCCGCTCGGCTGCGTGTAGTAGACGTCTTCGTCCCAACGAATGCGCTGCGCGAAGACGCCGACATCCCACGCTCGGGGCATGTAGTCGATCGCCAGAAACTCGCTCGAGCCGCCGGGCCCGATCGCCGCGCCAATGAGCTGGCCGCGCTGCGTGTACCCTTGCGGCACTGCGCGGCTGGTGTAAAACGTGAGCGTGTCGGCGGCGCGCGACGCGGGCGTTTGATCGAGAAAGCTCACTTCGCCCTGCACGCGCAGCACCGCGTCGGGCTGGACGTTGCCCGCGTACTGCAACCCGACGGTGTAGCCTTGCGTGTATTGCGGATCCACGAGCAGCTGTCGCAGTGAGGACGGCGGAAGCATTCGCGCCCACTCGCCATACACCTCGAAGCCGCTCTGTGGAAACACCCACCGGCCGAACAACGAGAACAACTGATCGAAGCCGTTGGCGCCCGTAGCGGTAGAGTCCGATCGCGTCGTGCTGCCACGGAACAACGCATCGAGCGCGTGGCTTGCCACGTCCGACGATTGGGGCGCGGGACTGTACACGGTACGGGCAACGCCGAATGAGACATTCGGCTCGACGCTCGGCGCGTACGTCGCGATGACACCGCTGATCGAGCGACGATCGTTGCTCGAGTCGCGATCGAAATACAACGATTCGGTGAGACCGCCGGCGATCAACTTCGCTTCGAAGTCGCCGATGTCCGTGTGGAGCGGCCGATTGGTGCGTATGAACGCGTGAGGAATGCCCGGCGCGTTATCGCTCATGATGAGCGCGTTTTGAATGCCCGGACCCCACCACTGATTTTCCGTCGCGGCGCCCACGTCGATTTGGCCGAGCGAGCCCCAGACGGCGGACTGCCCAGGATCGATGGTGGTGAACGGCACTGATCCGAACCGAACCGGCAAATCGATCGAGACCGGGCCGTAGTGAAACGGCGCCGCATAATCGCTGCGACCTGGTATGCCCGACGGAGCCAGCCGGAAGGCCTTGTTCTCCGAACGCATGAACTCCGGTGCCACCTGAACACGCAACGGTCCAAGGTTTGCCCGAACTCCGGCGGTCAACCGTGAATTGATGCCGCGCCCTGCCCACAGGCTGCCGTCATCAATGGAAAAGGGAAGTTGCGAGTTCCACGTCGCGTCGACGACCGGCCCGATGATCGACCACCGGAAACCGGAGGTCGAAGAGTCGCGGAAGACGTTCGACGTCGAAGGAGAACGGATGAGACTGCCGGCGAGCGGCCGCTCGCCGCGAATTTGTGCGATGCGGAGACGGTCCTCGTCGGGACTGCCGAGCAGGACTGTGCGTGTTGTTCTGGGAGGTGAAATGGCGGCGCTGTCCTGCGCATGCTGCGCATGCATCGGAAGCACGCCGGCGAAGAGGAGCGCCGCGGCAGCACGAAGGGGACAGGGCATGAGGGACGGCGTTTCCTTGGCGGTCGAGGGTTTCTCAGGCTTTAGAATTCAATGAACGATCTACCGCGCGTGTACGTCCTGCTCGTCAACTACAACGGTTGGCGGGACACCGTCGAATGCCTCGAGAGCATCTTTCGGCTCGACTATCCCGATTTCCGCGTCATCATCTGTGACAACGGGTCGTCCGACGGATCGCTGGAGCGAATCCGCGCGTGGGCCGAAGGAACACAGCCGGCGACGCCGTCACCGATTGCCATTTCATCGACTGTTGGCGACACGCCCGTCCGCAAACCGATTCGGTATGTGCTCGGTGACCGAGCTCAGGCCGAAGCCGGAACGCTGCCCGATGCCGATGCACAGCTCGTGCTCGTGCGTCTCGACGAGAACCGCGGTTTCACCGGCGGCAACAATGTCGGGCTCCGATATCTGCAAACGCGCGGCGATGCAGGCCTGGTGTGGATTCTCAACAACGACACGGTGGTGGACCCGAGCTCGCTGAGCGAGATGGTTGCGCGCTTGACGGAATGCCCGGACGTCGCCGCCATCGGCGCCACTGTGTTCTGGTACGATCGTCCCGAACGCGTTCAGGTCGCCGGCGGGGGACGCCTGTCGCTGTGGAGCGGCTTCACCAGAGTCGCGAACGTACACGACCGGCCAGAGCCGAGTCCGGCTCGATTCGACTTTGTCTCCGGCGCGTGCATGCTGTTGCGCCTCGACGTGCTGCGCGAGGTTGGACTGCTCGACGAGCGCTACTTCATGTACTCGGAAGAGGTCGACTGGTGTTTGAGAATGCGCCGCGCCGGACGCCAGCTCGCGTACGCTCCCCGTGCGCGTGTGTGGCACAAGGGAGAGGGGTCGGTGCAGCGGCATAGCGACCGGCGTGACTATCACACGGTTCGCAGCGCGCTCCTGCTCATCCACAAGTTCGAGCCGACTCGTCTGCCGGTCGCCGTCGCGTGGTCGATTACGAGATGTCTCATACCGAAGCTCGTACGTCGGCAATGGCGGCGCGCGCGGCCGGTCATGACCGCATACCACGACGTTTTCAATGCGGTCACCGCAGGCCGCACCGACGAGCCGGGTCGCGGAATCGCGCCGTGACGGATTCCAACTCGCTGGCTCGGAATACGGCATTGAACCTGGCTGGACAAGCGGTGCCGCTCGCGGCAGCGCTCGTCGCCATTCCCTGGCTCATCCACGGTCTCGGTGCGGATCGATTCGGGGTGCTCACGCTGGCCTGGGCGACGATCGGATACTTCGGGCTCGTCGATCTCGGCGTCGGGCGGGCGCTCACGCACGCGGTCGCGACGCGACTCGGATCGGATCGCGAGGCGGAATTGGTGCCGATTGGCTGGACCGCGCTCGGTCTCATGTTTCTGCTCGGCGGCGCGGGCGCGGTGGCCCTCGCGGCGGCGACGCCCTGGTTGGTGACCGGTCTCCTCACGATTCCGACGCAGCTCAGAGCGGAGAGCGCGCGGTCGTTCTACCTCCTCGCGCTGTCGCTGCCGATCGTCGTGTCGACCGCCGGTCTTCGGGGCATCATCGAGGCGCACCAGCACTTCGGGCTGGCGACCGCGCTGCGAATTCCGCTCGCCGTGTTTTCGTACGCTGGGCCGCTCATGGTGCTGCCGTTTACGAATCGCCTCGACATCGTCGTCGCGATGCTCGTGCTCGGGCGAGTGCTTACCTGGGCAGCCCATCTCGCACTCTGCATCAATCGGTATCCGTTTCTCCGCCACGGCGTCGCGATCAGGCGTGAGGTGGTCTGGCCGCTCTTGCGCGTCGGCGGGTGGATGACCGTCAGCAATGTCGTGAGTCCGCTGATGACGTACTTCGACCGGTTCTTCATCGGCGCATTGCTTCCGGTCGCGGCCGTCGCGTATTACGTGACGCCGTTCGAAGCGGTGATGAAGCTGCTGCTGTTTCCGTCCGCGCTCATGGGAGTGTTGTTCCCGGCGTTCGCGGAGTCGTTTGCTCGGGATCGCGCGCGCACGGCGGCGTTGTTCGACAAGGGCGTGCGCGCCGTGGTGCTGGTCATCTTTCCGATCAGTCTCGTCCTCGTCACTCTCGCGTCCGAGATCCTTCGCGTGTGGGTCGGGCCTGAGTTCGCCCGGGCCGGTTCAACCGTGCTTCAATGGCTGGCGGCCGGCGCGTTGATCAACAGCGTCGGCTTCGTCGGCTTCTCGGTGCTTCAGGGCATTGGTCGCGCCGATCTCACAGGGAAGCTGAATCTCGTCGAACTGCCGCTCTACATCGTTGCGATTTGGGTGTCCGCCAAGACGATGGGACTCGCCGGCGTCGCAATGGCATGGACGCTCCGCGTGTCCTTCGACACGATCGCTCTGTGGGTCATGGCTCGCCGCAGTCTCGCGTCTGAGGGACGCCTGCTGCGTGGCCCGTCGGCGACATGGCTCGCGATGAGCGTGTCACTTCTCGTCGGCGCTCTGCTTCCGAGCTCCGCGGCGCGGGTCGCGTATGTCGCCGTCGCGGCGATGGTGTATCTGCCGCTTGCATGGTTCGGCCTCGTCACACCGGGGGAACGACAAGCCGCGCGCCGGATCCTGCGTCGGTCGATGGCACCGATCGACGATTCGTCGCGGCAAGTCGCATGATCGGAGTGACGACGTTCCGCGTTCGCGGTTTGCCATTGCTCGCCGTGGTTCTCAGCGCCGGAGCATCGACGCTGCATGGGCAAGTCACCGCCGGCTCGTCGACGCGCGATCTCGTCGCGGTGAACAGCGAAGTCGAGCGCTACTTGCGTGTACTCCAAGACAAGGGCGTCGTGCCCGCGCAGTCGTGGGATCTCCGCGCGTTTGGGCCGCGAGAGATCGATCAACTGCTGCCGTCGACGAACAACCATCCATGGGCGGCGCGCATCGCTCGGCCGGCGCGCAGCGCCATCGATGTCTACGCATTCTCGCCCGAGGCATCGCTGATCTACAATTCAGCGTTTCCTTATGGGTATAACGACGGCGCTGTGTGGGCCGGCCGCGGTCTGACGGCTGCGGTGCAAGCGGGAGTGGGCGGGCGCGTCGGCCCGCTGTCATTCACCTTCGAGCCCGTAGCCTTTCTCGCGCAAAACAGCTCCTTCGCGCTGATGCCGAACGGGCAGACCGGTAAATACGTCTTCGACGAGGGCAGCAACCCGCAGACGATCGATCAGCCGCAGCGATTCGGCGATGCCGCCTATAAGCGACTCGACCTCGGGCAGACCACGATACGGCTCGACTTTCCATTCATCGCGCTGGGTGCGTCGACCGCAAACGATCACTGGGGTCCGGCGATCGACAATCCGCTCATTCTCGGGAACAACGCTGCCGGGTTTCCGCACGTGTTCGCGGGGACGTCGCAGCCGGTGGACATTTTCATTGGACGGGTACAGGCGCGCCTCGAGTACGGCAGGCTCACCCAGTCGCAGTACGCGTTTCCGTCGGACACAGAAACGCGGCGCTTCATGTCCGGGCTCGTGGCGACGTTCAGCCCGCGCGGCGTGCCAGGGCTCGACATCGGCGGCGCGCGATTCTTCCACAGCATCTGGCCCGACACCGGCTTCGTGTCGCACGACTTCTTGAGGCCGTTCGAGGGACTGTCCTACGTCGCGAGGCAGGGACCGAACAACACGATCGTCGGTATCGAGGGCGACAACCAACTCGCGTCGATCTTCTTTCGCTGGGTGATTCCTCGAAGCGGCTTCGAGTTCTACGGCGAATTCGCGAAGGACGATCACAACTATGACACGCGCGACCTCCTCCTCGAACCGGACCATGAGTCCGCCTACACGCTCGGCCTTCAACGCGTTTGGACTCGAACTAATGGCGATCTCATTACGCTTCGCGGCGAACACACGGACGCACGACTCAACTCGATCACGCTCGCGCGCCTGCAAAACGTGTTTTACGTACACACCTTCGTGACACAAGGGCACACGCAGGACGGTCAGGTGCTCGGCGGGCCGGCGGTGTACGGCGGCGGCGGGTCCACGATCGAACTTTCACAATACGACAAGACGGGTCGCTGGTCGCTCGCGTGGGTTCGGTTTGGCCGCCGCCAATTTCAGATCGAGCCCGAAGGCCTGCCGGTGCACGATCGCGACGACGTCGTGCACGCGTTGTCGCTCGATCGCATGATGATTCAGCCGCGTTTCGATTGGACGTGGGGCGTGACGGCGGCGCGCGAGCTCAACAGAAACTTTTCGTTCGACGCCACGAACGTTCGCTTGACGACGAGCATTCGCTACCGTCCGTAGCGGCGCCATCAATGCGGCGGCGCGCTCGTCAGAGATAGCGATCGCCTGGCGACCGGGTTCTGAGAACGCGAGCCGGCGATCCAACGGCGACGACACACGCGGGGAGATCGCGCACTACCGTCGCACCGGCGCCGACGATCGTGTGCTCGCCGATGACGATCCCATGACTCACGCC
>Ga0070684_100004716_pt1 | contig 10413 bp, 9 predicted proteins | sample KBSC723LmetaG_FD_65653 | JGI IMG/M metagenome (GOLD analysis project Ga0070684, IMG submission 65653) | Corn rhizosphere microbial communities from Kellogg Biological Station, Michigan, USA - KBS C7.2-3L metaG | ecosystem: Host-associated > Plants > Roots > Rhizosphere ...
TTCGGGGCCACGATGTACATCGGCCGGCTCGTGTCGGCGTCCATGATCCGTGAGCTCGGCCCCGTGCTCGCCGGCCTGATGGTGGCGGGCCGCGTCGGCTCGGGGATCGCCGCGCAGCTCGGATCCATGCGCGTCACGGAGCAGATCGACGCACTCAACACGCTCGGCACCGACCCGATCAAGAAGCTCGTCACGCCGCGCGTGCTCGCCGCGCTCATCATGCTGCCCATCCTGACGATCATCAACGACTTCGTCGGGATCTTCGGTGGCAGCATCATCTCGTCCGTCCTTGTCGGCGTGCCGACGGGCTACTACTGGCGCACCGTCTGGGAGCAGATCGCCGGCGACGGCTTCGTGCTCCGGTACGTGCCGACGGACTTCGTGCAGGGACTCGTGAAGCCGTTCGTGTTCGGCGGCATCATCTCCATCACCGCGTGCTACTTCGGCATCAACACCACGGGCGGCACCGAAGGCGTGGGCCAGAGTACGACGCGAACGGTCGTGCTGTCGAGCATCCTGATCCTCGTCGTCGACTATTTCCTCACGCAGATCCTGCTTTCGGTGCTCGGCTCATGATGGACGACGTGCGCGATCCCGGCGAGCGTGCGAATCCGCCTGCGGCTCCGCCGGAAGGGCCGTCGCCGGCACCGGCGGACGACCGTGGCGCCGACCGGCGTCAGGAAGGCCGGCGCGCCAGCGAGCGCCGGCCCACGTCGATCCGCCGCGCCATTCGCGAGGAGCTCGCCGAGGAACCCACCGACGAGTACTTCTCCGAGGTGCACCCGCAGGAATTCCGCGCGGTGCCCGTCATCGAGCTGGATCACGTCTACCTCGCCTTCGAGCGACCCATCCTCGAGGATGTCTCGCTCGAGGCGCGGAAGGGAGAAACGATCTGTCTCGTCGGCGAGTCGGGCACGGGGAAGAGCACGACGCTCAAGCTCATCCTCCGACTCCTCGTGCCGGATCGCGGCAAGGTGTGCATCCACGGTGAGGACATCACCGACCTCACCTTCGAGCAGGCGCTCGAGGCGCGCCAGAACATGGGCATGGTGTTCCAGAGCGCCGCCCTCTTCGACTCGATGTCGGTGTTCGAGAACGTCGCCTATCCGCTCCGCGAGCATACGGCGCTCGACGAGGACGAGATCGAGGAGCGCGTGCGCGAGAAGCTGGCGTTCGTCGACCTCGACCCCGACCAGGTGATGCAGCAACTTCCCTCGCAGCTGTCCGGCGGCATGCGCAAGCGCGTCGGCATCGCGCGCGGGATGGCGAACAACCCGGAGATCATGCTCTACGACGAGCCGACCTCCGGCCTCGATCCGCTCAGCACGGGCACGATCACCCGGCTGATCATGAAGCTGCAGCGCGAGCTCGACGTCACCAGCGTCGTCGTCTCGCACGACATCCGGTCCGTGTTCCGGATGGCCACGCGCGTCGCCGTCCTCAACGAGCGGCGCATCGTCTTCTTCGGCACGCCGGAGGAGATGGCGTCGTCGGACGACCGATACCTTCGCGACTTCCTGGGCGGGTCATGACATGAGACGTTCTCCGAGCATCACCTGGGACCAGCTGCGCGTCGGACTCGTCATCGCCGTCGCGGTGGTGGTCGTGGGCGTCGCGATCTACAAGCTGGGGCAGGCGGCCAACCTGTTCACCAAGCGCTACCACCTCACTGCCTTCCTGCCGGACGCGAACGGTCTGCGCGAGGGCGGCACGGTGACGGTCGCGGGCCAGCTGGCCGGCACCGTGACCAAGATCGAGTTCCTCCCGGTGGACACCGACACCACGCGCAACCTCAAGCTCACGCTTGCGGTGGACGCCAACGTGCGGGATCAGATCCGCAGGGACTCCAAGGGGAAGCTGCGCTCCATGGGCCTCCTCGGCGACAAGGTGTTCGACATCACCACCGGAACGCCGCGCTACCAGCCGCTCCGGGACGGCGACACGGTCACGGTGGTCCCGTCGCTCGACTACGAGGCGGTCATCGCGCAGGCCAGCGGCGCGGTGAACGACATGGTCGCGCTCACGAAGGACCTGCGCGCCATCACCGGCGGGCTCGTGAAGGGTCAGGGTACGTTCGGGCAGCTGCTCACCAATCGTACCCTCTACGATCAGCTCAACGGGACCCTCGGCCGCGCGAACTCGATGCTCGCGCGCTTCCAGAACCCGAACGGGACCGTCGGCCGCATGCTCGACGATCCGATGCTCTACAACCGGCTCGTCGGCGTCATCACGTCGACCGACTCGCTCATCGTCTCGATCAACGCGAGCAAGGGCAGCGCCGGGCTCCTCCTGCGCGACACGACGCTGTACACGAATCTCGTCGGCATCACGCGCGGCGCCGACTCGCTGATGCGTTCGCTGACCAACGGCAAGGGCACGGCGAGCCGCCTGCTCACGGACCAGACGCTGTACGATCAGCTCAACAAGCTCGTGACCGATCTGAGCGCGATCCTCGCCGACGTGCGACGCGATCCATCGCGCTACACGAAGGGGATGGTGAAGGTCTTCTGATACCGTACAGAACCCTTGCGAGCCCTCTGACCGAGGGCTAACATCCGACTTCGCTCCGGGTGACCCTCGGGGCCCCAAGGTCGCGTAGCTCAGCTGGTTAGAGCGCTGCTTTCACACAGCAGAGGTCCACGGTTCGAGTCCGTGCGTGACCATTCGTTCCTTCCGTAAGCGCCACTCGGGCCCTCTCCCGCCGCTCGCCCCGCAGGCGACATCTATGCGCTCTCTGTTCCTGCGGTCACTCGTTGTGGCCGCTTCTTTTTTGCTCCCGGGTCTCGCCGGTGCTCAGATCCCGACGACCCGGCCGACGCCCGAGCAGGCGCAGATCCTCCTCCAGACGCGTCCCGACCTGGTGGAGCAGCTGCGCCAGCGGTTCGCGACCAGCGGGCTGACGCGCGAGCAGATCCACGCCCGCCTTCGCGCCGAGGGGTACCCCGAGGACCTGCTCGATCCGTACCTGCCGGGAATGTCGGGGACGGGGACGCAACCGACTCCCGGCGAGGACGTGTTCTCCGCCGTCCGCGCGCTCGGTATCGCCGACAGCGCCGACGTCGCCGCGATGGAGGCCTTCGCGTACGGCAACACCCGCGATCCGCTGCTCTCCAGCGTTCCGTGCGTGTACGATCCCTCGTATAACCGCAACGGGTACGGGTATCCCAATCCGTACCAGAATCCCTATCAGAACCCGTATCAGAATCCGCGGCTGCAGGGCCCGGGCGCGCTGTCCGACACGGGAAGCCGCACCGGACGCGACGCGACCCGCACGGGCACTCAGGGGACCAGCGGGCGCGATACGACCCAGCTTCCTGGTCAGTACACGATGCCCGGCCAGTACACGCTCCCCGGGCAGGTGATCACCGGCGTGTCGCCCAACGCGCGGCAGCCGCAGGCGGGTGGGCCGAGCGGGCAGATCACCGGCTCCGAGGCGCTCTCGCCGATCCCGTGTCCGCCAGGACAGCTCCCCGCCGCGGTGCGCGCCCCCGACAATCGCTTCGACGTCCGCATCGGCGTGCGCGGGATCAGCGCGGACAGCGCACAGACGCTCGCCGACAGCGGCTACACGATCTTCGGTCTCGACGTCTTCCGCAGCTCGACGTCGGTGTTCGAGCCGACGCTCTCCGGTCCGGTCGACGCGAACTATCGCCTCGGCCCTGGCGATCGCCTCGTGCTCATTCTCACCGGCGACGTCGAGGCGAGCTACGAGCTCCCCGTCACCCGCGAGGGATTCATCGTCATCCCGCAGGTCGGGCAGCTCTCCGTCGCCAACCTGACGCTGGGCGAGCTGGATCGCGTCCTCTACAACCGACTCTCGCGCGTGTACTCGGGGGTGCGCGCGAACAACCAGGGCACGACGCGGTACTCCGTGAGTGTGGCGCGCCTGCGCTCCAACCAGATCTACGTGGTCGGTGAGGTACGGCGCCCCGGCAGCTACATGGTGTCGAGCGCGGGGACGGCGCTCACCGCGCTCTATGCATCGGGCGGCCCGACCACGAACGGCTCGCTGCGCAACGTGGAGGTGCGCCGCAGTGGGAAGACGGTGGATACGCTCGACGTGTACGACTATCTCGTGCGCGGCGACGCCTCGCACGACGTGCGCCTCCAGACCGGCGACGTGCTCTTCGTGCCCGTGCACGTCCCGCGCGTGCGGATCCTCGGACAAATCGCGCGTCCCGCGACCTACGAGGTCACGCCGAACGAGACACTCGCCGACCTGCTGAACACCGCTGGCGGCTTCGAGGCCAATGCCTCGCTCCAGCGCGTGCTGATCGACCGCATCCTTCCGCCGTCGGAGCGCACCGCGACGGGCCGCGAGCGCGTGACGATCGACGTGTCCTCCCCCTCGCTCGCCAGCTCGGCGGGGCGCACCATCCCGCTCCAGAACGGCGACGTGGTGCGTGTGTTCGCGGTGGCGGAGCGCGTGCGCAACCGGATCTACGTCGAGGGCAACGTCTATCTGCCTGGTGCGCAGGGCCTCGAGCCTGGCATGACGCTCGGTCAGGCGCTGCGTCGAGCCGGGATCAAGGGCGACACGTACCTCGGGGAAGTCCTCGTCACGCGGCTGCGTCCCGACTCGGCGCGCGTCCAGCTCCGCGCGAGGCTCGCCGATACGAGCGGTGCGGTCGTCAACGACTTCCCGCTGCAGGAGGACGACCGCGTCAACGTCTTCGCGCTCACGAATTTCCGGCCGACGCGGTTCGTCTCCATCGGCGGCGCGGTGCGCCGCAGCGGCCGTGTGTTGTATCGCGACGGCATGACGCTGCGCGATCTCGTTCTGCTCGCCGACGGCGTGCAGGAAGGTGCGTACCTGAAGGAGGCGGAGATCGCGCGTCTCCCCGATGACCGCAGCGGCGGCCGCACCGCGACGACGATCCGCGTGCCGATGGACTCGACGTACATCTTCGAGCGCGGTCCTGACGGCAAGTACGTCGGCCCACCGGGCATCCAGGTGCCGTCCGGCGGTGCGCCGGACGTTCCGCTCAAGCCGTACGACAACGTGCTCATCATGCGGCAGCCCGGCTGGGGATTGCAGCGCACCGTCACGCTGCTCGGGGAGGTGAAGTTCCCCGGCGTGTACGCGCTCACGAACCAGTCGGAGCGTCTGTCCGACCTGGTCAAGCGGGCAGGCGGTCTCACCTCCGAGGCGTATGCCGACGGCATCGTGTTCACGCGTCGCGACAACAACATCGGGCGCGTCGGTGTGGAGCTGAGCACGGCGCTGCGTCGCTACGAGAGCTCGGACAACCTGATCCTGCGCGACGGCGACAACATCACGATCCCGCCGTACAACGCGACGGTCACGATTCGCGGGGCAGTCAACGCGCCGTCCACCGTCGCCTACGTGCGCGGCAAGGGGATCGACTACTACATCGACGCGGCCGGCGGCCCGGCGTCCAAGGCGGATGAAGATCACGCCTTCGTCACGCAGCCGAGCGGCAAGCTGGAGTCGGTGCGGCGGCACATCTTCTTCCCCGACGGGATGCCCAAGCCGCGGCCGGGCAGCGTGGTGACGGTGCCCGAGGGCGACGGCACCCCGAAGCGCGACTGGATCCCGATGATCACCGGCCTGGCGCAGATCCTGGGGAGCACGGTCGCCATCGTCGTAGCCGTCACGCGTTGACGCTCCGGCCATGAGCCACCCGACGACGGACCGGCGCGCGTTCGTCGTCCTCGGGTTCGCGCTGCTCGGCGTCTCCCTCTCGGGACCGCTCGTCCGGCTGTCCACCGCGCATCCGATCGCCATCGCGAGCTGGCGCCTCGGATTCTCCCTCGTCGTCATCGCCGTCGCCCTCGCCCTCACTGGCGAGTGGCGACAGTGGGCGCGGCTCTCGCGCCGCGAGGTGGGCGTCGGCGTCGGGGCGGGCGCGATGCTCGCGCTCCACTTCTGGAGCTGGAACACCTCCGTGACGATGACGACCGTCGCCGCATCGGTCGTCCTCGTCAACACGCAGCCCGTCGTCGTCGCGCTGCTCTCCGGCATCTGGCTCCGCGAGACGCCGACCCGTCGGCAGTGGACCGGCATCGCGATCGCCATGGTCGGCGCGCTCGTCGTCGCGCTCCCCGACCTCCTCGCCGGCGCGTCGGCGCACGATCATCCACGTGCCGTGCTCGGCGATCTGCTCGCGCTCGTGGGTGCGCTCACCGCCGCCATTTATTTCGTCTCCGGGCGGAGGCTCCGCGGCACGCTCGAGCTCTGGGCATACGTCGGGCTCGTGTACGGCAGCTGCTTCATCGCGCTCCTTCTCCTCGCGGCGATCGGCCACGTCGCGCTCGCGCCGCAGCCGCCGCGCGAGCTCGCGTTGTTCGCCGGCCTGGCGCTCGGTCCCATGCTGCTCGGCCACACGGGGCTGAACTGGGCCCTCAAGCGATCGCCGGCGTACGTCGTGAACCTCACGCTCCTCGGTGAGCCGGTCGGGGCAACGATCATCGCCGCCCTGCTGCCCGGCATCCGCGAGCTGCCGGGCATCTTCACCCTCGTCGGCGGCGCGATTGTCTTCGCCGGGATCCTCCTCGCGGCGCGCCGCTAGCCCTATTCCGTCCCACGCCCCGTTATCTTTCGTGCTACCTCACCAGGCACGACGGAGCATGGATCAGCTCTCTCTCGACGTCATCGTCACTCGCGGCGCGCTCGTGGAGTCGCGCCATCGGGTGCACGCGGCGGTCGTCAACGCGGCCGGCACCCTGGTGGCCGGTGCGCGCGATGCGGCCATCGTCACGCACTGGCGGTCGTGCGCCAAGCCGTTCCAGATCATGCCGCTGATCGAGAGCGGTGGCTTCGACAGCCTCGCCTGGGGGGACGACGAGCTCGCGCTGGCGTGCGCGTCGCACGGCGGAGAGCCCGAGCACGTGAAGATCGCCGGCGCGATGCTCGCCTCCATCGGCATGGAAGAGGGCGACCTGGCGTGCGGACCGCACGAGCCGCTCTCGCAGCGCGGCCAGAAGGCGCTGCGCGATGCCGGGGCGCGTCCGACGCGCCTTCACAACAATTGCTCGGGCAAGCACGCCGCGATGCTCGCCCGCGCCACCACGGCGGGCTGGTCGTCGTTCGGCTACGAGCGACACGAGCATCCGGTCCAGCAGGCGTGCCTGGAAGAGGTCTCGCGCTGGTCGGGCGTCCCCACCGGGAAGATCGGGCTCGCCGTCGATGGATGCGGCGTCCCCGTGTTCGTGCTCGGGCTCACGCCGATGGCGCACGCCTACGCGCGTCTCGCGGATGCGTCGCGCCGCTCGGCCGAGATCCCCTCGCGCATCGCGCACGCCATGCAGACGCGCCCCTTCCTCGTCGGGGGCAGCGACCGGTTCGACTCGGCACTCATCGAGGCCACCGAGGGCCGCTGCATCTCCAAGGTGGGCGCCGAGGGCGTCCATTGCGTCGCCATCATGGACGAAGGGATGGGCATCGCCGTCAAGGTGGAGGACGGGGCGCAGCGTGCGCAGTTCCCCGCCGTCATCTCGGTGCTGCAGCGCTTCGGTGCGCTGCCGCGCGACCTGCCGCCACGGCTCGCCGAATTCTTCCATCGTCCGCTGCGCAACACGCGCGGCGAGGTCGTCGGGGAGGTCCGCCCGCTCGGTGACGCCTAGTTTGCCCGAGCTGGACGACGCGACGCGCGTCCTCGTCCAGCTCAGCGCCGCCATCGCCGCCGGCAGCGAGGCGACGGTGCGACGCTGGATCGCGGAGGCGGCGCGAAGCGCGCCCGCCACCGAAGTGGAGGAGGTCGTGCTGCAGAGCTATTTGTTCTGCGGCTTTCCGCGCGCCCTCAACGCCGCGCGTGAGTGGCGGCGCGTCGCCGGCGTCCGCGCGCCCGACAGCGACGAGGCGGACGACATCACGCTCGTCGCGGAATGGCGGACGCGCGGCGAGCAGACGTGCGCCGCGGTCTACGGCGACATGTACGACAAGCTCCGCCTCAACGTGCGCGACCTGCACCCCGCGCTCGACGCGTGGATGGTGACCGACGGCTACGGGAAGGTGCTGTCGCGCCCCGGCCTCGACCTCGAGCGCCGCGAGCTGTGCATCGTCGCCGCCTGCGCCGCGATGGGGCAGGACCGCCAGCTCCACTCGCACCTCCATGGCGCACTGAACGTCGGCGCCACCCCCGAGGCGATCATCGCAAGTATCGAGGCGATCGCCGAGCTGATCGGCGCCGAGCGCGCCCGATCGGCACGCCTGCTGCTCGCGCGGGTGCTGGGCAAGTAGCTTTCTCCCGCGCGCGGCTTCGCTGATGGCCGCGTGCGATCGCTGATGGCGCCACGCCGACTTTGCCTACCTTCGCCGGATCATCGGGATGTTCATCGACCGCGTCATCGTACGCGTCACCGCGGGAAATGGCGGCTCGGGGATCGTCTCCTTCCGCCGCGAGAAGTTCACGCCCCTGGGCGGCCCCGATGGCGGTGACGGCGGCAAGGGAGGAGACGTGATCATTCGCGCCGACAGCAACCTGTCCACGCTGCTCGACTACACCTACCGCGACGCCTGGCAGGCGGAGAGCGGCGCCCACGGCAGCGGCTCCAACAAGACCGGCCGCTCGGGGAGCGACATCGTCCTCCCCGTGCCGCCGGGGACGGTGATCCGCAATCACGACACGGGTGACGTGCTCACCGAGGTGCTCGAGGACGGCGACTCCGTCGTCGTCGCCCACGGCGGTCGCGGCGGAAAGGGGAATACCTGGTTCGCCACGTCGGTGCATCGCAGCCCACGCGAGTGGCAGCCCGGCGAGGACGGCGAGGCCGTCACGCTCGAGCTCGAGCTCAAGCTCATCGCGGACGTCGGGCTCGTCGGCCAGCCCAACGCCGGCAAATCCACGCTGCTCTCCGTCATCAGCGCCGCGACGCCGAAGATCGGCGACTATCCATTCACCACACTCGCGCCGAACCTCGGCGTGGTCCAGTTGAGCGACAGCCGCACCTTCGTCGTCGCGGACATCCCCGGCATCATCGAGGGCGCGCACGAGGGCAGGGGGCTCGGCTTGCAGTTCCTGCGGCACATCGAGCGCACGCGCCTGCTCGCCTTCCTCATCCCGATCGACGCCCTCGACTGGCAGCTCGAGTACGATCAGCTCCGCAACGAGGTCGCGCAGTACTCGCCGGAGCTGAGCGAGAAGCCGCACTGCGTCGTATTCACCAAGATGGATCTCCTCGGCGAGGACGAGCCGCCGCCCATCGAAGCGCCCGAGGCGTTCGGTGTGTTCGCCATCAGCGCGGCGGCGCGCAACGGGCTGGACGCCCTGAAGCTCGCCTGGTGGCGGCGGCTGCTCGACATGCGGAAGGCCACCGTGCAGCCCGTCAGGGACGTCGAGCTGCCCTGACGTGGAGCTGCACCGCGACGATCCACGCTATCCCGCCGCGCTGCGCGATCTGCCCGATCCTCCTCGCACCTTATGGGCGCGTGGCGAGCTCGCGCTCCTCGATCGCCCCTGCGTGGCCATCGTCGGCACCCGCCGCGCGACGTCCTATGCGGAGCGGGTGACGCGCGAGCTCGCGCGTGCCCTCGCCCGCGGCGGCGCGTGCGTCATCAGCGGGCTCGCGCGCGGCGTGGACGTCGCCGCGCACCGCGCCGCGCTCGACGTCGAGGGCGCCACGTGCGCCGTACTCGGCACGGGGCTCGACGTCACGTATCCGAAGGGACACGCGGCGATCCAGCAGGACATCGGCGCGCGCGGGCTGTTGCTCAGCGAGCTCCCGCCGTCGCTCGCGGCGCACGGCGGCTCCTTCCCGCGCCGCAACCGCATCATCGCCGCCCTCGCACGCGTCACGATCGTCGTCGAGGCCGGCGTGAAGAGCGGTGCACTCATCACCGCCTCGCACGCGCTCGAGCTGAATCGCACCGTCGCCGCCGTTCCCGGACCGATCGACATCCCACAGGCGCAGGGGAGCAACGAGCTGCTGCGCGACGGCGCCTGCCTCATCGCGTCCGTCGCGGACGCACTCGCGCTGCTCGGCCTCACCGCCCCGGTACGTCTGCGCGATCTCCCCGCCGAGGGCAGCGAGCGCGCACTCTGGGACGCCCTCGCCGCCGGTCACGCCGACCTCGATACCCTCTCGTCGCGTGCCGGCCTCCCCGCGCACGAGGCCCTCGCCGCCGTGAGTGCGCTGGAGCTGCGCGGGCTCGTGGAGTGCGCGCTGAGCGGGGAGATCCGGCGGCTCTGATTCGTGCGATATTTCGACGTGCCCCGCCACGTCTACCTGCACGTCCCCTTCTGCGCCCGCCGCTGCTCGTACTGCGACTTCTCCATCGCCGTGCGCCGCACCGTGCCCGTCGAGGAGTACTGCGCCGCCCTCGCCTCCGAGCTCGCCATCCGATTCCCCGATCGGGGTCAGAGTCAATGGGGTCAGAGTCAGTGGGGTCAGAGTAGATGGGGTCAGAGTAGATGGGGTCAGAGTCAGGACTCCGACCCCAATCCGGCGGAG
>Ga0070684_100004721_pt1 | contig 10409 bp, 11 predicted proteins | sample KBSC723LmetaG_FD_65653 | JGI IMG/M metagenome (GOLD analysis project Ga0070684, IMG submission 65653) | Corn rhizosphere microbial communities from Kellogg Biological Station, Michigan, USA - KBS C7.2-3L metaG | ecosystem: Host-associated > Plants > Roots > Rhizosphere ...
TGAATAATACTTTAATGTTTCGACACATACTAGTTAAAAGACGGTTGAGTGTTAACAGTTTCGAATATATTATCGTAATCGGCTGGATCCGGCTTGCTGAACGTCGCCATACGTACTGAGGTGCTGGATAGCATATAAACTATGTAATCGCCAGCAATCAGTCTCGAAGTTGGTGGAACGTGGCTTTGGCTTGTTCTGAGGGCGGCACTCCAAATATCGGTAAACACGCGTTCCATTGCCCGTTCGTCTACAATCTGTTTTACAATCCCCTGCACTTGCACTGTTGCTTGGGTATCGGCATCAAATATGGCGATTGCTGCATGCGGATTAACCTGCAAATTTCGACTTTTTTGCGTCTCTTTTTTAGTTACAAAATAAAAGTTAAGCTCGCTATCAAAAGAAACATAAACCGTTGCCGCATGCGTTTTACCAAATGCATCAGATGTAGCTAGCACACCTACGTTGTGTTTGGTTAAAAAATCGGAGATACGATCATTAGCTTCAGAAATCTCGATTGCCATACATACAGATTAGTCCAATTATCTTTTAATCACAACCGCGTTATCGGTGCGCGGCACCCTTCTTAGCTAAGAAGGCGAGCTTAGTCCGGTAAGCCTGCTGGTTAAATCGCCCTGGGTAATCTACAAGCTCAGTATTAAGTACATTAAAGCCAGCAGCACGTAAGGGCTCGGCCGCAATATCGTAGACGTTAGATTTTACGAGAATGATCTTTGTGCTTGGTGTGGCTAACTTGCTAACTCGATCAACTATTTGTGGCAGGCTTTCGCGTATATGTTGTTGGCGTTGCTGCTTAGTTACGTGGTGCTGCTGTGATTGTTTTAATGCTTCAATCATGTACCAACCATCCTTTTGGAACCTGCGTAACCAGCTCTCTTTGTTTTGTTCTAGAGCCAGCTCTGTCGCGTCGGCTATTTCTGGATATAGTGCGCGGATGGTGTTGGTAAAAAGTCTATCATCTTGGCGTATCTTCTCGGTACGATAAAAGTGGCGACTACTTTGGATGTGCGCGGCCGGCGGCGGCGATTCGGCGATAATCAAAAATGATATGTGTTTGGGCTGGTATTGGCGCCGGACTGTATCGTATGAATCCATATTGCAATAATAACGCATATAACCTGCTTTATAATTATGGAGTCGCCCCGGCAGATGAGAGGATAAGAGTGAATTACGATAACCTGGGCCGAGCCGTTGAGGAGTTAACTCGCGAAGCATTGGGAGTGATCCAGGCGGCCCGCCGCGATGGCAACATTGAGGTAAGACAGGAGACTAATCCCTATGTGAGCGCGGGCGTTTCGCCTTCAACGCCTGCGGATTTGCGGGCCCAACGGGTGTACACCGATGCTTTCAGGATAATTACTCCGCACTTCGACGTTGTCGCCGAGGAGAAAGATCCTCGGCCAACCTGGGTCGTGGATGGTATTGATGGCACCGTCGGTTTTATAAATGATGCGCCGTTTGGGTATGGCACCCAGTGTGCGCTCATTGTTGATGGTGGGGTGTCAATTGCCTTTGTGGGCGACGCAACCACTGGTGATATCTTTGGTTACTACGGAAATTCGGGTGTGTTTCGCATCGATAAGCACGGGCAGCGTTCGCTAATCAGTGACATCGAGCGCACAACGCGTTTGCGCAATCATACTGGGCTGCGACGCCCAACGATCGATCTGTATCATCCTTTGAGCCAGAGGCTTCTCCTGTCTGGAGATATTGGTACTGTCGAGGAGCTTCTGGGCGGTATCGGCACAACTATGGCGCAGCTTCTCACCGACAAAATTGGCTTGTTCGCACTCCGCCCTCATCACGAGAGACCGTGGGACGCCGTGCCGGCTTATGCGCTGTGTGCAGCGGCCGATATGGTTTTTATGACGCCTACCGTTTACGGTTTTGAGGAATGGCATCCGCCGTACCTCGCAACTACGTATAAGCGGGAGTTTGATTTGCTCGTGATGCACCGCACGCGCGTGGCCGATTTCTTGCAAGCCGCGGCGCAGCATATCTAAAATATCAACGCAGTACCGGGGCGCCAGACGGGAGGAGTTGCACGAGCTAATGTGTAGCTCCTCCCCTTGCTTAGTAGAATTTAAGCATGCTACCATAAGGAGTATGCGACCTCTATGGACAGGCTCAATAAGTTTTGGTTTAGTAAATATCCCGGTACGATTGTTTAGTGCCACTAATCCGCGCGAGGGTATCGATCTTGATATGCTTCATAAAGATGATCACGCTCCAATCCGTTATGCGCGTATTTGCCGCAAGGACGGCGAGGAAATTCCATGGAACGATATCGTAAAAGGCTATGAGTATCGTGACGGCGATTACGTTGTGCTAACAAAAAAAGATCTTGAGGGTATAGACACAAAAAAGACCCAGACTATCGATATTTTACAGTTTGTTGACGAGCCAGAAGTAGACATACGCTACTTCGAAAAGCCGTATTATCTCGACGTTGTAAGAGGTGGCGAAAAAGCCTATGCGCTTTTACGCTCAGCATTGCAAAAATCTGGTAAATTGGCGTTGGCTAAATTTGTGATGCATCAGCGCGATCACGTCGCCGTTATTAAACCTGTTGGCCGCGCGCTTGTGCTTAATCAAATGCGCTTTCCTGCCGACCTCCGCGAACCGGGCGAATTACACTTCCCGACAGATAACGAAGTAACCGAAAAAGAAATAGAGATGGCGCTTAAGTTAGTGCGCCAAGAGACAAAATCGTTTATCCCAGAAGATCTACACGACACGTACACCGAGGAACTCGAAGAGCTCATTAAAGAAAAATCCAAAGGCAAGAAAATAGTGCACACAAAGGCGTCCGAACCATCAAAAACATCGGCCAAAGACCTCATGAGCACGCTAAAAGCTAGCCTGAAAGATTAGTGTGGATCTCCGCAAATATTTCAAAAAAAGAGATTTTGCGCAAACGCCCGAACCAAAAGGTGCTGCGCGGCCAAAACCGGGGGCAAAACTTGCTTTTGTTGTGCAAGAGCACCATGCAACCACGCTGCATTACGATTTTAGGCTCGAAATAGATGGCGTTTTAAAGAGTTGGGCCATTCCTAAAGGCCCCAGTTTAGACCCGCACGAGCATCATCTGGCCATCCAGACCGAAGACCACCCGTTCGAGTACCGCACATTCGAAGGCGTTATCCCCGAGGGTAACTACGGTGCTGGCAACGTTATTATTTGGGACGAAGGCTGGTACGAGTCGCGTAAAGATGATTCGAAACAGCAAGAAAAAACACTGCACGCCGAATTAAAAAAAGGGCACCTCACGTTTATATTGCATGGTAAAAAGCTCCATGGCGAATTTGCTCTCATTAAAATGCCACACGCTAAAGAAGACAATGCTTGGTTATTTGTAAAAAAGAACGACAAATTTGCGTCGACCCAGGATATTACCCACAACGACGAATCGGTTAAAAGCCACAAAAAAGTTGATGATCTTGGCGCGCACAATAAACTGCCTGATTTATCGAGTTATCCAAAAGTTGCCGATCTTTGGCGTGTTAAGCCCATGCTTTGTACCTTGGTAGACGCACCATTTAATAAAAAAGATTGGCTATTTGAGATTAAGTGGGATGGCTACCGAGCGATCGGTGGCAAAAAGAAGGACGACCTTGCGCTATATTCGCGGGCAGGCACAGATTTTATGGCAAAGTATCCGCCAGTGACCGAGGCGCTGCGCACTATTCAGCACGATATTATTGTTGATGGCGAGATTGTTGTCGTCGACGAATCTGGCGCGCCTCATTTTGAATGGTTGCAAGATTGGCATAATGCGCCTCAAGGCACATTGAGGTATTACATATTTGATATTTTGTGGTGTGACGGGCGTGATGTTCGCACAATGCCACTTCGTGAGCGCAAGAGACTACTAAAAGTCGTGCTGCCTCGTAGTGATGTCTTGCAGTATAGCGACGATGTCGAATCCGATGGCGAAGCACTATTCAAGCAAATCCAAAAACGCGGCATGGAAGGCATTGTGGCAAAGCGTGCCGACAGTCCTTACCGCGAAAACGACCGTGGGGCGGATTGGCTCAAAATTAAAACACATCTGCGCCAAGAAGTTGTGATTGGCGGCTATACCGAACCTCGTGGTAGTCGCACATACCTCGGTTCGCTGCTTGTGGGGGTGTATCAAAAGGGTCAGCTCCAATATGTTGGTCATTCTGGTGGTGGCATTCCCGACGCACAGCGCAAGTTGCTACGCGATACGCTGGCCAAACTTGAGCGCAAAACATCACCGTTTGCAACCGAACCAACGCCCAACGCGCCCGTGCACTGGGTTAAACCTGAGCTCGTGTGCGAAATGAGTTTTAGTGAATGGACAAAGGAGGGCTATATGCGACAGCCGGCATTCGAGGGCATGCGCGAGGATAAAAAAGCGACGTCGGTACACCGTGAGACGTCAAAGCGTATAGCGCCAGGCGATCAGAAAAAACATGCTCCTGGCGAGCCGCCATTTGAGCTCACTCATCTCGATAAAATATTTTTTCCTAAAACAAAATACACCAAGGGCGACTTAATTGATTACTACAAAACGGTCGCCAGTTACATACTCCCCTATCTTAAAGATCGGCCATGCTCGCTTAATCGCATGCCAAACGGCATTGGTGGCGAATCGTTCTTTCAAAAGAACAACGAACATCTGCCCGATTGGGTGCCACACGCCGATATATTTTCGGAGTCCAACAATGCCAACTTACGGTGGATTGTTGGCGATGATATAAACACTCTTTTATATATGGTGCAACTTGGTTGCGTTGAGATTAACCCCTGGAACTCGCGGGTTGGTCACTTGCAAAAACCGGATTGGATTGTTATCGATCTCGATCCAGAGGGTGTGAGTTTTGAAAATGTTATTCAAATTGCGCATACGGTAAAGAATGTGTGTGACGAGTGGCGTATCCCCGCCTACCCCAAGACATCTGGTAAAACAGGCCTGCATATTTTTATCCCGATGGGCGCCAAATATACAAACGAACAAGCCCGAAACCTGGCCCACCTTATTGTATTAGAAGTTAATAAGCGGCAGCCAAAACTGACAAGCGTCGAGCGGGCGCCAGAAAAGCGCCGCCATAAAATTTACCTCGATTTTTTGCAGAATCGGGAGGGTCAGACACTCGCTGCGCCATATTCTGTGCGGCCTACCCCCGAGGCAAATGTGTCTATGCCACTCCACTGGGATGAAGTGCGGCCTGGCCTCAAGCCCTCAGATTTTACGATAAAAAATGTACCGACACGCCTTAAACATATGGGCGATTTATGGAAACCGGTGTTGGGCCGTGCTATCGATTTAGGTGCGGTGCTCGGCAGAGCGGAGTCGTCTTTGTAGTTGTGGTGGGTATCCGCCCCTTGAGGCGCGATTTTGACCCTGCCAAAGTGCAGCATCCCGACGCCGCAAAGCTTGAATACGGGACGCTCGAGGAGTTGTCTCAAGTGGTGGAATCTTATATAATCCACATAGCGTTTACAACGCCTCATTAATGGGGAGTCGCCAAGTGGTAAGGCACCAGGTTTTGGTCCTGGCATTCAGGGGTTCGAATCCCTTCTCCCCAGCCATGAATTTATTACAACGACGAATCGCCCGAAAACGGCGATTTTTGTCATTTTACATCTGTTATTCATTTCCGAGTCTCTTCTCTCCTCATTACATTCACTCTGAACGTATATTTAGTTGACAATATTAAATTAAGTGTTTATAATAGTCTTACTCGATGAAAGGAGTAAATGTCGTGAGTCTCACGGCTTATCGTATTCGATGTCGCTAGCGGTTGGACCTCCCATCCGACCGCTTCCTACTTTAACTTCAACTCTTCGAGTATCACCCATCTGCCTTGTTCCGCGTGCACACTGCCGATACTGGTGGTGAGGAACAAACAGAGTGTGGCCAAATTTGGCGTAAATGCCCTGGTATGCCGGTGTCCGAGCACTGCCACACTCTCCTAGCGTTCATTATTGGTTTAGGTAGAGCCTTAGACGCGAGACGCGTATTTCGGCGTGTTGGCACGTACATGAGCCGGCACGAGATCGCGACGAGCTTGTCCTTGGGAAAGACAAGGGAGGACTTAGCCCCTGTGACGTCCATTACTATGTAGCAAAGTCTATGCACAGACTTCCTTTTCGCTGCAGGACGGTGTATGGGAGAAAGGCCAAAGTGGTATTGACGCGGTTTAGAGTGACTCCTGTGGAAGGTAACCAATCCGATGACCACAGCTACGGGTTCGAGCCTCTGACCACCGAGGGACCGGTTTAGTAGCCGGCCGCTCGAGAACGTCCTCGGCGCCACGACCAGCAAGAGCGGTCGTGGCGCCGAGGCGCAATCACTTCCATTTGACAGTTGCGTGAATAGTTTACATATATTACTCATCCAATACCTCTTTGATGAGTGTGATATGCGCTTTATTTACCTTCGGACTGCGTGGCTCTCGCTCTACGAACCTTATCTCAAAGCCATGAAATAATGCGTACATTGTCAAGCCGTGTTCGATTCTCACTGTCTTCCCTTATCATTTCATAGTCGGCTCCATTATGGCAGCCGTTTCGTTTTTGCGACCCACGGATGCGGCCTAAATTGCAGCTCGCCGCCTAAAAGTTGTAGGTATGTTGACAATTGGGTCTCCAGAATCTAATATTTAGGTAGCCACCTAAGTAATAATCAATTATGAATGCTTTTTCGGCCTTAGCCGTTCCCACCAGGTTAGAGATATTTGAACTCATCGCTAACAGCGAGAAGAGCGTGACGGAAATCGCAGCGCACTTTACGTTTAAGATGCCCACGATTTCGGAGCATATTCGCGCGCTGCACGAGGCGCACCTTGTCACTGTTCGGTGCGAGGGCCGGAGGCGCATCTACGCCGTAGATGAGGCTGGCCTGCTTGAGCTAGAAATGTGGGTGCAGCGCCAGCGAGGCCTGATGAATGCGCACGCCAATGCGCTGGAGCGGCACTTGAAAAGCATGGACTAACAAAGTAAGGAGATGGAATGCAAAACAAGCCTATCGTCATTGAAAAAATCCTAGCAGAGTCGGCTGCGAAAGTCTGGCGAGCCCTGACAAACATAGAAGAGCTGCGCGAGTGGAACCCCTACGTTTTTGGAACCGTGGAGGAGTTTAAGGCTGAGCCAGGATTTAGTTTCAAGTTTTTACTGGGCCCGGAAGATAAGCAATTTTTGCATCTCTGCGAAATTACAGAGGTAGTCGAAGGCAAAAAGCTGGCATACAGTTGGCGCTACGACGGCTACAAGGGCGCCTCGCTTATCACCTACGAACTTACGCCGGACGGCGACAAAACACGCCTGCGCATGACATGGGAAGGTACACATAGCTTCCCAGCCGAGATTTTCGCGCCTGAGGGCTTTGTGCAAGGCGCCAATCACACCATGACCGAGCTGGAAGCATTTATTAAAAGTGAGGAGTAGATAATGTTGCAGTACAAAAAATCGTTTTGTGTCATTGGGGTAGCTAATGTGAGCGAGGCGGAAAAATTTTACCGCGACAAACTCGGCCTGGTTTCCAAGGGAGAACAATGGCCGGGTTCGCAACTTTTTGAAATCGGTGACGGCAAAAGCTTCATCTTATATAACGACAAAAACCACCGGCCCGGCACTGGCGCCGTACTGACATTCCATGTCGATGACATCGACGCTGCAGTTGACGGCTTAGTTGCGGCGGGCATCGGCATTGATAAAGAAGATGCGGCCGGCCCAACAGATGCGAGAGGCATTCTGCACATTCATAATGAGTCGGTCAGGCTTAACGTGGCACTTTTTAAAGACCCGAGTGGCAACATCCTTTCACTCCTGCAATTCGAGTAATTGAGCTGGACCGGGCTATGGGCCATCTTCAAGCGGCGCGTCGTGGCATAGGTCGCGCGCAATAGAAAAAGTTTGGTCCCAAATTGAGTTCGAATCCTTCATGACGGCTACGTAGACCTTTCAAACGCCAAGTCGCAAGATGTTAAAATGGAAAAAATGACTGAACAAAAGTATACTACAGTCTTCTTTGACTGGGGGTGGCGTTATCGCCAATGATCCTGGTGATGAGTTCCTGGAACAACTTTTGCGCGGCGCGGGCGCATCGGAAGGGCAAGTGCAGGAGATCTTTGAAACGTACATGAAGCGCTTTATGCGTGGCAAAATCTCTGAAGCCGAATATTGGCAGGAACTGCGAAGCAAATACGGACTTTCTATTCATGATTCGATCTCCCACGAATTTAAAAAATGGCGTGGCCTTGTCGCAAATGACGATATTCTGGAGTTAGCCAAAGAGGCAAAAGATAAAGTTTTAATGTTGCAATTCTTTCTAACGTTATTGATCAAGCTGGCTACTACGATCTTTTCGATGAAGTCATTGCTTCCTGTAGGGTGGGCTATGTAAAACCAGAAAAAGAAATATATAAAATCGCTTTAGAGCGATTTCGTGTTACTGCACAAGAGTCTGTCTTTATCGATGATAAGCAATCTCTGCTCGATCCAGCTGAACAAATAGGCTTCAAAACCATTCTTGCAAAAAGTCCTGAGCAAATCATTCGGGATGTTCGAGCTGTTTGTCTTAGCAGCTTGTAAATCTATCCGACCAGCTTGTCGCACATTAGTAACAAACTCGGCATGACGGTGTTCCAATTTTGTTTGTTGTAGCTACCCTCTCAGCCACGGGAGGTCAAAAAAGTCATTCTGATCATAATATGGAATATCGACCACGGGGTTATTAAAGATGTACAAATTTGGCGTGCGGGTCGGAGGCACGGCAGTAAGGTTGTTGGCTTTGGATGCGAAAGTAATAACTTTGCCGTCGCCGCTTATGGCGGGATCCGTGCTGCGATCGTTGCCGCCTCTGCCGGCGTGAGAGGCAAGGCTCACGCGACGTGTCAGATTGTAGTCGCGATAATACACAAAAACGTCGAAGGTGTCGTTGTTATCTCCAAAAACCAAGTTGCTTGCCGAGGAAAAAAAGACAATGTAGCGGCCGTTGCCGCTTATGGCCGGCTGTCCGCTGCTTTCGTTGCCGCCGGTGCCATTGTTGGCTGCACTGACGCGCCGGGTAACGCCGGTCTGCATATCGCGCAAGAACACATCAGACGTGTTATTGTTGTCGCCGGCCACGATTTCGTTGGCGAGCGACTGGAACACCACGTAACGCCCGTCATTGCTTATGTCCGGCCTGTCAGTCGTGGCGGTGCTGGTGATAGGGCCGCCGTTCTTGGCTACGCTCACGAGCTTCGTAACACCCGCCTGCATATCGCGCAGATAAATGTCCTCGTAGCCATTTGTGTCTTCTGGGACCAAGGCGGAATAGCTGCTGAACACCACGTAACGCCCGTCATTGCTTATAGAAAACGCGTTACTCCGCTCGTTGCCGGTATGACCAGCATTGTCGACGCTGGCCACCCTGGTGACATTAGCTCCAAGGTCGCGCACAAAGACATCGGCGACGGTGTTTGTGTCGGTCGAACTGATAATCCTGGAGCTGGATCGAAAGGCAACGAATTGCCCATTTGCACTCATAACCGGACCGATGGCACCGTCTGCATCTTCGATCGAAACACCTACCCGTAGCCCCAGGGTATTTCGATTAGCCAGCCTGTTTGTGTGCGTTGCTCGATCGTAGACAACAATATTGGCGCATTTCGGATCGCTACCTGGGCACGTAACGCCCTCCATTATGTTCGATGCCGTCGTAATGTAGGCTACATAGCGCCCGTCTGCCGACATAGAGGGTGTCCGGCTCCAGCTATTGGCAGGCTGACCGCCAAGGCCCTTGCTGATCAGTTCAGTTTTTTTGGTTGTTCTGTTAAAAACAAAAATGTCGGAGGTGCCATTTATGTCACCCGGCACCAGGTTGGATGCAAAGGACGAAAATGCAACGATACTGCCGTCTGAACTGACGGTCCTTTTTGCGCCGTTGATAGCGAGGCTGCCGTTAGCACCCTTGCCATCTGCCCCAGCCGTGACGAGTGTTGTGGTGCTAATGTAATTCGCCGATGCCGGCAGGCTTATCGACAATGACGCCGCCAGCACGCATCCAAGTGCGACGAGTAGTTGCTTGTTAAGAAACCGATGTTGAGTCATCTCGTTGCCCTCCCAAAGGACTAACTTTAGATAAAAGCATACCAAATAAACATTAACTAAATGTTTAGCTCCAGCCAAAAAGGTTAGCAGATGCTACGCACACGTGGGTTAAACCGACTTACGGAACTGGGAATAGCTGTCAAAAGTGGGACGAATCATCCCACCTATACGGTAAACTATGAGTCACTGTTGCGTACAAATATTGCCAATAAACTGCTCGAAAACGAAGAAAGACCCGAGACTACCCTAAACCTAGACTTTATAGGTTGGCTGAATTCTCTAGACGGCAGTGACTTAGACAGTACGTTTACGCAGGGTGCTCCTGC
>Ga0070684_100004722_pt1 | contig 10408 bp, 12 predicted proteins | sample KBSC723LmetaG_FD_65653 | JGI IMG/M metagenome (GOLD analysis project Ga0070684, IMG submission 65653) | Corn rhizosphere microbial communities from Kellogg Biological Station, Michigan, USA - KBS C7.2-3L metaG | ecosystem: Host-associated > Plants > Roots > Rhizosphere ...
ACGATCATGCACGGCACGTCGCAAGACATCGGACTTCAATCTTCGCCGACGAACGCGAAGGTTCTGGTGGACGGCCTTCCGATGGGCAATACCCCAGTCGTCGCCAAGCTCTCCCGCAAGGATAACCACATCGTGAAGATGAATCTCGACGGCTATCAGCCATTCGAGGCCACGCTCACCCGAGGCACGAGCGGATGGGTGTGGGGGAACGTCGTGTTCGGTGGGCTGATCGGGCTCGCGGTCGACGCGATGAGCGGTGGGTTGTACAACCTCAGCCCGAATCAGATCTCGGGGCAACTCAGTCAGAGTGTCATCCCGCAAGGGAAGCCTCCCACGGCCATGATCACGAAGGACGGGATCTTCATCACCGTCGTGATGCACGCCGACCCGGCGTGGAAGCGTATCGGCAGCCTTGCCAAGGCGAACTGATGCCCGCTGTCACCGGCTCCGGGTTCAGTGGAGAAGAAATCACCCTCACCCGCAAATAGTCGGCGGTAATCGACATGACCAACGAGATCATCGGCGACACGGTGCTCGACCGCGACGCCGTTCGCATCGGACGCTTCTTCTCCGTCAACTTTCAGCGCACGCTGCGCCTGCCCGACGACGGGCGTGACTATCCGCTGCCTCCAGGACTTGGCCGCTTTCCGCTGCGACGTGTAAGCGATTTCGCCGAGCGTGTGCCACGGGAATGGAGCGACGACGGCGGATGTCTGTTGCCGATGCACCGTTACGAGGCGATGTGGCTGTCGGTCTCGGGGCCATATTGGCATCCGGTCGCCGTGCGAGTGGACGTCGGCGGCGTCTGCGCACTCACTGGCGGCACGCAGGTCTCCAAACTCAGCGCCGACCCGCAGAACTACATGGTCGTGCCCGAACAACCCTGGCTCGACGGCATCAAGGCGGGCGAGGGAATCATCCGCCAGTTCGTCGCCGCACCGCTTGGGGGTGGAGTGACGATCGAGGGGCAGGTTACCGGAAGGGAAGAGGTCGGCGGTCTGCGGATCACGGTCGTCCAGCCGCGCGCGGGGCGGTTTCCGGAGGAGCCGCCGCGTGAAGCGAGGTACGGGCGCGAGGACGACGGCCTCTGCGCGGCGATGGTCTGCGAAGCCGCGGCTCCGCTCGGACTCGGCGCCGGCGGTCGGATGGTGCAGAAGATCTACCCGGACTCGTACGGCCTCGAGACGTGGGACGAAACGACCGCGACGACTGCGGTGATCCACCTCGTGGACGCGAGCGATTGGCGGTCGATCACCGACGAAGATCCGCCCCCGTCGCCGATCTCGGTCGAGGAGTATCGCGCCTACGGTCTCCCCTGGTTTGCGCTGGCCGACCAGGACAAGCCCGATCTCCCCGTCTCGCCGATCCTCGCCGGGATAAAGCCGCTCTCGTCCGGCCCTTGAGAGATCCAGCGCGCGGCTGCAGTATCTGGCGTCTCTTCTCATGCTAATTCTGTGAAGGCTGCCGACCGCAAGCTCCAGCGCTGGATCGACCTGATCGCCGCCCTCCTCGGCCATCGCTACGGCGTGACCTTCGCCGAGTTGCGGGGGATGGTGCCGGCATACGGTGCGGATAGGGAGGGAGTAACCATCCTCCGGATGTTCGAGCGCGACAAGGACGAGCTCCGCGCGCTCGGTATACCGATCCGTGTGCGCGAGGAGGAGACGGACGATGGCGTCCTCCAGCGCTACCAGATCAAGGCGAATGAGATGTATTTGCCTTATCTGACGCTGGCGTCGCAGCAGCCGAAGCGGCCCGCGAAGGTTCCTCCAGAAGGATACCGCGACGTTCCGCAACTCGTCTTCGAGCCTGGAGAGCTGTCCGCGCTGCTGCGAGCCGCGAACTGCACGAGGGCGGCCGGCCACCCTGTGCTCGCGCACGACGCCGAGTCGGCGATCAGGAAGTTGACCTACGACCTTGGCGTTGCGCTCGGATCGACCGCCGGGGAATCTGAGTCCGATTCCGTTCGGCCCGCGGAAGCGTCGGTCGCGTCGACGGTGAGCACACTCGGCGGCGCACTCCTTCGCCACAAGACGGTCACGTTCGACTACCACTCGATGAACCGCGACGTCAACGATCGCCGGACCGTCGAGCCGTACGGGTTGTTCTTCATCAGCGGGCATTGGTATCTCGCTGGCCGCGATGCCGCGAGTGGCGAGCTCCGCAAGTTCCGCGTGAATCGGATCTCAGGGCTCGAGGCGAATGCGAAGAAGCCTCAGTCTGTGGATTACGTGATCCCGCCGGAATTTCGCCTCGCCGATCACGCACGCGCGAAGGACCCATGGGAACTGGGCGACGCGCCGGCTGAAGAGATGATCGTCGAGATTCGCGGCGAATCGGGCGCGACGCAGGCCGTCCACTCGCTCGGTGCCGCCGTTGCGCGATCGCCGCGCCGTCGCTGCTTCCAGGTTCGCCGAGTGGACTCGTTCGTCCGGTGGATCATGTCGTTCGCCGGCGAAGTCGTGCCCGTATCGCCGCCGCATCTGGTCGAGCAATACAAATCCGTCGTCGCCGCCACCCTCAACATTTATTCGCCCGCCGAATCCGCGGCTCGGGCATGAGTGCCGATGCTGGGGAACGGCTCGAGCGGATTCTTCGAGTGATGCCGCTCCTCGTCGACAAGGACGAGGTGCCTGTCGACGAGGTGAAGCGTGTTGCAGGCGTCGATGCGCTCACCCTACTCGACGATCTGCGCGCTCTCACCGAGCGCGACGACGAGCCGGGCGGGTTCGTCGAAACGGTCAGCATCTTCTTCGAATCGAATTCCGTCTCCGTCCACTCGCGCCACTTCGGCCGACCGACGCGGATCACTTTGCCCGAACTATGTGCCCTCGAGCTCGGCTTAGCGATCCTCGCTGCGGACACTCCACCGAACGAGCGCGCGGTGATCGACAGCGCGCGACGACGCCTGCGAGAAGCCATCGTCGCGATGCCGGCGTCGGCTGCGCGAGCGGATCTTTGGTACGCCAGTGGGCCGCGAGTGCCGAACGAGCGCATTCTCGGAACGCTGCGAGAGGCGGTCCAAGCCCAAACGAAGGCGCGCATCGTCTACCGGCGCGGCGACGCGGCGACGTCCAGCGAGCGCGTCGTTCATCCGTACGCGGTGTTGCCGGTGCGGGGTGCGTGGTTTCTCATCGCGTATTGTGAGCGGAACGATGGGATGCGGTTCTTCAGAGTGGATCGGATCGGGTCGGTCACCCTGCTCGAGGAGCAGTTCGAGCGGCCATCGGGGCTGGCGCTGGACGAGATTCTGTCGGCCGAGCGGATCTTCTCTGGGCGAGCGTCGGAGCAGCTGGTCGTCCGTTACTCGCCGCGGATCGCGCGGTGGATCGCCGAGCGTGAGGCGGGTGATGCGGAGGCGGACGGATCGTTCATTGTTCGGCATCCGTTGGCGGATGATGCCTGGGCTGTGCGCCACGTGCTGCAGTACGGTCCCGAAGCGGAGATAATCGAGCCAACCCGAATTCGCGAGCGCGTCGCTGCGACGCTTCACTCAATGCTGGGGGCGTCGTGAGCAAGCCAGCACGGCACCTCGTCTCCGTCTGGAATCCGACCTACGCGGCCGACGCCATGGAGAGTACAGTGGCGATGCTCTTGGATCTCGTTCGGCTGCACCGGAAAGACGAGATCGACGAGGAGGACGTGTACGTCTGGTGGGGTAAGGTCAAGTCATCCAACCGCCAGCAGCCGATGCCCCACCTCCAAGAGATTCTGGCGATGGATGCTGAGCTGTCGTCTGGCGACAGCGTCGATCAAGAGATGCACTTGTATCTCACGGATTATCGATCGCTCTACGTCGGTCACGTCGCCCGCATCACCGGTGACGATCTCGTCGGCGAAGGCGGGGAAGAACAGCACCTTCCCGCTTTCTACGGCTTGATGAGGCTGAACTGTGATTGCTGGTTCCAGCTCTTCGATATTCGCCGGGTGATCACGGACGACACCATCGGCGTTGTCGAGGAGCTCAAGAAGTTGCGGAATACGCGGTACAAAGATCGGCCAGTCTCGATCTATGGCGGCATGGTCGAGCTACCCCTAATCGTCACCCGCGACGATGGTGCTCGGTACTTCGAAGCGGGTGTCCGAGAGAAGCTCACAGACGGCCGTTTTTGGGTCGAGTTCGATGCGGAGCGAAGCGGCGTTGGTGAGATGGAGCGTGACCTTCGCGAGAATGTGGTTGGCGACGCAACGTGGGACGCCCTAGATCTGGCCGTGAGAACGTTCGTGGCCACAGCGGAGGCGCTGTTCCGGCTTCACAGAAAGGATGCTGCCTTCGATTTCTCCCCGGTCGTTGTGGACTTCGCAAAGTCCGTCGAGCTGCAGGGCAATCTGATTCTTCGGCGCGCTCTGTCGAGTGTGCGTCCGGCTGATCGCTCGGCAAACGTTGACGGTGAGAGTGTCGATGTGGCCGGCCGGGACTTTTGGTCCATCGGAACACTGGCCCGGCTGATTGGGCAGACCGAGAATATCAATCGATTGTTGAAGCAACGGCTGACTCGCAATGGCGAATGGTTCACCTCCAGCTTTCCAGCGGTCCTGAACGAGTTGGCTGGGCTGCGGAATGAGGCTGCTCATCATCGAGCAGTGTCGCGGGAAAACGCGAGGAAAGTTCGAGACAAGCTGCTCGGAATCGGTACGAGCGCGGTTCTTACCGAATTGGCCCGAATAAAGACGCCATAGCGCGACATCAACCAGAGCAGCCTCATATGGGTAAATACAACTCCTCGCGCTGCCGCGTTGCGCCTGTTTTCGATCGGCTCTATAGCGCCGATCCCACAGGAGCAGATTGGTTGGACGGGTTGATCGCGCTCGCTTCACGGAAAGAGGTTGTTCAGTCCGCGCCTCAGGGGCTTCGGCTTGTGCAGGATCACCAGAAGCGCTGGGGAAAATCAGAGGCGTGCCTGCCTGCCCCGGCGACTCTTCTCGAGTATCTCGTTCGTCAGGTGACGCTGGACCAGGTGCAGAAGAGCGGCAGCAAGGGGCACGCGCTTGAGCGGCGCACGGCGTTGGCGAACGGCGACAAGGATGCTTTGACCGACGCCTTGGCGCAGTTGACCGCCAGAAAGCGGGGGCGCCATTGGTTTGTCTTAGAAGGTGAGTCACGGCCTGATGCGCTTCTCGAGACTGACCGTGCAGTAATCTGCGTCGAGGGAAAATGGCGTGAGCGCGCATGCACGACGAAAACCACGTGGATGCCCGAAAGGAGCCAACTCCTTCGCCACATGGACGCTGCGACAGACAAGTTCCGAGGCAAGCAAGTCCTTGGGCTGTTGATGGTAGAAGGTACGGCCTCCGACCCCAATCATCCGTCGAAGCACTGGCTGGATCAGTGCAAGCAGCAGTATGGATCGACTTTGGTGGCCAAGAGCTTGCCTCATCGGACGAACGACGAACAAAAGCGAATCGCGGACGGGGTTCTCGGCGTCGTCACGTGGCAAGCTGTCTGTGAACGATTCGGGATCGCCTGGCCACCAGCGCCGGCCGATTGTGTGGGTTGAATCGTTTTTAGTTCCGACGACGAACCGGTAAGGCGCGGACAACTGACGCGAATCGGACCCCCGGCGAAACCCGATTGGAGGGCAAGTGGCGAAGGAACGATGCATGCTGTACGTGGATGGTTACAACTTCTATTACGCCGTTAAGCGGAATCCAAGCGTTACGCCGCTTTATCTTGGCTGGTGTGACTTCCGAGCACTTGCGTTGAAGCATCTGGTGCCGGCTGGTGGTACTCTCGAGGGAATCAAATACTTCACCGCGCCGGTCGGACGATATGGCGCCGCAGGTGGGGCACTCGGCGGCGAGGCTGCAAGACAATCGGTTTGGCTCGAAGCGCTTACAGCGGCGATCCCGGATGTGGAGATAATCGAAGGGTACTACGCCGGCGACCCGGGCTCGCCGCGAAGTCGAAAGGAAAAAGAGACCGACGTTCAGCTGGCGATTTCAGTCGTCATCGATGCCTGTCGCGATCGGTATGATCGCGCGCTCTTGCTGACGGGAGACCGCGATCAGAGACCAACGGTTCGTGCGGTGGCGGAGGAGTTTCACAAGCGGGCCGACGTTTGGTTGAGTCCGAGCCAAATGGCTGGGTCTTGGAAGTTTTCCGCAGCACACGAAGGCGTGCAGATCCGACAGATCACGCGCCAGATGCTTCAACATTGTCGCCTGCCCGAGACGATTGCGGCAAATGATGGCCGCACAATCGAAGCGCCGAAGATCTGGCGGGCGCCTCGTTAACGCGGATTGTGACGTTGATCCGGCGCGCACCCGAAGCCTTCGACGGCACACTGCAGGCCCTTTATGAGGAGGCTGCCGCAGGTATCCTGCTCGAGAGTCGCATAGTAGAAGCGTTTCACCAGAAGCTCGTCTCTTACCTTGAATCGGCGGATCCCCTCTTCCTCGTCCGTGCGGTGCGGGGTCAACAACGCGGCGCGACGACCAGGAATCGCCACGGCTGGCGGTTGCGTGCAACCGACAACTCTCCCGCCTGGTGGATTCACGCCAAGCTGTTCATCGAGGGATCGGCCGTTCTCGACGATTTTGACCGGCTCATTGAGGCGGTGCCGTGCCACATGTTCCGCATTCGTCTGCGGGACTCGATCAACGCCGCCCGTTGGCACGCGGCCCACATCTTCGATGCCAAGGATCGAAATACTGCATTTGACGAGTGGGATCGCCGTGAAGTGGTTAAGCGCATGGTGCGCAACATCCATCCATGCAACTACTTCTTCTTTCCCCACGCAGAATGGCGGCGGTACGGCGGCGACCCAGTAGTCATCTCATTCTTCTATGAGAAGTTTGCGGTCCGCTACTCGTCCGTGTGGGCCGAATTTCTTGTGCTTGCGGATGCCAAACCCGTCGGGCGCAGGGACAAGGCGGAAGGCTACCGGATTCGCTTCGAGGCCGCCGAGTCGCCGAGGAGCGAAACCGCACCCAAGCTGTTGTCAGCGCCTAACAGGCGGACCGATGCGGGCGATCGCCGAGACGTCGTCGCTCACTACCGCTCGGCGCGCTTGACCTTCAAGGCCGACGTCATCGAACCGTTAGAAACGGATATGAGATTTCGGATTGATACCCCCGCAGCCTCATATGTGATGACCAAACGAGAATTCTACGAGACTTTTCCCCGGATTCCCCTATCCCGAAGTTACCGCGAGGCTCGCGTGTACTCCTTTCCGACACCGCCCGAGCGGGCTTCGCGATTCAGAATTGCGATTGAGGAGGAATCGAATTCATGATAGCCGGCGTCGACGGATGCGAAGATGGGTGGCTCGTGGCTTGTGAGTCGGCCGACGGCGCTACCGAGCTTCGCTTCATCGAGCGGGTAGCCGATTTGCTTGACGACGCCCGCCTGCGACTATTGTTGATCGATATCCCCATTGGTCTGATGGAGCGCAGTCCGCGCGGCGCTGACCAAGCGGCTCGGCGTCTGCTGAAGGGCCGGTCGTCGTGCGTGTTCAATGCGCCGATTCGACCGATACTCGAGGCTGGCTCTTACAGCGAAGCGAACCGCATTGGCGCGAGGTCGAAGGAAAGGGCTGTTCAGCTCAAGGCTTCGCCCTCGTACCGAAGGTGATCGAAGTGGACGAACTCGTGAGAGCGCAAAGCCCGGCCGGGATCCGGATTGCGGAAGGTCACCCTGAGGTGTCGTTTGCTCTCGTCAACGGCGGTTCGGCGATCCTAGCGTCGAAGCATACGGCGGAAGGCTTGAGCATTCGGTCTGAACTATTGTCGCGAGAATTCAATCGGCCTATCGACTCGCTCGTCGCTTCATGGCCCAAGTCGATGCGCACCGACGTGCTCGATTCGTTGGCACTTCTTTGGTCCGCGAGGCGAATCGAGCGTGGAGTCGCGGCGCGTTTCCCGGACGCTATCGTCGAGCGCGATCGTCTCGGAATCGAAGCGGTAATTCATGGCTAGCCGACCAGACGGCCAAAGTGCGCCTGATCGCACGTGAATGCGCCGCCGCGTTTGATTTTGGCTATGCAGGGTTCTTACCGCGGACTAAATTCCTCTCATGCGGAAGACAGCATCTTCGCGAAAGAAGGCCCCGATCACTATCGCCGCGGCGCGCCGCGCAGCTCGTCTCGTGAAGGCGAAGCGTGCCGGTCGTCCGTTCACCGTCACGCCTGCCGTGTGGGAGCGGTATCTTGGGCACTTTGGGCCGCCCGTAAAGACGGCGAAGCGTAAGAGCGCGACGAAGAAGAGCGGACGGCAGGCCAAGAAGGTGTCGAAGAAGCGGGCTGCATAAGGGCAAAAGCACACGCATAACAGTGCCGCCCTACTCGCGGCAGGTCTTCTTCAACGTCCCGTTCGATCCGCGCTATAAAAAGCTCTTTCGCGCGCTTGTCTTCGCCGTCCACGACAGCGGATTCGCTGCCCGTTGCGCGCTCGAACGCTCCGATTCCGGTCAAATCCGCCTCGACAAACTCTATGAGCTGATCGAGAGCTGCGAGTTCGGCGTACACGACCTGTCACGAACTTCGCTGGATTCGGTCAACCGACTCCCGCGGTTCAACATGCCGCTTGAGCTCGGCCTATTCCTCGGCGCTCGGCGATTCGGCAGTGGTCGGCAACGTCGCAAGCGCGTGTTGATTCTCGACAGCGTGCCCTACCGATATCAGAAGTTCTGTTCGGACATTGCCGGCCAAGACATTCGCGCTCATGGAAATACGGTTACCGGTGCCATCCGGGCTGTTCGCGATTGGTTGCGAGAGGTCACCGGCACCGCGGTTCCTGGCGAGGTGAGAATCGAGAACCGCTATCTGCAGTTTCAGAAATCGCTGCCGGCGATGTGTCTCACAAACGGCGTGGCTGCATCGCGACTCAGCTTTCTCGACTACCGAGCATTCGTCGACGGATGGAGAGCCGAGAATCCTTGAGAATCTCCGCTCAGCGTCTCAGCTTCTCCACCGGCGTCAATCGCGCGAGCCGAGTGCGTGCGTCCGTCACCCGCGGCTGCAGCTCCGCGTCCGCGTTCTTCCACAGCTCGATGAACGCGCGGTAATGGTCGATGGCCTTCTCCGTGTTCCCCATCGACTCGTACAACTGCCCGAGCCGTTCATGAATCGCCGGCAGGCGCACCGGATCCATCTCGGCGTCCACTTTCAACCAGTACGGCGTCGAGAGATACCGCTCGAACATCACCACCGCGGAGTCGGGTTGTCCCGCGGCATCGAACGCGCGCGCGAGGTTGAACGGCAGGCATGCCGCGCATTCGTTCGCCGGCAGGCCGTCGTAGCCGACATCGGCGCGGCGGAATTCCACCAACGCCTCCAGCGGCTTGCGATCGGCCAGCGCGATCTCGCCGAGTTCTGAATGCAGCTCGGCCTCCTGCGCGCGGCGGAGGGAGGTGTCGGTCATCTCACTGCGGTAACGGGCGATCATCGCGCGTGCCTTTGTGGGATCGCCCGCACGGGCGAGAACGACCGCCGCAAAGAGATACGGTCGGTCGACCAGCGGAAGGTCGCGGAACGGGACGGCGGCGACCGCTGAGTCGAGACGCGCGTTGAGCGACGGGGATGGCCCTTTGGTCATCACGTCGAGCCAGATTTCGTAGAGACTATCGTCGGGCAACGGCGCTCCCACGCGACTCCCCGGCATCTCCCTGCGCCGGCGCGCCTGCTCCGCGAGCCGTCCGTCCCGGACCGACAGGCTTTGTTGGATGTGCAAACCGAAGCTGTGTCTTATCCCCTCGCCGTGCCGAACCAACTGTCGGCGAGTGTGCGCATTGCGGATTCCTCACCTTGCGCGTACAGCACGTGAATCCGCTCGTACGCGGAATACCAGGACGATATCTGTCCGACGGGAGCCGCCATCGCCGCCGCGTCGTTGACCTTCCCCTGGTCGAGCAGCATTTCAGTCGCGTTGCCGAGACCCGTCGCGGCACCCAGGCTAAACCTCCGGCTCAGGACATTGAGCGACTCGGCCCGCGCGTAATCGCGGCGCGTTCGGAGCTCCTTGGCGAGGTTGACCATGACGGCGCCCTCGCTGTCGCCTAAGAAGCTCTTTCGGGCGCTTGTCTTCGCCGTCCACGACAGTCCGCCTATTCCTGGACGCTCGGCCAGACATTAGCGCCCGCGCAGATAAGGTTGCCGGGCCGTCAGGGGCTGTTCGCGATGCTTGCGTGAGTTAACTGGCGTGCCGGTTCCGGGCGATGTCAGAATCGAGAACCGTTATCTGTAGTTTCAAAAGTCATTGCCGGCGATGTGTCTGACAAACGCGGCGGCTGCAACTCGACTCAGCTTTCTCGACTACCCAACCCTACGCGCGGATCGTACGCGGTTCGAGGGTCCTGACCACTCGTGGACAGCCGCCGCGTCCTCAATGACCGGAACCGCCGGCGTCACCCCGCCTCGTCCAATCGGCCGCTCCGGCAGTTACGCCGCCGGATGGCCAGTGACCGCTCAAC
>Ga0070684_100004724_pt1 | contig 10407 bp, 13 predicted proteins | sample KBSC723LmetaG_FD_65653 | JGI IMG/M metagenome (GOLD analysis project Ga0070684, IMG submission 65653) | Corn rhizosphere microbial communities from Kellogg Biological Station, Michigan, USA - KBS C7.2-3L metaG | ecosystem: Host-associated > Plants > Roots > Rhizosphere ...
TGCCTGAACCTTTCCTACCCAACAGCTTTGTCATTCTGAGCGGAGCGAAGAACTTGCTTCTCAATCCGCCGCCGTTCCCGCCATCTCCGATTTCTGCTCCGCCTGGTACTTGTCCAATTCCTTCATATACTCGCTGTAGCGCCCCAGCGTGCCCGACGTAAACAGCCCATCGTGCGACGGCGCCACCAGGTGCGCGCGTCCAGCCGTGAGCGCGGAAACCGGCACAAAGCCCGGCTCGGTGCGCACGTCGTTACCGGAAAACAAGTTCAGCCTGTCCAGCTTGTAAGAAGGCACCAGCCGCTCGATTTCATCGAGCACCGCCAGCGGATCGAACGGGCTCAGCTTCGGCTCCAGGCCGCGCGCCGCCAGCCACACGCCATGCCGATCGGCCTCGCCCGACTGCGCCCCGCGCGTCTGGCCCAGGTCCGCGCGGACCCCGCGCACGCCGAACGGCACCAGCGACTTCACGTCCGCGCCCATCGCACTTGCCAGTCGCACCAGGATCTCGAAATCCGACCGCACCCCCGGACGATCCGCCGCCTTCTTCACCAGTTGCACATCGCCGAACGTATTGGTCACCGTGCCCGACTTCTCGTACAAACTTGCCGCGGGCAGCACCACGTCCGCCAGCTTCGCGGTTTCCGTCAGGAACAGATCCTGCACCACCACGAAGGTATTCTTCACAGTCGCCGGATCGATTCCGAGATTTCCCACCGGATTCGCGCCGACCACCAGCAACGCGCAGATTGTGCCATTGCGCGCGCCCTCAAACATCTCCGGCTGTGTCTTGCCCTCCATTGCCGGCATGCCTGTGTACTCCTGCGCGAAGGCGCCTCTTTCCGTAACCGGCACATATCCGGGCAGCAGGTCAGGCAGCAGCCCCATGTCCGCCGCGCCGCGTGAATTCGAATGGTCGGAGAGATACGCGAACTTCACGTTTCCCCGGTTCACGCCCCACTCCACCAGCGCGCCGATCTGCTCCCCGCGAAGTTCCTGTCCGAAGATGATCAGCAGCGATTCCTCAGCCATCACCGCCTTTGCGAAGTCGCCTTCGCCGCGATCGAGCAGTGCCGTCAGATCGCGATAGCCGTTCGGCGGCACGCCTTGCGTCGCCTTCGCCTGCCGCTCCAGCTTGATGGCGCGATGATTCACGATGTAGAGCCGCGCTTTATTCAGCCGCACGTTCGAGCGCAACTGCCACGCCAGCAGCGGATGCTCGTTCGTCGGGTCGCCGCCCACCAGCAGGATGGCCGGCGCGGTTCCGGCATCGCGCATGCTTGCCGATTTGTCCTGGTGCCCCGCCATCGCTCGCCCAAACGCGGCGGTAGCAGCTGTCCGGTGATGGTCAATGTTGTTGGTCCGCAGCACAGTGCGCGCAAATTTCTGCAGCAGATAGTTCTCTTCGTTCGTCGTGCGGTTCGACCCAATCACGCCGACGGCCGCGCCGCCGTGGTTGTCGAGCACGTCTTTCAGACCCGAAGCGGCCACGCGCAGCGCATTTTCCCACGTGGTGGGTTCAAGCTGCCCCGCGGCATTGCGCACCAGCGGCTTGCTCAGCCGCTCCGCGCTATCCACAAAGTCGAATCCGAACCGTCCCTTTGCGCACAGAAAATCCCCGTTGATGCCGCTCTTGTCGCGATTGTCCGCACGAATTATATCTGCGCCCTCATGCGACTGCCGTACCCCCAACGTCACCTTGCAGCCGTCGGCGCAGTGTGTGCACACCGTCGAGACGTGGTTCATCTCCCATGGCCGCGTCTTGTAGCGATAACTGCCACTCGTCAGCGCACCCACCGGGCAGACGTCGATGCACATCCCGCACTGTTCGCAGTCCAGGTGGTCTTCGCCGTTGGGAGCAATCACCGAGGTCACGCCGCGGTTCTGAATCCCCAGCGCCCACACGTCCATGCCTTCGCCGCACATGCGAACACATCTGTAACAAAGAATGCAGCGCGGCCGGTCGAAGAACACCTGCGGCGACCACTGCTGCTCGTCGCGGTGCCGCTTGGCATCCACCATCAGGCTGGTGCCCGCGCCGTACTTGAATGTCATGTCCTGCAGTTCGCATTCGCCGCCCGCATCGCATACCGGGCAGTCCAGCGGATGATTCCCCAGCAGCAGCTCGATGGTCGCCTTGCGTGCCTGCGCAATCTCCGGCGACTCGGTCGTGAACACCTGTCCCTCGGCCACCGTCGTGGTGCACGCGGTCTGCAGCTTGGGCACCTTCTCCTGGCGCACGACGCACATCCGGCACGCAGCCTGCAGGCTCAGCCCCGGGTAGTAGCAGAAAGCGGGAATCTCAATGCCCGCCTTGCGGCACGCCTCAATCAGCAGCGTCCCCGCGGGAGCCGTGAGCTTCTTTCCATCGACCGTGAACGTTACGTCAGCCATTTTCCTCGTCTTCTGGCCCGCAGGTGCTCTATGCCGTCAGTTCTTGGCGTTCCGCCCATCGAGTTGGCATTTCCAACTCCACTGATTCCACGATGAAGTAATGTTCCGGATCTGAAACCGAGAGGTCGTCATCGGTAAACTCCACGTTGCGTGTTCTGGAAACTGGCATGGGATCGCCATCTTCCGCCATCCAGTTCAAATGCGCCTCGAGAGCCTCGCGCATCATTCGGCGCATTTCTGCCAGCGTCTTGCCTGTGGAGATGCACCCGGGGACGTCCGGGACGAATCCCGAAAAGTCCCGCTTTCCGTGCTCGTAAACCACCAGAATCTTCGTCATGATCTGCCAGTCTGTCGGTTGTTTCTCTCCAACGCTTGAATAGAAGATTCGATGAGATCCTGAAAAAGCACCTCGTTTCCATCGATCATCTTCGCGTCCAAACCTCGGATCTCAAACTTGTCTTGTTCGTATTCGTGCTTTTTCATTTGCTTTGGCCGGATATCAAACCCTGCCGCCTCAACCCGGCATTTCAGCTCGTCCGCGACTATGATGAATGTGACATAGTCTTCATGAATGCCGACCGCGTTCTTCGGGTTCCCTTGTACCAAGTCAAGTGAGAAATAGTCGCTCGTTTCGTTGAATTCCACTCTGCCGGGTGCAAGCTTGGCCAAGTGTTCGGCCATTTCACGAAGACGGATGCTCATTACCATCGCATTGCCCCCTCTACACCACCGCCATCTCCACATGCTTGGCAAACGGGCACGGCTTCCCGTTCAAATGATCCTCAAACTCTTTCCTGAATTTCTTCACAAACCCAAGCGTTGGCATCGCCGCCGCATCGCCCAGCGGACAGAACGTCCGCCCCATCATGTTCTCGGCCAGGTAGCGGATGTTATCGATGTCCTTCTCCGTCCCGAACCCCGCATGAAACCGCGTCAGTGACTTCTTCAGCCAGTCGGTTCCTTCGCGGCAGGGAATGCACCACCCGCAGCTTTCGTGCTGGTAGAAGCTGATCGTCCGCAGCGCAAACTCTACAATGCACGTCTGGTCGTCGATCACCACCACGCCGCCCGAGCCAAGCATCGACCCGGCCTTGCCCACCTGGTCGAAATCCATTCCCAGGTTCTCAATCTCTTCTGGCAGCAGCACCGGCGTCGATGAACCGCCCGGCACCACGGCTTTCAATTTCCGCCCGCCGCGCACGCCGCCGCCAACCTCGTAAATCATCTTCTTGAGGTTGTAACCCATCGGCAGTTCGTAAACGCCCGGCCGCGCGACATGCCCGCTCAGCCCGAACAGCCGCGTTCCGCCGTTGCGCTCCGATCCCACAGCCGCATACGCCGCGGCGCCCATCGCAATCACGTGCGGCACCGTCGCAATCGTCTCCGCGTTGTTGATCACCGTCGGCCCGCCGTAAAGCCCCACCACGGCAGGGAAGGGAGGCTTGATGCGCGGCACCCCGCGCTTGCCTTCGAGCGATTCCATCAGCGCCGACTCTTCGCCCACTTCGTAAGCGCCCGCGCCCGTCTGCGTAATCACCTGGAATTCCGTATCCGAGCCGAAGATGTTCTTGCCCAGGAACCCCTTCGCGTACGCGTCCGCGACGGCCTTCTCCATGATCTCCAGCAGGTAGCGATATTCACCGCGCAGATAGATGAAGCCTGTCTTCGCGCCGATCGCCAGACCCGCAATGATCGTGCCCTCGATGACCGCATGCGGATCGTGCAGAAATATCAGGTGGTCTTTGCACGTCCCCGGCTCGCTCTCATCGCCATTCACCAGAACGTACTTGGGCTTCGCGCTCTGCTTCGGCACAAACGACCACTTGAGTCCTGTCGGGAAGCCCGCACCGCCGCGCCCGCGCAGATTGCTGGCCTTCATCTCGGTGATGATCCACTCGGGCCCCTGCGCCAGGCACTTCTTCGCGCTTTCGTAGCCGCCCAGTTCGATGTACTTGTCGATCTCGGCCGCGCCCATGCCAAACCGGCGCGTCACAATCTTCACTTCATCGGGATGCGATACAAGCCTCGGCATGATCAGCGTCCTGCCTTTCCATTGGCCTGTCCGCGATACCCGGCAACAATGCCCGGCACGTGATCCGGCGTCAGCTCATCGTGAAAGTCGTAGTTCACCTGGATGGCCGGCGCCCAGCAGCATGCCCCGATGCACTCCACTTCTTCGAGCGAAAATACTCCGTCCTTCGTCACTCCCTTGTGGCCGATCCCCAACTCGTGCTGGAACCGCTCATACACCTCATACGCGCCGCGCAGCATGCAACTGATGTTGGTGCACACCTGCACATTGAACTTTCCCGCGGGCTTGAATCGCAGCATGGAGTAGTAACTGGCCACGTTCCGCACATCGAGCTCGGTCAGCGAAAGGCGGTCCGCGATTTCCCGAATCGCGGCGTCGCTCAAATATCCGATCTCGTCCTGCGCATAGAGCAGCATGGGCACCAGTGCCGACCGCTTCACCGGATACTTCTCCGTCAGCGCATCAAACCGCGACGAGAGCTGCGGCGAAAACACACTCATCGTTTCCGCGCTCATGCCATCAACTCCCGCGCCCACGCCTCAGCCACCATGTCCATCTCTTCCTCGCGCTCGCCGGATCTCAACTGCCCCGCTTCCATCAATTCCATCCACCCGCTCGATCCGTCCTCGCGCCGCCACTGAACCCGCGCTCCCTCGCGCACCAGCTCCAGCCACGCTGCCCCATGCCGAACCGTGATCCGTTCCTCGCCCAGCTCCACCGTAGCCTGCCGGTTTCCATTGAGCCCATGCGCTGCCGTGTAACTGCGCAGCAGCGACGCCAGGGAAACCCACAACTCCACGTAGACCTGATCGTCCCGCTGAATCACGCTTTACGCCACTCTTCAAATTCTGCCTCGGAAACAGATTCCAACTTGTCACGCTCAAAGCCGTGAAAGTCAGTTTCGTCTGACAGCTTCAAAAGCTCAAAATCATGCTGGATCGACTCTTGGTCTGTCGTCTGCTCGTACCTACCGGACTCGTTCACGAGCCACACACAATTCAGTCCATCCTGCGGGCTGTAATATCCAATTCTGAAAATGCGGCCCTCGTTTTCTCCCCAAGGAGCAAGCACTTTCACAACAGACCGAGGCGGGATGACGTATCCGAAGTACGCATTCCTTCGAATCGTCTTCATCAATTCCGTTTCGGGCCGCCTACGCTTCATCGATCTGCTTACTCCCTACTCCCTGCCACTACCGGTCAATCTCTCCCAGCACAATGTCAATTGACCCGATCACCGCCACCACATCCGCCAGCAGCCGTCCCTGGCACATCGTCTCCAGCGCCTGCAGATCCGCAAACGACGGATACCGCATGTGCACGCGATACGGCTTCGGCCCGCCATCCGAAACAATGTAGTACCCTACCTGCCCGTGCCCCGATTCAATCGACTGGTACACCTCGCCCGCCGGAACCGGGAACCCTTCCGTCACGATTTTGAAGTGATGAATCAACGCCTCCATCTGCGTCTTCATCGCTTCGCGATCCGGCAGGATGATCTTTGGGGCATCTGCCCGGATGGGCCCTTCCGGCATCCCGTCGAGCGCCTGCTGGCATATCTTCACGCTCTCGCGCATCTCCACAAGTCGACACACATACCGCGCCCACACGTCGCAGTCGTTCGATACCGGCACCGCAAATTGAAATTTCTCGTAGCTCGAATACGGCATATCGCGCCGCACATCGAAATCGATTCCCGACGCCCGCATCACCGGCCCGGTCACGCCCAGTGCCAGCGCGTCCTCGCCCGACAGGTGCCCAATGCCCTTCAGCCGGTTCACAAAAATCGGATTGCCCGTCAGCAGGTTCGAATACTCGTCGATCTTCTCCGGGAAATTCGTAATGAAAGTCTGCACCCGCTCGAAAAATCCCAGCGGCGGTTCGAGCGCCAGCCCGCCCGGCCGGATGTAGCTGGTCATCATCCGCTGGCCGCTGACCATCTCGAAAATCCGCAGCAGGTCCTCGCGCTCGCGGAACGTGTAGAGAAACACCGTCAGCGCGCCGATATCCATGGCGTGCGTGCCCAGCCAGATCAAATGCGAATTGATCCGCGTCAGCTCGCTCAGCAGAACCCGCAGCCACTGCGCCTTTTCAGGAATCTCCAGCTCCAGCAGCTTTTCCACCGCGAGCGAATAGGCAAGGTTGTTGTTCATCGGCCCGAGATAATCCACCCGGTCCGTCAGCGGAACCACCTGCTGATAAAACTTCGCCTCGCAGGTCTTCTCGATTCCCGTGTGCAGGTACCCGATCTCCGGGTACAGGCGCACTACGATTTCGCCGTCAATCTCCAGCACCAGGCGCAACACGCCGTGGGTCGAAGGGTGCTGCGGGCCCATGTTCAGCACCATGTGCTGATCGCGCGAGCCCTCCGCCGCCGGAACCTGCAGAATTGGGGTGCCTACATCGGGAAGACTCGGCATCTAGCGGTACCCCTCCACCGGGTAATCCTTCCGTAGCGGATGCCCCTTCCACTCTTCCGGCATCATGATGCGGCGCAGGTTCGGGTGCCCTTCAAACCGGATCCCGAACAGGTCGAATACTTCGCGCTCGTAGTAATTCGCCCCCGGCCACACCGGCGTAATCGAATCTACGGTCGCGTCGCCTTCATCCACCAGCACCTTCAGCCGAACCACGTCCTTGAATTTGTGCGAGCACGCGTGGTACACCACCTGGAACCGAGGCACGGAAGGGAACCAGTCCACCGCCGTTACATCCTGAAAGGCGTTATAGCCGCCTGCCATCAGCGCCGAGCACGCTCCGCGAATCTCATCTTTGCTGATGGTGAGTGCCAGTTCCCCTCGATCGAATTTCGCGTCGGTGATCGCTTCGGCGTTCCAGCCATGAATGGCCAGGATTGCCGGATGGTCGGGCAGCGCCTCAAGTACGGCTGCCTTTCCGGTCAGCGTGGGCTTTGGTTCCGGCATTTACAGGTCCGCCTTGTCCAGGCTCCAGTCCAGGATGCCCTTGCGCACGATGTAGTACAGCCCCACTGCAACGAATCCCAGATACACCAGCATCTCCCAGAATCCGAACAGGCGCGATCCTGTAATCGCCGGCAGCTTGCGGTAGATTACCGCCCACGGCATCATGAAGACCGCTTCCACGTCGAACAAAATGAACAGCATCGCCACCATGTAGAAGCGCACGCTGAACCGCTGCCGGGCGTCGCCCACAGGCGTAATTCCGCATTCATAAGCTGAAAGCTTCACCGCCGTGTTGCGGTGCCGGCCGATAAACCAGGAACCAGCCACCATCGCGGCGCCCATTCCAAACGCCACCACGACCTGCAGCAAAAGCGGCACATACTGCCAGTGATAGGGAATCGTGTTGGCACTCATCCGGCCAGCCCCCAAAAAGTGACAATCTCATGCGGCCGGCACAGCGTTTCGCTGCGTCCTTTTTGCCACAGGCCGCTGCTTCGAGCTTAGGTTCTCTAAATGCTTCCGTCAAGGCAGATACCCTTCATGCAACCCCTCGCATCCAACCGAAACGATGAGCTATGGGCCCGGCCGCATGATCAGTGATCGCCGTCACTTTGTTTCCCGAAAGGAAACGTAATAATTCGATCGTTCCCAAAACGGCAATCCTTACCTTGGTCATCTGATTTCGTCCAATAGATGAGCCGAGGAAAAGGATGAGGATGATTCTATGATCCGTTCCGCGACAAGCCATCTCGAAATACCCGTTACCGCATCTGCCCGCCCCGTTGCCGCTGCTCGTGCCCGCCGCAGAATTACCCCGCAAGCCGGCCAGGCCCTCGAGATTCTCGGCCACGGTATCGAATACCTCTCCGACGAGTTCATGCACGAATTCCCGCTGCCGCCAATTGAGCGCAAGGCGCGGTTAGAGGCCATCGAGTTGCTCATGGCGATGAACCGCCGAGTCTACTTTGAATGCCCCGAGATCCCCTCGCTGCATGACCGGTTCCTCGGTTTCATTCGCGGATTGATGTAACCAGATTCTCTCCAGGCGGCCATGTGCCGCGTCGGGCGCGGGTTGGGCCCTTCCAGCATTTCCAGCCCTGTCCTCCCCTCGTTCGCCGCCCCCCCATTCGAACCATCCCTTTCGATCCTTTCCCCTTAAATTCCGGAACTCAGCGTTGCATTCCTGCGTACCATGTGGCCAGAGGTTCATCCCATGCCCCACGTGCGTTCGTCTGCGATCTTGCTCGCCGCCATCCTCATTGCCGGCTCGGCGGCCTTCTCCTTTGCCCAGTCCGATTGGCAAAAGACCTATCCAGTCAGCGCCAAACCCTCTCTGACATTCACCACCGGCGACGCTGAAGCCGAACTCCGCTCCTGCGGCGAATGCCGCGAAATCCGTATCCGCGTGCAGTGGAACGGCCGCAATCCCTCCGATTTCCCCATCACCGAAGCGCAGACAGGCGGTCATGTCAGCTTTGAAATGCGCGAAAGGAACCGCATGCACATAATGATGGGGGTCCACCATTCGCCGCAGGTATTCATCGAAGCTCCCGCCGCGATCGACGTCGAAGGCCGCACTGCCGACGGCAGCCTGCACGTTTCCGGGGTCCACGGCGAGCTCCAGTTCCACACCGGTGACGGCTCGGTGGATTTCGACGACTGCGGCGGCGCTGTCCGCCTTGTCGCCAGCGATGGCTCCATCCGGATGCACAATCTCACCGGCACGCTCGAGTCACGCTCGTCCGATGGCAGCGTCCGGATCGACGGCCAGTTCAGCGGTATCCAGGTTCACACCTCCGACGGAAATCTCGACATCGCCCTCAGCGACGGCTCTCACCTTGCCACGGCCTCGCGCATTGAGAGCTCCGATGGCCGCGTCTCCCTGCATCTGCCCCGCACGTTGGCTGCCGATCTTGAGATCCACACCAGCGACGGCCGCGTGCAGTGCGATTTGCCCCTCACCATGGAGGGCTTCAATTCGAAATCCGATTCCGGTCACAATCTTCGCGGGCATCTCAACGGGGGCGGCGTCCCGCTTTCCATCCACACCAGCGACGGAAATGTCACCATCGACGCCATGCATCCGGGGGAGCGGCACGAACATCCATAGGGCATATGCTCTCAGGGATTTTTGCCGAGGTGAAAAAGCGAAACGGCGAAAGTGTGCCGGACGCCTCCGAATGCTATAGAATCCAGATTCTCAGGCCGAGAAGCGGCCAGGGAACGACAGAGAGCGGAGGCTTACCATGGAAGTGGAGTTGACCGCCAGACAGGTTCGTATTCCCAAGGCGCTGCGCCAACAGGCTGAAGAAGGAATGGACCGGATTGCCCGCCTCCTGGGCAAGACTACCAGCGCAGCCATCACCTTTCGGGTACAACGTCATTTACACATTGCAGAACTCACGGTAACGGCGCGAATGCACACGTTCGCGGCTCGTGGACAGGCAGACTCCCAGGAGGCCGCGCTGCGCGCCGCACTGGCGCATGCCGAGCAGCAAGCGCTCCGTTATCGCGACAAGCACATCACGCGCAAGCGGCTGCCCAAGGAAGAAAAACTCGAAGCAGCGCCCCCGGTGACGCGGTCGAAGACACGGGTGGCGGAGGCCGTTGCGGACAGTACGCCGGCGCCGCGGGCCGCGATTCCGGCGCATTCCTTCCCCGCCAGTCCGGCGGTGATGGAGCCGCACATCGTGAAGAGCGCCGACGCAGTGGCGCTGCGGCCGATGACCATGGAAGAGGCGGTCAAGGAAGCGGAGTTCCGCGATCGCGATTTGCTCGTCTTCCGCAATACCGCGGGAGATCTCTACGTCCTCCACCGCCGGCGCGACGGCCAGATGGAACTGGTCGAGATTCCGTAAAGACGATCAGCAGAATTACGCATGCAGCACCTCGGCAGGAGCGAACGTAACCGTGAGCACGGTGATATCGTCCTCCTGGCCGAACTGCTGCGCCGCGCGAGCGATCGCTTCAGCGGATTGGGTGGATATCGCGGCGGTGCGCTCGAAGCCGAAGAGCTCGCCCCGCTCATTCTGCGCTTCGACGATACCGTCGGAGACGAACA
>Ga0070684_100004732_pt1 | contig 10395 bp, 12 predicted proteins | sample KBSC723LmetaG_FD_65653 | JGI IMG/M metagenome (GOLD analysis project Ga0070684, IMG submission 65653) | Corn rhizosphere microbial communities from Kellogg Biological Station, Michigan, USA - KBS C7.2-3L metaG | ecosystem: Host-associated > Plants > Roots > Rhizosphere ...
GCTACGATTACGTGATTCTGGACCTTCCGCCGATCACGCCGGTCGCAGACGTGAAGGCGATATCTCATCTCATCGATGCCTTCATTCTGGTCATTGAATTTGGCCGCACGACACAGCAAGCAGTTATCGATGCTCTGAATGCGGCGCCAACGGTATCCGAGAAGCTGTTGGGGGCCGTGCTAAATAAAGCGGACCCGAAGGAACTGCGACGACTTGCGTCCTAACGGGCCAACTGCTGTTGCGCTCACTAAGCGGAGAAGCGGGCCTCAGGACAGGATACTCGCTTTGCCCGGCCGAGGGCGCCGGATCCGTGCGCGAGACTTTCAAGACTGGGCGGCTTCATGATGGAAGAGCAAGTCCCGTCCTTTCCGATTTACGTTACCCTGCCAGTTTGGGGCGTGGTCTTGTTGTTCGTGCTCGTTCGCGTCTGGCGCTTGCGAGAGTCGTGCGCGACATTCCTGCTTCTGGCAACGTGGTTTCGCTATAGCATCGCGACGTTTCACCAATACACGTATCCACCCGTCGTACTGGGCCTCTCGGTTATTGCCCTGACATCGATCGTTGTCGTTGCGGTCGGCTGTCTCGTGGTTGGTGGTCGTAATCTGTGGCTTCGAAGGCTGATCCCGATTTACATCACAATACTCGTTGTTCTCGTAAGCGCCATCACGAATCAAAGATGGATCGAAGGAGTCAATGCTACCTTCAAGTGGCTCTATTTGGTTGTATTCGCACTCGCAGCTCATCAGGCAACGCGGCGGCGCGGATCAGACCCGATTTTTCGCTCGTTGGCCGTCATATTCGCCGGGCCGGTCGTACTGCAATGGCTTTCGATTCCATGGGAACTGAAGACAGCGAGTCCCGACGGAACGACCTCTTACATCGGCGGGTACCAGCACCAACAGGGTCTTTCGATCATTCTTCTGACGTTCTTGTATACTACGTGCTTTTCGCCGTCGGTGGGCTTGCTTGAGTCGTACGGGCGATTGGGGATTGTCGCGATCGGGCTTGCACTCGCAAATTATCGAACAGCTGTGTTAGCCGCCTCCGCGCCGGCATCGACCTTGGCAGTCTCGAAGCTTGTGGAGAAAGTCGTCCCGAAGCACCGCGGTATTGTGGTGATGTTTCTGGCCGTCGTCACTATGTTCGTGTTCGTCGGCGTCGGTACTCTGGCAAGAGAACGGTTCGCAGACCTCGGGACTACGCTCGACAAAGGCGCGTCACTGATAAAGCCGGCCGAGCATTTCACGACCGAGGACAAGCGACTGTTCTCAGGCCGGCTTTATTTATGGAGCCAGTACATCGGGGCATTTCTGGACGGGGATATAGTCAACGTCCTTGTTGGCTTTGGGCCAGATGCGTGGGTGGGGCGATTCACCACTTATGCGCACAATACATTCATCTCGTATTTGTACGAGTTTGGGCTGTTTGGACTTGCCGGACTCGTGTGGATTCTGAGCTCGAATTTCCTTACGGCTTTGCGCGTGAGAGACAATAGAAGATTGATGCTGATCGCGTGCCACATTGGATTTATCGTGCTGAACTTGGCAACGATGGGAATCTGGACGCTTGAGGGGGCCATACTTTACGGGTTGCTGTTGAGCCAGACTTGGTATTTGGACGCGATCCAAGCGGTCAAGAGCGACACACATCGCGTCTTCGTGCGTCGGTGAACGCGTCGGAAGCGCAACCGTGCTACGGTGGCGCCAGCAAGCCGGCGGATGGGGAGCTGGCACTTGCCGGAGCAAACAGATGTCAGTGAAAGCGCGTTCACTCATCGTCGGCATGGCGACGTACATCCCTGGGCTTCGAGGTCTGACGGGACGGAGGACTGGCGGCACTTCATCAGCGAGGTACTGCTATTCTGTCTGGTTGCGCCACCTATCAATTCTGCAGCGGAACGGCCTTCCGACGACGTTCAAAACAATGGTCGAGCTCGGTCCCGCCGATTCCCTTGGCATCGGCTTGGCTGCGCTGCTCTCGGGCGTAGAACGCTATATCGCCCTCGATGTCGTCCGGTATGTCAGGGACACGGAAAATCTGCGGATTTTCGAGGAGTTGATTGCGCTCCTAAAAGATCGCGCGCCCATCCCTGACGAGGTTGAGTTCCCGCTGGTGCGGCCGTTGCTGCCATCATACGCGTTCCCTGCGGACCTGCTCACGTCGGCGCGCTTGGACGTGGCGCTTCACCCGGATCGGTTGGAGCTGGTTCGAAGCGGCATTACTAATCCCGCACCTCGCCCGCGCGGTGGTGGTCCTATCTGCTACATGGCCCCTTGGAGGCCGGACGTGCTCGAAAGTGGCGCTGTCGATCTCGTGCTCTCGCAGAGCGTGCTGGAGTATCCACCGGACTTGGCAGGAATGTACTCTGAAATGTGCCGCTGGTTAGAACCTGGCGGGATCATGAGTCACGAGATCGACTTCAAGTCGATTGGGATGACCGTCGAGTGGAACGGCCACTGGTCATGCTCTGATACGCTTTGGCGCTTGGCTGCGGGCAGGCGCCGGCACAGACTCAATCGCGAGCCGCATTCCACGCATGTAGCGCTTATGCAGAGGATGAATTGTCGCGTCGTCAGCGATGAACGCGCGATCCAGCCATCGGCCATCACGCGCGCTCAACTCGCCCCACGCTTTCGCCATCTGACCGACGAGGATCTGACCACAAGCAGCGCACTTATCCAAGCAGTGAAGCTCGCCTGAGCGATACTCGCGAGATCAGACTCACCGTCGCATCGGTGCGCGAAGGATCGTCGTGACGCGCGGTCAAAAGCTTGCTGTAATGGGTCTCGGATATGTCGGCATGCCGGAATCAGGGTGCCCGATGTCCGGGGTGCCGCTCGACCCGCCAAAAGATTATGGAGACATCCCGCCGCCCTGCATTTGTTGCTTCCCTCGAGAACGCGAGGGCTTCGGGGAAGCAGACAAGCCGCTTGTGTATACCGAAAACCCTATCCGAGTTGATGACGTGATGGAATCGCCTAAGCTGGCGGAATGATTGGGCTGCTCCGTTTCGTTCTGGCCGTCCTGGCCTCGCCATTCAAGTCGAAGTTGCGGCTTGAAGCTGAGAACGCGTCGCTTCGACATCAGTTGATTGTCTTGAGGCGCAGGCCGCATGGTCGTGTCCGGCTCACGAACCATGATCGCTTGTTCTTTATCCAGCTGTATCGCTGGTTTCCAGCAATCCTGAAGGTTCTCACCATCATCCGGCCCGAGACGCTCGTGCGTTGGCACAGAGCCGGCTTTCGCGGCTACTGGCGTTGGAAGTCGCGCCCACGGGGAGGGCGACCGCGGATCGACACGGAGCCGCGCGTATTGGTCCGGCGGATGAGCGTCGAAAATCCGCTTTGGGGCGCGCCACGCATTCACGGCGAACTGCTCAAGCTCGGGTTTGAAGTAGCGCAGTCGAGCGTCGCCAAGTACATGGTTAAACGACGGGGGCCACCCAGCCGTGGATGGCGAACCTTCTTGCGCAATCATGCTCCAGACGTTGCAGCCATGGACTTGTTTGTCGTCCTGACCGTTGGCTTCGACCTGCTCCATGCCGTCATCATCGTGCGGCTCGATCGTAGGGACCTCGCGTGGATCAACGTCACAACCAACCCGACAGCAGAGTGGGTTGCACGTCAGATAACCGAGGCCTTTCCTTGGGACACGGTTCCCGGTTACATGATCCGAGACCGCGATCGGATCTACGGCACCGTCGTCAGACGCCGACTGCGTGCCATGGGTATCCGGGACAAGCCTATTGCACCGGCCTCACCCTGGCAGAATGGCTTTGTGGAACGGCTGATCGGATCGATCCGGCGTGAATGTGTGGGCCACATCATTGTCCTGGGCGAGGCACATCTGCGCCGGATTCTGAAATCTTACGCTCGCTACTATAATGAAACGCGGACGCACTTGGCCTTGGACAAGGATGCGCCCGTTTCTCGCCCGGTTCAGCGAACCGGTGTGGTCAGGTCACTTGCCATCCCAGGCGGACTTCATCACCACTACGCCCGAACTTAAGTTTTCGGTACACAGGGAGACGCCCATGGACGCTTATCGCGCGCAACTCCAATCCTTCGATCCAGATATTGCCAATGCTATTCGCGGAGAGGAGCGGCGCCAGTCCGACGGCGTCGAGATGATCCCCGCGGAGAATTACACCTATCCGGAAGTGTTGGCAGCTCTCGGATCGGTCTTAACCAACAAGTACTCTGAGGGATATCCGGGCCGGCGCTATTACGGCGGCCAAGAGTATACGGACATAATCGAGAACATCGCACGTGATCGCGCCTGCACGCTTTTTAGAGCCGAACACGCCAATGTGCAGCCGCTGTCTGGATCGCCGATGAACCAGGCGTGCTATTTCGCCTTTCTAAACCCTGGCGACACAGTGCTGGCGATGGACCTTTCGCATGGCGGTCACCTGACGCATGGAGCGCCGGTTTCGCACATGGGCAAGGTGTTCAACTTCGTGCGTTACAAAAGTGCACCGCAGCAGGGCGGCGCTATCGACTTCAACGCGCTTATGGGCGTCGCAAAGGCGACCCGGCCTAAAATCGTGCTTTGCGGTTATTCGTCGTACCCACGTGACTATGATTACGCATCGTTCAAAGAGGTCGCCGATGAAGTCGGCGCGTTAACGATGGCTGACATCTCCCATATCGGCGGGCTGGTCGCCGCGAACGTCATGCGCAATCCGTTCGATTCGGGTTTCGATGTCGTCACGACCACGACTCATAAGACGTTGCGCGGATCGCGCGGCGGACTGATTCTGAGTAAGGCGGCATACGCGAAGAAGATCGACAGTGCGGTCTTTCCAGGCCTGCAGGGCGGGCCGCACATGAACAACATCGCTGGTGCGGCGATCACGTTCAAGAGGGCGGCGACTCCCGAGTTCATCGAGTACGCGCAAGCTACGCTGCGCAATGCGAAGGCGCTGGCGGCGGCGCTTCTCGCGGAAGGCGTGACACTAGTCACTGGCGGCACTGACAATCATCTGCTCGTGATCGATACCGTGGCGAGTTTTGATCTAGAGGGGCAGGTGGCGGAAGAGGCGCTCGACAGCATTGGCATTACGACGAACAAGCAGGTCATCCCTGACGACACGCGCCCGCCCCTGCGTCCAAGTGGACTGCGCCTTGGTACGCCAGCCTGCACCACGCGCGGAATGTGCGAGGACGATATGGGGAGAATCGCGCAATGGATCGTCAAGACACTGCGTCATCCCAAAGACACGGCAGCGGTCGAAGCGACGCGAGAGGAGGTAAAAGCAACGTGCAGGCGCTATCCAGTGCCGGGGATATTGTAATTCCTTCTCGAAAAGCAGAAATGCACCCACGAATGGAATGGAGCGTTACAGGTCGACAAAAATGGCGCCCATGTGCTTACCGACTGACGCGCTCCGGCCGGTGCAAGCCGATGCACGCCATGGGCGCGCCAGCAATTGTATGAAGCTGCTGCTCGCCGACCGAAGAACAGTTGAAGGGCAAACTGATGGATGCCGGGAGCCAGGTTCGTCAGCTGCTCCAGATGGTCGGCCTGATGACTAGTTACTGCGTCCCAAGGTGCCAGCTTCCAGAGCCGCGTCAGCATTTTGGTCACCGCCGATCCGCTGCTTCCGACCGGGCTGGACGACTCAATTGGTCCGTAAAATCTGATGCGCAGCGCTGCACCGACGGTCTTCGCAAGTCGTCTCCTGGGGTTATTCAACTACGGCGGTGAATCGTCGTCTGCAAGGCGAAATCCCGCCAGCATGGTTGTGAAGATCATTGTGAAGAGCATGATCATGACGGTTATCGCGCGCAGATCATAAATACGCCAGACATGTCCGGCAGCGTCCGTGATTTCTCCGCTCTGATGCAGCAGTATTGGCGTCACGTGTGCCAGTCCAGCGCAGACGTAAAGCAGGATGGCGCTAAGCCGCAAAGCGCGGCTCTCGCCGTTTCAGGTGGCGAGGGATGCCAACGGCCCAGGCCAGCCCACGTGTCGTGAGCCCTTGTCGAAACGGCGCACTGAGGCCGTATCCTGCATCCGCCAGCTTACAACCGAAGCGCACGCCGGCTGCCATCGCGCGATCAATCTCGGCCAAAGCGATCTCTGGCTTGGATCGTGGCATTCGGTATTCGACCGGTACGCCGACGCGCTTCAAACGTGCGGCATCTCTTGTCCAGCTCTCGGGTAGGAAGAGACGCAATGCGATCATCACGGGCACTTCACCGAGCGCAAGCGTCAGCGACACCAATGTTTGGCAATTTGCCGTTTTGCCAAGAGCCGATGCATATTGAGCAGCGACACCGACCGAGTGTTGCCCCTTCTTCGGCACCGCGGTGTCCTCGATAACCAGCACCGCATCATTGCCGCCGACGACCCGCTCGGCCTGATTGAGCAGCTCAGTCTCCAGCGGAGCCGCATCCCAGACGCCATCAGCGATGAAATGGTGCAGCTGATCGTATTCGCCCGCCGCGCGTTCCGGTTTGATCCCGAACGTCACGATGCGCCCGCTCTGCGTAGCTGCAAGGCCTGCTCGGCAGGCGGCGATGAAGGCCGGCGCGTCGCCGACCACATGATCGGCGGCAAGCGCAAGCACCACCCCGTGGCTGTAGCGCGTGTGCGCAAACGCAGCACCCGCGGTGGAATCCCGCCGCGCCGGCTCGAGTATCACGTCCGCTTCGATGCCGATCTCGGCAAGCGTTTCAGCACCATAAAGCGGTAGGCGGCATTGTGATGACGATCGGGCGCTCAAACAGAGCAGCGTCCGATACCCGTACTAGCGTGTCCTGGAATGTCGAACGCTTCCCAAACAGCGACAGGAGTTGTTTCGGCCGGACCTCGCGCGAGGCCGGCCACAGTCGTGTTCCGGCACCGCCGCACATGATCAGGGGAATGATCCTTTTTTCCATCGCGTCCCGCCGTTAGATCCTGTGATACTCACGATACCAATTCGCAAAACGGGCGACACCTTCTTCAATGGGTGTCGCCGGCCGGAAACCGATGTCGCGCTCGAGCTCGGCGACATCGGCGTAAGTCGCTTCCACGTCACCGGGCTGCATCGGCAACATTTCCTTCGCAGGGGATCTGCCGAATTCCTTTTCTAGGAGCGAGATGACGTATGTCAATTCTTCCGGGTGACTGTTGCCGATATTGTAAACTTTCCAGGACGCGGCACTGGTCGCCGGATCGGGGTGACTGCCGTCCCAGTCAGGCCGCCCCTGGGGCGGCCGATCAATTAGCCGGACGACCGCCTGGCTGACGTCATCGATATAGGTGAAATCACGCCGCATCCTTCCGTGGTTAAAGAGCTTGATCGGCTGGCCGGCGCGAATGGCTTTGGCAAAAATGAACATCGCCATGTTGGGCCGGCCCCAGGGGCCATAGACTGTAAAGAAGCGTAGCCCAATCGCAGGAATGCGATACAGATGGCTATAGGAATGAGCCATCAATTCGTTGGCTTTTTTCGACGCGGCGTAGAGACTAATCGGATGGTCGACATTGTCTTGCACGGAGAATGGCAGCTTCGTGTTGGCGCCATAGACCGAGGACGACGAGGCGAACACCTGATGTTTGCAGCCATTGTGGCGGCAGCCTTCCAAGATGTTAATAAAACCTTCCAAATGGCGTCGACATAGGCGTGCGGGTGTTCGAGCGAATGACGCACACCAGCCTGCGCCGCGAGATGAACGACAAAGGGAAACCGATGCTGTCCAAAGAGCGCCTTCATGGCTGCCCGATCTGTCAAATTCGATTTGACGAATGCGAAACCCGGCTGGCGTCCTAAAATGTCGAGGCGCGCTTCTTTCAGTCGCGGGTCGTAGTAGTCGTTGACGTTGTCGAGACCGACAACTTCGCGGCCCGCGGACAACAGGACTTGCGCGACGTGAAATCCGATGAAGCCGGCGGCACCGGTGACCAGAACCTTGTCGTTCGGCATTTTTTCCTCAGTTCAAAGCCGCCAGAGCTCAATGCCCTCTGGCTTTGAGCTACGATCGAGCTTCATCTTGACGTCGAGAACGAGACCCGTGTCGTCGCGCAGCAATCGTTGAACAAGCGGCCAACCTCCGGCAACATAGTGATCGTGCGCAACTGCCAGGATGATGGCGTCCGCGGGCTCCAATGCGCCGAGGTCGGTCAGCTTCACGCCGTATTCTTCCGCCAGCGCCGTCGCGTTCGCCAGAGGATCGGCAATCTGCACGGTAACGCCAAACGATTGTAGCTCTCGGACGATATCGATCACGTGAGAATTGCGGATATCCGGGACATTCTCCTTGAATGTCATTCCAAGGATCGTCACCACGCCGCCACGGCCCCTTCGCCGCAATAGGCCGCGGATGCACTCACGCGCGATCCGTCGTCCCATATCGTCGTTGATGCGGCGGCCAGCCAAGATTACCTCGGGATGATGGCCAGCTTTTTCCGCCCGATAAGTCAGATAGTAGGGATCGACGCCAATGCAGTGGCCACCGACAAGCCCCGGCTGAAATGAAAGGAAGTTCCATTTAGTGCCCGCTGCCGCTAGTACGTCGCCGGTATCGATGTCGAGCGCTTGAAAGATCGACGACAGCTCGTTCATGAAGGCGATGTTGAGATCGCGCTGAGTATTTTCGATAACCTTTGCAGCTTCGGCTACCTTGATCGATGGCGCGCGATGGATGCCGGCGGTGACGACCGATCCGTAGACGTGGGCCACGATGTCGAGCGTTTCGGCATTCTGTGCCGACACGACCTTGGTGATCGTCTCGAACCGATGTTTCTTGTCGCCGGGATTGATGCGTTCCGGCGAATAGCCCACATTGAATCCTGAGCCCACCTTCAGACCCGAAACACGTTCGAGAATTGGAACGCATTCCTCTTCCACTGCACCGGGGTAGACGGTTGACTCGTAGACGACGATATCACCCTTCTTGAGCACCCCACCGACGGCGCGGGAGGCATCCAGCATAGCGCCGAGATTGGGTCTGCGAGCTTCGTCGATCGGTGTCGGCACGGTGACGATAAAGAAATCGGAATCCTGGAATGCCGCAAAATCGCTGGTGAAACTCAACGAAGGCAGTTTCAGGTCTGAGTTTTCGACCTCGCGCGTGCGATCTTGCCCCGCGCGCAACTCGTTAACGCGCGTCACGTCGATGTCGAAGGCGACAACTGGGCTGCCCCCACGCGCGAAGGCTGCGGCGACTGGCAAACCAACATAACCAAGGCCAATGACTGCAATCTTCCGGCCGTGCCACATCAATTGTAATTCCTTGCTTTCGCGACGCCATTGGCGCCACCCCTCCGACTGTTTAGCCAGCGTATCATAGAGACCGCAAGAGGTGGAAACCGCGCGGATGGTTGGGGTTACTTTTGCGGTCCCATGCTAGCACTACTTTGGCAGATTTATTAGCTGAGCAGAGGCGCGAGTGCCTTGCACAAGGTTTTTCAGAGGTTCGAGCCCGTGCCAAATACCTTATTATGAATTGTCTTTGGTTTTAACGGCTGTTTGCTAGAATGACATGCATGGGCTGCGACCCGACCTTTTTGAAGGGGGAGCTATCGAGCATGAACCCGTTCCGTCTTCGTCAATCTCTGGATATGTTTCGAACCCGCTCTGCACGACGTGACAAAGAGTTTGATGATGAATTGATTACACAAATCGCGGTTGCAATAGATCTAGCGATACAAAAAACTGAGGAGCAGAGAGCTGGACTTAAGCGACGAATTGAAGACGTGATCTCGCGCGCCGCCATTGTCGGGGGAAATGAAATCGACGAGTATTTGACGCGCGACGAGATTCGATCGAGTATGCTTTCAGAGTCAGAGAAAGAGATTCAGAGTGGCCACGAGCGCCTAAATCTCTTGGAGAGAATTTGTCTCACTTTAGATTTCTCCGAAACTGGAAGAGGGCTAAAAGGCTTTTGAGTGCCATAGACCATGCCGCCGAGGACGCCGCGCTCTTCGAGGAAGTGGTTAAACACATCGAAGAGGTCGACCCGACCGGCCAAACGTTTAGGTATCCCGAGTCGATCAAATACGATCAGCATCTGAAAGATTGGCCCAGCATCAACCTCGCCGCCAAAGCTTCAAGCGGGGAAGCGCCCCGAACGATCCGGGATGGACGAATTGCGTCTTCTGCGGGAAACCGGTCGGCAAGGCCGCGCGATCGCGCGAGCACATTATCCCCATGTGGATGCTTCGCGCGACCGGAGATCCGAACCGCGTCATCAAGATCGAGAGCGATCTGTCCCTGTCGGAAACCTAATCCGGCTGGCACGTGAGGCCGAATCGCGCAATGCTTCTGCCTCATGAGAGAAGCTTATAGCCTGGTCTGGTCGGTGCTGGTCTCATTGGTCCGGTCGCGGGTTTCGTTGGAAGCTGAGATCCTGATCCTTCGGCATCAACTTAACATCCAGCGACGGCACCTGCCGAAGAGACTGG
>Ga0070684_100004735_pt1 | contig 10392 bp, 15 predicted proteins | sample KBSC723LmetaG_FD_65653 | JGI IMG/M metagenome (GOLD analysis project Ga0070684, IMG submission 65653) | Corn rhizosphere microbial communities from Kellogg Biological Station, Michigan, USA - KBS C7.2-3L metaG | ecosystem: Host-associated > Plants > Roots > Rhizosphere ...
CTTCAAATGACCTTCGACAAACTTGTCTCTTTCGAGCGTGTCGAAATCGTTCGGAACAATCGCAATCAGTACAACAGTTTTCGTGTCATGCTCGTTCAGAAACTCACCAAGTACAAGCAAGACATGGACAGCATTGGCTTTCTGAGTGACGCCATCAAGAGCTCTACCTTGGTCTCAAGTTTCAATGCAGAGAAGTGCATCGCTACTTTCGAGCTTGGCGCGCCAAAGCCTAAAACCACCTATGTTCTTGTTTCTTCGGAGCCAATTCATGGGAATGTATAGCAAGCTCTGGAAGCTCATTGACGCTGCAGAAACTGGTGCTGAGATTCCAGTGCGCTGCCAAGCAGAAGCTGCCAGACGAATCATCCAAGCTGTGCGCAAGGAGAAGACTAAGAATGTGGCACTGCGAAAGAAGCTGGGAATGCTTCGTCAAGGTCCACTGAAGAGTCGCATCGTAGAAGATACTACTGATGCACAGCAAGTCACAATTTACTTTTCCCTCGAATGGGATGGAAGAAAGCTATGAGCAAATCAACTCCTGAGGAACAGCACAAGATAGCACAGCGTCTCAGACTGGCAGCAGAAGAAGGTCAGCGTCAACGTGCACAAGCTGAAGCTGCTGAGTGGAATGCTACTCGCGATACGGACAAGGCACGAGGTGTTGGTGCTCACGATCCCAAGAATGCTGGTGTCAACTTCGACCAGAAAATCTACTGGTTCCCTCCCCACTTCTTGGAGCTTCGTAAGGAGTTGCAGGAGCAATGGCAAGATACGCTGTGGCCACGAGTGAGCTGGTACATGGCAAACCAAGCAGAAGAATTCATCGAACGCATGAATGACTGGTGTGGCATGAAGTTGCCATTCGACAGTGCCAAGGTGGATTGGACTTGCGAACAGTTCCTGAAGAAACTCAGAAGGATGAGGGGTGCAGCATGACACCAGAACTCAAAGCAAAAATCGAAGCAGCGAAGGCCAGGTCGCAGAAAACTCTGGCAGCAGCAAAGGAGAAGCAAGATGTCAGTACAGTTCCTCAGCCCGAAAGAGCACGCAATATACCTGAAGTTGCTGGCAATGATGGACATGCAAATCCAGCGCCAGTTGTGGAGCCGCTCGTTGTTGTTACCGAAGTACAACCCGCAGCTCTTGTTGTCGTGGAACAGCCAGCGGAACGGGAACTGGGAAGTCGTGGAACGCAAGATGGTGAACAACGGTCTGATGGTAGTGATGGTCCCAGTACAGAACTGGACCTCAGCAATCCAGTGCATGCTGGATTCCTTCAACGTCTCGAAGACCTAGAGACAGCACTGCTTGCTCGCGATCCCATGATGCCCACGCATCTTGCTGAGATTCACAAGACTCTCATGCAGTACGATGACATCATGCCACTGCTTTCAGTGGAAGAGATCAGCAAGATCATGGCAGCACAACAAACACACGTAGCGTTGTTCTTGCGGCAGGAAGTCGTCAAGGGCAGCAAGGCCAGCGCAGTTAAGAAGACTGCTAAGGTCACGCTCGATGACATCTAAGGAGATAGTGATGTGGCAACCAGTTACGCCCACCGAGTCAGAGACGCAAGTCTGCTTCTGCCTTGGTACGCTGCAGTCCCGAGTAGTGGGGAGCGGAGTGGAATTTTTGTCTCTCCTGCGACAGCAATGTCTTACTGCTTATTACGTGCTGTCGATCAATGGCCAGAAGAATCAGGCTGGTCAGATCGACGTTATTGCTTGTACCACCATCCCACCGGAGGTGGTCTCTGCTTTGCTTGCAAAAGTACAACTGAACTTCCCGGACTTCACAGCCAGTGTATGGCTTGTGAAACCAGTGAAGGACAAAGCTGGGAATACCATAGGTGTTTCCTCTCGTCTTTGGAGTTAGCGAGCACACTATGGCTACCACCAACGGATTCCAATCTCTCGACGAACTGGATGCGGCGATACCAACCCGTCGCACCAGCACCGATGACGTATCGTTCCTTGACCGCATTGACCTCGGAGCAGCGATTGCAGAGAGCAAGAGAATTAGTGCGAACACAGCGGATAAAGCTTACAGGAGGTTGACCAGTCATGGAAACGTTACAAGTTATTCTTTGCTTGGTAACCTTCATGAATGCCCTAGGCGCTTTGAGCTTGATAAGTTACAAGCTAATGCCGAGGTTCCTCTGGATGTTGACGTCGATCCTGCTGAAGTTAATATCGACTTTGCTTTTGGTCATGCTGTTGGTGCAGGTATTCAAACCTATGCTGTAACGCACAGTATTCTGGCAGCACAGTGGGCTGCATTCTGTGCATGGCGTGCACCGTGGGATGCTGAGAAGCTGGACAAGAATGGCAAGGCAACTGCTGGCAAGAGTCTCACTCTAGCAATGGCTGCTGTGGAGAACTTCATCCATTTCTGGGACACTACGCTCTCAGACTTCGAGGTTGTCGTCATCAATGGCAAGCCTGCAGTGGAGCTAGCTTTTGCTGTCGACATGCAGAATGGCTTCTGGCACTTCGGCCACATCGATGCTATCCTTCGCAGCAAAAGCACTGGGCGCCTTGCAGTTTGGGAAGGCAAGACCACAGCATTCGAGAATGTGAACGAGGCAGCGTACGGTAACAGCTCGCAAGCACTAGGCTACAGTGTTGTCGTTGATGCCATAGCTCAGATCATTGGTGCTGAAGGTTCGGACTACGAAGTCTTCTACATCGTCTTCAGTAGCAAGTCTCGTGAGTTCATGTTGCTGCCGTTTGGAAAATCCCGCAAGCAGCGAGCCGAGTGGATTCAAGACATTCTCCTTGACCACGCCAACATCGGAACCTATGAACGCATCCAGTTCTACCCGAAGCGTGGTGAGTCTTGCATCAACAAGTACCGTCGTCAGTGCTACTGGTATGGCCAGTGTCACATGAGCAACAAGAACTTGTTCCCAGGAACCGTTGCCCCAGAACTGAAGAGTGTGGAGAACGTAGAAGCTGTGGACTTCAAGTTCACGCGTGATGAGTTGATTGCAAGTCAGAAACAGAAAGGATGACAGCATGCCTAACATAAATATCATGTCTGAAGAAGATACCTGGCGTGGAACTGGCAGAACTACCAGGCTTGCTATAGCTTTTACCAAGACAGTAATTGAAGCAGCTGGTAGCTGGATAGAAATTCGTGATCATTGGCCGACACCAAAAGCTGCAAGAGAGTTGACTAAGCGAGTATCAGACATTCTGAATATTCTCTGTGTCGATCATGAGTTGCAAGACATGCGTATCAAAGTCCACCCTATGAAGGAAAAGAAGCAATGAAATTCGCAGACTATGTCCCCCAGGCAGCACGCAAAGTGCTAGTCTATGGCGGACCCAAGACAGGTAAGACTGAACTTGTAGGCAAACTGCTGGAGAAGAAGAAGCTCTGGTGGTTCGATCTTGAGGACGGTGCCAAGACACTAATGAACAACCCACGCATTCCCAAGGAGTGGCTGGATCGACTGGAGTACTTTCGTCTTCCTGATACTCAGGTGTTTCCTGTGGCGGCAAGAACTTTGCTGCATGTCATCAAGGGCAAGGAAGTTTCCATCTGCCATCGTCATGGCGTTGTCAACTGTGTGAACTGCAAGAAGGAAGCACCAGAAGCTTTCAGCGCCATCAACCTCAGTGCTTTCACGAACGAAGATGTTCTGGTGATTGACTCTGTGTCGCAACTTGCAGCCAGTGCAATGAACGACATTCAGAAAGATGTCATCGCCAAGGACCAGTTCGACAAGAAGCCTGACTGGGATGACTACTTCAATCAGGGTCGCATCATGGATCGAATCTTCTCGATCATGCAGCAGGCACCCTTCAACGTCGTTGCCATCAGTCATGAACAGATGGTGGAGATGGAAGATGGTAGCAAGAAGATTGTTCCCATTGGTGGCACCAGTCAGTTCAGCAAGACCTTCGGCAAGTACTTCGATGATGTCGTGTACTGCGAAGTCATGAACAAGAGCCATCGTGCTGCCAGCAGTACTACGTACAAAGCAAACGTGCTGAGCGGTAGCCGGACTGGCAAGGAGATTGAGAAGATTGCAGGCAGCAGCCTGTTGGAGCTGTTCAAATGATTGAAACTCATACAACTCCGGAGCAGGGAAGACAGTTAGATGCTTTGCTGAGAAATTGGAATGTAGTTGATCCGCAAATGAGAAACTCACTGTATTTGCTATATCGACAAGTTCGAGAGGGCAGAACAGTCACAGTAACTCCCGACACTCACTTTGAAGACGTAGCAAGACTGGCGAGAAAACACATGCAGGAACTTCTCCTGAATGCAACAGAGCCTGCAGACGCTCGCCAAGCTGGTGGTGATCACTACAAGAAGCTCAAAGTCCAACCTTGGGATGCCATGGAAGCATGGCTGACTGAAGAAGAATTCCGTGGATTCCTTAAGGGGAACATCATCAAGTATCTTGCGCGCGCTAACAGTGGTAAAGAAGATCACAATCTCATGATTGAGAAAGCAGCGCACTACCAACAGAAGCTGGACGAGATGCTCGTCAAGTGGAAGTCGTCATAAGAACTGACGTTAAACAGTCTCGTAAAGTAAAGTAACTTAACCAACCTAAGAGGTATTTCAAATGGCTGACAATCTCAACAAAGACTCCGACGAAGCACAATTCGAGTCGCTTGACGCACTGTTTGGTGCAAGTCTTGACGACATCGCAGACCTTGCCAGTTTCGAGACTCCCAAGTCCGGAACCTACGTGCTCAAGGTCAGCACTGGCACCAAGAAGATCAACAAGAAGGATGCTGTCACGGCAGACTTCGAGGTTGTGGAAACCATCGAACTCAAGGACCCGGACGATACTCCGAGCAAGCCTGGTACTAAGTTCAACATTGCTTTCATCTCGGGCAACAAGTTTTCCGAAGGCCGGCTGAAGCAGTTCCTGGTGCCGTTTGGTGACAAGTTCGGTGAGCGGAACGTCGGTGTGTTGGTCCGTGACACCATCAAGGACATCGTCATCACCTGCCAGCTGGGCAACCGTGCTGACAAGGACGATCCGGAAAAGGTGTACGCAACCATCAAGAACATCGAAGTAGCGTAAGCTGCAGGTGATGTGACTTTGCGGGGCTTCGGCCCCGTTTTCGTTTTAACTAGGAGAACAGTATGAGTATCCCCAATCGTCAATGGAAGTATGTCATCGTTGACCTGGAAGATGGCAGCTGCATCGGCACTGACAGTGATGACACTGCCAAGGAGTACGCTCGCGGAGACCAGAACTTCGTGATTGAAGTTCCTCGTTGTGTAATCATCACAGCGGATGCTGAAGGAACTGAGTTCAGCGCTGACAACATTCCTGAACAGAAGCTCTACAACTTGGCTGACGACCAAGGATAATTATCACCATGAAAAGACTGCTCCATCTTGGCACCTATGATGACGAACCATACCAGCATCGACTGGTAGGTCTCACTGCAGGTCAACAAGTTGCATGGAAGACGCGACTGTCCACACCGGACACTGTTGCGGAGATTGAAATGCAAGCTCGTCAGCACAAGCTGGATGGAGTAGTCTGCTCTAACACGTACTTTCTCGAACGTCTCTTGAAAGACCAGGACGACTACATTCCTCCTAACATCCGGAAGGGTATTACTCTTGACGATTACCAAGGCAGCTTGCTGTTCACCAAGCGTGACAAGCTTCCAGTCGTCATAATTAATCCTCTTGCTAATCTGATTAGTCAGAACTATGCAACACCTGCAGCACAGCGATTCATCAGCAAGCTGTCGCAGCCACACAAGTGGTTCAAGCAAACACCATTCACGTGGAGCCAAGGCAAGCCGGAGAACTTAGATGAAATCTATAAGCAATTCGTTGAGAAGGTTTCTCTCATCAGTATCGATATCGAAACTATTGTTGACGATCCAGATCGTCGCATTGCTTGTGTCGGTTTCAGTGGTTACTGTGCAGCTACACACACGACTATCACAGTTGTCATTCCATTCACAGACATGTACTTCTGGGCTTGGGTCAAGAAGTTCTGTGAACTGAAAGCGCCAAAGATTCTGCAGAATGGACTGTACGATCATGTGTATCTGCTGCGCTGGGGGATCGCTACTCACAATTGGATTTACGATACTCAGCATCTTTTTCATTCTATCTGGTCTGAGTTTCCTAAGCGCCTTAGCTTTATTACTCCTTACGCTATTCGGAATGTACGATACTGGAAGGATGACGGCAAGACTGGAACGTTGTATGACTACTATCGTTACAACGCTAAGGATTGCTGGGCTACTCTTAATGCTTTTCTTGCTCTTGTGGCTGAGCTGCCCGACTACGCGATAACGAACTACGTGCAAGAATTCCCACTAGTGTTCCCTTGCATCACTTGTGAGATCGAAGGTGTTGCTGTAGATGAGAAGCAATTCGCAATTACTCGTGCACAGACTGAGAACAACATCTTGCTAGCAGAGCGCCAGTTCCAGCGCATGATTGCGGCTCCGGGCTTCAATGTCGCCAGCCCCAAGCAGCGTTTGAATCTGTTTAAAGTTCTTGGGCTCGGACATCTTGGCAGTACTGACAAAGCCAACATGCTCAAGGCTAAGGCCAGCAGCAACTTCAATGAACGCATCCTGTCGACGATGACTGATATCGTTGAAGACAAGAAGCTGATTAGTAACTACCTAGTACCGGAGAAAGTTTGGCATGGACGAATCCACTACAAAATCAATCCTGCTGGAACAGATACTGGACGGCTGGCATCGACCGCTAGTTCTTATTGGACCGGATTCCAAATCCAGAACATTCCCCGCGGGATATCCGTTAAGCAGTTTATTATCTCTGATCCCGGATGGCTGCTCTGTGAAATTGACAAGGCACAATCAGAAGCCAGATGTGTGGGTTATCTCGCTGGAGAGACTAAACTAATCGCTGTTGTAGAAGGTCCTCATGACTACCATGCCTGGAACGCTCAAGCCTTCTTCGGAACTCCCTACGAGACAATCTACAGTGATGAACTACACATCACTATTAACAAGGATTTGCGTGATCTGTCCAAGCGGACAAACCATGGAGCTAACTATAACATGGGCGCAAGAGTCATGCTTGACACCATGGGACCCAAGTACGTTAGTAAGGCAAAGTCTCTTCTTCGGATTCAAGGACGACTTATCGACGTATGCCAAGTACTCCTCGATCGCTATGCGTTCACTTATCCGAAAGTTAAGGGCGATTGGTATGACAGTATCGTTCGAGAAATCCAAGTCACTGGTCGTCTTGTCTCCCCCTCCGGACGCACGCGTATATTTTTTGGAAAGCCATGGGCGAATAAGAGGGATCTAAATGCAGCTGTCGCTCACGCACCCCAGTCTCTCAGTGTCGATCTCATTAACGAAGAATTCTACAATGCCTGGAGATGTACAATCTACGGTAGCTTTTATAAATTGGATTACGAGACAGGCACTAGAACTCTACGAACATTCGACCTTCGAGGGAAAGTTCGACTCAAAGCGCAAATTCACGATTCGATATTCTTTCAGTACAGGGCTGGAAGTAACTATAAGAATCTCCCAGAAGAGTTCCGAAACACATTGATGGATTCTAGAATTCCAATAAAAGCACCAGACGGAATAGTGCGAACTATGTTCATCCCCAGTGACATTGCTGCTGGCAAAACAAGGTGGTCGGAGTTGAAATGAGCAATGAAAAAAGTCTGTTTGATCTTTACTTCTCTTATGTGGCTGACACAGAAGCACCAACCATCTATCATCGATGGTCTCTGCTCAGTTCAGTTGGTGCATTCTTGGGACGGCAGGCTTACCTAGCTCAAGGCTTGGTGAAAATCTATCCCAACATGTACGTGATGCTGATTGGTAATCCTGGGACCAGAAAGTCCAGTGCTATCAAGACTGCAAAGCGTGTACTCAAAGGCGCTGGATATGACACATTCAGTGCTGAACGAACAACCAAGGAGAAGTTTCTCCTGGACTTGGAAGGAATTAGTGATGAGCAACAACACTTCATGGAGCGCGGAGGAAAGCGTGCAAAGGGAGATACAGGAATACACGACATTCTTGACAACCTTAACCTCTCCGGAGGTTCTGGCGAACATGATGGAGTTCCTAGAGAAGTGTTCATCACGGCTGACGAGTTCAATGAATTCGCAGGGACAGGCAATATCGACTTCCTTTCGACTCTCGGAGCGCTCTGGGATTGGGATGATGAACTTGACTGCTATCGTCAACGATTTAAGAATTCTAAGTCCATCAGTATCTATCAGCCTACGATATCGATCCTCGGAGGGAATACACACAGTAGTTTTCAACTCGCATTTCCATCCGCAGCTTTGGGGCAGGGCTTCCTTAGCAGACTTATACTTGTCCATTCTGAGCCAAGTGGCAGAAAAATTACTTTTCCTAAAAAGCCGGATGAAGCCATCGCTGTTGCAATGATGGAGAAGTTCAATGCCATCAAGAAGACTGTGAAGGGTGAGATTCCATTGGACTCTGGTGCTAAGCAAGCAGTGGATGCAATCTATCGAACGTGGCAGGACTTGGAGGATTATCGGCTCAAGAGCTACAGCACTCGCAGACTGACGCACATGCTGAAGCTATGTCTGATTTGTGCGGCCATGCGCTGCAGTGCTGTCATCACTCAGGAAGATGTAATTCTGGCAAACACCATTCTCACCTACACTGAGAACAGCATGAGCAAAGCGCTCAGTGAATTCGGTAACAGTCGCCACGCAACAGCCAGTCATGCGATCATGACAGCACTGTACGAATCCAAGAAAGCTATTCCCTTTGAAGACCTGTGGAAGGTAGTTCAAAGAGACCTAGAAAAACGAGAGAATCTTCAAGACTTGCTCCGGAATCTCTCTGAAGCTGAGAAGATCAACTTTGACAAGGCAGCAGGAGGATTCTTGCCAAAGCAAAAGCCAGTCAACAGCAGAGCGTTGTATGTGAATTTGAATCTTTTGAAGGAGTACAAGGAATGAACAACCCTGATGAAGGTGCTACCAAAGCACCTGAGCACACAGTAGTAAGCACTGACAAGTGCATCGCTCCGGATGGCAGAGTCCGAGCTCACACCTTCAAGTGGGTGTGGGAAGGAAAGAAGATGACTGACAAAGTCTTCTGCAGCACTTGCGGACAGATTCGCAAGAACATTCACAGTAAACCATTTACCCTTGAAGGAGAACAGCAATGAGCATCCCATTCAACGAAAGCACTAGTGCAAGTGCAGGCACTGCGTATTTGGCAGTCATCGGTAATTACATCAATTACGAAGCTTTCGTTTGCCAATTGATCAAGGAGCGTGGAAGTCTTGCGGCCAACTTGGAGCATATGCTTATTGGTACTTACGGAGAAGGCGGAGAACTCGCAGATGCAATCAAAAAGCACACCATTTATGGAAAGCCTCTCGACCTCGTTAACGTGGTGGAAGAGCTTGGTGATTTGGAGTTTTATCTCGCTGGCATTCGTCAGATGCTCGGCATCAAGCGAGAAGATGTGCTCACCAACAATCTCGTCAAGTTGCAAGCACGTTACCCCAAAGGAAGTTACTCCGATGCCGACGCCCAAGCTCGGGCTGACAAGCTACCGGAAGCAACTACTCCGCCAGCAGAGTGTCACATCATCGACGTCACCAGTGCCGAATACATCGCAGCAAATCCGCCAATCAGCAAGGAGCAAGTAGCTGCTGTTGATGAAACCTCCGACATGGCTGTGAAAGTGGCAGACCCTGAAGTTCCGCCAGACATTCAACCGTGGTGCGTTCCTCTGCTGGAACAGTTCCATTCGAACAAGACAGTGCAAGCAATTGCATATACGAACAACACAGCAACCGTGCTGTTTGTGGGGGACAGCAACCCGTATAAGCTGTACAAACCGAAAGTCTAACAAGTTCTGAACGAACAAAAGCCCCAGAGCTGTAATGGCTGCTGGGGCTTTTTGCTGTCTGTCGCAGTTTCTAGTTCTGCCGTATTGGCTGCATATCTGTAACGACTACGACTTTCTGAAACTGCAAACCACCAGGCACCGGTGGTGTCACTCGATTCGTCACAGTCTCTGCAAGTGGACCAACTGCCATCGGTGCTCCTTGCGTTAGTGGGATGCCAGCAGCAACTGCTTGAGCAACAGTATACTGAACCACTCCAGGCTCTGCTAGCTTGTCACTAAGCGGAACTCCACGAGTGTTGACACCAGTCAGAACTCCTATTCCCATGATTACTCCTGAGGTTGCTGTTGATCTTCAGGTGCTGCATTCCTGTAGTCAGGAAGCGGATTGCCACCCATGATTTCACTGAGTCGTTGGCCGTACGGACTTTGAAGCTTTCGGCGCATTCCTTCCACGGTGCTTTCGTTAGCGTTCTTCATCCACTGCTGCAGCGAAGCATGGAAGTTTTCCAGACGTCCGCCAGCTTGTGCGAAGTCTTTCATGAATCCT